>Ga0163148_10000170_pt1 | contig 83012 bp, 72 predicted proteins | sample OliLakLV19MP7P2_FD_148606 | JGI IMG/M metagenome (GOLD analysis project Ga0163148, IMG submission 148606) | Freshwater microbial mat bacterial communities from Lake Vanda, McMurdo Dry Valleys, Antarctica- Oligotrophic Lake LV.19.MP7.P2 | ecosystem: Environmental > Aquatic > Freshwater > Lake >...
TTTGGAAAATAAGGATATGATCGCCTTTTTCTCCGATGCGGTGCGCCTTTTATTCATTTTGTGTATTTTTGCACAAAGATCAGGCAGCAAAGTGGCAGGTACAAGATGGGGTTGGTGGTAGGCTTACTACCCGCGCAGGTTTTGGTTCTTCGCTCAGCATTGGGAAGAGGAACAAGAACAGCGCGTCGGCCAAGCGATGCGTTTCAGCCCTTGGCGGGATGGCAACATTTTGCGTGAGTGGCTGATGCTCAAGTGTTTGAAAAAAGTTTTCGAGATGTGACTTCATGTGGAACGATGAACTAACAATGATGAATGATGAATGATGAATGATGAATTTGTCCGAGTAATTACAAAGCAATTGTCTCGCCAAAGAAAAGGTTTTGGGCAATTTCCACCTGCATATTTTCAAGTCTTTCGACCTTTGGGCCACAATTAGTCACGCAATCATTTTAGGATGCCACTGATGGCAAACTCGACAATATCAATATCTCAATATCTCAATATTCTATGCTCGGTCTTTCCAACCTTCAAAATACCGATTCCAACAATTTTTTCCTAATTGCTGGCCCTTGCGCCATTGAAGGGGAACAAATGGCGTTCGACATCGCTGGCCACGTCAACGAAGTTTGCCAACGCCTGCGTATCCCTTATATTTTTAAGGGTTCATACCGCAAAGCAAACCGAAGCAAACGCGATTCTTTCACCGGCATCGGCGATGAAAAGGCCCTTCATATTCTTAAAAAAATAGGAGAAAGTTTTCAAATCCCCACTACTACCGATATTCACACGGAACCCGAGGCTGCGCTTGCCGCCCAATTTGTGGACGTGCTTCAAATCCCTGCTTTCCTTTGTCGCCAGAGTTCCTTGCTCGTTGCTGCCGCACAAACCGGGAAAGTCGTAAACATAAAAAAAGGCCAGTTCGTCAGCCCAGAGGCCATGCATTTCGCTGCTGAAAAAGTGCGCGAAGAAGGCAATCCGAACATTATGCTCACCGAGCGCGGCACCACTTTTGGCTATCAGGACCTTATCGTAGATTTTCGGGGAATCCCTGTCATGCGTTCTTTCGGTGTACCTGTGGTGCTCGATTGCACACACTCCCTCCAGCAACCGAATCAAAGCAGCGGTGTCACGGGAGGTCGTCCCGCGCTTATCGAAACAATTGCCAGAGCGGGCATCGCCACGGGGGCAGATGGGCTTTTTATTGAGACTCACCCCAGACCTTCCGAGGCAAAATCAGATGGGGCGAATATGTTGCCAATCACCGAATTGGAAAGGATATTGGAAGGATTGGTCAGGATTAGAGAGGCTATTATGTAACCCAATAATAGTGAAACTATCACTTTCGACAATAACTTGATACAAGAATCCTATAAGGTTTTTGAAATCTTATAGGATTGTACAAAAGAACAAATTATCACTTTGGACACAAAAGCAATCCTAGACAAAGCCTTAGAAATAGCCTTGAACTACGGGCCCAAAACCCTTGCAGCATTTGTCATTCTTTTTGGCGGCTTGTGGATAATCCGTCGGCTCACACGAGGGTTTGACCACTTCCTTAGTGCCCGTCGAGTAGACGAAGGTTTGCGGCCTTTCTTTACTTCAATGGCCGATATTGCAATGAAGGTCGCGCTGGTGCTAATGGTCGCCAGCACCATTGGCATCGCCACCACCTCGTTCATTGCCATATTTTCTGCCATTGCCTTTTCGGTTGGCTTGGCCTTGCAGGGCAGTCTTGGCAATTTCGCCAGCGGTGTGCTCATCCTTTTGTTTCGACCTTTCAAAGTCGGTGATCATCTCACGGTGGCCGACAAGACCGGGAAAGTGGAGGAGATTCAAATTTTCAGCACCATTTTGAAAACCCCATCGGGCAAAAAAATCATTATCCCCAATGGAAAAATGACCGAAGGCCCCATCGAAAACATTGTTGAAAACAGCGAGGTGCAGGCCGAAATCTCGCTCCTGCTCCAGGCAAATACCTCCTTGGAAAAAATTCAACTGGCTGCCAAAGAAGCGGCTGCCCAATGCCCACATGCCTTGACTGACAAGGGAGTAGACGTTAAAGTGGCTGGCATTAGCCGTGACGACATGAAAACCCAAATTGCAGTGTGGACGCTTGGCCAGCACCACGATGATACACTCAACCATTTCTACGAAGCGCTTCGGAATTCGCTTGGGGCTGCGGGTATCGAATTGGCAAAGGAGCGGCGAAAGGAGGGGGTGTAACGTTAGTCCAAACGCCAACAGAAGGAATTGTTAACCTTCCCTACCCTACCCCTCAAATTACGCAATCCTCATACCTTCGCCAGCGTTAGAGTATGTTGGGAATTTTCTCACTGAGTCAAAAACGGTTCTTTTTTCGCCATTTTTCACCTTTTTTCAGTCACCTAATCTCAACTATGCTCCTTCAAAAACGTAGAAACTGTCAAAAAAAGCACTCGTTTCTGCCCTCAGCAGAAAATCCCCAACATGCTCGTAATCCACATAACACTTGCACGGGCTTTATTTTCCGTGCCACACCATCATCCATCAACCATTATTTTGCAAAAAATGCTACGTAAACTAATCCTTACACTACCGCTGTTATTGCTCGTTCTGGCCGTTTCGGCTCAAGGTTCAGGCTCTTCCAAAAGCAAATCAAAAGACCGGTTTCGGGAAAAGGACGACCGCCGATTCCCCGTCCGCTTGGAAAACACCAAAGCACTCAACCTCCCCGGCACTGATTACGCTCCCGTTTTTTACGACAACGGCATCTTGTTCGTGTCGGCACGCGGCAAAAAAGCCCCCCGGAGCGAGCGTACAGGCGAACCCTACGAAGCGCACTACCTTTCTACATTCGACCGCTTGGGTGCGCTGGTCGGGCCGGCAAGATTCGAATTTAACGCGAGCAAAAAATCTGATTTCCATGAAGGCCCTGCGGCTTTCACCCGTGATTTCAAAACCGCTTTTGTGTCCCGCAATAACAATGACAACGGGGTACTGCGCGGTGGGAAAGGCGGTAAAGCTTCCATGAAAATCTATCAAATGGAGTACGGCTTTCCAGACTGGACTCCGCCGGTTGATTTGCCCTTCAACAGCGACGACTATTCCTGTATGCACCCAAGCCTCAGCCCCGATGAGAAGTGGCTTTTCTTTGCCTCCGATATGCCAGGTGGCGAAGGCGGCTTCGACCTGTACGCCGTGGAGCACTTGGGCGAAGGCAGTTGGGGCGAACCCATCAACCTGGGCCCGAGCATCAATTCCGAAAAACAGGAGTTGTTCCCCTTCATGAGTTTCTTCGGCTCACTGTTTTTTTCCTCCAATGGCCGGTCGAACACGATGGGCAACATGGACATTTATTTTGTGAACGACCCGTTGAAACGCAGCGAGGAAAAGGAAGTAGTCAACCTCGGCGAACCATTCAACTCCCCTGAAAACGACTTTAGTTTCATAACAGACCCTGACGGACACAGTGGCTTTTTTGCCAGCGAACGCAAGGACCAGACTTATGGAAAATCTGATATTTTTCAGTTTTTCGCCTCAAGCGGACTTGGTGGCACCGGCAAGCCCGAAGTGAACCGGGCGCATATCAGTGTGATTGACGAAAAAACAGGATTGCCACTTCAAGGGGCAGAAATTCGCATTTTTCAGCCAACAGACGATGGATTCATTGCTGGCAACAATGACTTTTACGAATTCGACTATATCGCACTGCCCGACAAACCCGATGTTTTCACTTTCCAATTGGTGCGCAAAGACGCAAAAGATATGGGCAAACCCGATCTCTTTTCCAATGCCGCAGGCGCTGCCCAGACGGAATTTACCCGCTACCGAAACTACCTCGTGATGGTAAGTGCCAAGGGCTATACCTCGCGCGACCGCTTTTTGGTGGCAGACTCGGACGATGAGCTGAACCTGAATTTCAGGATGAAAGAAACCCCGCCCTGTCTGCGTTCTGGCGGAATAGTGCTCACAACAGAATTCAACACACGTATTGCCAATGCAAGTGTCCGCTTTGAGCACCGTACTTCAGGGATGATAGAAACTGCTCGTACCACGCGCAATGGCGAGTTCGACATTTGTCTGCCCCGCGATGGCGAATGGATTGCCAAGGTTGAAAAAGGCGGGTTTCGCAGCGAGACGTTCCGGTTGACGGCAGGCCGAGGAGCAGCAGCCTACGAAGAGGTGCGCTTAAAACCTTTGGAGGAAGGCGTAACCATTGCCGAAGCCATGCCGCTTGCAAGTGGTTTGATGGAAGGTTCGGTGTTCATTCTGGACAAGATTTTTTATGAGTACAACAAAGCAACCCTCAATCAAGGCGCGGTACGCCATTTGGATAATGTAATCGAATGGATGAAAACCTACCCAGATATGGAAATTGACCTGGCGGCCCATACTGACGTGCGTGGTGATGCGCGTTTAAACCAAATCTTGACGGATGAACGCGCCAAAAATGTCAAAATTTTCCTCGTGGTAAAAGGTATTGACGAAGGCCGCATCAATGCCTTTGGAAAGGGCGAGACCCAACTCCGCAACCACTGCAACGAAAGCGCCGAATGTTCCGATGAGGAACACCAGCAAAACAATCGCCTCGAAATCAAGATTCGAAAGCTGGGAGGGGCGAGAAGGCCTTGATTAAAGGAAAGTGTGGCACACCTAAATAGAATATTGGTAATCAACATGGTTTGCGAGGTGTGCCACACTTTTCTGAACACGCTCAAAAAACTTGAAAAAATATCCCGCCTTATTTCAACCTTTACGCATCAAAGTATCCGCCCCTGCCCCATTTTTCCGCTTTTTGTTTCTCAACAAGTTGCTAAACGCCTATAGATTTCGACTTTAACATGAAAAGAAGAAACTTCCTCCGCCTACTCCCTGCCGCCGGGGTCACTTCCTTTGCCGTGAACGGCTTCTCGATGCGCCCTTTTGCCAACAGCCGCATCGCCAGCGTCCTTGGTTCTTGCGACGGGGTGCAAGACCGCACGCTTGTGCTCATACAACTCAAGGGCGGCAACGACGGCCTCAACATGATCATCCCTGCGGCCAACTATGACCGCTACGCTGAACTTCGGCCCACCACCAAGATAAACGACTCCGGCACCGGGGCATTCATCCCGATTGACACCACCCTCCCCACCGCCGATCAAGCAGGCCTTCACCCTGCCATGACCGCTATGAAGGACCTTTACGACCGAGGCTGGCTCACGGTGGTGCAAGACGCTGGTTATCTAAGCATGAACCAAAGCCATTTTAAAGGCACTGACCTTTGGCTCTCTGGTGGAGGCGGTTCCACTGGCCTCAACAACCTCACTTCGGGCTGGATGGGCCGCGCTTTGCAGTCTTTTTACCCACATATTGAAGGGGTGCCTGTGGCAGATATGGTTGACCCTCTGGGAATCCAAGTCGGCGACCCAACCTCCTCCCTCGGCTTTCACACAGATACAGAACACCAAAACGTCATCAACATCAGCGGTCAAGACCCCTCTGGATTTTATTCACTCATCCAGACCATCGGCGGAGCGCCGATCATGAATGTGCCTGACAGCGACCACGGCGTAGAATTGGAATATATCATGGGTGTTGAGCGCAGCATCAACCTCTATGCTCAACGCATCACCGACGTGTTCAATGCCGGTTCAAATTCAATCACAACCTACCCTGCCGGTTCGTTGGCCGCCCAACTGAAAACGGTGGCAAGAATGATAAAGGGCGGCTGTAAGACAAAAATTTTCCTTTGCCAAATAGGCGGTTTCGATACCCACTCGGCTCAGGTAGATTCGGGAGACACCAGCCTGGGCGCCCATGCCAATTTGTTGGGCCAACTGGCAAACGCGGTCAAAACATTCCTGGACGACCTTCAGGGCCTGGGCTTGGCAGACAATGTGTTGGGCTGCACCTTCTCCGAATTTGGCCGTTGCGTAAAAGAAAACGGCTCCTTTGGCACTGACCACGGCACCCTCTCGCCAATGTTGGTTTTTGGGAAGGATGTGAAGCCGGGTGTGCACGGAACCAACCCGGATTTGTACAACTTGACGAGCGACAATCAATTGAAAACCATGCAATTCGACTATCGTCGGATATTTGCTACCCTGCTCCAGGATTGGCTCGGCGCCAACCCCTATGTGATGGAGCAAACGATGTTCGACGGCTACGACAAAATGAAATTGGTGGGACGAGACTACCGCGTGGACCCCGACTGCCAATGGGGCGGAGCGGAAATCGTGGTAGACAATTTCCGACCGATGAGCCTTTACCCCAACCCAGCCAGTATTTCTACTGAAGTGGCGTACGAAAATCGTGGCGAAGCCTTCGAGGCCTACCTCACGTTGCACGGCTTAGGCGGCACACTCATCGCCGCCCGTACCGAAACGGTACACCCGGGCTTCAATGCCTTCTACTTTAGTGTGAGCGGGCTTTCGGAAGGAATGTACTTTGTACGCCTGGAGGACAAGCGCAACGGTAAAGCCGAAGTAAAGAAGCTGAGTGTGGTGCATGGGGGCGGCGGACGTGGGCGGAATTGACAGAGGCATTTAGAAGGCTACATGAAGTAGCCTCCAAAATACCTTCCTTCTATTCGAGAGAAATCAGCCATCAGTATGTAATGACCACTTTCCCCGTTTTTGACCGACCGGACTCATCCATTACTTGCAAATAGTACAAGCTTGGACTCAATCTATTTGAAGGGATACTAAAGACGCTTGGAGAGGAGGCTGAGATTTTAGTGTTGCCTTCCCAAACGGAGCGGCCATTCGCAGCCAGCAATTGAATGCGCAAATTTATCGGTACAGCGGCAAATAACTCCACTATTCGCCTCAAAAGATAGTTGGCTAACGCCAAAATAATTGGCCTGAAATTGGAAAGTTATTTTGACACCGTTCCTAAGTATCCCCGCACCCCCATTTTGAGAATAATTGCTTTCAAAAAGGCACTCATCTATCAGTAAATTGTACAAGCCCAAATCAGAGAGAATATAAGATGCAATTCCCCCTCCACCACCACTTTTGTTAAGAAAAAATCGACTTTTTTTAACGATTAGTTCGATTTTTTCCACAGGTGTATAACCCGGAAAAAAGTGTTCTAGCCCTCCTCCAGAACTATTGTTTACGTGGTTGGCCGTGAATGTGCAGCCATCAATTTCATAACGAATGTTTTGTATCTCCAGACCAAAGAAATACTCCACCAGCTTCTAAGGCTGTATCTCTAACAAATGTGCAATTAGTGATCCTTACAGTATCAGAGGGTTCATAAATAGTCATTGCCCCTCCAAAAACTGCACTTCGATTGGCTTCAAATTTACATTTGGAAATTGAAAATGCCTTGTCACTACGATTTCGCCCAATTTTGTACAATGCACCCCCATAATACCCACCACTGTTGCGAGTAAAATTGCAATGCCGAATAACGGGGCTGCATATTGTCCAATCGTTTCCTATGCAAGCCATCCCGCCGATATATGGTGACAACGTGATACGAATTATCTGTTCGGACTCCCACCACTCCAATGTCAGCGCTCAAAACAGTAGCGTTGGTTTCTGCATTGCGTTGATTTAGGGACCCTTCGCTGCCTTCAAATCCTCCATACAAGCCTACACCCGTTGGAAGGTTAAACGAAATTGCCCTGTCTATTCCATCAGTAGGAAAGCAGGTGCCTTTTGCCACCCATATTTGATCACCAGCATGCGCCTCTGCGAGCGCATTTTGCAAGTCTTTATATGCGTCTGCCCAATTGCTGCCGTTATTGGCTCCCAGGGCGGCGTAGTTGACATACCAAATTTGTTGAGCGGGTAATAAGCTTGCACAGCAACAAAAAAGAATGGAGAGTGTCAAATTTTTCATGAGCAATAAAAATTAAAAGTTTCCTGTGGCGCGTACACGCCACAGGAAACAAAATCAGGCATTGCCTGGCCCGCCTATGCCAAAGCTACAGCGGGTAAAGAGGTCATCACATCGTACTCGCCGACTTAAAAATCCGATCCCAATTGATTCCGTCGCGCATATTGCCGTTTTTGGTAGAGAACCAGATAAAGAGCGGTTTGCCCACGATGTGGTCTTCGGGCACATAACCCCAGAAACGAGAGTCTTCGGAATTGTGGCGGTTGTCGCCCTGCATCCAGAAATAGTCCTGTTTGAAGGTATAGGACGTAGTCTCCTGGTCGTTTACGAAAATTTTGCCGTTGCGAACCTCCAGTTTGTTTTTTTCATAAACCTGGATCACACGCGTATAGAAGGGTAGGTTGGCAAGCGTTAGCGCCGTGGAGGCTCCTTTTTTTGGGATCCAGAGTGGCCCGAAATCGTCCACTGTCCAGCTGGTGTATTGCTTAGGGTCATTGGGGAATAAATCTCCGGGGACACGGTTTTCGTTTTTGAGACGAACTACTTCAAAGCCCCAGGATTTGATTTTAGCCACTTGGGTGTCGTCAAGGTTAAAATAACCTTTTTTTGCAGCTGCGCCGCGAGGAGCTCTTGCCTGGTCGAGGTCGTAAATATTTACCCCAAGATCGGCCACCTTTTGAACATTCAGGGGTGAGGCGCCAAGTTTGACTTGATACGTAAATTGTCGGTGGGTGGGATTCTGCGCTGCTTGGCCGTTCACAAAAACTTGACCGTCCCGTATTTGTAAGCTGTCGCCGGCAATGGCAAGGCAACGTTTGATGTAATGGTCTTTTTTGTCCACGGGCCGGGTCACGAACGGGACATTCATGCCCTTATATTCAGCGGTCAGATTTTTGCGCTTCCATTGGCCAACGTCCCAACTACGGCCGGGAACAATATACACGCTGTCGCCAGCAGGCCAGTTGAACACTACTGGTTCGTTGCGGTCAATCTTTTCGAAGGCGGGAAGGCGGTAGTAGGGGAGCGAGGGTTTTTCTAAATAAGATTCGTTGCCCGTCACGGGCATTACATTGTGCATCAAGGGGAATTGGATCACCGTCATAGGTGTGCGGATACCGTAATGTGCTTTGCTGACAAAAAGGTAATCGCCCACTTTGAGGGAGCCTTCCATTGAAGAACTGGGTATGACGTAGGCTTCTATGAGAAACATCCGAATGAACGCTGCTGCAAACACTGCAAAAACAATGGCCTCGGTCCACTCCCGTGTGGCTGATTTTTTGAACTGAGGGTATTGAGCATCCAATTTTTTCAGCCCTAACACGTCCTTTTTTTCCAGTGCCTCGTGGTGCAGGCGGTGGAATTCGCGCTCTTTTTCCAGAATTGGCCCCTCGTATTTCGCGTCGGAATCTCTCCCAACAAGGAAAAACGATACGGGTGCGTATATGACAGCCAACACCGAGTCCCAAAACCCATGTCGGCCAAAGGAGCGGATCATGTCAATCGTCAAGCCCGCGTAAATGAAAAAATTGACCACGGGGAACAAAAACCAAAGTGCGTATTGCGGTTTTCGGCCTACCATCTTGCACCATTCCATGGCAGCGACGCCAGGAACGAGCGCTTTCCAGCCAGGAACGCCCGCTTTTTCAAACAATTTCATCATGCTCAAGCCAAGCAGGATGTAGAGTACAATGAGGAAAAGGAGAACTGACATGGGTAAAGGCGATATTTGGATATTTGGATATTGGTACAATCTTGGGGACATATTCCCCAAAAACGCAGGCGAAGGTATTTTAAGAAAAAACACCTTCGCCCATCATTAGATTTTCTGTCTAAAAACTTCGATGAACGATTTACCCACCGTAGCCTTGGCGAAGGTCTCACCACTTGGGTATTGGACACTGGGTATTGGACATTGGTTATTCCCTACTCTTCGTCTTCCGACTTCTTGCGCCGCTTGCGCCGGGTCTTGAACAACTCCACCACCTCTTTGTCGGTCAGGAACTTGAAGTCCACAAACTGTGTAGACACAAAACGCTTCACATCCTGGTAGTCTTTAGCCCGTTTGTCGGTAAATACCTTGAGGAGTTTGCCGATATAGCTGAGCGAGAGTTTTTCTACGTCCTGGTTGAATTGTTGGTTGCCAAAGATTTTCATGTATAGGCCAAAAATCTTCGTCAACTCGAAATAATCCATGTACTCGCGCTCCGAAAGGCCCTTTACGAGTCGAGTAAAGTAGGTGATCACCAATTGGCGCAGGCACTCCGTTTCTACCGCAAGGCCTTCATGCGCGTTGTAAAAATCCTGCACGGCTTCTATCGCATCTGGATGAACATAGCCAAGGCTGTGAATTTTGTCAGCAATGCGGTAATAATCCGAAATCCTGTCTTTATAGGTTTTGTCCACCACTTGGTTCATGCGCTCGTCGTTGGCGGCATCAATGCCTGGCGATTTGTAAAGCCCTATAAGGAAACGCAAATAGCGAGTATCGAACTCTTGGAACGAACGCCGCTCCCGCTCGAAATGTGTGGCGAACGCTTTGCGCTCTGCCGGGTCAAGGTCCACGAAATTGCCACAAATGGCAAGCATCTCGAGATATTCTTCCGTGGCGTGAAATTCTGTGTTGTTCAGAAAGTTAATGATTTGGGCTTTCAGGCTGTCATTGCCGGCGCCTGTCCCGAAGCGTTTGAGCAGAAACTGGCGAAGTGCTGAAAAATTCGGCTTCATCTCGCCCAAAGTCTTGGGGAAATCTGCTGAGTGGTACTGCTCGTTGCGGAACTGATTGGAATAACGGCGGTAGATATCTTCGCGGTCTTTCAAGTCGCGGAAGCGGTCTTGCTTCAGCTGCTGTAGGAAATAACGGATGCGCTTGTTCTCCACAAGGCTCATCAGGTTGGTGATCCAGATGTCGCTGCTAAGTGCAAATCCTACGGTAATGCTCTGCCCGATTCGTTTTTTCAGTTGTTCAAAATGAACGCTCTTGCAAATGGCAATCAGGATTTCCTTAAAGTGGTCGTTGGGGCGAACGTACTTGTACTGGTCGTTGATCTCGCCGCGCAGCACGGCGTAGCCCAAAATACGAGGTAGGTAAAGCCCTTCAAATGGCGGTTCGAGCAGGTATTTTTCAAAGGTCACCAACTGCAAAGGGGCCTCCGAAGCCACCTGGTGGTGCAAAATGGAGAGCATTGGCTCAAACTCCGTGCGCAATTCGTTGTAAAACTCGTCTTCCTCCTCTTCGAGGTATTGCGCGAGGTTGTCGGAATCTTGGATGGCTGCCGCGATCACGTTCAAGCGGTCAAAATATTGGTCGTCTAAAGCCTGCATAGTGTGAGAAGAGTGAGACCCGCCTTCGCTAAGGCGTCGGCAGGTAAAGATGTGAGAGTATTATCAGATTCTATTTTGAAAAAGACCCGATGAAGCCACCAAGGGCTTCATCAGGTCTTTTCGTCAAAACACGCTTCGAGGGCAAATGTAAACAGCCGCCTCGAAGTAAGGTGTATTATTCTTCTGTTTTTTCTTCTGTTGCTGTTTCTCCTCCCTCTGTCACTGCTGCTGCTGCTGCTTCTATTTCTGGGGCGGCTTCCTCTGCTACTGCTTCTGTTACTGTTTCAGCCACTGCTTCTACTTCTGTTGGTACTGCTTCTACTTCTTCAGCCACCGCTTCTACTTCTGTTGCCACTGCTACTTCTTCAGCCACCGCTTCTACTTCTGTTGCCACTGCTACTTCTTCAGCCACTGCTTCCTCAGCAACCGCTTCTGCCACTGCATCTGCTTCTGGGGCTGCGTCCTCTGTCACTGCCACTGCTTCTGCTACTTCTGCCTCTTCTTCCGGGGCGGCTTCGACTTCAACAGGTGGTGGCACCGGCTTAACCTTCACTTTGGCGGTACCGTCCACTTTTGCTACCAGTTTCTTCTTAGCTTCTTTTGTCTCTTCGCGGCGTTTTTCGATGTGGTTTTCTTTTTCCTCGATCCATTTAGCCAACATCTCATCGGCTTTTGCTTGGTCGAATGCGCCCTTTGCTACGCCTTTTTGAAGGTGTTTTGCATACAAAACGCCTTTTAAACGTAGAATTGCATTTACAGTGTCGGTCGGTTGTGCACCAACACTGATCCAGTGAGCCGCACGATCGCGATCCAGTTCGATGGCAGCGGGAACAGTAAGTGGGTTGTAAGTGCCGATTTTCTCGATGAACTTACCGTCGCGGGGCGAGCGGCTGTCGGCGACTACGATGTGGTAAAAAGGGGCGGCTTTGCGGCCTCTGCGTTGCAGGCGAAGTTTGACTGCCATGTTGTGAAATTGAAAATTTAAATGAGAAATTCTCGCCCGGCTACTTATGTGAAATAGCACCGGGCTTTTCGAGGGGCGCAAAGGTAGAAAAACATCTTGCAGAAAAACAAACTGCTTATAAAAAATAAGGGCGAAATTCATTCGCCTTCCATAATTGAAAGGAAAAATGAACTTCGCCCAAGAAGTAAAAGGAAAAGCGGAATGAATTTCGCCCTACGCAGATGGCGAAACGAATTTCGCACTGCTTAACGCCAGGCACTCAAAATGCCGCCCATGATGGCAAGCGTCACAATCCAGTAACCAAGATTTGTAAACACCCAGCCCCAGCCGCGCTTTTCAAAAATAGACATGGTGCCGATTACGGGCAGCAGCACGGTGAGTGAAATAAGCACCCCGTGCACAACGCCGTGCCCGAAAGTGGCGTAACTGTGCCCATCGGGTGCAACATCTTGGCCAGGGCCTGTTACATTGATGCACATAAACATTGAAAGAAGGAAGGACAGACCGAGTGCCACGATATACAGGATTGGGTTAGGCCCTTTCCCAATGCTTTCGAGGGTGAAGCCATTGGCGCGCATCCAAGGCCCGCCAAGCACGGCTGGATGGTAGTAAACCAAGCCGACGATCATCGGTACCAAGGCTGTTACGCCTACTGCAAGAAAATTAGGTTCCATAAGTTGTAACAAGTTTTGTTTTGAAAATGTAGGCAAACGTACACAAGAGTTTTAAGTTAGTGTCTTTTAAAACAAATTTTTTCGTGCCGGGTCTGCATCCAATAAAAAAACCTCGAAACTGCCCCCAAAGAGGCGATTTCGAGGCGAGGCGAAGAATTGATTTTTTATCGGTTTAAGACACAAGCAACTATTGCGTCTAACTGATATCCACAGGACAAACAAGAGCCGTCAAAGTTTCTCAACAGGCATCCAATAATTTTAACCACACGGTTATTGCTGAAACAAGTGTTCAGCTTGTTTCTGCAGGCCGTACAACTGGGGCCGTTGCCTGCAAGTGCTGCCACGCACGCAGCGCTCGTGTTGGACAAAGTATAGGTAACCAGTTTGTCTCCTTCCAATGTGCCAAGATCCCCGTTGGCATATTGCACGAGATTGACCTCTTGAACAACATTGTTCTCCGTGATCCTGATGGAGATTTGTTCTACATTCCCAGACCTCAAGGTGACAAATTGTGACACGATCTCGCAGATTACCGTTTTCCCGTCGCCAGTGACGGAAATAGCGTTAGAGGCACCATCAGTTATGTTCAATTTGCCCCCCAGTTTGTCTACAAGATGGTTTCTGTAATTGACCGCTTCGACAGTGTTGAGCAGTTCTGTCCTTTTGGCCTTTGTGAGCGTGGTTTCTCTTTGGCCCGAGGCCGTGGTGAAGCTTGCCAGAAAAAAGACAACAGTAAGGAGTGCCGCACTGCGACCGATAAGATTTGAACTCATTTTTGAAAAAATTTATTGGTGAAAAAATGTGCTGATTAAGTCTTGCTTTCCTACTTGGTGTCACCGCCTCCAAATACCTAACCGCGCTTGGTGATTTTTATCAGCACATCCCAAAAATGGGTGATTCAAAAACCTGTTGGCATGGTGATCTTCAAAAGCGCAAAGCCGAAAACCAAACCGAGCATTAGTTTTGCCCCGATTAACCGCCCAGGTTTCGCAGCCCTCCTAGACTTGGGAGCCTCACCCATTCACCCATTCACCCATTCACCCATTCACCCATTCACCCATTCACTCATTCACCCATTCACTCATTCACCCATTCACTCATTCACCCATTCACCCATTCACCCATTCACCCATTCACTCATTCACCCATTCACCCATTCACCCATTCACTCAATCACCCATTCACTCAATCATATCTGATGGATAAAATGATCGTACGCTTCCCCGCCCAACTGGGGGAAGCCCTCGAAATTGCCCAAAAAATTACGCTCAAAAAACACAGTTCGCCCTTCCGCTCGGTCTTTATCTCTGGTCTGGGCGGCAGCGGTATCGGCGGCGGATTTGTTCAGGATTTTGTGCGCACATCCTGCAAACTCCCGGTCGTGGTCAGCAAAGGCTACCAGGCACCCGCCTGGGTAAACAAACACACGCTCGCCATCTGCTCCTCGTACAGTGGAAACACGGAGGAGACGCTTAGTACCTTCGAGCAACTCAGCAGCACTGGAGCGAAGATCGTCTGCATCGCTTCCGGCGGCAAACTCATCGAACTGGCCAAAAAACACGGGTACGATTATGTGCAATTGCCAGGCGGCTGGAGCAGCCCTCGGGCTTGTCTTGGCTATTCGGTGGTGGCGCAACTGGGCGTGTTTCGCGCGGCCAAACTTATCCCCGGCAAATTGCTGAACAACGTGGCCGCCGCTCAAAAACGCCTCACCCAAGACCAGGCCTCTATCCAAAAACACGCCCGCAAAATCGCCGGATTCCTTGTCGGCAAAACGCCCGTGCTCTACATCGCCGACCATGCAGAAGCCGTGGCCGTACGCTGGCGACAGCAGATCAACGAGAACGCCAAGATGCTTTGTTGGCACCATGTGATCCCTGAAATGAACCACAACGAACTCGTGGGATGGCGCGACCAACGCCCCGATGTAGCCGTGATCTGGCTTCGCAACCACGATGATTATCAACGCACTGCGATCCGAACGGACATCAACAAAGACATTGTTGAACACTATACGCAGACCTCCATCGAAGTTTTTTCCAAGGGAAAATCGCAGATTGAAAAAGCCCTGTGGCTGGTTCACTTGGGCGATTGGATGTCGGTCTATCTCGCCGAATTGCGCAAGGTGGACCCTGTGGAGATTAAGGTAATTGAGTTTTTGAAGGGGGAATTGGGGAAGGTGTGAGCGCAAGGTGGGACACGGATGACGCGGATGAGACACGGATTTTTTAGATTATTAGATCCGTGCAAATCCGTGTCATCCGTGTTCCACCTTGCACTATCGCCGCACCACCAATTTCTCTACCCAAACCTTCCCTTTTGCAAAGAACTGAATGAGATACACACCACTCGGCAACTCAGAAATATTGAACGAATGCGACCCCGCACTCAGTCGAGCCGTTTGCATCAATTTCCCGTAGAAGTCCACTATTTCTAAACGGCCAGCGGCAGGCAAATCGTTGATATTGACGAAATCATGCGCCGGATTGGGTGAAAGGGTCAGATTCCAAAAATCCTTCGGAACCACTGTTCCCACCGTCCCAATTTGCTGATAACCAAGGAAAAAAATCAAGGTGCTCGTCATGGCCGGCACATAACATTCGCCGTGGTCTGCTGTGGGCAGTACGTCGCTGATGGCAAAGTTCGTCACGCCGGCGGCGAGGAATGAATCTCTCGCGAGCAGACTATTCCGGTAAGGCACCTGGTCGTCTTCCATGCAATAGAAAAGCCGGAAAGGAGCGCTTGGCAGCCAATTTCCGTCGTAAGTATTGTTGGCGTTGAGGGCCAAATTGATGGGATGGTCTGGATTCGCCTCAATTTCCTGAATGATGCTTTCCTGCAACATTCTGAATGGCCGGGACGCTCCCTCATTGTCAATCAGTGTTGCAATCAACTGACTGTTCAAACTGGACAGCGTGATTTGTCCTTCATAAAATTGTTGGATCAACGTGGCGTAGTCCGGCTTGAACACTTCGCTCAAATCATTGAACAGGTTCCCGTACACCGTTTGGTACGACAAGGCAGTGTTTGGAATGTAAGCCGGGTAATAATACACCGCATCGGTCAGGATCAAATCCCGCATTACCCCGGAAATGCTGTAGGGGCCTGACATGGGCGCCGCAGCAGTTACTTGAAATTCCTCTGCGGGGTCTTGCTCAATCGCCCGGTGCAAGGCCATAGCGCCGTGTCCACCCTGCGAGTAGCCCGTGATGAACAGCTGATCGTTCCTAACGAATTGATTTTCTTGCAAAAACTGCTCCCCGGCCCGCAACATATCCATCGCCGCCCAAGCCTCGCTCTCCGCGTGGACATAAGGGTGAAAACCTTTGGAAGTATTCCCCAAACCAAGGTAGTCCGGCAAAAAGGCAACATACCCCAGTCCGGCAAACAATAGCCCCACTTTCCCCTCCCCTCCTGAAACCACATTTATGGAAGGCACATCCTGCTTTGAACCGGAAGTTCCGTGTTGATAAACCAAACGCGGGTACTTAAAAGCCGGATTGTCCGGCACTGACAACAAGCCCGAAGCCGTGTCTACTAAGCCCTGCACACTTTTGGTTGTGTAGGTGACGCGGTAATATTTCGCGCCGTATTGAATAAAAGGCAGGTTGTCAAATTCTGCCAACAACTCGGCCTTGGTTTTTTGACCAAGCAAAGTTGCAGAAACCAGGTTTTGGCTGCAAAGCGGAATGTTGAATGCTACAGCCAATAGTAAAATGACGATCGGATTTTTCATAAAAGGCAATTATTTGTCTTCTCGTTTAGTTGTTTGGTTTCGATAATGCTACTATGTCTTTTACCGGCGGATTCAATTTCCAAATACCTCAACCCCCGCATTCAAACAACCCGCCGTTGTCAACCCTCCCTTTCGAGCCACCATCACTCCATATCGGGTGTGCAAAATACCGTCTTTGCTGTGCGCATCCGGGTTGATGCTGATTCGGATTCCATATTCCAAAGCCCTAGGAATCAATGTCCAATCAATGTCCAGGCGGCGCGGGTGGGCGTTGAGTTCGATACTGACCTTGTGTTTTGCACAAGCCTCAAACACTGCATCCCAGTCAAGCGGATAACCCTCTCGGCTGAGCAAAAGTCGCCCGGTCGGGTGGCCAAGGACGGTGGTGCAGGGGTGTTCGATGGCACGCACGACGCGCTCTGTGGCCTTCTCGATGTTCATCCGAAGGTTGGAGTGGACGGAGGCAATGACAAAGTCAAACTGCTCCAGCAGCGCATCGTCGTAGTCAAGAGAGCCATCGTTCAGGATGTCGCTTTCTATGCCCTTAAAAATTCGGAACGGCGCAAATTCGGCGTTCAATTTTTCTATTTCCTCCATTTGTGCAAACACACGGTCGGGCTTGAGGCCATTGGCGTAAAACGCGGATTGGCTGTGGTCTGTGATGCCGATGTACGCGTAACCGAGCGAGCGGGTGTATTCGCACATTTCACGGAGGGAATGAAGGCCGTCGCTGTAAGTGGTATGGACGTGGAGGATACCCTTTAAGTCTTGATCCTGAATGAGTTGGACTTGACTTTTTGTGTTTAAGATTTCCGCGCTTTCTCGCAATTCTGGTACGACGAGCACCCGTTTTGCCTTTTCAAAGACCGCTTCTTCCAAGGGTAATTTCCTAAAATCAAGGCCCGAATTTTCTTTTACAAAAGCTTCCAGAAAAGTGGCTGAGCCAGTGTGTTTGAACAATTTAGACCCCCATTCTTCCGGCAAGCATTGGTGCAAAACAACCGGGGCGCTCTCCCCTCGATGGACGACAATTTTCCCATCATCCCGATTTTCCGGTTCAAAGTCAGATCCCTTGAAAACACTCAACAAATCCCCGTCAAAAGCAGCCAAAACTTCCACGGATTCCACCACAGGGCATCTGCGGCGCACTTCGCCGACAGGTTCAACTAAGATGTTTTTACCCGCTAAAGCCGAAGAGGGGGGATATTTAGATAGTAAGAAATTACAAACGGCATCGGCTTCGGCCATTGCCGTATCGAGGTGAAGTTTGCCGCGGCTGCTAAAGAAATAAGCAAGTTTGTTCTTGAGGTCTTCCTGCGTTTTCAGACCAAAGCCTTTGTATTCTACGAGGCGGTTTTCATTGCAGGCGTACCAAAGTTCACCTGGGTTTTCGATGCCCATTTCCTGCCAGACTTGCCGCACTTTTTTGGGTCCGAATCCACCTATTTCGAGCATTTCCCGAACACCATCCGGAGTCTGGGCGCGGTATTTTTCAAGGGTCGCCATTTGGCCGCTCTCTAGCAATTCGCGAATTTTCCCGGCTATTGCCGGGCCTACCCCTTTGATGCTCTTAAGTTCGGTATCGGACAATTCGGCCAATGGCGAATCGAGTTTGCGCAGCGTGAGGTATGCGCTGGCGTACGACCGGATGCGAAAAGGGTCTTCTTCATGGAGTTCCATGAGGTTGGCGAGTTCGTCGAACGCGAGGGCTATTTGTTTGTTGGTCATTGCTTTGCAAAATAATCCAACACCAAATAACAAAAACTCCTAACCCCCAACTTCATCCCACTTTCGTCCACGTAAAAATCAGGCGTATGGTGTGATGGTGCTTTTTTCTCATCTCCTCCTTTGGGCATCCCACCGAGAAAAAAGTAAAAACAAGGTATTTTCTGGGCAAAAAAGCCAAAGTCCTCAGCACCTGTACGGGCTTTGTTTTCCGAAACATTGACTGCCCCAGCTGCCTCTTGCAAAGAAGGCAAGGCTCCGGCTGTGAGGCTTGGGTCGTTGTAAGTGACCGGGGTTTTATTGTCAATACGAACCTCAGCAGTCGCGCCCGCGCTCTCGGCTATCTTGGTGACCGTCAGTTCTATTTTTTGGTGGATCAACCGCTGCATGGCCGTGTCGAGCGTGCGGATGGTGCCCACCATTTCGGCCAGTTCAGGGATGATGTTGGCGCGTACGCCGCTGGTGATTTTGCCCACTGTGATCACCGCGGGAAATTCGGTGAGGTCCACTTGGCGGCTCACAATGGTCTGCAAACCCTGAATGATTTCGGCGCTCACCACGATGGGGTCAATGCCGCTCCAGGGAGCCGAACCGTGTGCCTGTTTGCCGTGCACTGTTATATAAAACCAATCCGAAGCAGCCATCGCCCCACCCGGGCGATACCTGATTTTGCCGACTTCTGTCTGGGAGTCGATGTGCAGGCCAAACATGACTTCCATTTTTGTGTCCCGTAGCAAGCCTTCTTTGATCATCAATGGCGCGCCACCTTCTTCGTCGCCGGGAGGGCCTTCTTCGGCAGGCTGAAACACAAACACCACCGTGCCCGCCAGTTCGGCTTTCATTTTGGAAAGTATTTCGGCCACACCCATCATGATCGCGACGTGCATATCGTGTCCGCAGGCGTGCATTACGCCGACTTGTTCCCCGTTGTACTCAGATATGACGTTCGACTTGAAAGGCAAATTCACCCGTTCGGTGACGGGGAGTGCATCCATGTCCGCCCGGAGGCCGATGACAGGGCCTGGCTTTCCTCCTTTCAAAATGCCCACGACCCCTGTTTTGGCGATGCCCGTGCGGACTTCCATGCCAAGGGAACGCAAGTGCGATGCCACTTTTTCGGCGGTCTTAAATTCCCGGTTGGAGAGTTCGGGATTTTGATGAAAATCGCGTCGCCAAGCGACGATCTTGGATTCAAGTCCGTCGGCAAGTTGGTCTACCTGGCGTTTTAGTGTCGGTTGAGCCAAAAGCGGGACCAGAATGAGGAAGTTCAAAAACAGAATAGAAAGTCGTTTCATACCAAGTTTGTTTGGCGCGAAAGTAGCCATACACGCTTTCGTTTTCCAAACTTATAAGTGGCTACCAATTGAAAAGATGTTTTTAACATTGAAAAATCATCTTCTGTTGGATGGTTTTTCAATGTTAATCTATACTTTCGTGTTATGGTACCACGTAACATCCTCTCTCCAATAAAAGAAGCCCTTGGCTATTTCCCGGTCGTTGGCATTGTCGGGCCACGTCAAGTAGGGAAGACCACTTTGGCAAAACTGATCGAGCAATCTTTGGACAAGCCAACACTTTTCCTTGATTTGGAACGCGATACCGACCGTCAAAAATTGTCCGAGCCGGAGATTTTCCTCTCCCAATACACAGACAGCTGCGTAATTATTGACGAAGTGCAAAATATGCCCTCCTTGATGCCCCTCCTACGGTGGTTGGTGGATCAAAAACGTGTGTCGGCACGTTTCCTATTAACTGGCTCTGCTTCTCCAGACATCGTGCGCGGCAATACCGAGACCCTTGCAGGTCGAATCGCTTATTTTGAACTAACTCCGTTTACATTGCTTGAAATTGGAGCGACGGTATCTCAAGCGGAACATTGGGTGCGTGGTGGGTTTCCCAATGCACTGCTTGCACCTACCTCTGCATTGAAGGAAATGTGGCTCAGCAATTTTACAGAAACTTTTTTGCACCGTGACATTCGGCGTATCGGCTATGACATTACCATCCCTTCGATGGAGCGATTGCTCAAAATAGTCGCTTCCCTGAGCAGTAACCTGCTGCATGTGGAACACCTTTCCAAATCATTGGGCATTGGTTCGAACACAGTCAAAAAGTATCTAGATATTCTGGAAGGCAGTTTCTTGATACGCCGGTTGCAACCGCACCATGCCAACCTAACAAAACGCTTGGTGCGCACTCCCAAACTTTACATGCGGGACACAGGTTTGATGCATCACTTGCTTGGCATTCGCGATTTTGAACATTTACATGGCAACCAATGCCTTGGCTCGTCGTGGGAAACGTACGTTGTGGAAGAGGTGCTTCGAGCAGGCGGCAAATCTTTTGAATATTCATTTTTTCGTACGCAAGTGGGGGCTGAAGTGGATTTGGTGTTGAGGAGTCCAACAGGCAAACTAGTACTTATCGAAATCAAATACAGCTCCGATCCTACGCCATCCAGAGGCTTCTTTACAGCTGCGGACGACTTGGCTGCTGCCGCCCGGTATGTAATAGTCCCACATGGCGATGCTTGGGAACGAAGCCCTGCCCTTAGAGTTTGTGGCTTGAAATGGTTTTTACAAAATGAACTCCCCAAACTGGCAATTTTGTGAAAGCAACACTGACACATGAGACAGGTCTCTTTAATCACCCCTCCACAGGCATCACCACATTTTCCATTCTTACGAAATTTTCGTTGGCCAAGTCGCTCTCGATAAGTCCATCCCGCAGGCGTACAATCCGGTGGGCGTGCATGGCGATGTCGTGCTCGTGGGTAACCAAGATAACGGTATTTCCCGCTTTGTGGATTTGCTCGAAAAGCCCCATGATTTCGTAGCTGGTCTTTGTGTCCAGGTTGCCGGTCGGCTCGTCGGCGAGAATGATGGCGGGGTCGTTCACCAAGGCGCGGGCTACGGCTACGCGCTGGCGCTGGCCACCCGACAATTCGTTGGGTTTGTGCGTGATGCGGTCTCCAAGGCCCACAGATTCGAGGGTTTTGCGGGCTTTTTCCAGCCGTTCTTCACGGCCAATACCGGCGTATACGAGTGGAAGCGCCACATTCTCGAGGGCGCTAAGTCGAGGCATCAAGTTGAAAGTCTGGAATACGAAGCCGATTTCTTTGTTCCGCACTTCAGCCAGCTCGCCATCGTCCATGGTGCTCACTTCCGTGCCATTGAGCCAATATTCTCCCTTTGTGGGTGAGTCAAGACAGCCCAGCAGGTTCATGAGCGTGGATTTTCCACTACCTGAGGGGCCCATGAGCGCGACGTACTCGTTTTTTTCAATGTTTAGCGTCACGTCTTTGAGGGCTTCCACGATTTCCGCACCCATGAGGTATGTTTTCGTGAGGGATTTGATCGAAATTAGCATGATAAAAATGTGGTCAATGTGAACCCCGCCTTCGTTTTTACTCGCATTAGCCTTAGGCGGCGGCGAGAAACTTCGGCGGGTAAAAATGTGGTTCCCACCTGCGCTAAAGCTATGGCGGGTAAAAAAGCGAACCCGCCTTCGTTTTTACTCGCATTAGCCTTAGCGGCGGCGAGAAACTTCGGCGGGTAAACATAAAAATTCGGCACTACCCTTTTTTTCTTCTAAAAATCAGCCCACCCAAAAAGACAAAAAATGCGACAATACCCACCGCGATTTGCTCGATGATCTGAGGAAAAAACTGCCTGAGTACAAAAAAAGCTGCGATTCCAGCTACTGCTACGATGGCAAGCAAGCCACCTTTTGAGTTCGTAATTGCCATATGTTGGTTGTCTTGTTTTAAATGAGTTTTACGCTCAAAGTTCTTCAGGCCGCCCAGTTTCAAGCCCCGAAATACGGAAGAGCCTTTTCGGCGCAAAAAAAGCTTAGAAGTTTGCAGCGTGTTGCCCGTTCAACAGGGTTTGTTTCCCGTTGAACGGAATGTTGTGCAGCATTGCATTCTAAAAAATCTGCCGTTAAAAAAACATCAGCAGTTATGTTTTCCCAATCGGACGAGTACTTTTGCCCGGACTTAGTATACTCACACCTATTAATTCATTTCAGACAAAATCTATGAAGAAACTTTTCACCCTGGCATTTTGTGCGCTGCTCAGCGGCGCACTCTGGGCTTCTTCGCCCAGCACCACGCCTGCCAATCCGTTTCAAGACGAGCTCAGCCGTCTGGATAGCGAATTTGCTGGCATGACTGAACTAGAGCAGTTGGTAGAAGCGCGCAATACTACCTACTCTCAACTCGCTTCGGAGAACAACACGCTGCTTAACAATGTGACGAGCGACAACGACATCGCTTCTTCGCTCCTTGGCAGCGTGGCGCCTGACGGAGAACGCCTGCTTGGTATCCCCGGTTTTTGGTGGGGCTTCTGCCTTGGTATCCTCGGCATCATCTTGGTCTATGTAGCCGTTGAAGGCGATGCCAAAAAGACCGAGGGCAAGAAAGCCATCATAGGGTGCGCCATCTGGACTGTACTCTGGTTGGTATTGTGGTTTGGCCTCCTTGCAAGCGGTGCCTGGTGGGCTTCCGCAGGCTAAGCAATGCTACGAAATCTTATTGAAACCGGGTTGTTCCGCATCTGCGTAGCGACCCGGTTTTCTTTTTGACACCAGTATCCAAATTCACTACTTTTGCCCCACTATGAGCATTCCAATCCGAGGCACGCTTTTGTTGCTGGTGGCTTTTTCCGTCAATGGCATACAAGCCCAGACTGAATTTTACCGATTTAAATCCGACTTTTCCATCAAAGAAAAAGAAACGGGCAAAGATCAGGGCAGACTCATCACCGGAACCATTTACTACGATAAAAACCTGCACAAAACGATTTACGACATTCGGTTTCCTGAGCCGGAACAGTGGCTCGTGCGCGACACGTTGATGTACCGCATGAAAGCGGATACGCTCGTGGCACAGCAAATAGTGCCCCCGGTTGGGGAGTTTTCTATATTCAACATGATCTTGAGCCAACAACTCAATGATTTTGGGCTTGCCAAAGTAGGCTACACCCCCGGCGATGTACAACAGGATGGCAAGCAAGTCATCTCCCAGTGGCTGCCACCAGCACAATTTAAGGCCTACCTCGGGCCTGTGACCATGGCGCAGGAGAATAAGCGGCTCAGCGCTGCGGCTTTCTACGACAAGGAGAAAAATCTGGTTTCCAAATTCTATTTCAAAGATTATTCAGTGCAAAGCGGTCTACCAGTTCCGGGGAAAATCTACCAGCTATTTTACCGCGAAGCGGGCGAATTTATTCGGATCATGACCCTCAAAAACATCATCATTAACCAAGCAGATGAAGATAGCACTTACGATTTCGATATTCCTGCTGGCGGGTAACTTACCTGCTCAACCTGAACATGTGGTACACCTCGGAGGTGTGCCACATGTTGGCAACGAGATTTCAATTTTACAACAAGCCTTTGCTGCTGCCCCCAAAGCGCGGCTCTTGGAGCAGTTTTCGCTCAGCCGCGAGAATCCCAACGAATTGCAGACCGTTCTTTCGGGGCTGTTCCTGGTTTACAAATCCTTCTTTTCTTCGCAAGACAACCAGCGTTGCAGTTTTCACCCGTCTTGCTCCGAATACGGTCTGGAAGCGGTCAAGAAATTAGGCGTGGTGCGCGGTATTATTTGCACCTGCGACCGCCTGACACGGTGCAATGGTTTCAGCCCTCGACAGTATGAAATTGATCTGGAAAAAAGAGTGCTGAAAGATCCTGTGGGCTGGTAGTGAATCAATTAACCTCGTAGGTTTTTAAAAACCTACGAGGTTTTAGCGCAAAAAATGAACAAATTTTTTCCCAGTTTCCTTTTCATTTTCGGAGCAATTTCCCTCTCCGCTCAGGACATTTACGACTACAAGCATTCCCATGCTTATGCCCGCTACTTGCTCCAATCGCAGCAATACGCGCTGGCTGCCGAAGAGTACGAAAGGTTGATATTCTTTCGCCCGGACAACGATACCCTTCGTGCCGATCTGCTCCGAACATATAGAAAGGGCAATACACCTGAGCGCGGCCTCGAACAGTGGGCGAAATGGCAACTTGAGCCTAAGCCCAAAACTCGGCTGCTCTACACCGAATATTCCAAACTCTTGCTTCGGGGTGGCTTCCCGGATCGTGCGCGTACGCTGGTTACAACATCAGATATGTTTGACAGTACCCAGCTGAGGCGCACGGTTTTGTATGCCAATATGCTGGAGCAAAAATGGCCCGAAGCGCGACAATCAATCGAATCCATACCGGTTGCAGAAAAAATTTCCCGCCGTGCTGATCTGGAAAAACTCATCAAACGCGGAGAACGCAGCAAAAAGAAAAACCCCTGGGTCGCCACGGCACTCTCGGTGCCGGTGCCTGGCTTGGGCAAAGTCTACGCAGGCGAATGGAAAGACGGTATTATCAGCCTTCTGTTCGTGGGCATCAATACCTGGCAAGCCTACCGCCGATTCGACAAAGAAGGCACTGATACCTTTTGGGGCTGGATTCATGGCGGCTTCGCGATTGGGTTTTACACCGGCAATCTTTATGGATCACACAAAGCCGCTCGGCGGCAAAACCAAAAGAAATTCAACCGTTTACAACATGATACGGAATCTCTGGTCTTCCCTGTGCTGGATTAGCACTTCACAGGTCACTCGCTCTCTCACGCCTCACGCTTTTTCACGCCTCTCGCTTTCTCACTTTCTCACCGCTTTACTGTGCTGGATTAGTGCCGTCAGTTTTCTGCCTGCCCAAACGGCGGACGAGACCATGCTTTTTGCCCGCGAGCAATTGACTGCTGGAAACAAAACGCTTGCTTTGAAAAGCTACCAGCGGGTACTTTTCTTTGGTGGCGACCGATACCGTGACGAGTGCCAACGCCAATTGGCGGCGCTTTATGCTGAGCAAGGAGATTTTGAAAAATCGGCATTTTATTGCGACCTCTTGTATCAAAGTGCCGACACGGATAGCCTGCGTTATGAGGCACTTTTCAGCAAAACCGGCATATTGATGCTCCAAAATCAGTACAAAAAGGCGCTGTTAGAACTGTTTTCATTGCCAAATAATTTACCAGAGCCCTGGATGACCAGGAAGCGGCTCTACCTCGGCGCTGCGCACTTTGGCATCCGGGAATTTGATTTGGCCAGAGCAGATTTACTGCCGCTTTTTGCGCCAGAGGATGTACAGGATCGGGCAGAATTTGAACGGCTTATGCGCGAGGCAAAGCGGATAAGCCGCAAAAGCCCGAAGACTGCCCGGGTGCTGAGCATGGTATTGCCCGGGGCGGGACAGTTTTATGCAGGCGACATCAAAAATGGCCTGAACTCGCTCCTACTCAATGCTTTGTTGGGATATTGGTTTGTTGCCACGGGTATTTCTTACACGTTTTTGGATGCCGCCGCAACGGTTACGCCCTGGCTTTTCCGCTATTATGGCGGGGGTATCCGACGGGCGGGGGAGATTTTGGAAAAGAAAAAAGAGGAGCGGCTGCGGAAGGTTTTCAGAAATGTATTGATAAAGATAGAGCGATGATGAAACCGCGAAACAGGAGAACAGGAAAATTAAAAACCAAACATCCAGAACCTACTAAAAGCTGACTCGCAACAATTCCAAAAGTGAACTATGGATAGACTTGAAACGCTCTCATTGCTTATACAACATAAGTCCGATTTTGAGGAGGAGTCTACCTTTTTAGTGCAAACGATTGCCTTCGTTGAACAGAACGAATATTTTTGGCAGCGCAGCACTTTAGAAGAACACTTGACCGGTTCGGCATGGATACTATCTGCGGATGGCAACTCGGTATTGCTGGTTCACCACGCCAAACTGGACCGTTGGCTCCAGCCTGGCGGTCATGCTGACGAGGCAGATGCTTCATTGGCCGAAACGGCCAGGCGTGAGGCTTTTGAAGAGTGCGGAATTCAGGGATTGACGTTGATTTCACAAGCAATTTTTGATCTGGATGTGCATGAAATTCCGGCACGAGGCTACGAACCTTCACATTTGCACTATGATTTGCGCTTTCTTTTTGTCGCGCCAAGAGGTGCTGAAATCGAACGCAACCTTTTGGAAACCAAGGCCATTGAATGGGTGCGCATTGAAGATCTTTGTACAGAAACCACGCCACAATCATTGAGAAGAATGGCATTAAAAACCAATGAAGTTGAAAGGGATTCAGAAAGGTTTTAAGGGTTTTCTACCTTCGCCACAAATCAACGAATCCTCAGATCAACGAATAACCGAATCAACAAATCAACAAGCATGACCTCTGCATTGCCTCCTGAGAAAAAAACTGTGAAGCACATCGCCATCGCTGGCAATATCGGCGCGGGCAAAACGACCCTCACCGAGATGCTTGCCAAGAATTTTGGCTGGGACGTACACTATGAAAACACAGAGAACAACCCCTACTTGTCTGATTTTTATCTGGACATGAAACGCTGGTCGTTCAACCTTCAGGTGTTTTTCCTTTCCAGTCGCTACCAACAGGTGCTGCGTATTTTACAGGGTAGCCGAACCGTGATACAAGACCGTACGATTTACGAGGACGCTTTCATTTTTGCACCAAATCTTGCCGACATGGGTCTGATGGAACGGCGCGATTTTGAGAATTACATGACCTTGTTTCAGTCCATTGTGTCGCAGGTGAAAGCGCCTGATTTGCTGATCTATCTGAAGGCAAGCATACCCACTTTGGTGGATCATATCCAGATGCGCGGGCGCGATTACGAAGGCAGCATAAGTCTCGATTACCTCAAACGCCTCAATGACCGCTACGACGGTTGGATCAATGGCTACCGTGAAGGCAGACTCCTGATTATCAACGTAGATAACCTGGATTTTACGAGTAATAAAGAACACGCCTCCAAAGTGCTGGAAATGGTACAAGCGGAATTGCATGGGCTGTTTTAGATCATTGGTTATCAATAAATTATGACAAAAAAAATCACCCTAATATCCGGTGCATCCCGCGGCATAGGCCGGGCAGTGTCGCTTCGGCTGGCACACGAAGGCCACTTCGTGGTGGTGCTGGCGCGCAATGCCGAAGAAATCGGCGAACTGGAACACGAAATTGACGAGGCCGGCGGCAAAGCCCTCTCTTTTGTTTGTGATATTTCCGATGAGCAACAAGTAAACAATGCCGTGGCGGAAGTGATGCGCGATTTCCACCGTATTGATTGTGTGGTGAATAACGCAGGAATCGGTGTATTCAAGCCTGCCGAAGAGATTACGTCCGACGACTGGGAGCGCGTGATGGACGTGAACGTGAAAGGTTCATTTTTGCTCACACGTGCCGTGTTGCCACACATGAAAGCAGCCGGAACAGGACACATCCTGGCCATTGCGTCGGATGTCTCGAAACGCACTTTTGCAACGGGTAGCCTTTACACTGCCAGCAAATACGCCCAACATGCTTTCTTTGAGAGCCTGCGCCGGGAGGTTCGTTCGTTGGGCATCAAAGTAAGCGTGGTTTATCCCGGATTAGTAGATACCTACTTCCATCAAGTGGAACAAGGCGAGCCAGAACAGGCTAAATATCTCCATGCGGACGATATCGCGATGGCAGTTTCCTACATCCTAAATACCCCTCCTCATGTACTCATTGACGAACTGATGATCCATCCAATGAGCCAGGAATGGTAGGTATTATATTGATGTTGAGGTATTGAGATACCCTAATATCTAAATATCAAATTTCCAAACATGAAGCGCCTTCCAATCACCACCCTATCCCATTTCGTCATTGGCTATATGATATTGGCCTTTGGGTGGTGGTCGTTTCATCTTTGGAAACAAAACGACCGCTTGTTTGAACGGGAAAAACGGATTGTCGAGTTGCGCTATCCCGAAGTAAATATGGAAGCCACAGCAGCATTCCAAATTGCCCAAAAAGCGTGGCAAAGCGGACGCAGGATGGTAATAGCAGAAGGACTATTTTTTACTGCCTGTCTGGTGTGGGGGCTATGGGTCATTCGGCGGAGCGCAGCGCGGGAAGTTTCACTGACACGTCAGCGGCGCAATTTTTTGCTCAGCATCACCCACGAACTCAAATCACCCATTGCCTCATTGCGGCTTGTGATCGAGACCATTATCAAACGCAATTTAACTGCCGAGCAACGCTCACCACTCCTTGGCAACGGTCTCAAAGATGCTGACCGACTCCAGGACCTGGTAGAGAGCCTGTTACTTGCTGCTCGCCTGGAAGATAACTGGCGCCCTTTGCACGAACCGGTGCATTTTGGCACACTTGCAATGGAAATAGCAGAAAGCCTCCGTGTTCGATTCACGGAAGCTGATTTAAGGTTGAACATCCCTGCCGATCTCCCACCCGTACAAGCCGACAAGATGGGCCTCGCTGCCATTGTGCGAAACCTTTTGGAAAATGCCTTGAAATATTCCCCGGAAGGAAGCCCCATCGAACTTTCTGCCAATTATGAAGGCGGTAAATTCCGCTTCCGCGTAGGCGACCAAGGCCAAGGAATTCCCGATGTGGAAAAGAAATCGGTATTCGAAAAGTTCTATCGAATGGGCAATGAAGAAACGCGACACAGTACCGGCACTGGTCTCGGATTATACATTGTAAATCAAGTGCTTAAAGCCCACGACGGCAAAATTAGCATTGCCGACAATTTGCCAAAAGGAACGGTTTTTATCGTTGAAATTTAGCGATAGTCTCCCTGAAGTGACAGGGGTTGAGTCAAAAGTTCAGATTGAAAATCTATCGCGGAATTTTATTTTTTTTTCACGAAATCCTATAAGGTTTTTAAAACCTTAGGATTCAATTGCCAGAAACGCAAAATATTGTTTCAGGAAAAAAATTGCGGGATACCTTTTGACACAACCCCATCACTTCAAGCAGACATCACGCTCTCTTTGCGCTCTTTATGTTATTATGACTGCTAATCTTGCTCGCAATTTCCTGGTCGAACAACTCACGCCGCGCTATGGCGAAGGAGAAGCCAAGGCCATCGCAAGCATTGTTTTTGAAGATGTCTTTGATCATGGGCGGGCATTCGAAGAAGTTCGATTTGCAGAAATTCTCCAGCGGCTTGTGGCGGGTGAACCAGTGCAATATGTGCTCGGAGAGGCCGACTTTTTTGGGCTGAAGTTCAAGCTCAGCCCGGCGGTGTTGATTCCCCGGCAGGAGACGGAAGCATTGGTGGCTTGGGTGTTGGAGTCATTAAAGATATTTTCTCCCTTATCCTCCCCAACTTTATTGGATATCGGGCTTGGGAGTGGCTGTATTGGCATCACATTGAAAAAGAAAATGCCGGGTATTCAATTGATTGGCCTGGAAAAAAGCCTCGCTGCACTTGCGATCGCCGAAGAGAATGCCGAACGAATCCTCAATATCCCAATATCCCAATATCCCAATTTCCAATTCTTTGAAGGAGACATTCTGAACCCCTCCGATTGGGATTTATTTCCTCAACTTGACCTGGTCGTGAGCAACCCGCCTTACATCCCCCATTCAGAAAAAAATCTGGTTCCAGAACACGTTTTGGCGCACGAACCAGCGTTGGCCTTGTTTGTGGATGACCCCGATCCGCTGCTTTTCTACCGCTCCATTGCGGATTTTTCGTTGGAAAAACTGCGCCCGGGAGGTATGCTTTTTTTTGAGTGCAACGAATTCAATGCTTCCGATGTGGCGGTTATGTTGTGGGAAAAAGGGTTTGAAAACGTGGAAATCCGAAAGGATTTATCGGGCGCAGAACGCATGGCAAAAGGTATCTTTGAACCGAATTGCAGCAAATAAAAAAATGCTTTTTCAGATTTGGGTTGCCCGGCTACTGCTGCTCATTTTGAGTTGTCCGAGTACCCTAAAAACCCTGTTTCGACCCTTCATTGGACCGAAGGCAACTACAACAGAACCGATCTTATCAGCGTCGGCAGGCACGGGATCGAGTATAACTGTTCGAATTGGCGCGACCCTGTTCCGCAGGCAGGCTTCTTGTCTTTTGAAAATTTTTTGAATGCGCCGTTGGACTCGAACGCTTTAATTTCACCAAAAATTAGAGCCAAAATCGAGGCGCATCTCGGCAAAATCTCGAAACACAGTCCCGCCAAAAATGCTGATGCCGCGCTGCCAAAACCACCTACGCCGCGCGAAAAGGTCGTTCAAATCATTTTTCACAAAAACTAGACCATGAGATACCTCCTCAGCCCTGAACTTTTCTGGCTGCTGCTTTACTTCGCTGCCGTCATTGTCGGCAAAATGAACACCCCGCCAAACAAAGCCGTAGACGATTTTATTGATACATGCTGGTTCTACATTCCGGCGGTGTCGGTGTTGGTTTTTGGATTGTGGTGGATCCCGTCGGTTGAAAAAAACTGGCTGTTGCTGCGGGTTTGGATTGTCGGACTGGTCGGCGGGCACTTTGTCATCGAAAAAACGTTTTCGGCTTACAGCAACCCCGGCCCCGGAAGTGGGATGGGTTACTTGGTTGCATTGATGTTCGAGTTCGTCGTGCTAGTTGTGGGGAGCATTTTTGTCAAAATCAAGTTTTGAGCAAGCTTGAACAGAAAATGAGCAGGTTTTGGGCTGGTGCTTGGGCAAAGCCGCGTTGGACTTTCGTCCCATTAAATCAAACCGGTCCCTATGATTCGCACCTTTATCATTGATGACCATCCGATGGTCCTGGCTGGCATCAAATCCCTCTTGGCAGATTCTTCCGTTGTCGAAATTGCTGGCACCGCCACCGACGGCTATATCGCGCTCGAAGCACTTAAAAATTCTGATGCAGAAGTGGCGCTTACCGACATTAACCTCGGCGACATCAACGGCATTGAACTTTGCGGGATACAAAAAAAGCCAAGCCCGGCCTGAAAATTTTAGGGCTAAGCACTTTCAAAGAACGCAGCTACATCACACGGATGCTCGAAGCAGGCGCATCGGGCTACCTGCTCAAAAACGCCACCAAAGAAGAATTGGAGGAAGGCATCACCGCCGCTTGGCGTGGCAGGATGTTCATGAGCGCCGAAGTCTCGGAGGTAATGACTTCGCCGGCAGCCAAATCCTCGCCTTTGCCCATGCTTACCGCTCGTGAAAAGGAAGTGCTGATTCACATTTCCGAAGGCATGACCAATCAGGAAATTGCCTCCAAACTTTTCGTTAGCCCGCTTACCGTGGATAGCCACCGCAAAAACCTGCTGGCCAAATTTGGGGTAAAAAACACGGCGCAGATGGTGAAGGTGGCGTTGGAACACCGGCTTCTTTGAGGAGAAAAAACCGCAACAAGCTCAGTCTTTGAACACCTCCGCCAGTTCCAGTTCAAAACCTTCTAACGCGATTGACTTCAACACATCTCATTGACTTCATGCAAAGCCACTAACTTGTAACGTTGCTCGGTGTAGGTGTACAATTCGATGGTGCTGGTGCGCGGATCCACGAGCCAATACTCGCGCAAAGCAGGGGAAAACACCTTGCTCAAAGAACCGACATAGACCACATTTCGGCCAGAATCTGCTGCTGCGAGCGGTAGAATCGGATTGCTGTTGTAGTGAAAATCGTAATCAACACATTGTCTATTGTAATAGGCAGCCCGCGACTTTCACGGAGGTAATCCGTCATGGCTGCTCGGAGAGAGGGTTCTCCCGTGGTTTCACCATAAAACAGCAGGTTTTTGCGAAAACCCTGCCGTAGGGCAGTTCGGTAAGCACGACTGAGAGCATCCCAGGGTGCGATACGTACATCTGGAAAACCGTCGTTGAAGGCCAGCGAATTGGAACTTTTGACGAGGGGTAATTTTAGCAAAGGATCCGCCTTGAATGGAAAGCCCGCTTTGGGCTGCGTATATGATGGGGCAGAAATAGTGCTTTTTTTAAACGAAATGGGCCTGATATCCGGCAGCTTTTGGCTGACAAATGTGCCACGCGAGTTTTGGGTTTCAAGCCAGCCTTGGGCGAGTAATTCCTCGTAGGCGGCCACCACGGTTTTTCGGTGCAAACAAAGGGCCTCTGCCATGCTGCGTGTGCCTGGAAGTCGTGCTCCAGAAGGGATGATGCCCCGCCGGATGTTTTCGGTCAACGCAGCGGCGATTTGCAGGAAGATGGGCGTTTTATCTGTTTTGTCCAGCGAGATGAGGGTAGCGTATGGAAGCATAGATAATACCAGAAAGTGTCTTTCAAAGGTCGGGCAAAAGTGGATATTAATTTCAACTGGACTATCCATTATTTAAAAACTGGACGATTTTAGTAGTCCAATATCAAACTAATTTTGCATCTCGAAAAACAGTCTAAAATTACGCTATGAAAGCAAAAACAAGCCGAACCGAAGGCAGTCGGTATTACCCCAAACGCTATGATATGCAATCCGCCAGCCGCGATGCCATCTTGGACGAAGGATTGGTCTGCCACGTTGCATTTAACATTGAAGGACAGCCATTTATGATCCCAACGGGCTATTGCCGAGTGAACAACACGCTGTATTTGCACGGCTCGGTGGGAAGTCATTTTTTTATGCAAATGGCCAAAGGGATTCCAGTGTGTGTGAGCGTTACTTTACTCGACGGACTGGTGCTTGCTCGCTCTGTTTTCAACCATTCTATGAATTACCGCTCGGTGGTGGCTTTTGGCAAAACGCGCCTGGTGGACACCGATGCCGAACGCTGGTTGGCCGCCGAACGATTCACCGAACACGTCATGCCCGGTCGCTGGGCAGATGCTCGGCAACCAGATGCCAGCGACATGAAAAAAACGATGTTCATCGCCGTAGAAATAGAGGAAGCCTCCGTCAAGTTCCGGGCACACGGCGTAGCGGACGACCCTGAGGACATGGACTTGAATGTGTGGGCGGGGGTGCTGCCGCTGATGCTCAGCCCGCTTGCGCCAGAAACAGATAAAAGCGGCAAACAGGGGGTTCCTATGCCGAATTATTTGCTCAATTATCAGCGATAAGAAAATTTCACGCAACGGCGCAACGGGATTGTCAAACGTTGCGTCGTTGCATGAAAAAAAATGCTATGAACACACTCACCCTCATGAACAAAAACACCGCCCTCAGCAAGTGGATTTACCTGCTGGCACTTTCCCTGATTTGGGGCAGTAGTTTTATCCTAATCAAAAAAGGCCTGACTGGCTTTGGCTATTTTGAAGCGGCCACAATTCGGTTGATGTCGGCAGGATTGGCTACAAAATCAATCAGGTATTTGGACTGCTGCTTGGGTTAGCATGCGCGATTTTGTTGGCTTTAGAGCGTTCTAACACGGCCATAACTTTCAACTGGCACGCAGGGCTGATAATTTTGGCGACACTTTGTTATGGGTTCAACATCAATTTAATCAAGCAGCGATTGTCGCACATTCCAGCAGTGGTGTTGTCAACAGTGACGGTTTCAATCACCGGATTGTTGGCGTTTTTTCTTACATTTTTGCCCAATATCGCAAGTTATCTTCCCAGTCAAATCGAATGGGTGCCACTCTTGTCGCTGGTCATTTTGGGCGTCTTCGGTACAGCCATCGCACAATTATTTCAATACAAACTCATCAAAGAAACTTCTGCGCTGTTTGCCAGTTCGACGACGTACATCATCCGGGTGGTAGCCGTTTTCTGGGGAATACTGGACGGCGAGCAGTTTCACTTGATTCACGCGCTGAGTATTGCAGGGATTTTGGCGGCGGTGGTGTTTATAAGGAACGGTGTCAAAATAACTTCCCAATTTCAGGCCAATTATTTTGGCGTTAGCCAACTATCTTTTGAGGCGAATAGTGGGGCTATTTAACGAAAAAGATAGGATGGATGGCGGCAAAAGAATGGCATCAAATTGGGAAGTTATTTTGACACCGTTCCTAAGGGAAGGGTTGAGCAGCAAAAATGATTTCAAAACCATGAACAAAGAACATCATTACAAACTCACAGCCCAGTGGCACGGCAACAAAGGCACCGGCACAAGCAGTGTGCGGGATTATGACAGAAGCCATACCGTTACCATTGCGAACAAACCCGAATTGCACCTCACAACGGATAATCCGGCAGTGGGCGATAAAACAAAGCTGAATCCTGAAGACTTGTTGGTTACGGCCGTTTCATCCTGCCACATGCTTTCGTACTTGTATGTATGTGCTATGGAGGGCGTAGTAGTGGTGGATTACCTTGATAATGCAACTGGTATCATGATTGAAGAATCAAAAGGTGGCGGGCAGTTTAAAGAGGTAACCCTAAATCCAATCGTCACAGTTGCAAACCATTCAATGGTTGAAAAAGCAATTGAGTTGCATCATAAGGCACATGAAATATGCTATATCGCCAACTCTGTCAATTTTGAAGTGAAGTGTAATCCAATTTGTAAATCAATATAGGTATCAAACTCATTCCGATGGAAATTCTCAATAGCACTCCGGGCGATTTAGAAACCATTTTCAAACTCTACGATGCTGCAATTGCGCATCAAAAAGCGGTGTCGCACATGCATTGGTTGCCATTCGACCCCCAAATGGTAGAAGCCGAAATCGCCGAGGCTCGGCAATGGAAAATCGTGCTGGACGGCCAGGTTGCCTGTGTTTTTGTAACAGCCTACACCGACCCGGCCATTTGGGGGGAGCAGGACCGGGAACCCTCGGTTTACATCCACCGTATCGTGACGAACCCAGCTTTTCGAGGCCGGAATTTTGTGGGCGCTATTGTGGAATGGGCCTTACAACACGGCGCATCCTTAGGCAAAAAATATGTTCGCCTCGACACCTGGGCTGAAAACCTGAAATTGAAAGAAATTTACGTCCGCAATGGCTTTCAATTTCTGGGCAATGCCGCTCCAGCAGACCCCACCGCGTTGCCCAGCCATTATTCCGGGATTGTGCTGGGGTTTTATGAGATTATGATTGACTGAAAAAAACCGCAAAATGTAAAATTCAAAACCGCAAAACTGAGCGAAATGCACAGCTCTTGGTATCATAGTTTTACATTTTGCGGTTTTGAATTTTGCGGTTTAATTTATTTCGCTCCGTCCACATTCCACGCTCACCGAACTCCCCTTACCCGGCTCCGTCCGCAAATCCAGCGTACCGCCAAGATACTCCACCCTCGTTTGGATATTGAGCCATCCCACACCTGGGGCAATTTTCAATTTCTCGCGATCGAAGCCTATGCCATCGTCCTCCACGGTGAGGTTCACATGGCCATCATTTTCTATGAGTTGCACCAGCACTTGCCTGGCATCGGCGTGTTTGACGATGTTGTTGAGCAGCTCCTATGCAATGCGGAACAGGATGACTTCTGTCTGTTGTGGCAGACGATTTTCAAGTCCAAATGCTTGATAGTGAACAACTAAGCCACTCGTAAGCCTAAGGTGGTCGCAGTAGTCGTGCAGGGCATCTTTGAGGCCAAAGCGTACGAGTGCTTCGGGCATCATGTTGCGGGCGATGTGGCGCAGTTCGCCAATGGAGCGGTCGAGGTCGCCGATGACCTGGCTTAGGGCAACAGCCCCGGTTTCGCTGAGGACATATTGTTGCGTACCACGAGCGGGAAATGTGGCGGCAGCACCACCCCTTCCATCGCCCGCAGGGCTTTTGAAAATGCCTCAATGGCCTGCCATCGGTTGCCGAGGAAATCCCAGGCGTTGCCCATGTTGTTGTAGCTCGCCACCAATTCCTTTTTCATGCCCAGCCTTTCGCAAATAGGAATGGCCACCTGACAATCGCGATAACGACCCAGATTGTTGTAGGGTGCGGAGCGATTGATGCGGCACTTGGCGATGCCGCGCTCGAAGCTGGTTTTTTCTGCCAAAACTAAGGCCTGGTCGAAGTACAGCAAGGCAGTGTCGGGCTGTGGTTGTGTGTAAAGTTTGCCAACTTCCATTAAAGCCCACACGCGGGCCGTATCCGTCGGGGCAGTTGCCGCGAGGTTCAGAAAACTGTCACGTTTGGCGGTGTTTTGCGCAAGCAAATTCAGAGGCAGCAGCAGTAGTAAAAGCAATGGCTGTTTCATGGGCAGATTTCTTTAATGTCCAATGTCCAACAAGGAATGTCCGGGAAGAAAGTGAGTGGACACCTTTGCATCATCAATTCGAAAGAAACAATCACAAACACTTTAACACTAAATTTTTCAAACACAATGAAACAGTCAAAATTCTTCAACCTGAGCATTTTGCTCGCATTTGTGGCAACTACCCTTTTTGCCAACAACAACTACCCTGCACCCACCGACGTAGTGAAACAATATTTCAGCAACTTGGACGCTGGCAACCTTGCAGCAGTAGAAAAACTTCTCGCTGAAGATCTTCTCGGCAACCGCCCCGCTTGCCCCACAAGCACTGCCCAAAGAAACGTGGCTGGGCGTGGGCCAAGGTTTTAAATCGGCTTTCCCCGATATGAAGCACGAAGTAGTGGATTGCATTGAAGCGGGCAACAAAGTGGCGGTACGCGGCATTTTCAAAGGAAAAAACGACGGCCCAATGATGGGCAACCCTGCCACCGGGAATTATGTGAACGTACCGTTCACCTCTGTTTTCGAGTTGGACAAGTCGTGGAAAATCAAATCGGTAGATATCCAGTTTGATCAAAAAGCCTTTGAAGCGCAACTGATGGCAGGATTGCCCAACCCTTCCGCAAAGGCAGAATTAGACATCCGGACCATGCTCGCTGCTGCCGACGAAGGCAACGGAGACAAATTCATGGACTACCGGCTCTCCAACGCGCCCAATTACTTTGCTGGCAAACAAACCAGCGGTGAAGACATGAAGAAAAGGATCATCGGCTTCAAGGCAGGATTTCCCGACATTAAGCGCACGCTCGACGAGGTAATCGTGAGCGGCAACAGCGTGACGGTTCGAGGCTTGGTGACAGGCACGAACGGAGGGAGTGGGTTGAGCTCCAATAAGCTGAGATTCGAAACCTACGGGATAGGCAAGGGCGATAAATCACATAACGATGCCCGCGAATGGCGCCAACGTGAAACGTAAAAACTGCACTTTTCGGTGACGTTCTCGCTGAATTTTGCTGAGATGCGGGAGATTTTTGCGCGAAGTACTCGATTTATCGCCCAATCGAACCGAGGTTTTGAGTACGTTATTCATAAGACTGGCGTGTTCGGCAGCCAAGCGAAGGTCGTCCACCCAAACCATAACCTCGGAGTTGTGCTTATGCGAAAGCTTGTCCAGATTATAACTACCGATGGCGGAGATATGGCCATCTATCACCATGGCTTTGGTATGGAACATCTTGACTCCCCGATACTCCCATATTTCTATCCCAGTCCGCAATGCTCGGGCGCGACGGTTTCGGTACACTGCTTGTACCAATGGCAAATCGTTTGAATAGCTTGAATTGGTAAGCAAGCGGATCTTCACCCCCCTTTCAATGCTTTTTTTAAAAGCTCGCCGCCAGCGAAATGTGGGGATGAAGTACGGATTTTCAATATCAATAGTGCTTTGTGCCTTTGAGACCAGGGCAATCAATTCAGCGGTGGCCTGATGGTCTTTTCGTGCGCGCCAACGGCGGCCTTTTCGCCTTTGATAAAAGGTATAATTATCGTGTATGAAATGTATCGGCTGGGTAGTCTTTTTAAACCCAACATTCCAGTCCTTTTGGCTGACGGGCGAAAGGTGCAGCCTTTTTTGTACGATGCCAGGTGTCTTCTCTAGCGCAATCTGCCAGCATTTCCGCTGCACATCGGTTAAAACAGCGTATTTTCGACCACTTAGCTTTGGATTGTTCCAAAGCTCCTCGAAATGCTGCCTAGCATGTTGCGCAGTACTGTCGGAAACGACATACACTTCGCGGTCCAAAAAATTGCTAATAGAGTCAAGCAGATAATATCGCTCTGCAAGGTTGCGCCCACCGACGATCAGCATCTTGCTGTCGGTAATAAGCATTTTGCCGTGCATCCGGTCTACAATGGTTCGAAATTTTAAAGGGTTAAGGATGTTAAACACTTTCGTTTTGACACCTCGCTCTTCCAGATAGGAAAACAGGCAGTCGGGCAAGTGATTGTCAAAATCATCAATCAATAGCTTTACTTCGATACCCCGTTCAGACGCTTTGATCAGCATTTGCAAGGTGGCAAGGCCAATTGCATCGTTTTTAAGGGCATATGTAGAGATCAGGACTTCTTTGTGCGCCTGATGGATGAGGTCCCAACGACATTGCAGGGCTTCGCGCTCCTTACTGAGAATACGGTAAATGTTTGGCGCTTGGGCAGAGAGTGATGGCCCGGACAGGCAAAGTAAGTAGGCAAAAAGCTGGGCGAAATGTCGCATGTAGATTGGGTTGAACGGGAAGAGTCTGGCTCAATACTACTATAAACCGCAAAATTTAAAACAGGAAAGTTTAAACCCGAAAAATCAATCAAGGGTAAAACGTTTAAAACCAACCATTTGAGGCCAATCGCCTTGTCTTGATTTTAAATTTTGCGGTTTATAGTAGTATCGAGACAGCCTAACCCTTATTTTCTTGGCAGCCACCATCCCAACCATATCCCAACAAGTCCCCAAGAAACAAGTGCGTCAATGAGATGGCCTATAGAGTTGTTTTCAAACCAGATACTGTTCAGGTAAGGAATGGTCATATAGCCTATTAGGCCTATTGCTATAGAAGATTGCACAGCAGTTCGCATATTGAGGGTTTGAAACTTCAGCAGCAGCCAGGTAAGCAAAAAAGCAGCCAGTAAATCAACTACAAAGCCTCGAAACATATTCATCCCCATATTTACATTGAAGGCTTTGTGATAACTGATGCTCGCCCAAGGTTTTCCAATACTTGGCTCCATCAAGGCTTCAGCTTGTTCGTGGCTTGTGCCGGGAGGAACACCTGGAACCATATAAGTGCCTTCTTCTGTCAAGTTTTGATTGAGTACCTCTATAATCTTATCCTGATTGGGGGTATGGCCATACTCGGAATTGTGTATCCCAAGGGCTGACCAAGAGAGGAATTGCCAAACGAAAAGGATCAGTCCGCCAACGATGGTTGCAATAAGTTGTTTTTTCATGTCAATAAAATTTTGATGTGAAGAATGATGCAAAAGTAAAAAATCAAATTCCAAAACAAATAGTTTTGTAAAAAAATTAAACTTGGCTTCTGAAGGTCTGCGCTTGCATCATTCCAATCTTTGCCGTACATTCGTACATCATTTAACCACGCAAAGCCCCATGATTGCACAGTATGTCCTTCCAAACCAATCCTCAGCTCGAACTCGCCTTCGACTATGTGCGCAACACGCACAAGAATATTTTCCTAACTGGAAAAGCAGGCACCGGGAAAACAACATTTCTGCACCAAGTTAAGCGAGAGACGCCCAAACGAATGGTCATCGTAGCCCCTACGGGCGTGGCTGCCATCAATGCGGGCGGCATGACCATTCACTCGTTTTTCCAATTGCCGTTCGGGCCTTTTTTGCCGGGCAGCACACCGGATCCGACACGGCAGCGGCGGTTTTCAGGCGAAAAAATACGTTTGATCCAAAGCCTTGACCTGCTCGTGATTGACGAAATCAGTATGGTCAGGGCAGATGTGCTCGATGCCATTGACGATGTGTTGCGCCGTTACCGCGACCGCTATAAACCCTTTGGAGGGCTTCAGTTGCTGATGATTGGCGACCTCCACCAGTTGCCGCCCATCGTTAAAGATGAAGAGTGGTATCTGCTGCGCGAGCATTACCAGACGATGTACTTCTTTGGCAGTCAGGCACTTGGCAAAACTGACCCTGTTTCCATCGAATTGAAACACATTTATCGGCAGTCGGACACTTCTTTCATTGACCTGCTGAATAAAGTGCGCAACAATCTTATAGACGAATCCGTGCTGGCTTTGCTCAACAGCCGCTATGTCGCCAATTTCAAACCCACGGAAGAGGAACCTTATATCACCCTTACCGCCCACAACGCCTCGGCGCAAGAAATCAACAGCGAAAAATTAGCCGACATAGCACAGCCCCTGCAGACCTTCAAAGCAAGTATTGAGGGCGATTTCCCGGCTTACGCTTATCCTGCCGATCAGATTTTTGAATGCAAAAAAGATGCGCAGGTGATGTTTGTCAAAAATGACATAAACCGCGAAAAGCGGTTCTACAATGGCAAAATTGGCAAAATAACGGGCTTTCGGAAAGACACCATCTATGTTCGTTGTCCGGGTGAAAATGAAGATATTGAAGTGCAAGCGGTAGAATGGACGAACGTCAAATATACCCTGAACGAACAAACCAAAGAGGTAGAAGAACAATTGCTCGGCAGCTTCACCCAATACCCGCTCAAACTGGCATGGGCCATCACCATACACAAAAGCCAGGGCCTCACTTTTGAACGCGCCATCATTGATGCTCAGGCTGCCTTCGCCCACGGACAGGTGTATGTGGCACTGAGCCGCTGCAAAAGTTTTGAAGGCATCGTGCTGCGTTCCAAGATTGTCCCTTCGAGTGTCAAGACCGATTCTGTGGTAAAAAACTACTCCGAGGAAGCCGATAAAAACGCGCCCGACGAAGCCCATCTCAGCCGCTCTAAAGCCGACTACCAGCAGTCGCTCGTGCAGGAATTGTTTGATTTCAGCCGCCTGCGCCGACAATTTACGCAGATGAACCGCTTGTTTTTGGAACACGAAAAGACGCTCCACCAGGAGGCCGGGCAACAAATTCAAACCCTGGAAACACAAGCCATCGAACAGGTTATCGGGATAGCCGAGCGATTCAAGCCCCAAATCTGGCAATATTTTGCAGAGAGCTCTTTGCCCGAAAACAACCTGGAATTCCAAGCACGCCTCCAAAAAGCGGGCGACTATTTTGAAGAAAAACTGGGCAAAGCCTTGCTGCCCGCCACCCGTAGCATTCAGATTTTGACCGACAATAAATCTGTGCGAAAAGCAGCGATGGAGGCCTTGGAAGGGCTGCAAAAAGAAATATTTGTCAAGAACGCCTGTTTCGCCAACGTCAAAAATGGCTTTTCTGCCACCCGCTACCTTCGCGCCAAAGCAGATGCCGAACTGGACTTCCGTGTGACGAAAAACATCGTTACGCCTCCCGAGCGAAGCGGCATACCTATGAATACACCGCACCCGGCATTGTTCGCGTTGTTGAAAAATTGGCGCGAAGGAGTGGCAGAGATCAACGGGCTGGAGCTTTACGAAGTGTTGCCCACACGTTCATTGCTTGAGATTGTTCAGTTTCTGCCCCAAAACCTTGTTGCTTTGAAAAAAATCAAAGGAATCGGTGAGGTCAAAATCAAGCAGTTTGGAGCCGAGCTCATTGGCATGATCAAAGCGTATTGTTCTGAACAGCATATTGAGCTGGACCAATTGCCAGAGATGCCCCTTGAAAAAAACATCAAAACAGACACAAAGCTAATGAGCCTTGAGCTGTTCAAATCAGGCAAGACGATTGACGAGATTGCGCAGGCTCGCGGGTTCGTGCGCACAACAATCGAAGGCCACCTTGCCACTTTCGTGGGCTTGGGCGAACTTGACATTTTCAGCCTGATAAATCGGGAATCAGTAGAGGAAATCGAACAGTTTTTTCGAAAGAACAACACCCAGGCAAGTACTGAAGCGAAGGCGCATTTCGAGGAGAAATACTCTTACGGGGAGATAAAGATGGTGCTGCAGTATATGAACCCTGGGGTGCAGGGTGGGTAGACGGTAAAAGGCTATTTAATCCAGTCTGTTTCGTCATGCTTCATCGGCCAGCACCAGCGAACAAAAGCGTTTGATCTGTTCGGCATCGCCCAGCACCACAATCTGCATATCGGGCTGAAGCACCGTTTCTGGTGGAGGGTTGAGCTGATAATGCCCATCCGGGTATCGAAGTCCCATGATGGGTACTTGAGTAGCAGCCTGAATACTGCTTTGGGCAATGGAGCATCCCCGAAATTTGTCTTTTAAGCGTGCTACGGCTATTTCCTCAAAGACCACATGATTTGTCCCCACATTGGAAATCAAGTTGAAAAATGCAACCAGGTCTGGTTTTTTTACCAATGTCGCCATGTAGTAACCACCAATTTGTTCGGGCATCACCACATGGTTGGCGCCCGCCCGCCGGAGTTTTAATTCGTCGGTAGCGTTGTTGAGTCGACTGATGATTTTTAGGCCCGGATTGATTTGCCGGGCGGACAACACAACAAAAAGATTGTTGGCATCCGAGGGCAAAGTCATCACCAAAGAAGTAGCCCGCTCAATACCAGCCTGCTGTAAAACTTCATCCAGGGTGGCGTCCCCTCGTAGGAACAGATAATCTGTTTCGCTTTTCAACTGCTCCGTTTTTTCTGGCTCAATTTCAATGACCACAAAGGGTAAATTTTGTTTCGCCAGTTCTTTACATACTTCTCCGGCGTGGCGGCCAAAGCCACAGACAATGGTGTGCTGCTGTAATTTGTTGATTCGCTGCATCATTTTTAAATCCGAAAAAAAAGCGTGAATTTCAGGGTCTGCGAATATGCTGGTGACCGTGGAAATAGCGTAGGCAAAAAAGCCTATGTTGAAAATAATGAGAAAGGAGGTGAAAAAGCGTCCGGCATGGCTCAATGGAATTACCTCCCCAAAACCCACGGTAGAAAGGGTCACCAAACTCATATAATAGGCGTCGAACCAAGGTGTTTGCTCTATAATCCGATAGCCACAAGTCCCGATTAATACCGCAATTACCAATAGAAACAGAGCGAACCGTAGTCGGCGAACAGCAATTAGGAAATGCTCCAAACGGCCCTTCTTCGTGAAAACGATCTTCTTTTTTCGAGAGAGATACAGAAGATGGAGTAGATAATTCATGCCGCGAAAATAGGGCAAAGCGTGCGTTAACCAATTACTTTACTGCCCCTTCAAATGTGTAGGCAATGTCTGCCTGACCGGCTTTTACCCAAAGGATGGTGCCGCGCAGCTGGTTTTCGTTGGCCGAAAACTTCCAATCCATGCGGCCTTCTTTTTCGCTTGCCATCACGGTTTCAATGGCGAGCGAGCCGTCTGGTGCTGCAGTACAGGTATAGGTCGAAGCCGCAAAACCATATTGCAGGCACTCCGAACTTTCCACCATTTTGTTTTTGAAGGAAAGTATTTCAGAGGGTTCTGCCTTGCCGCCCGCAGTGAGCGTGATGGTGTACTGTTTGCCATCCAACTGCTCGCAGGTCAGGGACTTGATTTTAGCCGTATTATGTTGCTCAGCGGGGCTTGGTGTTTGGGCGTTGCAAGCGAAAAGAAATGGCAGCAAGAATGCGAACAGTGAAAAAATAAATTGTTTCATAGTGGCAAGGTTTGAGTGAACGATGGTTTGAAAACGCTCAAAAGTACAAAATATGCTACTTTTGTTTTCAGTTTTTACCTGTTTTTATAGTTTTGCCGAAAATCTTCAGTTGCACCGATAGTGGCTCCGTACAAGGCCCACACACCGGTAATCGGGTAATCCATGCCGTTTGTTTTCACGGACGAATTCAATAGTTGAAAGACCTTCCCATGCAGTTTGACATGGGGGCTTTCAATGCACAGCTGATGGCGAGGAAGCGTGGATCACCCAAGTTGGTAGTCCTGCAAAAGCACCTCTGCAGAGATATGGAGTTTGTTGCTAAGATTGCGTATCATGGGCAATGTAAGTCTGCGCTTACGGCTTAGGATTTCGGAGGCACGACTTCGATAGCCAAGCACCTCGCCCAGTTCGGAAACGGTCATCCCGGTCTGTTCCATACGGAACTTGATGGCCTCGATGGGATCGGGCGCAGAAATGGGATAATGTCGGTTTTCGTACTGCTCTATAAGCAGTGTCAATAATTCCAATTGGTCACCTTCTGGCGTATCAGGCTTTGCCTTAAAAATTGCATCCACGGCTTTGAGCGCCTTTAAGTAATCGGCTTCTGTTTTGATCACTATCGGGGTGTAGTTCCCAAAAATCGCGCAGGGCTTTTTTGGCGATGATCCTCATTGAGGGCAAAGACAAGGGTTTGTTACCAAGGTGGTAATAGCAAGTTAAAAGTCAGCCACAAATGGACACGGAGGCTCATCTAGTCAACACAATATAATCCTTCAACAAAGTTTTCAAAAACTCAACGCGGTTGAAGGGGCGTTGTTCCACACCAATCAAGGGCATGAGCCTCGTCACGAGATCTTCCACCAGTTCCTCATGGGCCTGGTTGGGATAGATGCCAAGGCGGGTGAGGGCGGTTTTGACAAAAATCATGTCGCGTTCGCTTAAGTTGCGGACTTGAGGGTACACGGGCTGATAGTTTTGCAACGAGGAGATGCTAAGAATATCGGTGAGGCGAAAGGTGTAGGAGGCGTTGCTTTGGAGTTTGATGATGGTGGTGTTAGCAGCCATGTCTCCGAGGCGCTGGGCTTTGGCGGTGGTCTGGATAAGCAAGCCACCGACGATGCCTAGGCAAAATATGGAGTCCACCAATTGCAGCAACGCGCGCAGGGTCACGTCGCTCCATTCGGGATCTTTGCCATCGAGTCGAACGACTTTGATACCGAGCCCCATTTTTCCGGGGCTTTGCCCGCGTTTCAGGATTTCAAAAAGGATGTGGTAAAGGAAGTAAATCAAAAAAAGCATGACGCCAAAAAACACGCCCCACCAATTATCTACTTCTCCAAAAATGACCATCATCAGGATAATCAAAATATAATACCCGATCACAATGATGCCTGTATCTAGCATCCAAGCCAGCGCCCGCTCACGCAGCCCCGCGAGTTCGTACTCGATGGTGACATTTTGAGTGGTTCGGATTTCGATGGTTTTACTCATGTGTTGTTTATTTGGTTATTTGGTTATTTGGGGGCTAAAGCATGGTATTTGAGTACCCCGAAAAATCAGGGAGGAATGTCAGGCTTTAGCACTCCAAATTACCAAATCACCCTGCTACAGCATATTCCCGCAACGCCTCATTCAAAGAAACTTTTTTGTCCGTACTTTCTTGGCGTTGCCCGATGATGAGGGCACAGGCAACCTGGTATTCGCCTGCGGGAAATTTCCGGGTATAGGTACCTGGTATGACCACCGAACGCGGCGGCACTTTACCTTTATATATGATTGGTTCTGAACCAGTAACATCAATGATGTGGGTGCTTTGGGTGAGTACTACGTTGGCTCCCAACACAGCCTCCCGCCCGACGTGTACGCCTTCCACCACAATACAGCGCGAACCAATAAAACACTCGTCTTCAATGATGGTAGGGGTGGCTTGTGGCGGTTCCAAAACACCACCAATGCCCACACCGCCAGCGAGGTGGACGTTGCGGCCAATCTGTGCGCAGGAACCGACCGTAGCCCAAGTGTCCACCATAGTGCCTGCGCCCACCCATGCCCCGATATTGATATAAGAAGGCATAAGGATTGCGCCTTTTTCTATGAACGAACCGTAGCGCGCCAAAGCCTGTGGTACTACCCGAACCCCTTTTGCTGCAAAACCAGTCTTGAGCGGGATTTTGTCGTGGTATTCAAATGGCCCGACCTCTATGGTCTGCATTTCTTGGATGGGGAAATAAAGCGAGATTGCTTTTTTGATCCATTCGTGGGTAGTCCATGCGCCCTCGGAAATTCCTCCTTTGCCTCCAGCTTGGGCGGATAAATGCTCTGCGACGCGGAGTTCTCCTCTGTCAAGCAATTCTATGACTTCGCGGATGGCTTTTTTGGTCTCCCAACCCTGCAAAAGCGAGCGATCAAGCCAAGCGGTTTCAATGGTGTCTTTCAGGTCTGCCATTATTTCTTTTTCAGTTTGAATTTGAACGTCATGTGCTCACAATGAAGTCGGTTTTCTCTTTTGGTTGCCTTTCATCATCCCGTCAACAATACGGCGATCAAATAATCCGCCAACAAAATCAGAATACTGCTGTACACCACAGCGCGGGTGCTGGCCTGACCAAGTTCGATGCTGCCACCTTGAACGAAATAGCCCTGATAGCAAGACACCGTAGTAAGAAGGTAGGCAAACACCACTGCTTTCACATACATCATGAACACGTTGTACGGCACAAAAAAGGAGCGCAGCCCCTGGGTATACTCGTCGCTGGTGATGATACCGGTAGGTACGGTGGCCAAATACCCGCCTATATTGGCAACAAATGCCGAAAAGGTCACCAGCATCGGGATTACTACCAACGCGGCAATCAGTTTGGTGCTGATGAGGTAAGCTGCAGTGTTCACGCCCATTACCTCCATCGCGTCAATATGTTCTTTTTGGCGCATCCCCCCGATTTCAGCGGCCATGTTGGAGCCAACTTTACCAGCCAATACTAAACAGCTAATGGTGGGAGAAAGCTCAATGAGCGCCAAATCACGTACGATATAGCCAATGTAATAGCGCGGCACCAACTGACCATCCAACTGATAGGCAAACTGAATGGCTGCCACCGCCCCAATAAAAATCGAGATAAGGCACACAATGATGAGCGAGCCAACGCCGATATCGTTCATCTGGCGCATGGTCTCTTTCCAATACATCGAAAACTTCTCAGGCCGTCCAAATGCATGTTTCATCATGATCAGGTAGCGGCCAAAGTCGTAAAGGAAATTGTATTTTGAAAGTGCAGATTGCATTTTTCGGTTGGTTCGATTTTTCGATTGGAATGATTGATTCGATTGGGCAAATGTAGCGTTAAGTCGGCAGTCGTAAGCTGTATTTCACAAATCACAACACCTCGCCAACCACAAATATGCTCCCGATTACCAAAATTAAATCTTCCGGTTTAGCGGCACGTTTGGCGGCCCTAAGTGCATTGCGCACCGAAGTGTATGCCCGGCCATGCAACCCAAACCCAGCGGCTTTTTCGCGCAGCAACCCAGCTTCTAATCCTCTGGGAATGTTGGCTTTAGCAAAATAATACCGCGCTTCCTGCGGGAAATATTCCAGTGCTTTGTCCACGTCTTTGTCGTTGACAAAGCCGGTGACGACGTGGAGTTGCCCGAAACCTGTAAGGTTTTTAGAAACCTTATCGGTTTTTAGCCCTGCGAGGGTTTTACGGCCCCGCATTTCGTTTATCCGCTCAAACGCCAGCCGAAATCCAGCCTCGTTGTGCGCACTATCACAAAGAATCGTGGGATTTTCCCCGATTATTTGCCAACGACCCATGAAACGGGTGAGCGAGCGGAGGTTTTTCAATCCCAATCTCAAAACCTCGTAGGTTTCCAAAAACCTACGAGGTTTAAGCATTTCAAAACATTGCAAAACCGTAGCCACATTCCTAGCCTGAAATGGTCCGCTAGCATCTACCTCGAGGTTTTCGAGGAATAAATTCCCGTCTTTGAAAACATTGTGTACCCCCGAACTCCGTTCCGGGGAGGGCATGGTGCCCCCTGAACGGAGTTCCGGGGTACTTTCTTCCACCCGATAATGCTGATCAGCAAAAACGATGGGTGCTCCTACTTCAGCAGACCTTTTCAAAAAAACGGGTGCAGACTCAGGATGCGTTTCGCCAATGACGACTGGGATGCCTGCCTTGATGATACCCGCTTTTTCGGCGGCAATGAGGGGCAAAGTTTCGCCCAACAAATTTTGGTGGTCAAAACTAATGTTGGTGATGACGCTCATTAAAGGCGTGATCACATTCGTGCTGTCGAGCCTGCCACCCAGTCCAACTTCAATGATGGCGATGTCTACTTTTTGTCGTGCAAACCAATCAAAAGCCATGGCTACACAAAGTTCAAAAAAAGAAGGCTGGATACGTTCTATGGCTTCGCGGTGGAGACCCACAAAATCAACGACTTGTCTGCGCGGAATGTATTGTCCATCTATTTTTATGCGCTCCCGAAAATCCTTGTAGTGGGGGCTGACGTAAAGCCCCGTTTTCATGCCAGCAGCCTGACAAACTGCGGCCAGCATGTGGCTTACAGAACCTTTCCCATTGGTGCCACCGACGTGGATGGACTGAAATTTTTGATGTGGATTGCCCAGATGCTCGCAAAGTGCGATGGTATTCGTCAGGTCATTTTTATAGGCCGCTGCGCCGATTCGATGGAACATCGGCAATTGGGCGTACAGAAAATCGAGCGTTTGTTTATAGTTCACAGGCAAACCATTTGGGCCGCAAAGTTGGGTAAAACTTTTGCGCTAGCGTCTCGAAAGGAAGCCGCAATTTTGCCGTAGCCCGGCTTTAGTCTCACAAGTGTTTTTATCAGACAGGATTGACAGGATTAAAAAGATTTTGGCAATATAAGGAACGGTGTCAAAATATGCTAGTGAGACAGCCTCAAGTTTGCTCGCGGTCATACGACTTAAAGTCGTCAGACCGCTCCTTGCTCACAATTGCCACATTTGCCCATGCACCCTGTTGACACCCTGCACCTGCACTTCAACCCCAATCAAATGATCGTGCTGAACATGGCCATGGCTTTTCTCATGTTCAGTGTTGCGTTGGATGTCAAGTTTTCCGATTTCCGGAAAGTGGCGGAATTTCCGCAATCGGTAGGAGTGGGTTTGCTGGCGCAATATCTAGTATTTCCAATCCTAACGCTGGGAATCATAGCAGTGTTTAAACCGCCAGTCAGTGTGGCAATGGGAATGGTGCTGGTGAGCATGTGTCCTTCGGGCAACGTGACGAATTTTCTGGTTCATTTTGCCAAAGCCAATGTGCCGCTTTCCGTCACGCTCAATGCCATCATTATCCTTTCGGCCACATTTATCACCCCTGCGGGTTTTTTGTTTTGGTCCAAATTTATCCCGGATTCCGAGGCTTTGCGCCAATCATTCGAGATCAAATTTTTGGATATGGCTTTGATTATCATTGAGTTGATCGTGGCGCCCTTGCTTTTGGGGATTTGGTTGCACGAACGGAAACCTGATTTCGTGGCGAGAATCCGTTCCTGGGTGCAGCGTATTTCGTTGCTGATTTTTTTCGCCATACTTGTACTGGCTTTGCTTGGCAACAGCGACAACCTGGCAAACTATCTTGGCTTTATCTTTTTGCTGGTGGCCGTTCACAACGCCGTTGCACTTTCCAACGGTTACCTGCTCGGCAAGATTTTTCGTTTGCCCAAACTGGACTGTCGTACCCTGGCTTTTGAAGGCGGGGTACATAACACCGCATTGGGTCTGCTGCTCATTTTCAAGTTCTTCGGCGGACTGGGCGGTATGGCGCTCATCGCTGCATGGTGGGGGATTTGGGATTTGGTGACGGGAATGGGGTTGGCGTATTGGTGGAGGGGGAAATCTGTTTAGTACCGATGAAATAATAACCTCACGATTTGGAGATTTACTTTGCCCACTTATTTGAATTGGGTTTTCCTACTCTTACCTTTGATTAATAAACTCTTTTTATGTCGAATCGTTTGTTGATTCCTGCACTATGTTGCCTTTGCCAATTGCCAGTAATGGCCCAAATCACATTTGAAAAAGCGGGTGACTTTAGGGGTACTGTGAAAAACGCAGTTGATACTTGGGTTGAAGCCGAAACCTATAATTATAGTTATTCGTTGAATGGTGAACACCTATCGTTTTTCAGAGGCCAAAGAAAAAGTAAAGCTCGAATACGAATATGACAGTCAACAGAATTGGACAAAATGCATTCTATACGCTGGGAGCGTGCCATATCGGATATTTTTAAGGGAAATTAGTTATTACTGAAAAGAGCAGGCTGAAATTTGACAAATTTTGAAAAGTTGTCAAATTTAACCATGCTACCCCTTCCGTTCTCCCTCAAAATCCACAGACTGCAACCTTTGAATAATCATATTCACCAGACGCCGGGAATATTCCGCTTCGTTGGCTTCATAGGTTTGAACTTCCTCCAGGGTAAAGTGCCCAATGACGGTGCCTGCCAAGCGATTGCGCAGGCGCGGGTCAGAACGAAGCGCGTTGGAAATCCATTCCAGCCGAGCAGGCGGGGCCAGCTGAAAAAAAACGTTTTTGCGTTTCTGGATTTCCGAGACAAACAATTGCACCAGCAGCTCATGTTGCAATTTCAAGATGGGGCGGAGGGTTTTGTTCTGAAATTGTTCTTCGGGCTTTGACGTCAGGATAGGCAGTTGCAAATCAGGTCGTAATTGGAGTAATTGTTGTTCGTCGCGCATAGTAGTGAGGTTCAAAATCTCCAAGGTAACAATGGTTTACAACCCTTTGCGTTTTTCTGCCAAATACTTTCCACATGAAACTTTCTGCACGTCTGTTTCCGCTCGTTCTGTCCCTTTGCGTCTCATCGCTTCTTTCGGCCCAATCCATTTTCGATTCGCTTTACGAAGCACAGCCACAAAGTGGTTGAATTTGAATAGCCTCCGATGCAATCGGGGGGAATATAAGCAATGGTAACAACCCCGAATGGGGTTGAATATATTCTAAACGCACATTCAACCCCATTCGGGGTTGTTACACACACGCCCTTCCTCCCCGAATTTCATTCGGGGCTAGCCATGTTTGACCCTTTCTGGGTCTTTGAGTCAATGACATTGCCCTGAAGGGGAGTTTATACGAAGATTGAGCAATTGAACCAATTTCTCCAATCGAACAATCCCCCCAATCGAATCAATCGAACCAATCCCCCAATCGAACAATTGCCCTACCTTCGCGCCCATGCTCCTCACCCTCCTGCACAAAGAGTTTTTGCTCGAATTCCGCCAGCGCTATGCCTTGAGTGGTATTGTGCTGTATGTGTTCAGCATGGTTTTCGTGGTTTATATAGCGAGCATCAAGGTACAGGCGCAAGTGTGGAATGTGCTATTTTGGCTCATTGTGCTGTTTGCAAGCATCAATGCCGTGGTGAAAAGTTTTGTGCAGGAAAGCGGGTCGCGCCAATTGTATTACTATCAGATTGCCGACCCTTCGATGCTGTTGTTGGCTAAGATCATTTACAATACCCTGTTGCTGTTGACTTTGAGTTTGCTTTCTTTTGGTGCCTACAGCCTGGTCGCTGGGAATCCGGTGAAAGACATGCCGCTTTTTTGTCTCACTGTGGCCTTGGGAAGTGTGGGTTTTAGCATCGCGTTCACGTTCATCGCCAGCATAGCGGCCAAGGCCAACAACTCGGCCACACTCATGGCTATTTTGAGTTTCCCGGTTATATTGCCCATTTTGCTTACACTGGTCAGGCTTTCGCAAATTGCGCTCAGGCTTATTCAAGACACTTCCTTTAAACGCGACATTGTAAACCTGTTGGCTATTGACGCAATATTGTTGACACTTACTTTTGTGCTGTTCCCATTCATCTGGAAGGACTAAATTGAGGTATTGGGGTATTAGACATTATTTCATTAGTGCACAAATCCTTAATATCCCAATATCCCAATATCCCAATATCTCAATATTTAATTTCAAATCATGTGGTGGAAAACGCTCTCCGTTCTACTCGTCCTTTACTCCCTCACCGTAGGGATGTTGGTGCCGCTCAAACCCGGCATTGCCTACGTCAGTCCTGCAACCGCCAAATCCGGCGACACGCTGCGCCTGACCATTCATGGCTACAACACTTTTTATACCCGCAGCCGCGCCGAGGAGATCCGTGTATGGCTGCAATACGATTCGGCAAGCGCCATGCTGGGACAGAACCTAAAAGTGTTGAACGACACCATCCTGGAAGCCACGTTCCACTTCCCGTCAGATTTGCCGCGCCCAAGTCCATCGGTCATGCTCAACGCTATTTTGGACCATCCATCTGATGGTGTTTCACTTCTACCGTCTGCGGTGGAGCTTGTGCGGGATACTGCTACTGCCCCCTCCTTCGCTTTGGCTACGGCGGGTTTACCCTCCTTCGCTTTGGCTACGGCGGGTAAACCTGCCACTTGGACAGAGCACCCGGTTTCTGAGCTTCACATCATAAAAGACTTTAGTTTCCCGTATCGAAACGTCATTTACGAAAGCATTCGCAATACGTTTTACCATGTACCGATGTGGTTTGCACTCATGTTCCTGTTCGCGGCTTCTGTAGTGTACAGTGTGATGTTTTTATTGGCTAAAAAATTGGATTACGACCGCAGGGCCTCGGCGCTTGCAGAGGCAGGGCTGCTATTTGGCATCATGGGTTTGGTGACAGGGATGTTATGGGCCAACTATACATGGGGGGCTCCCTGGAGCAATGATATCAAGCAGTTGATGACAGCGGTGCTGCTGCTCATTTATATGGCATATTTTATTCTGCGGCGCTCCTTCGACGAGCCGGAAAAAGGAGCAAGACTATCAGCGGTGTACAACATTTTTGCGTTTGCATCCCTCATTCCGCTGCTTTACATCGTGCCACGGATGTTTGCCAGCCTGCACCCAGGTTCAACGGGTAGCCCTGCTTTTGGCAGCGAGGATTTGGACAATACAATGCGTTTGGTTTTTTACCCGGCAATACTGGGCTTCACGGGCATCGGGTTTTGGCTGGCGCAATTGAGGACTCGAGCCAAAAGGGTAGAGGACAAGATAATTGGGCTGGATTAGATGTGCGGGGTCGTAAGACCCGCGAAAGGCGCAATAAAAACGGGCATTCCGCACTACGCGAAATGCCCGTTTTTATACTATTTGAGTCTTGCAAACTTGAAACTACTTCCCTTTCAAATACTCCTCCACCAACTGCTTGTAATAAGGCTTCAATGCCGGGCTAACCGTGCGGAATTGCTCCACCTCGGCGCGGCGTTTTTTCAAGTATTCTTCCAGCGCGGGCGGCATTTTCGGTTGTTGCTGGCGGGCCACCTCGGCTTCGCGCTGCTCGTCCTGCTCGCGCTCGCGCTCGGCTTTTTCGTGTTCAAGCAAGCGGGTCAGGATTTGTTCCTGGCGCTGGAGCATGTCGTTGGTCAATTTTTTGTTGACGAGATCAATCTCGATCTTGTTCATCTCGTCCATGATGTCGTCAAGGGCTTTGTCGCCCTTGCCTTGCTCCTGTTTTTCTTTTTGTAGTTTGCGGAGTGCATCGCGGATGGCCGCTTGTTTGGCGGCGAGTTGTGCAAATTCTTTGCTGTTGCCTGGTTGCGTACCGCCGCCGCCGCCGCCAGGTTTGTCTTTGCCACCTTTCTCCTTGCCGTCTTTTCCGTCTTTTCCTTGTTTTTCGAGTCGCTCCTTGAGCTCCTTCATAATTTTATTGATGTCCTCTTGACCTTTGCTCATCTTGTCTTTTGGTTCTCCGTCACCTTTGCCCTTGCCCTTCCCTTTACCCTTGCCCTTTCCGGGCTTGTCGCAACTTTGGCTTCCGGGCATATCGGCGGCCATTTGTTCCTGCATCTGCTGCATGGATTCGGCGAGCAACAAGGCGAGGTCGTTAAGCCCCTTCATCGTGCGGTGCTGGTATTCGTTGGCGGTGTTGGTGCGGCGTTCTTCGAGTTCTTCAAGGCTGTTTTTAAGGTTGGATTTTACCTCTGTCACCTTCTCCGTGATGATGCCTTCAATCTGGAACTGGCGCGTGGCGAGGGCCTGAAGGCTGTCTTCCACAAGTTTGAAATCGTCTTTGATTTTGTACTGCTGCTGGGCCAGTTCGACATAGCGTGGGGTGTTGGGCGTGGTGGTTTCCACGTCTTTTTTGTTCTGCTCTTGCGCGAACGACAAGCCAACGAGGTTTTCCAGCAATTGACGGATGGTTTTGAGGTCTTCTTCCATTTGTTCTTGCTCGCCGCTTTCTTTGCCTTGTTTCATCTTATTGGCCATCTCCTTCATCTTATTGGCCGCTGATTTCTGCTTTTTGCCCGCCTTTTTGTTGTCTTTCTTGTTGATATTTTCCTTCGCCTCTTTCTGTTCCTGCTTAGCATCGTTCATTTCCTGTTGGTTGTCCTCAATCTTTTCAGGACGTTTCAACTCCTCATTCTTTTTCAAAAGATCGTCCATCTTTTTGTCCAACTCTTCCAACTTCTCGTTTAGGCTTTGCTGCTCTTTTTCAAGTTCTTCCGTTCCTTTTTTCTCTTCTTCCGTTTCTTTTGCGAGTTCCTCTTGTTCTTTGGCAAGTTCTTCAAGTTGCTCGATTTGTTGGTCGAGCAGTTGTTCTACTTCGAGTTGTTTGTAAAGTTCTTCAAGGCGCTCAAGTTCTTTATTGAGTTCCTCGTTGGTCATTTGCATGTCCTCCATTTTCTCCAGCATCTCGTCTTTGTTCTGCTCCTGAAGCAGTTTTTGGATGTCTTCGAGGAGTTTTTTCATCTCTTCGTTCATGGTTTCCTCGAACATCTTCTCCAACTTCTCCTGCTTTTCCTGCAATTCAGGGTTCTGCTGATTGAATTCCTTCTGCTGCTCTTTGTTTTGATCAAAGTTCTCTTTGGCCTGCTCCATTTGCATCTGGAGCTGTTTTTGGCGCTCCATCAATTTTTCCATCTCCTTCCGGGTCTGCCAATCCAACTCCTTCTTTTGCAGTACTTTATCGCGGAGTTTTTTCAAATCCTCCTGAATTTTCAGGCTTTCTTTTACTGCCTTTTCCAGATCCTTTTTGATTTCCTCGGAGTTGTCGGCTTGCTGCTGACGGAACTCATCAAGGGTGGGCATTTTGTAGGTCATTAGACCTGTACGCGCACTTTTGGAGCCGTTCACCCCGTCATTGTCAAACACCTCAAAGTAATATTGCACTTCATCGCCTGGTTCGAGGCTTAGGTTGCTGATGTCCCAAGAATAATCGTACTGCGATTGTTTGCCTTTGGGGTTTCCAATTTTTGAGGTATTCATGGGCAATTGCCCTCCTTTTGCTTTTTTGATCTGGTAATTGAAAGTCAGATTTTGAATGCCGTAATCGTCCTGAGCATCGCCGGCAAAAAAGGCGAGGCGCAGATTCGAGCTATCTTTGAATTCCTCCACCGATATCTGTGGGTGCAGGTCAGGGATGACCGTGATGGTGTAGGCCACCGAATCGGCACCTTGCAGGATAGCGTTGCTCAGGTAAAGTTTGTAGGTCTCGTCTTTGAGTGCGCGGCGACGGAACTGGAAAAGTTCGTCGTCGAAGCGTTTGGCTTCCTCCCCGGCGTTTGAGCCAAAGCGAAGTTGCAGATTGTCCGTGTTTTGTGCGTTGAACACCCAGCCGATATCTGTGCCCTGCGGCACTACGAGGTCTCCCACGTTGGAAAGTTCTTCGTTGGCGCGCCCGATGTAGGCGGGGAAATTGAGTTTGGTGTTAAACGACAGGATATTGGGTTTACGCAACACGTTCAGGGTGTAATCGCGGCTTTCCACGCCTGCGGAGAACAATTTGAATTCTGTATCTTTCTGAACGTTTGTGAATTTGTAGGAAAACTCGTTGGCGGCGCTCTTTTCGAGGCGGTATTGTACGTTGCCGAGAGAGATGAACACTTCGTTGGGCAGCACCGCGCCGTCCACTTTCACGTTCAGCACAAAGTCAGAAAACTGCACTGCGCGAAGCGAATCCGGATTGATCAAAAACTTGAAGGGGGCGGGTTTCTCATACTTGGTGCTGCTGTTCCAAAGGCGCATCGTGCCTTCGCGGAGGATGTTGGGCGCGCCCAAGAGCAGGAACAGGAGCAACATGACAGGTGGCAGGGCGTAGCGCAGGTATTTGCGGTTTTTGCCGAGATCAATGGCTGCCTGAAACGGCACAATTCTGATTTCCTCGCTTTTTTGGTTGATGCTTGCGTTGATGAGTTCGGCATAAATTGCGTTGTTGCTCTGCTGCTTCAACTGCAAGATATTCAACAACTTATCCTTCACATTTGTGAAATGCTCGCCGATAATACTGGCCGCTTTTTCGTGGCTGATGACTTTCCCCAGATGGAAATAGTGCATAAGCGGCAGGGCCACCCATTGCCATACGGTCACAGCGCTCAGGCCCAAAAATCCCCACAAAAGCCCCGTTCGGACGCCCGTGCTGAAGTAGAAATAGTACTCCGCCACGTTGAGCAGAATGAACAGGCCGAGCACCACGCCTACGGTATAAAGGGCACCGCGGAGGAGCTGGTTGATGTAAAATTTGCGGATGAAGCCGTCGAGCTTCTCGATGAGGAGGGAGTAGTTGTCGCGTTGCATAATTATCAGTCGTTTTAACCGCCGAAGCCAAAGGCGTAGGAGGTTGTCAACTTTCCAATCCCGATTTCTTCGGGACTACACTTTCGGAAAGTTCGGTCACCATTTCAAAAGAGCATTCGAGATTGCCAAAGGTTGTTTAGGCGGGGCAAATTAAACTCATTTTTGGACAAAAAGTTGGGATGCCTGCGGATTTAACCGGAAAGGGATAGTTTTTAACATCGTACGCTTAAATTTGCTTCCTCAAAATGAAAGCGTAAAAGTGTCCTTTTTTACGACGATCTATTGCAATGATTTTTGTGCCAAGTCAAAACGCAAGGCTGTTACTTTGCATGCAAATTTACCTTTCCAAGTATTTACTTTGAAAATATCTTGTAGTTTTGTCTACAGCAATTTTGCCGAACCAAACGCCAAAATTTTTTTATGAAACATGCTTCACGCTTCTCACGCTTCTCTCCCTTTTTACGTTTGTGTCCGTTTTTGGGCAAGGAGGGAATATTAAATTATTGACTGCGGAAACCAAAATCACTTATATACCTACGTCCTTTAAGGGCGATTCCACTTACAATATTTACGACAGCTCCAATAGAATTATCGCTCAAGACATTTGGGGTTTGAGCAATTTTGGAACCTGGTTTTTGGCCTATCGAAACATTGATATGGAATATGATTCGAATGGGAAATTGCTGGGCAGTACCCTTCAAGAACCTAGCAGTAATGGTGGTTGGAAAGATTTATTTCGGACGGTCAACACCTACGATTCGGCTGGTCATCAGCTATCATACTTTCAAGAAATTTGGGATGACAGTATATGGACTTCCAATGGGTCAAATAACTGGACATACGATGGAAACGGGGATCTACTCACATGGAGCATAGATGATTATATTCGCTATAATTATACCTATGACTCAGATGGCCTAATAGATATCGAAACGCGACAAACTAAACAAGATGGCGACTGGGTTGATTACAATCAATGAATGTAATAAAGGAATCTCTTCGCACGTATGCTTACGATAATAACCACAACACCCTCTTTAGTCGCCTACAGTATTGGGAAAACGGTGCATGGGAGAATATCTCCCAAAAGATTCACGAATACGATATGGAGTCTAAAAATCCTCTTCAGCAAAGGAGAAATCTGGTCAAATTCAAGCAGCAGTTGGGTGCTATATGACACACATCGCTACTACTACACCGAGTTCGTACCCACCCATGCCCTATTGCTCACCGAATTCCAAGTTTACCCAAACCCAGCCAGCAGCGCTGTCACGATAAAAGGAGTAGGATTGAGCCAGGCTATGATTTTCGATCAGCATGGCCGTCTCGTCTGTACAAAAAGCCTGCTGGGCCAAGACCAGCAAACCCTGCAATTAGGCAATTTGCCTTCAGGCAACTATTTCCTGCAAGTCCTTGACTGCGATGGAAATCTCGGGGCAAAGCCAATCCAGATCAGACGTTGAGCACCGATTCTAATGGCTTCCATTCCGAAGGCTGTCGAAAGATGCCCTAAAGTATTGATACAAATTAACTTGTGTAACTCGGTGGCTTTCCAGATGAACGCCCAACCCAAACAGCAATCTACCCGACACATACCCATTTTAGAAAAAAAATTAACTACCACAAAACAGGACATTCACTACAAAAGGGCTTACTTTTGCTTAGCATAAGACATTGCAGTTTTTTAATCTCTCGCCTTTTTCAATCCTCCCCCCGCCCGCGCACAACAAGTAAGGTCACTTTTCAAAGTGGCTCGGCTTTTGTCACGTTTAATCCTGAGCGTCAATAATATCCGATTACTATTTTAAAAAATGTTGTTTCCCATGGGACAAAAGTCTACCGCATCCTATCTCAAAAACCGAATTACTCCTCTTGTCTTTTTGCTGGCATTTTTGCTGCCTGCTTTATCACAGGCACAATTCCAAGTCACCGTCACAGGCACCAATGTCACCTGTTCTGGTTTTAACAATGGCACCGCCACAGCCACCCCTTCAGGCGGCTGGTTTCCGTACACCTATTTATGGAGCAACGGTGCTACTACCCAAACAATTACAAATCTTGCACCTGGCAACTACTGTGTCACGGTGACGGACATTGACCTCGCCTTTGGCACGGGTTGCATTGCCATCACCCAGCCTCCTGCTTTGGGGGTTGATGTGTATTGCAACAGCCAAATTTGTGGTTTTGTGCCTGATGGTACAGCCGCCGCAGTTCCGTTCAACGGAACCCCGCCATACTCCTATCTTTGGAGCAATGGCGCGGTGACACCGGAGATCACGGGGCTTACGCAGGGCACTTATACGGTAACAGTTACAGATGCCAATGGCTGTACAGCCACTGATTTCTGTGAAGTTGGTTTCTGGGACGAAGGCATTTGGCTGATGGATTCCATTTATCAGCAAATCAACTGCTTTGGTGCCCACAATGGCTGGATTCACGTTAGCGTGATGTCGGGCGTTGGCCCCTATGCTTACATTTGGAGCAATGGAGGTACTACTGCTGACATCATCAACTTAGGTCCCGGCACTTATACCGTGACGGTGACGGATTTGGGCACCGGCTGTACCAATATTTCGTCTGCAATATTGGTCGAGCCAGCTCAACTGGTCTGCACGCCTTCTTCTATTCCCGCCAATTGCGGCTTGAATGGTACCGCTACCATTACCGCTACGGGTGGCACACTGCCCTACAATTATAACTGGAGCAATGGGCAAACCGGCCCCAGCATTACGGTGCCAGCTGGTACTTATGGTGTGACGGTGACGGATGCCAATGGCTGTAGTTGTTCTAGCAACGTTACCGTTTCGAGCAACAGCATTGCCTTGGTTGTCACTGTGACACCGACTGTGCCTGCTGGCTGTGTTGTCGGTGGGAGTGCTTCGGCTACCGTATCAGGCGGCTCTGGCAACTATGCTTACGCTTGGGACAATGGCAACACCACTTCAACAGCTACCAATCTCGCCGCTGGAAATCACAATGTTACGGTAGTTGACATCACCACGGGTTGCCAAGGCATTGGCACGGTAACTATTCTGGTCGCCCCACCGCTCATTCCAACGGCTACGGCAACTGCACCAGCAACCTGTTTGACGGGTGGAACTGCTACTGCCTCTGCTACTGGCGGTATTGCTCCATACACATTCCAATGGGACAACGGCCAATTGACGGTCAATGCCACGGGACTATTGGCAGGTCAACATAGTGTGACCATCACGGATGCCTCTGGCTGTGTGGGCATTGCATTGGTAACAATTCTTCAATCACAAGGACCTACCTTAAACGTAACGGTTAACTTAAACGCAACCTGTACGATGGGCGGTACGGCTACTGCCTTAGTCAGTGGCTCAACGGGGCCTTACACATATCTATGGTCGGCTTCTGCCAACAATCAAACAACGGCAACTGCTACTAACCTTCCTCCAGGCACGCACAGTGTTACAGTAACGGATATCAATGGTTGTAAGGCAGTTGGAATGGCAACCATTACCCAGCCTGGCGCACCAACGGCGGTTATTTCTGGCAGCAGCCCATCGGCTTGCGGCAGTAATACCGGTTCTGCCACAGTGTCGGCCTCCGGGGGCACAAGCCCTTTCACCTACAAGTGGAATAACCCTGGCATGAGCACGACCGCTACCGTTACCAATCTATCGGCTGGAACTTATACCGTTACAGTCACAGATGCTGCTTCTTGTACTGCTACCGCAGTTGTTAGCATTGCTGCTTCATTGCCTCCAAATGTGGTCATTGTTGCTTCTACCAATGCCAACTGTTCTACCCCAGGCAGTGCGATGGCCAGCGTTTCCGGTGGCACACCGGCTTACACCTATGTTTGGAGCAATGGTGAAACTACCGCTACTGCGGTGAACCTGCCTGCAGGCACGTATACGGTGACGGTAAAAGATGCGAACAATTGTACCGCAACTGCTTCTGTTACCATCGGTTCAACCAATAATGGCGTTAAAATCGGCGATTGGGTTTGGTACGATAACGACCAAAACGGTTTCCAACATCCTACACTTGAAATTGGTGTGCCGAACATTACGGTCATGCTGATGAAAGCAGGTCCTGATGGCATATTTGGCAATGCTGACGACGTGACAGTTGGCACCACTACAACCAACGGTGCTGGCAACTATTATTTCGATTGTGTTACTCCCGGTACTTATATCCTGATGTTTACAGGGAAACCTGCCGGGTATCAATGGACGAAAAAGGACTGGGTCAACAACGATTGCAAAGACAGCGACGTGAAGACCAATGGCAAAACCGAACCGTTCACCATCGTGGCGGGTCAGCCAGAAGATCTTTGTTTTGATGCAGGCATTCATACTATTTGCGAAAACGTAACCAATGCTGGAGTAATATGCTGTAGCCATGCCATCTGCGAAGGCGAAACGCCTGATCCGATCATCGGTACAGTACCGCCTACCGGTGGTAGCGGTTTGTTAGAGTTTCAGTGGTTGCAGTTTATCCAGATTGGTCAAGCACCGCCCAGTTGGGTCCCAATTCCGGGCGCCACGGGTGAAAGCTACCAACCAGGTCCCTTATTCGAGACAGCAAAATATATGCGCTGTGCTCGTCGTGCAGGCTGCCCCTTCCTTGAATCCAACATTGTAACCATTACGGTATTGCCGGCTGGTTCACCTGGTTGCACCGGGTTCAATATGAACTTTAACGTAACCCAAACAAACGGAACGTCTGTGCTGGTACATTGGACTACACTTCCTGAAGCAACAGAGTATTCGTATACCGTGCAACACTCTGAAGATATGCAATCTTGGAAAAATGTGGAAACCCTCATGGGCAAGCAAGATGCAGTCAACCCGAATGAATACCTCTATTTGCACGAAAACCCGGTAATTGGCAGAAACTTCTACCGCATCCGTCGCTTGAGCAGCATGGGGCAGCAGGCTTTCTCTGATATCCGCGCGCTCGAAGTATTCTTCAGCCCTTCCAATGGTATCCTAATCGCACCAAACCCGGTGGTGAATACGCTGCTCATCAAGAACGCCATCCAATACGACACCGACGTGACGATAGATATTTCGGCTACCAACGGCGCCGTGCTGCACCGTATCAATATCCCTGCTGGTGACCTGTATTCGAATGACTTGCAAGTAACAGATTTGCCGACCGGCATTTACATCGCCCGCATTCGATTTGGCAACGGCGAAGTGAAAACGCTGAAGATCGTAAAAATCTAAAGACAGCGAATTGCCGATGAAAGGCAATGTGAGAAATAGTAAGGCGGCCATCTCGATTTTCGAGATGGCCGCTTTTTTAGCTCTTCAGACCCAATTTGTGATTGCCCTGTTGATTTTTATGATTATCAAGATAATGCGTTGAGTCTTTTTCCTATTCTTGCAGCCTAAATTTTTAGACTGCGATATGAAACAATTCCTCCTCCTCTTTTTCTGCATTTTCTTTCAGCCCCTCCTTTTTTCTCAAAAAAACAAAACTATTTCCCCCGTTACTGCTGCCACGGATGCGGGTCAAACGGTAAATGAATCCCTATTAAGTTCGCTCCAATGGCGCAATATTGGCCCTTTCCGGGGAGGCAGGTCTGCTGCCGTGACGGGCGTGGCGGGCAAACCCAACCTGTTCTACTTCGGTGCCACGGGCGGTGGCGTATGGCGCACCCAAGACGGCGGCCGCACTTGGGAAAACATCTCCGACGGCTTCTTTGGCGGTAGCATCGGAGCCATCGAAGTAGCTGCTTCTGATCCAAATGTGATTTATGTAGGTGGTGGAGAGGCAACCGTGCGTGGAAACGTGAGCAGCGGCTCGGGAATGTGGAAAAGTGAGGACGCAGGTCGAACCTGGAGGCCATCAGGCCTGACAAAAAGCAGGCATATCCCGCGTATTCGTGTCCATCCAGGCAATCCAGATATTGCCTACGCTGCGGTGTTGGGCGACCTTTTCAAAGCCTCCGACGAACGCGGTTTGTACCGCACCCGCGACGGAGGGAAAACCTGGCAGCGCATTCATTTTGTGAATGAAAACGTGGGAGCCGTGGACCTTTGCTTGGATCCCACGAACCCAAGAATTATTTTCGCTTCATTTTGGAAAATTAGGCGCACACCCTACGAACTGTCGAGTGGAGGGGAAGGTTCGAGTCTTTGGAAAAGCACCGATAGCGGTGATACCTGGACAGAACTCACCCGAAATGAAGGACTTCCAAAAGATACCCTGGGCATTATCGGCGTCGCAGTAAGCCCTTCCCGGCCAGATCGGGTGTGGGCCATTGTCGAAAGCCAAACCGGGGGCGTGTTCCGTTCTGACGACGGCGGAAAAAAATGGACGAGGGTGAACGAAGATCGGAACCTTCGGCAGCGTGCCTGGTATTATACCCGCATATACGCCGACACCAAAGACGAGGACGTAGTATATGTGATGAACGTGGCCTACCACAAAAGCAAAGACGGTGGCAAAACATTCCAGTCAAAATACGCACCACATGGTGACCACCACGATTTTTGGGTCGCGCCCGAAGACCCAAAACGCCTGATTATCGGTGACGACGGCGGCGCGCAAATCAGTTACGACGGTGGTGAGACTTGGAGTACTTATCACAATCAGCCCACAGCACAGTTTTACCGAGTCACTACCGACAACGCTTTCCCTTTCCGAATTTACGGGGCACAGCAGGACAATAGCAGTGTGCGTATCGCGCACCGCACTGACGGCTCTTCTATAAGTGACCGTGATTTTGAACCCACTGCCGGAGGCGAGAGTGGCCACTTGGCCGTAGACCCGAACAACAACGACATCGTGTACGGCGGTGAGTATCACGGTTTTATGAGTCGCGTAGATCATCAAAACCGCAGGAGCCGTCCTGTCAATGTTTGGCCTGAAGACAACATGGGGCACGGTGCTGAGGACGCGAAATATCGGTTTCAATGGAACTACCCGGTTTTTTTCAGCCCGCACGATCCGAAAAAACTGTACGTGGCCAGCAACCAGCTCCATGTCACTACGAACGAAGGACAAAGTTGGCAGACCATCTCCCCGGACTTGACCACCAACGACAAGAGCCGTCAAAAATCAAGCGGTGGCCCCATCACACAGGACAACACCAGCGTAGAATACTATTGCACCATTTTTGCCGCAGCCGAAAGCCCACGTATCAAAGATCTGATTTGGACGGGAAGCGATGACGGTTTAGTGCATATCACTCGCGACGGCGGAAAAACATGGACGAATGTAACCCCGCCTGATCTGCCCAAATGGACGATGGTCAATTCACTCGAACCCGACCCGCACAGCGACGGGGGGTGTTATCTCGCTTGCACGGGCTACAAACAGGGGGATTACAAACCCTATCTTTTCAAAACCATAGATTTCGGCAGAACTTGGACAAAAATCACCGATGGCATTGGGAATGAAGATTTTACCCGTGTCATTCGCAGCGACCCGAAGCGGCAGGGTATCTTGTATGCAGGTACGGAACAGGGCATGTACGTCAGTTTCACGGATGGCCGGAGTTGGCAAAAATTCCAACAAAACCTGCCTATTGTGCCCATTACCGACCTGGCCATCAAAAACGATCATCTTATTGCTGCCACACAGGGACGCTCGTTTTGGATCATTGACGACCTTACGCCTTTGCACCAGATTGCGGCTTCGCCGGACTTTTTGACAAAAGGGAATTTGGCCGACAAAGCGATGCACTTGTTCCAACCCAAATTTTCGTACCGGATGCGAGGCGGCTCGATAAAAGGTTCAAAAACCAGCGGTGAAAACCACCCAAATGGCACGCTGGTGCATTATTATTTGAAAAACAAACCAGGAGAAAAAGACACGGTTAATCTGGTGGTTTTAGGGTTTAACAACGATACTATCAAGGTGTTTTCAAATCAAAAATTACCCGATGGCTGGAAAAACAAGGGCGGTCAATTGAGTGATTTAAAAGCAGGTGGCAACAGTTTTGTCTGGAATCACCGCTACCCGGATGCAGAGAAATTTGAGGGCATGATACTTTGGAGTTATGATCTTGAAGGGCCAAAAGCAATACCCGACGTATACAAGGTTCGTATCACCGCAGCAGGCAAAACAGAAGAACAAACATTTGGCGTATTGCCAGATCCGCGCTCCGATGCAACCTTGCAAGATTATGTAAGACAATTTGGTTTTGTGCAATCTGTGGGTGCTAAACTTACAGAAGCACATCAAACCATTAAGGAAATCCGAAACGTACGTTTACAAATTAAAAGCATGACCGAGGGGTTGCCAAAGGACGATAAGTTCAAGCCTATCCGCACTTTATCGGCCCAAATTGATTCAGCCATGACCACGGTTGAAGAGGCCATTTACCAGACTAAAAACCGCAGCAGCCAGGATCCGCTCAACTACCCTGTGCGTTTGAACGACAAACTTGCCAACCTCATGGGCCAGACGGTGGAAGGCGATTATGCACCTACGCAACAAGCCGTTGAAGTGCGTGAACTGCTGTTCCGCCTCACGGATGAGCAATTGGGCAAATGGAAGGCGGTGAAAGCGCAGGATTTGCCTGAATTGAACCGTTTGGTGCGGGAGTCGGGGGTAGATTTGATAAGGATCAAGTAGTGGTTATTTCCAAAGAACAAATAAACAACAAACAAAAAAACGGACAACGAGGTGCAAAGCCTGTTGTCCGTTTTTTTTAAAATTTTGTCTGCTCAATACCTGATTGCGTACTGGCGAACGTTTCTCCGGTTAATCCTCGTTTGCCGGACGTGGGAATCGCTCCCACACGTTGTCGTCTACACGGTCAATTGGCAAAGTGTTGAGGCGGCCATAGCGGCGCATATCTACCCAGCGGTGGCCTTCACCATAGAGCGAGTAACGGCGCTGCTTCAACATTTCGTTAATCAAATCAGCCTGTGTGGCAGGTCCAGAATATTGGCCCAATCCAGCTTTTTGACGAATAATATCAAGAGCGACCGTTGCATCGGCGAGTGCAATCGGGTCTCCGATCTGGATTTTTGCTTCGGCAAAAATAAGTATCAGCTCCTCGTTGCGGATGATCGGAATGGACGCTGCGTTGCTGGCATACACACTGAAATCAAAATCGCTTTGCAGCCCATCTTGGAACTCTGTGCTAGCGCGTGCGGAGACCTTGCTCAGGCGCGAATCTCCAGCATCTGCGTCCGCGACATAAGAAGCATGTGCGACACGAGTTTCTCCCGATGCGTTCATGGGGAACCACTGAGGGTTGAGCTGATCGCCACCCGAAGTGGAGTATGGGTGATACGCTCCAGTACTAATACTGCCGTTAATGTCGAAGAAAGAATTGGCAAGTGCAGCCAGCGCGTTGTTCCAGTCCTGATTGTACACATGTACACGCGCTTGGATGGCACGGTTAAGCTTCGCAAAATCAGATGGTGTGTCAAATCCTGCAAAACCGCTGCTGAGACTGAAGGGAAACTCGATGCCACCGACATTTAATTGGGCGTATCCTGCATCGAGCAGTTGGGCTATGGCACGCAAGGCTTCCCCAGGATTTCCTGAACCGACAAACGGCCCTAGATTTGCCGGGTCAGCCACATCCATTCGGAGTCCATTGTCGTACTGCTGCACCCATATGAGCAGCAATTGGTGCGCCTTAATGGTGTTGGCAAAACCCTTGGCGGCATCCCTCAATATATTGGAAGCAATGGCGGTGGAATTGTCCACGGCTTCGAGCAGGATGTTGCAATTTTTGACTGTGCGGTATCGGGAGGAATATGGGTTGGTTGTGTAAAATGTGTTGTTGTCCAGCACCGCAGAACCTTTGCCAAGCAAGTCGGAAGTAAACCTTGGGTCGGAGGTAGAGAAACGGTAAAATTCTCGCCCAATAACACCTACTCCATCAAAGTATTGTCCAAGATTGAGGCGCATACCGCCTTCTATACCTGTCACAAGGTTTTGGATTTCGCTGAGCGAGGCATTTGCTGTAATGGCACCGATACTTGGGTTGTTGGGATCTTCTATGGTTTCAATGTCGCAAGCGGCGAAACCCATAGCCAGCAACGCCGGAAAGATGATTTTTGAAATATTTCTCAGTATCATATTGTTTCAAATTTTTGAAAATGAAAGGATTGGGACCAATTCGGGAATTGATCATTGTTCAATAGCCTCGAATTAGAAAGTAGCCCCAATGGTGAAGAAATAGCTCTTTGGCGAAGGGAATGGTACTACCTCTACGCTGGACGAAATGGCGTCTGTGCCAAAGTTAGACACTTCAGGGTCGTAGCTACTGTAATCGAAAATATTGATCAAGTTGCGTGCATTGATACCCACACGGAGTTTGGCTTTATTGTCAAACCATGCGGCGGGCAGGTGATACATCAATCCAATTTCACGCATACGCAAATAGCTTGCATCTTCTACCCATGGGCGGGCCGAAACGCCGAGCTGGGAAAGGCGGTATGCGCCATTGACCAATGTATTCGCAGGATCCAAGCCCGTCGCGTCATAGTCTGGGCTGGTTCCAAAAATGTCAGAAAGCAGGGTGCTCAAATTGATGTTATCGCCCCCTTTTTTCCAGTGGAAGAGGAAATTCAGCTCCCAATCCTGATAGCGCAGCGCGTTGTTGAATGCCATTTGAAAATCCGGTTCAGCATTGCCAAACACTTTTAGTCCATTAGCGTCAGCGGCTGGGTCAATACCAACAATCTGGGTAGGCGATTTTCCTTCTTCGAGACGGTAACTTCCCAAAGTTGCACCAAATGCTCCAAGGTTGTAGGCTGGTACATCAAGGCGACTCAGGTTGGCCGTGTTTTTCCAGTAGCTAATCCGGGAATTCCAAGTAAAATTGTTGCTGCGCACGGGTGTTGCGTCGAGCGCGATTTCAAATCCGTTGTTTTCCAGATCAGCAGCATTTTGCCAGGCAGAAGTAAAACCCGAAGAGTTGGGTGTGTTGACTAAGAGAATGAGGTTGTCAATGTTTTTGATGTAGTAAGTAAACTCAAAATTGATCCGATTTTGCAACAGACCGAGGTCAACTCCCATCTCAATCTCCGTCTGGCGTTCTGGACCTATGGTTGTATTGCCAGCCGTGATGCCGACGATAGAACCGGTTCCTCCACCTATGATGATTGGGGTGAGGGGTGAGTAGGTAGCACCAAAGGGGCCAAAATTTCCAGACTGTCCGTATGCCCCGCGTACTTTGAATTGACTCAAAGTGGTGCCCAAATCCGTCATCTCGTGGATGTTGAGTGCCAAGGATGCTTTGGGGTAATAATACAATTTGTTCGGGTCTCCATTGCGGCTCGATTTGTCGCCGCGCACACCAAGGGTCAAGATGGCCATGTCCTTATAGTTTACTTCTTCTTGAACGAAAAAGCCTTTATCAACTTGCTTCAGACGCTCTTGCACTACTTGCACAGCACCTGCCTGATTAAGATTTGTCTGCGAACCAATCAGTTGAGTTGCCACTGTGTTGACAAAGTTTTGATCTAGATTTTCTTGGGTTACACCGCCTTGTGTCTGGAATGACAAGTTGTTGGAAGTTGTAAAAGTGTGCACAAGGAAGCTGGCTATGTTGGTGCCGAGACTGACTGCCGTGCCTGCAATAGACACACCATTGGTGCCATTGCCATCTTTTTGGAATTGCAGTTCACGTGGGAAAATAGACTGCGTTTGCAAGGTGTAATGGTCGGCGCCGCCCCGAACTATGAGTTTAAGCGCGTTTTTCTCGTTTTTCCACAGGTGGAAAGTACCAATACCACCACCAAGAACACGGTTCACCTTTTCCCTGTTGGTCATCAAATCGCGGGTTTGCAAAAAATTCGATGGTGCGTAAGGGTTGTTCGGGTAGTTGCCTCTTTCGTCTGGGAACAGGTTGGCCCAAGATGGAGTGGACACATAAGAAACACCTAAAGTAGTAGAGGTATTGTCGTTGTTGAAATAGCCGCGATCCGACTCGGATTGCACATAGTTGAGGCTCAATAGCAGATCGGCCCATTCAAACACTTTGGGATCGAGGTTGAGGCGCAGCGACGTTTTGTCATAGCCTGTGTTTTTCACGATACCGTCTTCCGACTTCCGGGTAAGGCCGGCAAAGTAGCCGAATTTTGGAGAACCCCCACTTACCGAAAGGCGCGTTGTGCTAAGCAGGCCCTTTTCCCCAAAAAGTTCATCTTCATAATTGTAAATTTTTCCAGCGGCTTGGGCTGCATTAAACGTCGCTACTTCAGCGGCGCCAAAAGCTGCCTCCACTTTTGCTGCGTCCCAATCACGGACGCCCAGTTTTTTGAGCTGTTCTTGAAAACCTACCGATTGAGATAAATTTACTACGGTGCTACCGTCTTTTTTACCACGTTTGGTGGTAATGATGATCACCCCTGCTGCTGCCCGAGATCCATAGATAGCGGCAGCAGATGCGCCTTTTAGGACTTCAATGCGCTCAATGTCCTCGGGATCGAGATCGGCAACCCGGCTGGAAGGGTTGTCTTGGAAACTTCTGCTCCCTTGTCCTGCAGCGGCCGAAACGAAGTTGGTGTTGGAGCGATAACTGGAGTTGTCGTAGTACACCCCGTCTACGATGTAGAGCGGCTGTGAGTTACTATTCAGCGTGGTAATACCGCGAAGTTTGACGGTGGTGCCACCTCCTGGAGCACCGGAGTTGGCGATGATGTTGACCCCGGTGAGTTTCCCGTACAAGGCGCCATCTACGGTGGACTGTACAGTGACCCCAGCAAGGTCCTTACTTGAAATGGACGACACCGAATTTGCCAGATTGGAGCGCTTCACGTTGGTGACGATACCGGAGACTATTACTTCCTCCAAGCCAGCATAGTCTTCGTCCAGTGACACATCGGCGACCGTGGCACTGGAGGTAACTTGCACGGTTTTAGATTTGTACCCTGTGTATGAAATGACCAATGTGCCGGCAGTGCCTTGGACTTGTACACGGTAGTTGCCGTCCAGATCGGTAGCCGCCCCGCCGCCGCCCGAAAGCAGGATGGTAGCGCCGGGCAACGGTTCGCCATTGGCATCGGTTACACGGCCGGTGGCCGTAAATTGCGCCTTGAGTGCCTGCCCCCCCAAGAGAAGGAACATAATAAAAACCCAAAGGCTTCTGCGTTAAATTTTGTACTTCATACTTAACAGTATTGTTAGTGAAAAAATGATTAAATCTTCAGTGGCAAACGTAAAACACATTCTCCAATTCACTCTTTTTTTTGACAAAAAATTCAAATGCTTGCTAATTGCCCTGTATTAAGCAGCCTACCCAAATCAAATCTGCTCAAAACGATGGGCTTCCAAATACTCCCGTCTTTGGGTTACATCTATATTTGCCCGAATGAATGCCCTAAAATCCGTTTTATGGCGGAAGGTTTGCCCTTCGGATCCGATTATTCAGCGTAGTGTTTTATTGAAAATATGACCCAAATTCCCCGCCTATTCTTCCACTTTGATCACATCCTTGGTGAAACGCCCATCGGAAACGGCAACATCAACGACAGCTATCGTCTTGATCTTGAAATCGCCGGGGAGCAAAAAACTGTGCTGCTCCAGCGGCTCAATCACCATGTGTTCAAACAGCCAGAAGATGTGATGGACAATACGTTGCGCATTTGCCAACATCTTTCAAACCAAGATTACCCATATCAAATCGCGACCCCATTGCCCGCGCTAGATGGATCTTTTTTGCAAATAGACGAGGCGGGTAATTATTGGCGGGCCTTTTCCTTTATTGAAAACTCATTCGCACCAGAGGGCAATTCTGATCCCCATATCGCATACGAGGCCGCTCGCGCGTATGGTGCATTTGCGCAGACATTGCTTGATTTTCCCGCAAGCACCTTGGCTGAAACCATCCCTTATTTTCACGATACCGACCGCAGATGGGAAGTTTTTTTGAAAATTTTGAAAGAAGACCCTGTTTGCCGGGTGCATAAAACGCAGCCTGAAATCAAGGCCATTTTTGAAGCCAAACCCATTTTCGCTAAAATCAGCCAACTGAAAAAATCGGGCGAACTGCCTCTGAGAGCAACACACAACGACACCAAGGCAGGGAACATACTTTTCGACCTCAATACGCGAAAAGCCTTGGCAGTCATAGATTTGGACACGGTGATGCCAGGTACCCTGCTCTCCGATTTTGGCGACATGGTGCGCAGTTTCACGCCCGATTGCCCAGAAGATTCAATCAAAACACCAACAATCCGCACAGATGTTCTGGACGCGCTCAAGCGGGGGTTTCTGGAAGAAACCGACCGTATTTTGACGAAAACCGAACGTGATAACCTGATGCTTGGCGCAGCATGGATGGTAGGGGAACAAGCCTTGCGCTTCTTAACCGATTGGCTGGCAGGGGATGTGTATTACAAAACCGCTTCGCCGGAACACAATCTGGTGCGTACCAGGAATCAATTGGCACTGCTTGGATGTATGATGTATGATGTATGATGTATGATGTATGATGTATGATGTATGATGTATGATGTATGATGTATGATGTGGACACGCCCAGAATTACTTAATTGAGTGGAATCCTCCACTCCCATTTTGTCAACTAATTCCGGGCGTGTCCACATCATACATCATACATCATACATCATACATCATACATCATACATCATACATCATACATCATACATCATACATCATACATCATACATCATACATCATACATCATACATCATACATCATACATCATACTTGCTATTCTGTTTTTCGCGGAAAGGAGACGCTGAACACCGACGACTTTTCTCCTTTGCTGTTGAGCGCATAACAGTATCCATCCTCCATCCACAAGGTTTTCATAAAACCTTGTCGAAGGTTTTCCTCGTGATAGAGGTCAATACAAATGACGCGCCCACCGTAAAGTGCCGTGAGGTCGGGTTGGAGTGTGTGGCCGACCACCATGCGTTTTGCTCCGGCAAATTGCAGAACTGCTATTATGTCTTCTTTTGAAGCCATGTTTTTGGCTGCGCCGCGATACCAGAAAATACCCGTTTTATAATCAAAAATGGCTCTGGCATCCTCAGTGACAATGGCTTCGTTGGGTTTGCCAAGGTGCTGGCGGCTGATGCGGTTGATTTCAGCAAGACCGAGTCGGGTGCGAGCGAGTTCCGGGCTGATGCCACCGTGGCAGAAAACGCAGTCGCCAATTTTTTCGACAGCGTTTTTGGTGCGAAGCCAACGACCCAGTTCAGAACTTGCGTCGTACCAGCGTTGGTATTCTTCGCCGATTAGGCTGGCATTCTCAAGATATTTTCGGCGTACATAAGTACTGTTTCCCTGTAAATTGAGCACCTCGTGGTTGCCGAGTATGAAGTGGACTTTGCCCCCAACGGCTTCTGCTTCTGACTCAAGTTTGTAGAGGAGCCAGAGGCATTCAGTCACCTGAAGACCACGGTCAAAGAAATCACCGAGCAGCACAAGATGGCCATTGCCAAAGGTCCAATTGAATTTCTTATCTATCACTTTTGCTCCAAGAAGCATGGTTTTGAGCGCAAGAAAATCGCCCTCTATGTCAGAAAGCGCGAGCAAGCGGGCCGGGGTAGGATAGGTGGTGGGTTCTTCCACTTTTGGCGGGCCATCGTGAAGCAGAAAGGAAAACGAGTCGCCTGTTTCGGGCACTTGACAGCTTAGAGAAATATCTTTCTTATTGTTGAAGTGGAGGGTTTTGGCAATCACTCCAGTATCGCGGCGCAGTACATATTTCACCGTGATTTTGTTGCCACGATAGAAAACGTGTGGCCCATCGGTGTCGGCTTTTGAATTATCGTCAGGTTCGCCAGAAAAAGCAGAAAGCGATAAGGGCAGGCCCAGAAAGAGGGTGAGTATCCAGCGGAATGGCATGATTTGGCGCGGGCTGTTTTTGTTCGTGATAGCAGCTGCGAAGATATGCACATCGCGCTATTCAAGATGATCTTGGCAAAAGGGTGTCAGATTTTTGACAAAAGGAATCAAATTAGAACAGTTTGACGCATGCAATATTTTGAGTTTATATCTTCCCAGAGGGGCTGAATCCCTTCCTGCCGGTAGGCAGAGATTCAATCCCTAATGAGACTTTTTAAAATCCATTATCGCCGTCCAAACAGATAAAACATCTTTATCCAGGCGGGTCCAAATAGGCCTTACCACCCCGTCGTGGGCAGAAATATGGTTGTAGTCGCCAAAAAACACCCCGGCGGTTGGCTTGAAAGGTTCCTTACTGACTTTCAGGTTTTCAAACGACTTCCCACCGTCACGACTGACCGCCACATACACGTCGGTCTGCCCATCTGTGTAGTTGCGCCGGTCGTAAAACACGGTGTACAGATGCCCTGTCACTTGGTCCACGGCCATCCAAGGAAAAAACTGCTGGCGGCCTTTTTTGCCGTCATTTATCCTGAGGGACTTGCTCCAGGTGACACCTCCGTCCAGACTTTTTGCAAAGAAAATATCGGTATCCTCCACTCCGTTTCGCTGGTCGCCCCAGCAGAGATAAAGCGCACCACGGTTAGGGCCGGGCGAGCGGTCGCACACAAGGATGGGCATCACGTTTGCGCGGCCAAGCGAGGATATTTCAATGTCCCAACCCCCGGGCTGCTCGGCGGCTACGATGTCTTTTTCGAGCCAAGTTTTGCCCCCATCGGTGGAGCGGTCAAACCATATTTTTTCGTCGTAAGACCAGGCCACATAGATCTCGCCATTGGGGCCGTAAGCGGGCACAGCACCCTCCGGGGTGTCGTCGCTGTCTATGCAGTTGCCGTCAAATTGATTGATCTTTAAGGCTTCTGACCACGTTTTCCCTGCATCCGTTGATTGGGAAAAAAGGATGCGGCTGTGGTCCTTTTCTAAATCCTTGGAAGCGTACTTGTCAAATTCGGTCCAGGTGCAGGCAATATTTCCTGTCGCAGGGTCGGCGCAGAGCCAAGGCTTGTCCTGGTCTTTAGGGGCACGAAGGCCACACCAAGTGCCATCATCGTAAGTTTTGCCACCGTCGCTGCTTTTTTGGACCACTATCCGATCGAGCAATTTCTCGCTAGCCCAGCCCTTTCCATCCGGGTTGCTGAGATGGGCGTAGTAAAAATTCCCTTTCCAATCGGCAATCAAAACGGGGTCGCCATACACGCCTGCGGCTTTGGAGATCAGTTTGTCATTTTCCCATGTGCGACCGCCGTCTTCGCTCCAATAGTAGCGGTCGAGGATAGCACCCGCTGCCACGTTTTGTGGGTCTTTTGGGTTGACGGCGATACTTGGCTCGCAGGGGCCATGGCCATCACCTTTTTCGGCTGCTGCTATCAGGACGTTTTCAAAGGTTTTGGGGAAACCATCGGCTGTTGCTCTTTTTTTTTGGGAGATGGCGCAGCCGGAGAGCAAGAGCGTTATGCTTACGGTGAATAAGATTTTTTGAATGGACATTGAAGCTGATATGGTGGTAAATCTTTGAAAAACACTACTTCTTGCCTTTCCCCAAATAGAAATAGGTGATGGGGATGTCAACCGTAGCAAAAGCACCAAGGCGCATCCCACCTGTATCGTTTATGCTGAGGCCTGTGTCGCTTACCTTCCGAAGTGCTGGGCCTGCTTGTCCGCCAATGCCCAGCGCGATCGGCCATTTTCCCGGAAAATCGTACACCGCATAAAGGCCTGGTGAAAGGATATTGCTCCAACTGAGTTCGGGCAAATTCTGGTAGTTTTCGTCCTTGAAGCGGAAAGCCGTCACGGCTCCAACGTCTAGAAGCGGTACGAAAAAACCAAAACTTCCTTTTTTCAAGCCCCAGGAGCAGCTCAAGCCTACCGGGGCGGTAATGGCTCCAATAGTTTTTGGAGACTTGTCGCTGCCAAGCCACTCGCTCCCGCCTGCCAAACCCGTGTAGGCATTCAATGCCACCGAAAAACGCCCAGGTTGTTTTTTCATCCGGCTGCTGCCAGGTGGAAGCGCAAAAAGTTCGATGGCGCGTTCCACTTCTTCAGGTGAATTTGCTTCGGCGATGCAGGCAACAAAGTTGGCGTATTTCAGCATCGAAGCGACCTCCTTTTTGTCCTTGCCCAATACATTGAGGCAGTAAATTACATTGCTGATAGCCCCGGTATAATTGCGTTGCCGAATGTTGAAATACAAGGAGTTGCATTGACGCATGAGCGCGAGGTAGTCCTGCGGAATCAGGTCATTAGGACGTTGCAGCACGAGCCTTCCGGTCTGATTGAGTGTTTGCAACAAATCGGTGAACGTCTGTGAATACCGGAAAAAATCGTCAGGTATAGCCGAGGCCGTGGCCCTACCAAAGCGGTCAATAATGGCTGGGCCGCTTCCCTTGGTGGAGCGTTGAATGGAATGCGTCATTTCTCCTAGCGACTCCAAAGACCTGCGCCATTCGGCGAACAAATCCGCGCTGGTGCCAGCCTCGCCGAGTATGCTGCGCATCTTCAAAGGTTTTGCTCCGTCTTTGCCGACAAAAGCAATACCCTCTGATTTCTGCCACAAAAGCCCCAAATAAAGTCGAAATATCGCAGGGTCTGAGAACAATTCGCGCAGTTCGCGGCCGGTGTACCAGGCAGCGGGTTTGCTGGGGTCGTCAAAATTTGGGCGAATAAAAGATTCAGAAACGAGGTTCAATAAGCGCAAGCCGCCCGCAAAATCGTACAACACTGGTTCTTGTATGGTTGCCGATTGGATGGCTGAGCCGTTGCGGGCGAGGTAGTCAATCATATCAATCGGCGATTCGCCATTCACCATTTGCTGCGAGAGGTGCAACAGGTCAATAGAAACTTTGCCCGCTTCTTTGTCTGCATAATTGGCTCGGAGGTATGATTCCGTGTTGCCCGGCAGGGCGGTCATATCCATCGTGAAGGTTTCGCGCAAGCCTTCCAGATAGTCGTTGAATTGGTAAACATCCTGGTCAATAAACAGCAAGTGTTGTTTTGTTGCCGGACAAAAATGGCCCAGCAGGGGTTGCTCGTTAATGGCTTCCTTGAAATCTTCAAAAAACGCTTGCGACAGTTCTTGTTTGGTTCGGTTCACCAAAAAACGTGCAAGCCCATCTGCAAAACCTGCCACCGACAGACCCGAACCGGCTCCGGAAGAAACGCCCGGCCCGCCCCCGTCGCCTCGCTTGGGTGGAAGGAAGGAGAGTATGTTTTGGTTGGTTACCTCTACCAGGAGGAAAGGATTGCCTTTGAAAGCCTTTTCGACGGTGGCCGTGGTGAGCGAGTCCTTTACCGGGACATATTTTCTGAAAACGTTGAGTTCAGAAACCCTGAAATCCCCTCCCTGGAAAATCAGGCGTTTGTCTTGGTCTGCAGCGTCGGTGGTATCGAAATATTGCCGCAGCGCGATGGCGTCTTGCAGCAGGGTTTGTGCTGATAAAAGCGTTGAAAATGAGCAATATAGCAGGATAAAAACCAAGTGTTTCATAGATAGTCAGGGCTAAAAGTTTTTGAAAAAAGCAGGTTGAGCAAAGGGCGAAGAAGCGTTGTTGAGCGACTGAGAGGTATTGCCCAATAGTTGCAACATCCCATCGCGAGTTGGCAGAGCACCTCCATTTTGAGTTTTGAAAAAACTCAAGGCAAGCACGGCGATTCCACCCATAATGGCCACTGCGCCTGAGTTTGAAAACGCCAAATCAATCGCATCGCCCGTTTTGGAAAGCACTTTGCCTTGAAAACCTGAGAGTAAAAAAGGAATCGGCTGGTTTTGGATGACATCGGCCAGAGGGCCAAAGTTGTCAGGTAGTTTGGCAACATTGAAAATTTCCAGCCGGCGGCTCGGGATATTATCCGACGTTATGAGGTCCCAGGTATCGGTGGATTCCAGGTTTTTCAAAGGGGCGAAAACAAACATTTTCTTTAGCCCGGGCAAGCCAAAAACACGGTCCAATTCCGCATCGGTCAGACCCTCGAAAGCCATTTCAGAGGCAGAAATACATTGCCCTGTTATGGCGACTTCTATGCCCAAATTGGCCGAAAGCTCCAGCGCATTCAGCAAGTTTTGGATGGTCGTTTTTTTGTCGTTTGGGTTGCGGGCTTTTATGATGTACCAGTCGGCAGCTGGTGCAATTCCATTCACCAATTCAATTTCGTCTGTGGAGGAATCGGGCGATTTTCCAGCCAAAAACGAGGCGTACAACGTGCCATGACCAGTCCCCGTTCCTCCGAAAACTTCGCCAACTAAATCTTGCCCGACCAATTTAGTGACAGAAAAGCCGGGCGCGCCCGTGAAAAATTTGCGCCCACCGATGTTCAGGTGTGTCAGCGAAGGGAGTCCAAGGTTGACTCCTGTGTCAATGAATGCAACTTTCACCCCCTTGCCTTTGGAGGCGAGCCAGTCGGCCGGGATGGGATTCGATGGCAAGGTCGAGATTGTTTCCGACCAGTCAAAAGTGAGTGGCATAATTCGTTTTGGTTTGTATAAAAAATATGGTTTAAATCATTCTGTTCCAACGCATTAAAAGAAACAGCGCTAGGGCAGCAATAGGTATCCGGATGACTCTTTCCCAAGGGAATCCCGACAGTATCTCCATGCCAAACGCCGCTGCCAGCCCGACCAAAATTGCCCAAAAACCCCAACGACGGCCTTTCAACAATGCCGCAGCACCCACAATTGTTATTACCGCCGAGGCAACATATAGCTTAAAAAACGGCTCAATGTCAGGGTTTTGTGTCAAAAAATCATTGCGCATTAGGAGGAAATAAAGCACTCCCACCGTCATGCCAAACAAGATGAGCATGAGGTAAACATGAAATGCGATGCGGGAGGCTTTTGACATGGCTTATTTGGCAAGTGTGTATTTGATGACCACAAGTGCCTGGTTTTTCACATCGTCCCAGGCCGCTTGCAATTTATCGCCCCATTCGTAGTGATACTCCTGATGGAGGCCTCGCAATGTGCTGATAAAGGTATCCAAAAAGAGTTCAAAGGTGTCAATATCAAAGTGCCTATGGGTTTGGTCAGACACCCTCGCACTCAAGTTGTCGGCCCCTTGGTTCTCTTCGAGCAGGGTGTCAACCGCCATTTGGAACATATAGGCCTGACGCTCCCGATTTTTAAAATGCCCCCTCAATTCGGGTGGAATTTTGGCCAACAAGTTGTCGTAGAAGATCGTAATCAATTCATTGTCAATTTTCAGGCAACGGATGTAACTTCTGCGCACGATGCTCTGCTCTTTGTTCAACTTGCTTTTTATGGCTTTGAGTTCACTTTCCAGGACATGCAGGTCTTTGAAACGGTTGGAAGGGTCTTCTTGCAGCGTTGTGCCCACCAACTCAATCAAATCTGGCGATTTAATTGCAGAAAGCAAGGTCTTTCGGTATGATTTGTTTTTCGGGTCCAAAAATTGGTTGCGGTTTTCGATGATTTCTTTGATCGAGTTGCCCTGAAACAAATCTTTGCCTGTCAATATTTTATAGGCCACCAAACCCAGGGTGAACTGGTCGGAGGCTTTCATGGCCCGTTTGTCGAGCTTTTCCCCGTCGCTCATCAACAGCTCCGGACTAAGGTATTGACAGTCTTCGCGGAATTTGCGCAGCGAGCGGTCGTCCATCCCCGCCTTGATGATGTCGAAGGGAGAAAGCATGGGATGGTATTCCCGGTCAATAAAAATTTTGGAGGGCCGGATGTTTGAATGGGCAATGTTTTTCTGGCCGAGATAGTCCAACACATCACAGAGTTCAGAAAGCCAATTCAAGGCCTGGGACGGTGGTCGCGGACCAGCCTCCTCAAGCACTTCCGAAAGCACGAGGCCATCCACGTACTCACAAATGACAAAAAATGGAAAGCGGTCGAGCGATTCGCCATAGAGTTTGATCAGGTTGCGGTGTTTCAGTTCTGACACTTTCCCGATCTCGTCTCTGATCTCCGTTGTCAACATTGGCACCTTCATCACTTTCGCCACCGCCCTTCTTTTTGTAAAAATATCGCTCAATTTGAAAACAACGGCGGAGTTTCCCTCCCGTATCAAATCCTCCACTTCGTAATGGCCACGAAGCCGTGTCGCCACCACTTCGTGGATGATATTCATCTGGTTGTCAGTACCCCGCAACATGATTTCTGGGCGTGACATATCCAGGTACAGCGGCAATTGACTTTTGAACTCATCCAATTCCGAAAGAAAACTATGCCGGATTTGGTTCTCCTCAATGGAGGCAATTTTATCGTCAATCTTACCTAGATTCTGCTCTTGTTTCAAGGAGTTAAATCGCCCCATCTGATGCAAGACATTGGTCTGCATGGCTTGAAACATCTTCACAAGCGAATCAAATCGCTCAAACCCATTTTCTAAAGAGCCCTTTTTCAAAGTATCTTCAATACGCGATGCATCGGGGACCTGGTTGCCGGTGTTTTCATGTTTTGCCATATAGTTACGATATTGGTTGATCTTTGGATATTGAGATATTGGTTTTATTAATGGCTCAAACATCGGAAAAAGCCCGATTTTGCGCCCTTCTTTTTTCTAATGGCAACACCCATAAAAGTTTTCCTCCGTCCCGGCAAAGAAATTCCCATGCTCCGTTTCCATCCCTGGGTGTTCTCCGGCGCGATTGCACACACAGAAGGCCGTCCCGAAGACGGCGATCTCGCGGAGGTTTTTGACAAACGTGGCAACTTGCTCGGCGTCGGGCATTTTCACCATGGAAGCATTGCTGTGAGGCTGCTTAGTTTCGGTGCTGCCGACCTGGAGAATGAAAATTTTTGGGTTGAAAAATTGCAAAATGCTTTGTCCGTCAGGAAGTTGAAAGACTTTTCAAGTGCCTTCCGACTCGTACATGGCGAGGGCGACGGACTTTCGGGGCTCATTGTGGATGTATATGAAAATACCGCCGTGATGCAATGCCACAGCATCGGAATGCACCGACAACGTGAAGTAATTGCCTCCGCGCTCCGGAAAGTTTTGGGCAGTAAATTAACCGCGGTGTACGACAAAAGTGCCGAAAGCCTGCCGCCAAAATACGCTGAAAATCAAGCGAATGCTTACCTCTGGTCGGCCAGCACAAGCCCTGAAAATTCGGCCATTATCGAAGAAAACGGCGCCCGTTTTCGCGTAGATTGGGTGACGGGGCAAAAAACCGGCTTCTTTCTCGATCAGCGCGACAACCGCCGATTACTGGCCGAATTCGCAGCGGGCAAAACCGTGCTGAACGCTTTTTGCTACACAGGCGGATTTTCCTGTCTAGCGCTCCGGGCCGGGGCAAGCCTTGTTCATTCTGTGGATGTTTCGCCAAAAGCCATCGCGCTTTGTAATGAAAATGTTGCACTCAATGCACCATACGCTGGCCAGCACGAGGGCTTCACTGACGATGTGCTGAAATTCCTGAAAAACTCGGAACGCGATTACGAGCTGATGGTAATTGACCCGCCGGCCTACGCGAAAAGTCTCGACAAGCGCCACAATGCCGTACAAGGCTACAAACGCCTCAACGCTGAGGCCATGCGCCGGGTGGCGCCGGGTGGAATCCTGTTTACCTTTTCCTGTTCGCAAGTGGTGGATCGGGAATTGTTCTACCACACCGTCGCCGCGGCGGCTATGGAAGTGGGACGGCCCGTGCGGGTCTTGCACCATCTTTCGCAGAGTGCTGACCACCCGGTGAGCTTGTTTCACCCGGAGGGCGCGTATTTGAAGGGATTGGTGCTTGCGCTGTAGAATCCGTCAGCCTTCATCCTCGTCACTATCACAGTGATAATGCTGCTTCGGTCGGCTCGGTTTTTCGCCGCCTTCTCCGCCTTTTTTTTCTGATTGGATTTTTTGAATGATGCGGGCGCGCTCTTTTTGCAGCTCCTCCTGACGTTTCACATCTTCCTGACGGTCAAAGAAAAGAATGCCGTCCACCCAGGTTTTTTCTGCTTTGGCATAGACTGAAAGCGGGTGGTCGCTCCACAACACCAGGTCCGCGTCTTTGCCGGTTTTGATGCTGCCGGTGCGGTCGTCCACATGGAGCAGTTTAGCGGGGTTGATGGTCACCATTTTCCAGGCATCGTGTTCATTCATGCCTGCATACATCACCGATTTTGCGGCTTCCTGGTTGAGGCGGCGCGCCATTTCGGCGTCGTCGGAATTGATGGCTACGATGATACCCCGGTCGGCCATGATTTTCGGGTTGTACGGGATAGCCTCATACACCTCGAATTTGTAGGCCCACCAGTCGGAAAACGAGGAAGCACCCGCCCCGTGTTTTGCCATTTTGTCGGCCACTTTATAGCCTTCCAAGATGTGCGTGAACGTGTTGACTTTGATCTTGTATTGCTCGGCCACGCGCATCAGCATGGTGATTTCAGATTGGACATAAGAGTGGCAGGTGATGAAGCGTTTGGAGTCCAAAATCTCGGCAAGTGCCTCAAGTTCAATGTCTTTGCGAAAGGGTTTTCCAGCGGTTTTCAGGCGGGAATATTCTTGTGCGCGAGCAAAATAATCCACACATACCTGCTCCACTCCCATGCGGGTTTGGGGGTAACGGCTACCGCCTTCACGACCCCAGTTGCTTTGTTTCACATTTTCACCCAGGGCGAATTTTATAAAGCCCGGCCAGTTTTGGAATTTCAACGCTTCGGGTGCAAAGCCCCAGCGCAATTTTAACAATTGCGTTTGCCCGCCAATCGGGTTGGCCGAACCATGCAGAATATGGCTGCTTGTAACCCCGCCTGCCAATTGGCGGTAGATGTCAATGTCTTCAGAATCAATCACATCGCCCACACGAACTTCGGCGGAGGACTCTTGTGTCCCTTCGTTGATATTGCGTGTAGCGGCAATGTGCGAATGCTCGTCAATGATGCCCGCCGTGAGGTGTTTGCCCGCTCCGTTGACGATGACGGCGTTGTCTTGCACGGGGAGATTGCGGCCTATTCTCTGGATTTTTCCGTTGGTAATCAGCACGTCCGTGTTGCTCAGGATGGCTTCTTTTTCACCTGTCCAGACCGTGGTGTTTTGAATCAAAACCGTTTGCGCCCGGGGTTTTTCCTTCCATCCAAAAGCGGTAAATGGGTACATCACATCGCTCAAGGTGGGGGGCGCTGGAATTGGGTCTTGCTTCTTGGGCCGCTCTGGTTCGGCAGCCTTGGCGAATGTGGCCGACCAGGAGACCCAGGCCCCGTCTTGGAGCGTTCCTGTGCCTGACCAACCGTTGTTGACTACCGTGCCGGAAAGTCCGATATATCCTTTTTTCAGGGTATCGGGCTGAAACGAGAGCGTTACCAAGCCGCCAGGGTTGTGGATAAAACTGGCCTTGACTTTTGAACTGTCTGCCTTTACAATTTGTGCCTCCGGCGATTCCGCTTTCCCCTTGATAATCAAGGAATATGAATCGTTTCCGATCTTCAGATCATAGGTCCCCATGCTGCGTTTTGGGACTGATTTATCTGCCGCGACATCGAAAGGGCGGCCTTTTATCCAGTGCTGCTGAATCTTGGTTTCGGCTTTGAAAATACTTCCGTTGGTGATGATAAAATTGGCGGTTTTGCCTGTTTCCAAACTACCCACTGCCCCGCCCCGACCTTCTCCGCCATTGGACGGAAGGGAGTAAACGCCTACAAAACTTGCCGGGTTGAAGGTCAGCGCTTTCAAGGCAGTTTCTTCGTCCAGGCCGTATTCGATGGCCTTGCGGAGGTTTTCCCAGAATTTGGATTTATCTTTCAATCCATGGGTTGTCAAGCAAAAAGGAACCCCTGCCGATTGTAAAAAGCCGGGATTTGCGGGAGCGAGTTCCCAGTGCTTGAGGTCTTTGAGCGGGATACTGAGCGCATCGTAGGGATCGCGCACGTCATATCCTTCCGGGAAGTTGAGCGGTACGATGAACGGATAGCCGGTAAGCACAATTTCACTCAGCCGCTGGTAGTCGTTTCCTGCGGACTTGACGATGTATTTCGTGCCAAACTCCTCCCCAATCCGGGCAATGCGAAGGATGTCAAGTTTGTCGCCAGCCTCAAAAATCTGGGGCAAGCCCTGCACTTCATTCCAGGCATCGAGCGAAAGGTTTTCTTCTTCTTTGTAGCCCTCTGTTTTGTACCATTGGCCATCTAAATGAGTTTGGCGCAGCAGGGCGATAATACCCATGAGCGAGGAGGGATAATTCTGGGTGCTGGTTCCCTTGTTAAACGAGAGGTGGTGACTGGCTTTTTCGGTCAAAATAAGTTCGTGTTCGCGCAGGTCGCCCGGCATCACGAGGGCGCCTGTGCCGCGAGAAATGCCATCAGCGCGGTGCGTGAGCAAGGCGCCAAAGCCCAGTTTGCGCCACTCTTCGGCGGCTTTTGGATCAAGAGAGAACTCGGCTGCCGCGTTGTATTCGGTACGAAGTGCCTGGTTCCAACTGTAGGCGCCTTTTTTGTTGGACAAAGGCTGCGCGGGTCTTCCAAAACCTCCACCACCTTCCGTACGCGGAGGCACTGAAAGGCCAAAGTCTGTGGCATAAAGATCAATAAAAGACGGGTAGATGGTTTTGCCCGTACAATCGTAGGTGGTGGCGTTATTCGGAACGCTCACGTTGAGGCCGGCAGCCACTATTTTGCCGTCGCTGATGAGGAGCGTTGCGCCTTCTATGCGGGTTTTGTAGTCAATGTAAATGGTTGCGTTCGTGAAGGCGTGTAAACCCGTGCGCTCATCAGAAGGAGCGGAGATTGGGAAAGTTTGTTGGGCCGTTAACGAGGAACGAGGAACGAGGAACGATAAGGCGAGTAAAAAGCCGAGCCGGGTGAATTGTTTCATGAATAATGGATTAGATTTTCTGGCGTGAAGGTAGAAAAGGATGGGGATTCCACAATAAGGTGACACCTTCTCGTTCCTCAAAGACTTTCCAAGTTTTTAAAACTTGGAAAGTCTGGGCAAGCGACACACCCCCCTTGATTAGAACGCCTTCACCAATTTCCCTTTTGCCGTTGTTGGCGTCCTCGCCAACAACACTCCCCGCAGCCAACTTCTGCTTGGAATCCTGCTTGCTGTGGTTGTTGGCGAGGACGCCAAACGGCTGACATGCCAACCTTTGTTTTCCACAATAAGGTGACACCTTCTCGTTCCTCAGCGAATGGGCGTTTTTCGCGGACAAAGACTTTCCAAGTTTTTAAAACTTGGAAAGTCTGAGCAAGCGACACACCCCCCTTGATTAGAACGCCTTCACCAATTTCCCTTTTGCCGTTGTTGGCGTCCTCGCCAACAACACTCCCCGCAGCCAACTTCTGCTTGGAATCCTGCTTGCTGTGGTTGTTGG
>Ga0163148_10000175_pt1 | contig 82199 bp, 63 predicted proteins | sample OliLakLV19MP7P2_FD_148606 | JGI IMG/M metagenome (GOLD analysis project Ga0163148, IMG submission 148606) | Freshwater microbial mat bacterial communities from Lake Vanda, McMurdo Dry Valleys, Antarctica- Oligotrophic Lake LV.19.MP7.P2 | ecosystem: Environmental > Aquatic > Freshwater > Lake >...
TTCGTACAAGCATCAACCTTATTGCTGACAAGTTGCTCTCCAGCAGAGCTTGCTTACTCTTCAGGATGATGACCAAGTTTAACCATTTACTCCAACAAAGTCACCAACTATTTATCAGTACATTACCTAAATAGTAAGATGTTTTGGTGTTAAATATTATCTACTGCCTTGTGGATGATACACAATGATTGGTATTTGATAAACCGCAATGTTCAGTCGCACCAATGGTTTTGGCGGATAGGCACTTATGGGTACTGATTTTAAAACCCACATCGTACATGAAAGCAATACACGATGCTTGAAAGGAATTCCTGACAGGGCTTAGAAATTCATAAATCGTACTTCGTAAATCTAAAATTTTAAATCCGCAAGGCCTTTTTTCTTTTGCAGGAATTCCAATAAGGAAACTTTCATCAATGAAAGTAACATTCCATAAAAAGTATCCTCAATGGGAATGGTTCCAATCAGTGCATCAATTGTTTATAGACTGCATTAATAAATGGACGCCAATGAAAGGAATTTATAATTTTTAATTCCTCTGCAAGGGAAGTCTCTTCATCGAGGAACGCAAATATTTTGGATATGCTGTTCTTGGTATACATTTCTGAAAAAAGCTGTTCTCCTAATTCGTTGTTATTAAAAAGCACATCTAGAAATAATGTGTCATACGTTTTAAATCGCCTTTTAAAAAACTGGTAGCTAGGTAAATGATTGTTTACAATGTTGTCTACAATTTTCTTACTAAAGCGTTCTGCATTTTTGAACGAGTATCCCGAAGAACCTTTTACCCATGAGCCCGCTGTTCCAATTTTAGTCACCCTTTCGTTATTGGCATGATGAAATGGATAATTACTCATTGGGATAATTCCTTTTTCCGTGTCAGTAATCGTGTACTCTGAACAAAGTAGAACTTCTTCTATGTATTTTTTTAGGTAGGTGTCGTATACCTCATCAGCAACCAGGGATGGAGAAAAAAATGTAAATTCAATCAAGGCTTTTTTAGCAGTATAGGGAAGTACGTAGGTAAAACTGGTAGAGCCTGGATACTTTAATCTAAAATCCATCATCACAAATGAGTCCGGATTAAAGAGATCTTCTTTTGTTTCAATTATCCATCCTTTGAAATGTTGAATCAGGTTTATATGATTTGTATTTTCAAAGAAGTCGGGCGTTATTCTGCTGTCAAAAATGTGTTGGGCAGCATAACTTGCATGGGTAGTAATTATTTGGCTGGGGTTGCCCTCCTTAATATCGAGTACATCGTCTTGAATCCAATGAAAATTTGGAATCTCCTTAATATGCTTGATGACCTTTTTATAAAAGTCAATCGCTTTGATCATTTTATACCGATAAGCTTCTAGATCAAGAACGGTTGCTTGATCATGAGTGATGAATTCGCAGTTGTTCCACGAATAGGAAACGATATCGTCCCAAGCGCCTTGTCCTTTTTCCCAAAAGCACCAGGTTTTGTCATTAGTATTTTTTCCGCTCTTTTCAATAATGCCAATTTGTTTGGATTGAAAAAACGGGTCTTTGCTCATCGCGAAAGCCAAATGAAGTCCAGCGGCTCCACCTCCTACAATGGCATAATCAAACTTTATAGAATCCATAGAGGAAGACAAAGAAAATTAATTGAGCGGCATAAAGATGTATAGAAAAAGTAAAATCGCCTTTAATTCTTAGTTTATTGTAACTCAAGTGAAGCAATAAAGAGATAATGAACCAAGAAACATAATTCTTAAAAGGTGCACTTCCTTCTTCCCATGTCCAATAATCAAGAAGGGTCGCGACTTGTTCGATAAAAATATCTAACCCAACCATTAATATGGCTCCCAGTATTATTTTGCCCAAATTATTTTTCATAAAGCGTGATGCGATAGCTGCGGTAGACATGGTCAGAATAACCCAATTGAGTCCAATCAACAACGGCACCCCATCTAGTTTTGGACCTAGGTTTGATCCATACTGGTAATTACCAAAAATATAACCATAATGAACCCCTATCCATTCTGCCAACATTCCCACAGAGAAAAATAATAACACCAGGTATATTTTCCTTTTAGTGTCAATTGGAAATTGGAAGAACAACAAAATGCCCATCAACATTAAATTAATTGGTGTTTTCTCGATAAACCAATCGAAGTAACCGAAGTATATGCCCACCATGGAGGACAGATGAAAAAGCCAGATAATCGCAATCGATACAAATCTTGAATTGAAGGTTAGCGGTGCTTTGGCCTGCAAGATATTATTCATGAGATTTGATTTGATCGGTGGCAATTTTAGCAGACAGAAGACATAAAGGGATACCGCCACCGGGATGGACGGATCCGCCACAAAAAAATAGATTTTCGAACTGACTGGAAAAATTGGGGTGTCTTAAAAACGTGGAGAAAGTTGAGTTACTGGACGTACCATATAAGGAGCCCAGATGAGATCCGGTTAGTTGCTCGATTTGGATTGGGTCAATCGTATCCTCGCAAACAATATGATTTTCTATGTCGATATGCAGAATGTGGTTTAGTTTTCGAATTATATTCTCTCTCGATTGATTTAAAAGTTCAGGCCAACTTTGACCAGAATCGTGCGGAGTATTAATCATTACAAACCAATTTTCGCAACCATCGGGAGCATCGTCCTTTTTTTCTTTGCTGGTTATGTTAATATAAACGGTCGGATCGTTATGAAGCTTGTGCTCTTTAAAAATGCATTCAAATTCTGATTGGTAATCGTTGCTAAAGAAAATATTGTGCAAATCAAGTTCGGGAAATGATCTATTAATGCCCCAATAAAATATAAGCGCAGAGCTCGACCGTTCTTGTCGCAGTATTCGCTTTGGTTGATTGGCGTGTGGAATGAGTTTCTTGAATGTTGAGAAAATGTCCATGTTGCTAACTACCGTATCAGCTTGGTAGTTGGCGGTTGAGGTAGTAACACCCAATACCTGCTTTTCATCGTGATTGATTTTTAATACAGGCTCATTAAAATTAAAACTAACACCTACCTCTAGAGCCAACCGATATAAGCTTTGAGATATTTCGTGCATTCCACCGATTGGAAAATAGGTGCCAAGCGACATTTCTAGGTGAGGAATCATCGACATTATTCCGGATGTAGCATAAGGTGAAGATCCATTGTAAGTAGCATATCTATTGAATAGTTGAACAAGCTTGGGGTTAGAAAAGTGCTTTTTATTTACCTTATCTAAGGTGCTGGAAAGGTCAAGCTTGTAAGATTGAAAAAGAGTATGAAGCGTTGTAATGGAGAAATATGTTCTCCAGCTATGTAAAGACTTGTTCAGAAAAATAGGGGCAGTGAGATCATACTTGATTCCATTGCGCTTAAGATAGTTGGCTAAAGATTTTTTGCTTGTTGAAAATGTAGCCGCTGCCTGTTCAATAAATTTCTGTTCATCAGCAGGAGCCGAGAAACTTGTACCATCATCCCAAAAATAATTACAGATAACATCCTTTTTTACGTATTCAAATTTGGACTTAGGGTCAATATTAAACAGTTCAAACAGTTCGTCCACCAAATGGGGCATGGTAAATAAGGAGGGACCAAAATCAAATCTAAAACCCGTGTTACTAAATGAATGAATTTTGCCTCCTGCATGTGGGCTGGATTCAAATACCTGCACTTCGTAGTTCTTCTTAGCAAGGCGAAGCGCACTGGCAATGCCAGCTATTCCAGAACCTACAACTATCGCTTTTGGTTTCAATGAATTGATAAATTACTGTGAGTTACCGCTTAAACAAGCAAATCTAGCAATTGTTTATCGTTGGCTAATTGGAGGGCAGCAACCCAATATTGTGTCTGCCTTTTGGTTGATTCCCATGAAAATTTCCATTAGAAAGATTGTGATAGCGGTGAATAAATTGTGATTCCTTTCTACCCCAGCGAATTCTGATTTTAGAAAAGATTACTTATTGCGTTGCCTGGCGGTTTTCGCGGTACTTAAATTCACGTTTAGGTTCGTATTTTTTTGGTGCATACAGAAACCCGAATGCTTCGCAATCTTCCTTTGTGTGCTTGCTATGATGTATGTAATGCGCATTGATCATACGTTGGAGATACCTGCTCTTTTTCTTAGGTCTCCATTTTATACGCTGGTGAACTATAAAATCATGGAATACGAGATAGAAAAGACCATAGGAAAATATTCCTAGTCCTACTGATAATAAATATGGATTGACGCCACCAGAAGTGGCGTATAATATAAGCCCTATCGAAGGCAAACTAAAAACTACAGCAAAAAGATCATTTTTTTCAACAGCATGGTCGTGCACGGAGTGATGAGATTTATGCCATACCCACAGAAATCCATGCATAATATACTTGTGAGAGAACCAGGCAACAAATTCCCAAAAGAGAAATGTGCCAACGGTAATAAGCGTGCAGATAAACACTAATTTCCAACCCATCTACTTTATTTCTTTACCAAAGTATTTTTCCAATATATGATACCGATGGTCAAAAATACGATTTACTTCACCGCCTACAAAAAGGGAGTGTGCGAGTCTCCCCAAAATACCGAAAGGAATTGCATAATTCACTTCATCTGTCATTTCAACCCCACCCGGCACCTCCTTAAAATGATGTTGATGATGCCACAAAGCATAAGGCCCAAATCGCTGCTCATCAATAAAATGAACTCCTTCTTTTACCTGCGTGATTTCCGTTACCCAATGCATTTTAATTCCTGGAAGTACACTCACATTATACCTAATGATTTGCCCAGCATAGGCTTTTTCACCTCCTGATATGTATAAGATCTCGAAACCCATGTGTTCGGGTGTAATTTTTGAAAGGTTCTTAGGAGTTGAGAAAAAATCCCAAGCTTCGGCCACCGAAATTGGTAGAATTTGAGTTCTGGTGAGGTTGTATACTTTCATTGATTTCTTAACGCTGAAGTGTAATAAGAGTTTTTAAAATCAGCTAAAATCCTCAAATTTAGATTTCTACCTAAGTTGTTATGCGATTTCTAATTCTGGTGCTTCTTGTTTTGTCAGGGCTGTTTCTCACGAATAGTTGCAACCGGACTAGGCAAATAGCAGGCGTTAACGATTCGGTAGATTTTAACTTACACATCCGCCCTATTTTATCGGATCGTTGTTTCAAATGTCATGGCCCGGATGCTAATCAGCGCAAAGCAAATCTTAGGTTAGATACGTCCGAAGGAGCAATGGCTGCGCTTAAGGATAATCCCAACGCGCATGTAATTATTCCTGGCCGACCAGATCAATCGGAAGTGTATCTGCGAATTTCTGCTTCCGATACTTCTGTGTTGATGCCTCCACCCAATTCAAATTTATCGTTGACCGAGGATGAGATTTCGACCATAAAAAAATGGATTGAACAAGGAGCCGTGTATAAAAAGCACTGGGCCTTTATTCCGCCAAAGCAAGTTGAACTTCCTGAAGTAGAAAATGAATCCTGGCCAAAAAGCGAAATTGATTTTTTTATTCTCTCCAAGTTAGAGGCTTCGAGGTTAACACCGAATGACGAAGCCGATCGCGCTCGTTTATTAAAACGTGTTAGTCTTGATATTACCGGATTGCCACCATCACTGGATCTCCAAAATCGTTTTGCTGCAGATCAATCTGCGGAAGCGTATGAGAAGATTGTTGATGAACTTTTAGCACAGCCACAATATGGCGAGCGCATGGCGGTTTATTGGATGGATGTGGCGCGCTATGCGGATTCGCATGGGTATCAGGATGACGGACTGCGCACCATGTGGCCGTGGCGCGATTGGGTGATTCATGCATTCAATAAAAATTATTCTTACCAACAATTTGTAACCTGGCAGCTCGCGGGTGATTTATTGCCAAGTTCCACCAAGGAACAAATACTTGCAACAGGCTTCAATCGAAATCATAAGATTACTCAGGAAGGTGGAGTTATTGATGAAGAGTATCGGGTTGAATATGTCACCGATCGCACCAACACATTTGGGAAAGCTTTTCTCGCGCTCACATTTGAGTGTGCGCATTGCCACGATCATAAATACGATCCAATTTCACAAAAGGATTATTATCGCACATTCGCATTCTTTAATCGTGTGCCGGAAAAAGGTTTAGTGGGCGATATTCAATTAGCATCGCTAGCCGATCCGCCACGAATTGAGATAACAACAAAAGAGATCAATGAACTTTTAACCTTTATTAATAAAAAGGATACAACGCCTGTGCAAGTAATGGTGATGAAGGATTCTATCTGGCGAAGACCCACCTACATTTTGACGCGCGGTGTTTATGATGCTCATGGTGATCAGGTAACAATAGGATTACCTAAAGATATTTTGCCATTTGATTCAATGCAGTATGGTGATAATCGGTTAGGACTTGCTAAATGGTTGTTTGATAAAAAGAATCCGCTAACAGCAAGAGTTTTTGTAAACCGCATGTGGCAAGAATTATTTGGTAGAGGTTTGGTAAAGACAAGCGGTGATTTCGGAATGCAAGGTGAGATGCCTTCGCATCCTGAACTATTAGATTGGCTGGCGGTAGATTTCAGAGATCACGGTTGGGATGTTAAGCGGCTTATAAAACAGTTGGTAATGTCGTCAACATACCGTCAATCTGCTATTGTGAGTGAAGAGAAATTGGCTGTCGATCCAGAAAATATTTATTTATCACATAGTTCCCGCCAACGATTAACGGCCGAAGGAGTTCGCGATTTAGCCTTAGCAAGCAGTGGCTTGCTGGTAAAGGAAATTGGTGGGCCGAGTATGAAGGTCTATCAACCGAAAGGAATTTGGGAATCTTCAACTTCGGGGCGAGGAGTGTTAGCCCGCTATGTACAAGATCATGGTGAAGATATTTATCGCAGAGGTTTGTACTCGTTTATTAAACGCACGGTTCCACCACCGGGTATGCTTGTCTTCGATGCCAGTAATCGCGACCAGTGTGAAGTAAATCGCGGGCGAACGAACACCCCCTTGCAAGCATTGGTTTTATTGAATGATCCTGTTATGCTTGAAGCAGCTCGGGTGTTTGCAGAACGCTTGATGTTAGAAAGTTCTTCATCCGATGAGAAGATTGAAAAAGCTTTTCGAACCATATTATGTCGCACTCCTGAAAAAGCGGAGTTAGAAAAGCTAGTTGAATATTTTGCTCAAGAGAAAGCAGAGTTTGAAAGCACACCCACAAAAGCAAAACAGTTTATTGAGGTTGGAGAATATCAACATGAGAAAATTGAAGATGTAGTTTCATTGGCTGCGCTGATGCAGATTGTTCAAACTATTTATAATCTGGATGAAGCAATAACGAAAAGTTAGCAGGAATGTTCCGTTAGTTATCAGGTTGAGAATATTGAATTAGGATTTTTGAATAAAGTACAATGAGTAAAGAGTTTATAGATAGTCGCTTTCATATAACCCGAAAACATTTTTTGGGAAAACTAAGTCTTGGGCTTGGCTCTGCGGCATTGGGTTCATTGTTGATTCCAGATTTATTTTCGAAATCAGAAGCACCAACGCAAGCATTGGGACTACCGCACTTTGCTCCAAAGGCTAAACGAGTAATTTATCTTTTTCAAAACGGTGCGCCATCGCAGCTGGAGAGTTTTGATTACAAGCCTATGCTTAATAAGATGATGGGTGAGGAGCTTCCAGAATCTGTGCGCATGGGGCAGCGCTTAACTGGTATGACTTCGGGTCAATCAAAGTTTCCGCTTGTTGGTTCGCATTTTAAATTTAGTCAACATGGACAGTCGGGTGCGTGGGTGAGTGAATTGTTTCCAAACATTGCCAAGATTGTTGATGACATCTGCATCGTTAAATCGATGCACACAGAAGCGATCAATCACGATCCTGCTCTTACATTTATGCAAACTGGTGCACAACAAGGCAATCGTCCTAGCATGGGTGCGTGGATGAGTTATGGGTTGGGAAGTGAGAACAAAAATCTTCCAGCATATTGTGTTTTGCTTTCGCGAGGAAGAGGAAATGGACAGGGTGTATATTCAAAGCTTTGGACCAATGGTTTTTTAGATAGTGTGCATCAGGGTGTACAGTTTAGCAGCAGCGAAGAGCGAGTTTTGTATTTGAAAGATCCGGAAGGTCGCGATCGGATGGATCGCAGAAGAATGCTTGATCAGTTAGCTCAACTTAACGACCTCAACTATAAGGAATTTGGCGATCCGGAAATTCAAGCGCGAGTTCAACAATATGAATTAGCGTATCGCATGCAAACCGCTGTGCCTGAGTTAACAGATTTCTCAAAAGAATCGGACGACATTGTTAAAATGTATGGAGCCGATTGTTTGATGCCAGGAACGTATGCCGCTAATTGTTTGCTGGCGCGAAAGCTTTCAGAAGCTGGAGTTCGGTTTGTGCAACTATATCATCAAGGTTGGGATCAGCACGGTAACATGGTAGGTGAAATGCCATTGCAAGCCGAAGATGTTGATCGATCAACCGCTGCGTTGATTATGGATTTAAAGCAGCGTGGGTTGTTAGATGAAACATTGGTAATATGGGGTGGTGAATTTGGACGCACGAATTATTGTCAGGGCAGTTTATCAAAAGAGAACTATGGTCGCGATCACCATCCGCGTGCTTATACAATCTGGATGGCAGGTGGCGGTGTAAAGCCTGGGATTACGTATGGTGAATCAGATGAGTTTGGATACAACATTGTAAAAGATCCGGTGCATGTAAATGATTTTCATGCTACGGTTTTACATTTGATGGGATTGAATCACGAACAGCTTACCTATAAACATTTAGGCAGACGCTACAGACTTACTGATGTGGCTGGTAAAGTAGTGGCGGGTATTTTGGCGTAGTTAGAATGTAGTAATTTTTGATAAGGGCGTTATTGTAAAATTATTATGTCATCCCTAACGGGATTCTGGGAGTAAAGTGTTTACGAGTTTTACCGATATGTCGCTCCTAACGAAGCTATTGTTTAGCGAAATTATAAAATTCCGTTAAGGATGCTATTTCGGATGATGAAGAATAATTGAGAGAAGAGTCTGAATCCCGTTAGGGATGCTATATCGGTAGAAAAATAATTTGAAAGAATTATTAAGAATCCCGTTAGGGATGATATATTAATGAAATTCTGGGATTAAAGAGTTTACGGGTTTTACCAATATGTCGCTCTTACGGAGCTATTGTTTAGCGAAATTATAAAATCCTGTTAGGGATGCTATTTCGGATGAAGAATAATTGAGAGAAGAGTCTGAATCCCGTTAGGGATGAAATATCGGATGATGAAGAATAATTGAGAGAAGAGTCTGAATCACGTTAAGGGTGCTATTTCGGATGAAGAATAATTGAGAGAAGAGTCTGAATCCCGTTAGGGATGAAATATCGGTAGAGAATTATTAAGAATCCTGTTAGAGATGATATATTAGAAATATGAATTAAACATCTTCATAAATTAATATCCTATATGCCAAATACCTACACCCAAATTCATATTCATGCAGTTTTTGCAGTCAAGTTTCGAGCCTCACGTATCAAAAGTATTTGGAAGGATGAATTGTATAAATATATTACGGGCATCATTCAAAACCAGAATCATAAACTAATAGCAATTAATGGTGTTGCCGATCATATTCATATTTTGTTCGGAATGCGCCCGGTTCAATCGCTATCTGATTTAATGCAGGATATTAAATCAGGCTCGTCAAAATGGATAAACGAAAAAAAGTTTTGCAACTCAAAATTTGAGTGGCAGGAAGGGTACGGAGCTTTTTCATATAGCAAATCACAGCTAAAGCAAGTAGCAACCTATATCGAGAATCAAGAAGAACATCACCGCAAGCAAACCTTCGCTGACGAGTACAAAGAGTTCTTGGATAAGTTCGAGGTCGATTATGACGAACGATTTCTATTTAAGGATTTAGAATAGAATTTTCGATGAAGCGAACCTCTTCCATTGTTATCAATATTATACTCGTCATACAGGTATTGCTCCTGTTTTTGTTCTTTTTTGAAGATCGGGTTGAGCTGCCTGCCTGGTTGCAAGTTGCCGGCAGACTTCATCCCTTGGTTCTTCATCTTCCAATTGGCTTTCTTATTTTTTTAGTCATCTTGATTTTTTTGAGAAATCAATTCAAGAAAAAGCAGTTCAAGCAATTGATTCTTATTTGCTTGTTGTTGATTTCCCTTTCAGCTTCCCTCGCTGCATTGTTCGGTTTGTTTCTCTCTATTCAAGGAGATTATGGTGCAGATACGTTGCAACAACACAAAGTGAGTGGTATCATACTAAGTTTGCTCTGTTATTTTATTCTGATTGCTTTTTCGACAACAAAAAAAGTAACTGCTGTTTTTTATGGTGGTGTAACGATCGCTGTGGGGGTTTTGCTATTTGCAGGACATTCAGGTTCTGTATTAACACACGGTGAAAATTTTGTGTTTGCACCAATTATGAAAGTTTCTACTAAAGAGCTTTCAATGGAAACATCTTCATTATACGATATTGCCATTGAACCAGTGCTTGAAAGCAAATGCTTTAGCTGTCACAACGAATCCAAATCGAAAGGAGGATTAGTGATGACCTCTATAGAGAAATTTAAAAAAGGTGGAAAGAAAGGCGTGGAATGGAGTGCTGGCAATCCGGACTCTAGTCGATTAATCCGATACATTCACTTGCCTTTAGAAGATGATGACCACATGCCGCCTGATGGCAAACCTCAATTAACGGCAGTAGAGATTTTTATTTTGGAATCCTGGATCGAGTCGGGGGCAGACTTTGAAAAGAAGATTGCAGAATATGATGATCGTGATACGATAAAACATTGGGCATCCAAGAATGGTATTTCAAAAAATAAATCCGAACCTGAAAAGAGTTATAGTTTTTCAAGTACATCTCAATCTGTTATTGATAAACTGAATACTCCGTATCGTGCCATTTCTCCTTTGTATGTAAACAGTCCGGCTTTGCAAGCTGATTTTTTTATTCGTGCTTCGTTTGACTCTAAAGCCATTGAAGAATTATTTGAAATAAAAGATCAGTTGGTAGTTCTTAATCTTTCCAAAATGCCGGTGACTGATTTGGATTTGAAGGCCATTGCTCGATTTAAATCCCTTGAAAAACTGAATTTAAACTTTAGTGAGATCAATGGTGAAGGATTACAAGAACTCAAATCATTACAAAGCTTGCAGTCTCTTTCCCTTTCGGGAACGAATATTGATAGCCAATCAATCGAGATAATTCTTTCAATGCCTTCTTTACAAGAATTATTTATTTGGGATACAAAAGTTACAAGCGACAAGAGTATTGAATTACAAAAGAAATATCCTGACGTAACAATAGTTCAATCATTATTCAATGATGATAGTACACTAAAATTAAGCAAACCTATCCTTGAAAATGAAGGAATAATCAAGAAGGGAGAGATGATTCAATTAAAACATGCTATGCCCGGTGTTAAAATTATCTATTCTTTAGATTCAACTAAACCGGATAGTGTAACAGGGTTAACGTATGATAAACCCATAACTTTGGGTGGGACTGTAAAACTAAAAGCAATGGCTTGCAAAGACGGTTGGTATTGCAGCGATCTTTTAGACATCACCTGTTTTGTTGAAGGTCACCAACCATTAGATGTCGTGTTACTTAGTCCGGCCGATAAAAAGTATCCTGGCGAAGGCGTGAAAAGTTTAACGGATGGTCGCAAAGGTTTTATCGATCTCAACAAAGAACCAAGCTGGCTTGGCTTTCGAGATAATAATTTTGAAGCAGGGTTCGATTTTGGGTCGTCACAACCGGCCATGCGAAAAATTGTGTTAAGTTATGGCGACAATTTAGGCAGTTATATTTTTCCGCCTGCAGAGGTAGAGGTTTGGGCTGGTAAAAATCAAAATGAATTAGTCTTAAAAAAGAAAATCAAGTCAGAGATGCCAACGGGCTATCGTGCTCAGCGAGTTGAAGCATTTTCAATCGAATTGAAACCTGAATCGCATACCTATTATAAAATAATTGCCAAGCCAGTAAGTAAACTACCCGTTTGGCATAGCGGCAAGGGACAAAAGGGTTGGTTTTTTATTGATGAAGTATTTTTCTATTAAAAGTCTTTTAGCCTGTCCCGGTGGTTATCGCAACAGCGTAATTTCTCTATTGTCTCTCTATTGCCCGGTCAAGGATTATCTCAACTATCCCGCCCATAAAATTCTTTAAGAAAAACATTATTTTGTGAATATGTTTACATCAAACCTCAATCATCTTTATGAAAAAAGTTTCCCTGATTCTATTTGCACTTACGTTTGTTTGTTCTGGAATTTCCATCGCCCAAAAAAAGAGTAAGTCAACAACTTCAGCGGCTCCAGTGGCAGCCATGGATTTTAATTCTTATTTCAAACCTGTTAAGTGGCGCAGCATTGGTCCCTTCAGAGGGGGAAGGTCTGTAACGGCAAGCGGTGTTTTAGGTGATCCATATACCTATTATATGGGCACAACCGGTGGTGGTTTGTGGAAAACAAATGATGCTGGCGTTAGTTGGAATAATATTTCGGATGGTTATTTTAAAACAGGTTCAGTGGGTGCCATTGCTGTTTCGGAAAGTGAACCTAACACTGTTTATGTGGGAATGGGTGAGCACCCGGTTCGTGGTGTAATGACTCACCATGGTGATGGAGTTTACAAGTCGACAGATGCCGGTAAGTCATGGACAAAACTTGGTCTTGACTTAACACAACATATTTCACGCATAGCGATTGATCCACGTAATGCAAATGTGGTTTTTGTTGCAGCACAAGGCGCCTTATATCAGAACACATCAGAGCGCGGAGTGTATAAGTCTATTGATGGTGGTGCAACCTGGAAGAAAGTATTATTTGTTGATGACAAAACAGGGTGTGTTGAATTATCCATGGATATGAACAATCCACAGGTGTTGTACGCAGCTATGTCGGAGTATGGTCGTTTACCTTGGAAAGTTATAAGTGGTGGGCCGGGTAGTGGAATGTATAAGTCTGCTGATGGTGGAGAGACCTGGAATAAAATTCAAGAGGGTTTACCGAAGGAGTTGGGTAAGATGGCGATTGCCGTGTGTCGATCTAATTCTGATAAAGTGTATGCACTCATTGAAAGTGATTCTGATAAAGAGCAAGGTGGATTGTTTGTTTCAGAAAATGCAGGCAAGAGTTGGTCGAAGGTTACGAACGATCACCGACTTGTTCAACGAGCCTGGTATTATATTGAATTGTTTACCGATCCAAATGATGATAATACAATTTATGTGCTGAGTGCTCCGGCCTTGCGCTCTATCGATGGTGGCAAAACATGGGAACGCCTTGGCGGAACTCATGGCGATTTTCACGATCTGTGGATTAATCCAAAGAATTCTAAAAATATGATAATAGCCGATGACGGTGGCGCAGGTGTGTCATTTAATTATGGCGAAACCTGGAGTACCCAAAGTAATATGCCAACAGCACAATTTTATCGCATCAATGTTGATAATCAATTTCCATATAGAATTTATGGCGGTCAACAAGACAATAGCTCGGTTGTTATTTCAAGTCAGGCGTTTGGGAGTGGTGGCATTACAACAGAAAATTGGACTTCTTCCGCTGGTGGCGAGAGTGCTTTCTTAGCGTTTAATCCTGATGACCCACGGTATGTTATGGGTGGAAGTTATCAGGGCACGATTGAAGTACTGGATACAAAGGCGCAAGCGAGCACTAACATTATGCCTGCGCCAATTCAATACCTAGGAATGGATGCCAAAGACATCAAGTATCGTTACAATTGGAATGCGCCCATCATCTGGTCGAAACATGAACCCAATACATTTTATCATGGCTCACAATTTTTGTTGCGCACAACCGATATGGGAACTACTTGGACAGAAGTATCGCCTGATCTTACTCGCAATGAAAAATCAAAACAAGGAAAAGGCGGTGGTCCTTATACCAACGAAGCAGTGGGTGCCGAGAATTACGGAACGCTTGCATACGTAATTGAATCGCCACATGAAAAAGGAGTAATCTGGACAGGCAGTGATGATGGGTATGTGCATGTAACAAGAGATAATGGTGTGAGTTGGCAGAACGTAACACCAGCAGGATTGCAGGAATGTTTGATCAATGCGATTGAGGTTTCGCCATTCGATCCAGCAACAGCCTACATTGCTACCACCCGGTATAAGTTTAATGATCACACGCCCGGAATGTTTAAAACAACCGACTATGGAAAAACCTGGACTAAAATTAATAACGGAATTCCAAACAATGCATTTACACGCGTAGTGCGCGAAGATGATAAGCGTAAGGATTTATTGTTTGCAGGAACTGAGTTAGGAATTTTTATCTCCTGGAATGGTGGACTTGATTGGTCACCTTTTCAATTGAATTTACCTATAACACCTATTACCGATTTGCGTGTGCATCAAGGTGATTTAATTGCTGCAACATCAGGGCGTTCGTTTTGGATTTTGGATGACTTGACACTTATACGTCAATACAAAAATGAGACAGCCACCTTTAAGCTGTTTGAATCTACACCTGCTATGTTGGTGAATGGATATAGTGAAATGGATGGAGATGGAAGTGGTACTAATCCTTTTCGTGGCGTTAACCCAGCAACGGGTTTAGTCGTGTATTATCAACTTCCGGAATTGAAAGCAACTGATAACTTAACTATGGAGATAAAAGATGCCCAAGGAAACTTGGTGCGATCATTTACTTCCATCAAAGATAGTACTAGGGAAGAATATGATGGGGCGCCACCTGCCGATCCAGCACTTTCAAAAGGTAAAGGTCTTAATCGTTTTGTGTGGAACTTACGTTATCCAACAATCTCTGGTGTGCCTAATGTTTATATTGAAAGCAGTTACCGTGGTCACAAAGCAATTCCGGGTAGGTATTCAATGACTTTAAAGGCTGGCGCACAAACTGCAACTACCAATTTTGAAATCCTATCAAACCCATTGTACCCCACTGATGCTAGTACGTATCAAGAATATAACAGCACGATGAGTATGATGGAAGGGGAGGTAACAAAAATGCACAACCTGATCAATACGCTTAACGACAAGCGCATTCAATTGGAAGGAGCGATCAATATATTACCAGCTGAAGAAAAATATGCCACGCTCAAAAATGAAGGAAAAGCGCTGGTGCAAAAGATGAAGCAATGGGATGAAGATATGGTGCAACGGAAATCAAAAGCGTATGACGATGTGGAGAACTTCCCGAATAAGTTTACCGCTAACTACCTGTTTATGTTAAATCATACAGAAAGCGACATTCCAAAAGTTACCAAGCCAACAAAAGATCGGTTAGCTGAATTGACTGCAGAGTGGACAAAATTGAAAACCAGAGCGGATGAGATTTTGGATAAGGATATCCCTACTATCAACAAACAATTATGGAGTGCGGGTGTAGGTGCTGTTTGGAAGCGATAGGCAGTCACAGTCCACGGCTTATTGTCCACTGTTGATTGTCAAGCCGTTGACTGTGATTTGGTAAACTGAGGAAGATACTTCACAATCCCATTTGCCATTTTAGGAAATATGAGTCCATGAAATGGTAATACCAGATACCAATAAATTCTTCCCCACAATCCTAAAGGGCGAAATGTTGCGATTTGGGTGAGTGTTTGTATGCCTTCAATATCTTTAATAGTGAACTCTAGCCAGGCTTCTCCAGGCAGTTTCATTTCGGCAAAAAGTAAAAGGCGGGTACTTTTCTTTTCGGCAATGAGTACTCTCCAAAAATCTAATGCATCTCCTGGTTTTAATTCAGTTTCGCTTCTTCTTCCTCTACGCAAGCCAACACCGCCAACCAGTTCATCAATAACTCCGCGGATTCTCCACAACCAATTTCCAAAATACCATCCGCGCTCCCCGCCTAGCCGCCAAAGATTTTCTATCACTTCCGATTTATTGCGCTTGAATTGAACAACACGTTTGTCCAGCAAAACCCCGTGTTGCGGCACTTCTATGTAGTTTAGGAAATCGTTATTCATCGTGCTCGATGAAATAGAATCTTTCCAACTGGAAATAATTTCTCCACTTTTAATTTTATTAAATGCTAATTCCAACGCCTCTTCATAATGAAAAATTTGAACAGGCACGAGTTCTTCAATCGCTTTATCGTGACAGACTACCTCATTCTTCATACTATCTACCAGCGTGCGTGCCAGCGTGTAAGAAGTTGAGGTTACAAAATATAACCAGAGTGAAGAAAGCTTTGGCGATAGCACCGGAACGGTGATGATCAAGCGTTTTAATCCGCGAACGCGAGCATAACCCAGCAGCATTTCTTTATATGTTAGCACATCTGCTCCGCCAATATCAAATGATTTATTATAAGTTTCTGGCCTCAGCATTACGCCTTGTAAATAATCTAGCACATTTCTTATTCCGATGGGTTGACATTTAGTTTTTAGCCACTTTGGAGCAATCATCACCGGCAATTTTTCAACCAGATCGCGAATAATTTCAAAAGAAGCACTGCCAGATCCTATAATAATTGCTGCCCGCAATACAGTCAATGGAATGAATGCGGTTGTCAAAATATCTTCTACATTTTTGCGTGAAAGCAGGTGAGTTGATAAGTCGTTATCATTGACAATTCCGCTAAGGTAAATAGTTTGTTTGGCGGAACTTTGATTTATGAGCGCGACAAAATTCTTTGCGGATTCAGATTCTTGTTCTGCAAAATCTTCGGATGAAGAACTCATTGAGTGAACCAGGTAGTAGGCCACATCATAGGTGGTAGGAACAACTTGCAATGATTCCGGCTTTGTAAGATCGACTTCGATAATCTCTAATCTCTTCTGCTCGGCTTCATTAAAATCACCCCAGTCAAATCTGCGCTTGTCTCTTACCAAACAAATGATATGATGGCCATTGGCTAACAAACCAGGGAGCAACCGCCTGCCGATGTATCCCGTTGAACCGGTTAAAAGTATTTTCATTTTATTAAATTAATTTGTCAAAACTCAACCGTTAAACAGTTGACTGTGGACTTTTAGCCTAACGCTTCCTTATATACTTTAAGCACACGCTCACGTGCAAATTTATGATCTACAATTGGTTTAGGATATTCTTTGGTTTCAAACTCTGCTACCCAATGTTTTATATACTTTAATTGAGGATCGAATTTTTCTGTTTGCAATGTGGGATTGAAAACCCTGAAGTAAGGTGCGGCATCGCAACCTGAGCTAGCTGCCCATTGCCAGCCACCGTTGTTGGCTGCAAGATCAAAGTCTAATAGTTTTTTCGCGAAGTAGGCTTCACCCCAACGCCAATCGATTAGTAAATGTTTAGTGAGGAAGCTGGCAACAATCATGCGCACGCGGTTGTGCATAAAACCAGTTTCGTTTAATTCACGCATCCCCGCATCTACAATCGGGTAGCCTGTTTTCCCTTCGCACCAGGCTTTGAATTCTTTCTCGTCATTGCGCCATTCAATCTGATCGTATTTAGGTTTGAACGCATTAGTTTCTACCTGCGGAAAGTGCCATAAGATCATGTGATAGAAATCGCGCCAGATCAATTCATTTAACCATACTTCATTTTTTTTGCGAGCTACCTGTGCCAGTTTGCGAATACTTACCGTACCGAAACGTAAGTGTACACTGAGTTTAGTTGTTCCCGCTATGGCGGGAAAGTTTCGTTGCTTATCATAATGTTCAACTACGGATTGCTTGATCACACGCTCTGGGAAAACTGCTTGAGTTTCTTCAAAGCCAAGTTCTTTTAGAGTGGGCAGCGTAACAGCTTTTATTTTCTTAAATGAATTGAAATATTTTTCTGTAGGATAACTCTTGAGGTAATGCGCATCTAGTTTGGCTTTCCACTTGCGACTGTAAGGCGTAAAGATTGTGTAGGGTTTGCCATCGTCTTTCAATACTTCATCCTTTTCAAGAATTACCTGGTCTTTAAAAGTTTTGAACTCGACACCTTTTTCATGTAAGGCTTTTTTTACAGATTCATCGCGTTCCTTTGCATAAGGCTCGTAGTCGTGATTTGTGTAAACAGCTTTTGGTTTTAATGACTCAAAAATCTCAAGCGGGTCTCCGTGAAATACAACCAGCGAACTTCCTATTTCAGCTAGTTGAGGTTGAAGGAGTGTGAGGGAGCGGTGTATAAACTCAACCCTTTTGTCGGCTTTGTCTTCTAGCTTATCGAGAATGGAAGTATCAAAAATGAAAATCGGAACAACATTTTTGTGTTCCTTTAGGGCATGATAGAGTCCGGCATTGTCTTGCAACCGCAAGTCCCTACGAAACCAGAAGACGGTGCTGGATTGGTCAATCGATGAGTTATTTTGAGGATTGAAGCGCTTCAAGTTCTTTTTCGAGTTGATCGATAGCTGCCATTTTTACAGCGTATAGTTTCAGGTCGCCCGACCGTTGTATATGCATTGCTTCTTCCAACAGCTTTTTGCGCTTGCTTTCAAGCTTTTTGATCGGATCGGATTTAAGGAATTCAAACATGATGTGATAACAGCTGAAACGAGATTTAGTTTAAGGTTCACTTTCAATCTGCTCATACCGGTAAAATCTTCGCCTCAACAACCAGAATGAACCAATCAATAAAGCTGCCGCTGAAATCCAAATCAATTTGCTCAAAATCAGCATAAAGCAACCCAGGAATAGCCAAAATAGATATGTGACAAATTTATCCGGGTCGCGGTTGGGTTTAAACAAGTGGCAATGAATGGCCAGAAAGAAGCCACTTGAAAATAAAGGCAAAAGTATAAGTTGCCACCAACTAAGCCCACGATTAATAGCGCCAATAAGTAGTAGCATTTCCGGTACCATAAAAAGAAAATATAAAATAAAATAAGCTGCAAAAGACTTTGTGGTTGAGATGGGCAGGTGGCGAACCCAACTTAACGTTTGGTCTTCAAACACTTTTAATTTGTTGATTAGGTATGTGTGTGAGACCAATGCAAACAGCCACATGATGCCAACAATTCTAAAATCGTCACCTGCTTCAAGTGTTTCCTTTACCAAATAAATAACAACAATAGAAAACAACTTGCTAAGGAACACGGCCGATTTTTCTTCTTTGAAAAGATAACCTGCATAAATGCCCACAAGGTTTTGTTGAAACGGTAGTGTTAATGAAGGAATCGTGAATCGCGATGGTCTATGCTGATTCCGTAAAGTGTAGTTTAGAATCCAGGCATTTAGTAACCATAATGCTAATTGAAAAACAAACACGATGGCGAGTACCTCATAAAACCTATCCTTCATGCCAATGGCATAGATGAAGACTGTATAAATAAATACTGGCAAAAATGTGAGAAAGCTTATTATGAAAAAATAGAAGAAGGTTTGTCTTGCAGGAAGAACTGTTAAGTGATGTAGAAACTGATACGAATCTTCGGCACTGGTTTTAAGTAGGAAGTGAAGTGACTTAAGACTGTACAATAACCAAACTGCAAGCACCACCATCAGAAATATTCCTGAAGTCAGCATGCCATAGATTAAGGATTCATGATAGAGTTTGATCTTGGTAGACTCCACTACTCCAAACATGAGGAAGAAAACGAGAAACAATAACCCCGCATGACTTTTATAGAATGGAGCAATCAAACTTTTATTTAAAATATTAATGATCACGCTCATAGTGCTGCGAATTGAGCGGTTTGATTTTCAACCAAAATTTTCCCATCGGGTTTAAATTGTTCCTGCTGAAAGGGTTGATGGGAACTGAGTAAAAATGAAGTGCCGCTTGCCTGTCGATCTTTAATCAATGAAAATAATGACGGAAGAAAAACATCTTCGAGGGTTATCAAAGGTTCATCAAGCAGAATGAGTTTGGTATCACCAATAAAGGCGAGCAGCAACGAAAGTTTTTTGGTCATGCCGCTTGAGTAGGTTCCAATTGCATAGGGCAGGAAGTTTCCGATTCCGAAATACTTCACCAGTGATTGAATGCCAGCATCGGTTTCTTTTCTGGTTGTCTGAACAAAACGAATCAGGTTCCATCCTGTTGTAAATCCTGGAAATAGGGGTTCAGCTTCTGCAAAAGAAACTTGCTTGCGATAAGCCATTGGGTTCGCAACTAAATCAATTGAATTTAATTGAACAAAACCTTCAAACGGATTAATACCCGCCACTATTTTCATCAGCGTGGTTTTACCAGAACCGTTGTTGCCTTTAATCCAATATGAACCAGAAGGTATGTTTAGCGATTGAATCTGAAGAATGACCCGTGAGCCATAGGCTTTTTTAAAATCAGTAAGTTGCAGCATAGTAAATTACTTGCTGAATAGTACGTAAACTTTTTGAAATTAGTTAGCGGAAATATTTACGCCAATACCGGTAGTGTTTCCATTTCCGGTTGATTGAGGATCAATTTAAACCAACATGTGTATTGATCGGGGTTTGCCAGAGCATCTTGCTGAATAGCAGAAACCGAAAGAAATTTATAATCTTCTGCTTCGTGTCGGTTAAGTATAGGCTCACCATCAAAATAACCAACCACCACATGATCGCATTCGTACTCAGTTAATTGATTATCAAGTTGGGCTTTGTAAATAAACTTATGGGCTAGTGTTAATTCTGCTTCAATGCCCATTTCCTGAAGTAACTTTCTATTAGCGGCCTCAAGAATCGTTTCTCCCGGCTGCGGATGGCTACAACATGTATTAGTCCATAAGCCACCGCTGTGGTATTTAGACGCAGCACGTTTTTGCAATAGTAACTCGCCTTTCAAATTAAAGATTAATACAGAAAAAGCCCTATGAAGTCTTGCTTCTTGGTGGGCTTGAAGCTTTTCCATTGTGCCAACTTCCTCATCATGTTCATCTACTAAAATCACAGATTCCATATCAGATGAGATTCAGTTGATGCTTAACGAAAGAATAAGCAAGAATAGAAAGTTTGCGCCTATTGCGAACTCTTATTCTATTTTTCAAAACTGTTTGACTGGGAGTGTTTTTTATTTTCTCGAATAGCGCGAGGTAGTACAGATAGGCTACATAAACACCGAAACGAGCTGATCGTGGAAGTTGCTTAATACCTTCGTAACCGGCATCAAAATCTTTTTCAATATCAGACTCAATCTTCAATTTATTCTGTTCATCGAAATTGGTGAGGTCAATACCAGGGAAATAGGAACGCCCCATTCCCACAAAATCTGAATTAAGATCGCGCAGAAAGTTAATTTTCTGAAACGCTGACCCTAACTTCATGGCCGATGGTTTTAACTTTTGGTATTCCTGGATATCGCCTTTGCAAAAAACATGCAAGCACATTAACCCAACTACTTCGGCCGAGCCTAAAATGTAGTCCTCAATGCCAGATTGATCATATTGGGTAAGGTTCAAGTCCATCTCCATACTTTTCAAAAATTGTTCAATCAGTTCAAACTCAATGTTAAAATCATGAACCGTTTTTTGAAAACTATTTAAAATAGGATTGAGGCTAATTTTTTCCTCTATTGCTCTGTATGTTTCTTCTTTGAATCGCTTTAATAATTCGGATTTATCAAAATCGTGGAACGTATCGACTATTTCATCTGCAAAACGAACAAACCCGTAAATTGAATAGATAGGACCACGCAAATCTTTAGTAAGGCACTGAATTCCTAACGAAAAGGATGTGCTGTAGGCTCGCGTAGTAAGTTTGCTACACGACAACGAAACTTCATCAAACAGGTTTTTGCTCATCTAAGGTACCTATGTTCTTAAATTACAAAATAAAACCCAAATTAGGGCTTATTTTTCTTGTCTCTATTAATCAGCTCCTTGGCTACAACCTGCCCAGATATGAGCGATGGGGGCACACCTGGCCCGGGTACCGTTAGCTGACCCGTATAAAACAGGTTTTTTACCTTTTTGTTTAAGATTGAGGGCTTCAAATTTGCCGTTTGTAAAATTGTGTTGGCCAATCCATAGGCATTGCCCTTAAATGCATGGTAATCGGCAATAAATTCTTTGTGGGCGTAGCTACGTTTGTAAACAATATGCTCGCGAATCGATTGACCCATAATTTTTTCAAATCGATTCATTACTAGATCAAAATACCTTTCGCGTGTCGCTTCCTCATCTTCTAAATCTGGCGCAACAGGAATCAAAATGAAGATGTTTTCATGACCGGACGGAGCTACCGTTGGATCGGTTTGGGAAGTACACGAAATATAAAACTGAGGTGCAGTTGGCCATTTCGGCTCTTCATAAATTTCCTTTGCATGAACTGTAAAGTCTTCATCAAAAAATAATGTATGATGAAGCAGGCCTTTAATCTTTTTATTCAAACCTAAATAAAAGATAAGACTGCTTGGCGCCATTGATCGTGATTGCCAGTAAGACTTTGAATATTTACGATGTGATTCTGGTAAGAGGTTTTGTTCTACGTGATTGTAGTCTGCACTAGCTATAACAAAGTCAAAACTTCTGGATTTCCCACTTACAAGTATAGATTTAATGCTGTCAGTGCCCATTTCAAATTTCTGCACCTCGGCATTGAATTCAAAAGTTACGCCTTGTTGTTCCGCCAGAGTAGTTAAAGCTTCCACAACTTTATGCATACCCCCTTTTGGATACCAGGTGCCTAATGCCATGTCGGCATAATTCATTAAACTATAAAGTGCAGGAGTTTTCTGTGCAGTTGCTCCTAAAAATAAAACCGGAAATTCCAGCAATTGAATAATGCGCGGATTTTTGAAAAATTTTCTTACATGTTGCGAGATAGATTGGAAAACGTGGAGTTTAAAAACTCCGGTTATTAATTTTAAATCCATCAATTCAGTAATGGATGTTCCAGGTTTATAGACTAATTCATTTACACCGATCTCATACTTGTATTTACCTTCCTCTAAGAACTGAATCAGTTTTTCAGAACTACCTGGTTCAAGACTTTCAAATAGTTTGCAGAGCGAATCAACACCGGCAGGCAAATCCATAAAGTCACCTGGACCGTAATAGATCCGATAGGAGGGATCTAATCGTTCTAGTTCATAGAAATCAGAAGTTGTTTTGCCAAATCGCTGAAAGAATTTTTCAAAAACATCGGGCATCCAATACCAACTTGGGCCCATATCGAATGTAAAACCATCAGATGAAAACTTTCTTGCTCTACCGCCAGTCGATTCATTTTTTTCAAGAACTGTGACTTTGTATCCGGCTTGCGCAAGCACAGATGCTGCCGAAAGACCGGAAAATCCGGCACCAATGATAGCTACTTCTTTCATTTCCCGAGTATAGGGAGAAAAATTGTATTTGTAGATCGAATTGACCTAAATCTGGTGATAGCCAGTAAGTTTCTTTTGAATCTCTTTACGAGCATGAAAGATTCTGTTTTTTACTGTACCTATGGGAATGTTTAAATGCTCGGCAATTTCATGATACTTGTAACCCGTTGCATGCATCTTAAATGGCTTAAGTAAATCGTCCTTTAGCTCATTTACATTTCGCCATACTTCCTTAAACTCCAGACTACCTTCAGGCCTGTTAAAGGTGTGCGTGTCTTCTACATTTAAAAAGTAAAGTTCTTTTGTAGTATCGTTAGATGTTTTAGCGCGTTGATTTTTGCGGTAGCTATTGATATAAGTGTTGCGCATGATGGTGAACAGCCAACCTTTCAAGTTTGTATCTTCTTTAAATTTGTCGCGATAGGTTAGTGCTTTTAGAATCGTGTCTTGCACGAGATCCAACGATTCATCTCGATCGGTTGTAAATCGATAAGTGAAAGTTCTTAAAGTCGGGCGAAGAGTGGCCAGTTGTCTGTCGAAATCTTTCATGATGTTTAACTTTTATATTGAATTGTTAAACAAATATAGGTAATCCAGAGGTGTAAGCAAATTTTTGTTTAAGATATTTTATAAATACTTAAACAGTTATAAATTTGAAATTAATTGCTTGATTTCCATTGCATTACGAAAAAGATGCACATTGGCTACCGGCTCAGGATTGGCTTTTTTTACTGCATATCCGGTAATAAAAATTTTTGCCGACCCCAAATCAGTACTCAATCTGGTTAAATAGTTCTTCATGGCGTGAGGTGTTGGGCCATTAGTAAGTGCTGTAATGATCACTTCTGGTTGGTGGTGGTTAGCTACATAAATCAAGTCTTTGTGCGGCACGTTTTGACCAAGATAGAATGTTCTGAAACCTTGTTTTTTGGTGATATAATAATAGAACAACAAGGCCAATTCGTGCAGTTCATTTTCTGGAAGAAAGAGCACCGCCCTTCGAGATGTGCTTGGTGCAAGAGGCAACGCATCTATTGCCACAATCATTTTTTGACGTATAAGATTGGTGATGAAATGCTCTTGAGCGGGGGTAATATTGTTCGTGAGCCATAGTACGCCAATCTTCTCCAAAAAAGGATAAACGATTTCAAGTATCGTTTTCTCGAAACCAAATTTGAGCGTCAGTGATGAAAGAAGTTTTTCAAATTGTTCTTCTTCCATATCGATCATAGCAAGTACTAATTGATCGATGCAGATGTCGATGCTAGCGGTGGTTTCACCCAACTCGATTACACGCTGATTTATTTGCTCCAATGTAAGATCAACTATCTTCGATATTTTAACACCATTGTTGTTTAACACCGATACGTTGATGATCTTTTTGAGATCCTCATCAGAATAGTATCGTATATTAGTTTGCGTACGTTCCGGGGTAACCAAATGGTGCCTTTTCTCCCAAATACGGATAGTATGTGCTTTGATACCCGAAAGCTTTTCAAGTTCTTTAATTGAATATTTTCCCATTTCCCAACTTTAATTATCGCCCAAAATAACACGGCAGAATCAAAAATGTTATTTATAGACTATTTTAGTTGCAATGGTTGATAGACTGAACGAAGGCAAGAAATGGTTTGAAGAGCAAGGGTGGACTCCATTTGCTTTTCAATTACAAGCCTGGAAACATCACCTTTCGGGATTTAGTGGATTAGTCAATGCGCCTACGGGTAGCGGCAAAACGTATTCCCTTCTAATTCCGATTTTGTTAGAGAGCAATCCTGGAAAACAGAAATCAACAGGCCCAACAGCAATCTGGATAACTCCTATTCGTGCACTTGCAAAAGAAATTGAGTTCTCGGCTAACCGCGCGAAAGAAGGCCTCGACTCTTCATGGCGGGTAGGTGTGCGCAGTGGCGATACATCAACTAAAGAACGCGCACGTCAAAAAGAAACTCCACCCAATTTTTTAATTACCACACCTGAAAGTCTTCACCTGCTTATTTCACAAAAAGGATATGGTGGTTATTTCGCAAACTTAAAAACCATAGTAGTAGATGAATGGCACGAGTTGCTTGGCTCCAAACGGGGTGTGCTTATGGAACTCGCGCTTTCGCGATTGAAAACAATTTCACCAAAGTTAAAAATCTGGGGCATCTCGGCAACCATAGGCAACATGGAGCAATCCCTTGAAATTCTTTTGGGTAATAACATAGCACCCGAAAAAATAAAAGTGGTGAAGGCAAACATCGCAAAGAAAATTGAGTTGATTTCTATTTTCCCGGATGAAGTAGAGCGTTTGCCGTGGAGTGGCCACCTCGGTATTGCGTTGTTAAATAAAGTGATTCCCATTGTGAAGGAAAGCAACAGCACGCTCATCTTTACAAACACTCGCTCCTTTGCAGAAATCTGGTATCAGAAAATATTAGATCGGGCACCTGAACTCTCCGGACTAATCGCCCTGCATCACGGTAGCATTAGCAAAGAGTTGCGCGATTGGGTGGAGGATCAATTGCATGCTGGAAAATTAAAAGCAGTGGTGTGCACCTCTAGTCTCGACTTAGGTGTCGACTTCCGACCTGTTGAAACTGTAATTCAAGTGGGCAGCCCTAAAGGCGTTTCGCGATTTATGCAAAGAGCCGGGCGCAGTGGTCATCAACCCGGAGCGGTGAGTCGGATTTATTTTTTGCCTACAAATACGTTGGAACTTACTGAGGCGGCAGCCTTGCGGGAAGCAATGAAACGAAAGATTGTTGAAGATCGGTTGCCTTACCTGCGCTCGTTCGATGTGTTGATTCAATACTTAATCACCTTGGCTGTGTCTGATGGATTTCGGGCTGCGGAAATTCTGGAGGAGATTAAGACCACGGTTAGCTATTCTTCAATAACAGATGATGAATGGAATTGGGTGCTGAATTTTATCACTACCGGGGGTGAGGCGTTAACCGCTTACAATGAATACCGCAAGGTGATTGTAGATAAAGGACTTTACTATGTTGAGAATAATCGCATTGCGTTTAAGCATCGGTTATCAATCGGTACCATTGTGGGCGATAATTTATTGTTTGTAAAATATGTGAGTGGAAAATACTTGGGTACCATTGAAGAATATTTTATTTCCAGCCTCAACATTGGTGATGTGTTTTGGTTTGCCGGACAAAGTTTAGAGTTGGTGCGCATAAAAGAAATGGAAGCCCATGTGCGAAAATCAAAACGCAAGTCGGGGAAAGTGCCATCGTGGCAAGGCGGAAGAATGCCGTTGTCATCACAAATGAGTGAAATGATTCGCTTCAAGATTGATGAAGCTGCGCGCAACAAAGAGACGGATGATGAGATGCGTTTTCTACGACCGCTCATGGACTTACAAAAGCAACGGTCGCACTTGCCTAAGAGTAATGAATTTCTGATTGAATACTTTCAAACTTCGGAAGGCTATCATTTATTAATGTATCCGTTTGAAGGTCGCTTCGTGCATGAAGGCATGGCTGCGCTGATTGCCTATCGCATGGCACAGATAACGCCCATCACGTTTTCTATTGCCATGAATGATTATGGATTCGAATTGTTATCCGATCAGGAGATACCGGTTTATGAAGCCATTGAAACAAACATTCTCGGAAACGAGAATCTGATGAAAGATATACAGGCGAGTATCAACGCCACTGAAATGGCAAAACGAAAATTTCGCGATATTGCAGCTATCTCCGGCTTGATATTTAAAGGTCTTCCCGGAAAGAAAGTAAAAGAGAAACATTTGCAATCTTCTTCGCAGCTATTCTTCAATGTGTTTCATGAATATGAATCGCACAACTTATTATTGCAGCAAGCCTTTGAAGAAGTGATGGACTTTCAATTGGAAGAAGCTCGCTTGCGCAAAGCACTTGATCGAATAGCGTTTCAAAAAATTGTTATAACCACTCCTGAGCTGCCCACACCTTTTGCATTCCCAATTATGGTAGATCGCACACGCGAAAAACTGACTTCCGAAAAGTTAGAAGACCGCATTAAAAAGATGCAGATTAAGTTTGGGTAGTGCAAATTTTAAGGAGTTATTAATAGATCCTTAAAACACCGCTCTAAAAATCAAAAACAACGTACCCGACATTACCATCACTACAGGAAGGGTTAGCAACCACGCAATTAAAATATTGCGCACGGTGTCGGGTTGCAGATTTTTAATTCCTTTACTCGCCACCATCGATCCGGCAATGCCTGAAGATAGAACATGCGTGGTGCTAACAGGCAAACCAAGACCGGTTGAGAGGCCGATGGTGGTTGCGGCAACTAACTCGGCACTGGCGCCTTGCGCGTAGGTGAGGTGTTCCTTCCCGATTTTTTCGCCAATCGTTTTTACAATTCGCTTCCAGCCAATCATGGTTCCTAATCCTAATGAAACAGCAATTAGTATAATTACCCATTTTGGTGAGTAGTCGGTAATCGTGCGCACTTTTTTGAGGTTGGTAGACAATACTTCTTTATCGCTTTCGCTGAGACGGGTTTCAGTTTTACCAACTAAGGATTTTACATTGCTATTAAGCAACATAATATCCTTGCGAACCAAAAAGCGGTCGCGTTCGGGTATCGAATTTACTGTGGATTTATTCTGAATACCATTGATCAAGCGGGCCGTCATTACTTTCGAACTATCTAAGGCAGTTCTGTCGTAGATAGAAAGAGGCGAAGGATCGATCGCGCCCAGTACGGTTTCAATTTTCGTTAATGGTGCCGATAGAGTTGATGGATTAGAGGTTGTATTAAGGGCAAAGTGAACGGGTACAATCCCTATTAAGATTAGCATGACAAGTCCAACACCCTTCTGTCCATCATTCGAACCATGGAACCCACTTACGGCAGTGCATGTTAGAATCAAAATAATTCGGATAGGCCACGGTGGCGGTTGATTTTTCTTTGGTTCCTTAAAGAGGCTATCACCAAAACTTGTTTTCTTGGTTAGGTTGCGTAACAAAAACATTAATACAATAACGAGAGAAAAGCCAAACAGGGGTGAGATCAGTAAGGAAGCTCCAATCTCTTGCGCCTTGCCCCAATTAACAGCCGCTTGATTTACACCAGGAAGCAGTGAGTAGGCGAGGCCAACACCTAATATCGAACCAATGAGTGTGTGCGAACTGGAACATGGAATGCCAAAATACCAGGTTAACAAATTCCAGAAAACCGCGCTCATTAGGAGCGCCATCACCATGGATACACTGTGCGCAATATTCTGATCCACCAACGATTCAACAGGCAAGAGATTAACTATACCCATCGCTACGGTTATACCGCCAAGAAAAACTCCGGTTGCATTACAGATGCCCGACCATATAACAGCAACCCAGGGTTTAAGTGAATTGGTATAGATAACCGTAGCCACAGCGTTGGCTGTATCATGAAATCCATTCACAAACTCGAAGCCACAGGCTGCTATCAAACAGGCTATTAAAAGGACGGAATAGGTCAGGTCAAGGTCGAACATAACAGGTAAAGTCGCCTAAAGGTAATCCGATCCTGATAGGGCAATGTTATGAGAATGTTACTTTTTTTTGAGATGCCTTGATAATAGTTAGTCATTTAATTATCAATTAGTTAGAACGAAAATTGTTAAGTTACTGAGAGAAAACACGCAATAGATTGGATTCAACAATATTTTAAATAAGTGTATTTCTTTGCGACTTAGCGACATTGCGGTATATAATGGAAATTCAATTATTAAAAGATAAAATAGTACTTCTGCCGCAAAAGGCTATCTGGCTAAAGCAAAAGAAAACTGTGCTGATGGCCGATTTGCATTTTGGTAAAATCAATCATTTCAGAAGGGCCGGCATTCCGGTGCCTGCGCGCGCCAATAATAAAAATGCCGAGAACTTAATAGCGGTGCTGCAGGAAACTAAACCTGAACGCATTATTTTTCTGGGCGACTTATTTCACAGTCATTATAACGAAGATTGGGAAGTGGTTGGGCAGATTCGAAAACACTTTAGTGAATGTTCGTTCGAGTTGGTGTTGGGCAATCATGATATTTTAAGTGAAGTACAATACACGCGGTACAACATGAAATTTTATTTAAATGAATTAAGAGAAGATGATTTTCTACTCACCCATGAGCCGCTGGAAGAAGTGCCCGAAGGGGTTTATAATTTATGTGGACACATTCATCCGGGTGTAAACCTGCGCGGTGCCGGCAAGCAATCCATTACGCTGCCGTGTTTTTATTTTGGAAAACACCAGGCCATTCTTCCGGCCTTTGGTTCGTTTACTGGATTGGCACGCGTGGTTCCTAAAAAAGACGATAGAATTTATGTTATTGCAGAGGATAAGATTATCGCGTACGAATGATTAGACGTAAAGACCTCACCCCACATAGAGCGTGCGACTCGCATGAATTTCGAACCCCTCTCCACTGGAGAGGGGAATTGATGCTGTGCGACTCAGGAGTATCTAAGCGGAGTGAGGTTAATAATAGTGACAATTTTGAAAAGTTATTGGTGAGGCGTCAGTCCGCTTCGAGCAGTCAGTCGCCTTTGACTGCAAATGGATTTCTGCTTTCTATTATTTTTTTACTCTCATGCTTCTCATCAGTTGCTCAAGACACTACGCGCATCAAGTTGCTTTTTGTGGGCGACATTATGCAGCACGATTCAAACATTGCAGGAGCGTATAATCCCGTTACAAAAAAATATGATTACTCTGCCTGCTTCGAATATGTTTCACCCATACTTCGCTTGGCAGATTTAGCCATTGCAAATTTAGAACTCACACTTGCCGGTGCGCCATACAAAGGCTACCCTCAATTTAGTGCGCCCGATGCATTGGCCGTTGAGTTGAAACGATCGGGTATTGATGTATTAGTTACGGCTAATAACCATAGCCTCGATCGAAGGCGAAAAGGAGTTGAGCGCACCATCGATGTGCTGGACTCGCTGGGCTTTCAGCACACAGGCACGTTTAAAGATTCATTGGCTCGCGTAGAAACTTATCCGTTGATTATTGAAAAGGATGGGTTTCAATTTTCGTTGCTCAACTATACGTATGGAACCAACGGCATTCCGGTTTCCAAACCCAACATTGTAAACCTGATCGATACGGTTGCCATCAAAGTTGATCTCGCGAAAGCGCGGGAACAACAGAGTGACGCCATCATTGTTTTTTTACATTGGGGGTTGGAATATCAGAGCTTGCCAAGCAAGGATCAAAAGACGGTGGCGGCTTTATGCTTGCGCGAAGGAGCTAAGTTGGTGATTGGTTCGCACCCGCATGTGCTACAACCTATGGTGTGGAATAAAGAAGCCGACCAGGTGATTGCCTATTCGCTCGGAAATTTTGTCTCTGGTCAGCGGCCGCGTTACCGCGATGGGGGAGCCATGTTTTGGGTGGAGTTGCAAAAAGTAAAACAAGATTCAATAGCAACAACTTCTATTAAGAATGTTGAATATGAATTAGAATGGGTGCAGAAAACCGGAAGCAAGCCGGACTTTGTTTCTTTTCCATTTAGATACTTTGAAGGCGATACGTTGTTGGTGAAAAACAAAACCTCACAAGAGGCCTTCATGCTTTTTGCGAAAGATTCTCGAACGCTGTTGAATAAACATAATGTAAATGTGAAGGAGTTGGCTCACAAAAAGAGTGATACCCTTATTTATTCCATTCGGTTGGCGGTGCAAGAATTAGATTCAGCGCAACTGGCAGACCCGATTTTGAATTTCTATGGAGTTGAAAAAGTTGACTTTGAAAGTTACAGCACTTTTATGCTCGGCACATTTTATGAACTTGAGCTGGCGCGCCAGGCGTTGGTCGATCTTCAAACAAAGACTGTAATTGGTCCGGCTCGGATTGTAAGGAGGATTGATTTGGAAGATTATAAACAACATCGCTAGCTGCCGAAGTTACAGAATTGAGATGAAGTGTTTTTCCTGTTGGTCATCTATTTCAATCAAATTCTCTTGGTCACCATCAAAAGAAGTAAATCACAAATGCTTGACTGGAGTTAAATAGAATTCTGCCCAATTAGTACAAAAATCGTGTAAGCGAAAACATCTCTAAATGATTGGTGTTAAGTCAATACTATTTTTTGTAGCTGGCTTCAATAATTCAATTTAAATTAGATGACCTTTCCAACCGATACAATTTCAATTGCGAATAGGATACGAGAGATTGATCCTGTAGCCTATGCGGCTACCAGAAATTATAAAGAAGGAGCTGTAACTCGCTTGAGCCCTTATTTGTCTAGAGGCGTAATTTCGACCAGACAGGTATTTCAGCATATTAAATCATTGGGGTTGCCTTTTTATAAAACCGAAAAGCTAATTCAAGAATTGGCTTGGAGAGATTATTGGCAACAAGTATGGATTTCAAAAAGGGACGAGATCAAGCACGATTTGAAAAGCAAGCAACTAGCGGTTACCAATTATAAAATCCCGAAGGCTATCGTAAATGCGCAAACTGGAATTGAAGCGGTTGACGAGGCAATACAGGAGCTTTATACAACCGGATATATGCATAACCATATGCGGATGTATGTTGCTTCAATAGTTTGTAATATGGCCAATTCACATTGGCTTACCCCTGCTAAATGGATGTATAGTCACTTATTGGATGGCGATTTAGCAAGCAACTTCTTAAGTTGGCAGTGGGTAGCGGGTACTTTCTCAAATAAAAAGTACTACGCTAATCAAAATAATATCAATAAGTATTTTAATACAGGGCAGGTAAATACTTTTTTGGATGTTGAATACGAAGCATTTGAAAGTTTTAAGATTCCAGCACAACTATCGGAAACTGTTTCTTTCAACTTAGAAACGAAACTACCTGCTGTTAAGAATCCAATCTTAGAACAGAATAAAACCACACTTATTTACAATTATTACAATATTGATTCCAAGTGGCGCAAGGATGAGGATGTTCAAAGAGTTTTTCTTTTAGAGCCTTCTTTTTATAAGGAAAATCCAGTGAGTCAGCAATGTGTTGATTTCGCTGTTGAATTGACTAAGAATGTTGAAGGAATAAAAATATACGTGGGTGAATTTTCTAAACTAATTGAGATTGTCAATCCTGACTATATCGTTTATAAAGAGCATCCAACCAATAATCACTATCAAGGTAAGGAAGAACCAAGAGAATGGTTGAGCAATGTGAAAGGTTACTTCCCGTCATTTTTTGCATTTTGGAAAGAAGTCAAAAATAACTTCGACATTTAGGTAATGAGAAAAACTATTAACCTTATTTTCCCCCATCAGCTTTTTGCTGAAAGTCCGCTTCTTCAAAATGGTGGTGAGGTCTATTTGATTGAAGAATATCTTTTTTTTAAACAATATGCTTTTCATAAGCAAAAAATAGCTTTTCATCGAGCATCCATGAAATGCTACCAGCATTTTTTAGAGGGAAAGGGTATACGTGTTCATTATATATCATCCGATATGAAATTGGCTGACATCAGAACATTCGATGAAGAAATAAGGTTTGAAAATATCACAGAAGTTAATGTTATTGATCCAATTGATAACTGGCTTGCAAAACGAATTAGAACAAGTGCGAAGGATTGTAATCTAACCATTTTCAATAGCCCACTTTTTATAAATACGAAGGCGGATCTTTCGACTTTTTTCAGGTCTGATAAAAAATCATTTTCTCAAACGGTATTTTACAAGCAGGAACGTAAAAGACTAAATATTTTATTGGATGACAACCAACAACCTATGGGCGGAAATTGGACGTTTGATGGTGATAACCGAAAAAAATATCCCAAAGCAAAAACACCCCCGGTAATAAGTTTTCCAAAAGCAGATCATTTTTGGAAGGAAGCAATAGAATATACCGAAACCAACTTTAAGAATAATCCTGGCGAACTAACTGAAAATCCTTATTATCCTATCAGCCATCAGGCGGCTGATGATTGGTTAAAGCAATTTTTAGGGTTTCGTTTTTATGATTTTGGGATTTACGAAGATGCAATCGTGAAACATGAATCATTTTTAAATCACAGCGTACTTTCTCCTTTACTTAATGTAGGGTTAATTCTTCCTAAGTATATAGTTGAGCAAAGTCTTTCGTTTTCTAAAAACGAGAAGATTCCTATAAATTCTACCGAAGGGTTTGTGAGGCAAGTAATTGGCTGGAGAGAATTTGTGCGCGGAATGTATGAATGCAAAGGAAGCTTTTCGCGAACGAAAAACTTCTGGAACTTTAATAAGAAAATACCTACCTGTTTTTATGATGGCACCACAGGAATTGAACCCATTGATGAAACCATCAAGCTTGTACTGAAAACAGGCTACTGCCATCATATCGAGAGATTGATGGTACTGGGCAACTTCATGCTTTTATGCGAGTTTCATCCGGATGAGGTTTATAAATGGTTTATGGAAATGTTTGTTGATGCGTATGATTGGGTAATGGTGCCTAATGTTTATGGTATGAGTCAATTTTCAGACGGTGGTATCTTTGCAACCAAGCCTTATTTGGGAGGCTCGAACTACCTAAGAAAAATGAGTAATTACCCTGCAGGTGATTGGGAAAAAGTATGGGATGGATTGTTTTGGAGCTTTATTGATAAGCATCAAAATTATTTTAAATCTAACCCACGAGTATCAATGCTATACCATTCTATCAAACGAATGCCTGAAGCTAAAAGACTTCTTCATATTAAAAATGCAGAGGAGTTTATGAAGCGGATACTGAAATAGTTCTGTTGAAAGGAAAATTAGCGTCCCGAGAAAATAATCCCTATTGAAAATTCTAATCCTGTAAAATCAACTTTAGCATCTTTGTAATCAACCGGAATAGTTTCTAATGTGCTGCTTAATGAACCGCCCGTATAGGTTCCGGTTAACGGAATTTTAGCTGACCCCATCAAGTAATTTGTTTCAATAGAAATTCCGAATTGCCGAGTTACATTAAAAGTTAATTCGGCACCAAAGTGATAACCAAAGCCTGGGTTGTTTTCAAATTTTAAATCGGCATTGGCAACATCCCAGTTTTCAGATTTGCGTATAGCACGATCGAAGTTTCCATAGTTTAGTTTTTGTGCAAAACCATAAAAGAAAAATCCACCGCCTTTAATATCAAATTCAACTTGCTTTCCCTTAAACTGAATAACTAACTCAGCGGGCACAAACAAGGTAAAGTTGGGGCCGAGCAAGGCATCTTTCGTTTCGAACGGTAAGTCAATAATATTAAGCCCCGACATGCGATAGAGGGAAGCTCCGGTTTCCAGCGCCAGGTACTTGTTTATGTTGAAGCCCACACCGCGAATTGAAAACGGACTAATGGGGGTTGAAAAATAGCCATTGCGTGGAATAAAGTATGAGAAGGAGAGTCCTACTTCCTGCGCCTGTGCTTGCACTAAACCAAGCACACTAACCAGACTGATGAGAATAATTTTCTTCATTACTTTTTATTATAGTCGTCAAATAATTTTTGCATGTAGGCTTTGCCGCCTGCATTTTCTTTTGGGTTGCCTTCTTGCTTCAAGTAATTCTGAAGATCGAAGTCGTAAATGTTTTCATTGGTTGGACTTACGTAGCCATAGCCGTTGTTAAAGATGTAAAGCGCAAACGAATTCTTATTTTCTGAAAGTATGTTGCGGCTAAAAAGAAACCCAGACTGATCAAAGGATAGCTGATTCAACAATGTGCTGGATAAGTCCGTTTGCCCACCAAAGTTTTCGATTGTTGTGTCGGTTTTAATAGCACCCCCTAACCACAGCATGGGTATTTTAAATCGCTCTTTCTCTTTTAATTCATCAGGGTTTGGAAACCGATGTCCGTGATCGGCTGTAATGATAATGAGTGTGTTTTTCCACCAGGTTTGTTGTTTCGCTTTGCGAATAAACTCACCCAAACTTTTATCTGTATAATAACAGGCGTTGAGAAACATCGAGCTTTCATCAGTACCTTTTATAACTGTTTCCATGGGTACTTCAAAGGGCTCATGACTACTAAGGCTTAGCATTACTTTAAAAAATGGGCTGTTAGCGGTATCAATTTCCTGCAACAATTGGTTAAAAACATAGTGATCGGCAATACCCCACTTCGAATTATTATGATTACTATCAAACTCATCTTCATCTGTGATGTGACTGAAGCCGCCTTGTGTTAAATACGATTCCATATTGGCAAATCCGGCATCGCCACCATAAACGAATGATGTGTGGTAGCCATTTTTGCTAAGCACTTTTGGTAAGTAGGCTAGGTACTGTGTTTTGTTTGGATACTTAACGATTGAACTGCGTGGTTGTGCCGGGTAGCTGCTTAATAGCGAAACAAGACCTTTATCGGTTCGGTCGCCACTGGCATAAAAGTTTTTGAACAGAATACCTTCTTTGGTGAGGGCATTTAACTCAGGTGTAATGCCCGGCATGCCGCCTAGGGGCTCAACTATTTTTGACGTAAAGCTTTCTAAGATGATGAGTATGATGTTTGGTTTTTTTTCTGAAAGTAAGCGGAGCGTTTTACCATGGGTTACCATCAGTGAATCAAATTGCTGATTCAAATCAGCAGGCGTGTAAAAATTATTTGAATACCGATGGCTATCATCACCGGCCACACTTTTAAAAAAATTCCAGACTGGATTAATGCCCACATGGTTAGGGAACGCCTTGGTCTTATGGAAATAAACAAAGCCGGTATTTAAAGGAGCGACACTAACACTGCTGCGAATAGGAATAATTAATGCACCTGTGATAATAAGCCAAACCAATCCCCATAGGAGCGGTAGTTTAGAAAGTGTGAGTAACTGTGGCGCTAATTTTTTCCAATAGATAAATAGAAACGATGCAAATAATCCGATGAAAATCAGAACTAGGAAAATCAACACGGTAGCATTTACACTGCTCATGGCTTCAGTCTCCAGATACATTAAAGGCGTTGAGTTTATTCTAAACCCCCAATGCTTGTATAGTTCAAGATCTGCAACAACTAATAGTGTAGAAATGAAAAGTAGGATGGTTGTTACGATTCCCTGAAGAAGATAAACAACCCGTTTTGGTAAAACGGATGATGTCATGAAGATTAGTCCTGGAAGCAGCAACCAATAGCCTGCCATGGCCGCATCCATTCGCAAACCAACAAACAAAGGGGTAAAGATTTCTTTCCAGGTTAGTTGACTCGATTGATCGTGAAGATAAATGAGGAAAATAATTCGGCTGAGCGTAAAAAACACGAGCCAAAAAGAGGCGAGCAAACCAAAAAACTTTAATCGTTCCTTCATTCCGGTTGCGAAGATACAAAACCATTCAATTATGGCATCTCAAAAAACTTGGTGGATGCAATTCAAATTGTCGTGGTTATTGACCTCACCCCTCAAAGCATTTGCTGAGTGGCAGCATAGAATCTCCCCTCTCCTCCCGATAGCTATCCGGGAGGAGAGGGGCAGGAAAAGCGTGCTAGTTGCATACAGTTTGTAGGGGTGAGGTAGCTAGGAGAATGCGACAAGTTGGAATGATTAAGGTAAGTACTTGAAGCAAGTGCATTTATAGATGCCTTTTATTGTGCCGCTGGTACAATTGATTGCCTGCAATCACAAATTGATTCTTACTTTTAGCGTATTAATTCTATCTCTATGCAAAATAAAATCTTCACATCTATCACCAAGCTAATATTACCCATTCTATTTATAGGCTTGATTAGTTGTTCTGAAAAGACTCCCGCTGATCTGATTATTAAAGGCGGAACCATCTATACAGCAGAAGAGGGTAGCCCCACCGTGGAGGCTGTTGCAGTAACCGGTGATAAAATTGTTTATGCTGGCGACTTGAGCGGCCTAACAAAATTTGAAAACGAGAAAACTCAGGTAATCGATTTGAAAGGCAAAACAATGACCCCGGGTTTTATAGAAGGTCATGGGCACTTTATGGGTTTGGGATACAGCGAACTCAATCTTGATCTTTCAACAACAACCAGTTATGAAGAGATGGTTGAAAAAGTAAAAGCAGCCATCGCAAAATCACAACCCGGTCAATGGATTGTTGGCCGCGGCTGGCATCAGGATAAGTGGACAACCAAACCTGAAAAAATGATTAAAGGTTTTCAAACGCATCAATTACTTAGTGCATCATCCCCAAACAACCCGGTCTTTTTGAGTCATGCAAGTGGCCATGCAGCGTTTGCCAATGCAAAAGCAATGCAGCTTGCAGGTGTTAATCAATTGTCGGTAGAGAAAATAGGAAAGGATTTAGGGGAAGGCGGAGAAATTATCTTAGATGAATTAGGCAACCCTACTGGAATTTTTAATGAACGCGCTCAAGGGCTTATCGGTAAATATATCCCCAAGGAATCAGAAGAGACCCAACGGCAGGCGCTTGAGTTGGCAATAGATGCGAGTTTACGCAATGGCATTACAAGTTTTCATGATGCGGGTGCAGATCGCGAGGGCATTGAACTTTTTGAAAAATTTAAGAGCGAAGGCAAATTGAATACCCGATTATACGTAATGGTTACTGGCCGCGATAGACAGTTAGTTCACGAGTGGTTTAAGAAGGGACCTGTAATTGATTCAGCAAGTTTACTCACCATTCGCTCAATTAAATTAAACTGCGATGGAGCCTTGGGTTCGCGCGGTGCCTGGTTGTTAGAGCCCTATACAGATCGCCCTGATTTTAGCGGGATGCCTACGTTGCCGATGGATACTGTTTTAAAAACTTCACGTGAAGGATTGAAGTATGGCTTTCAGGTTTGTTCACATGCTATTGGCGATCGTGCAAACAGAGAAATTCTTGATCGCTATGAAATCGCGTTTAATGAAAATGCAGAGAAAGCAAAAGACAGTCGGTTTAGAATTGAACATGCGCAACATCTCAGTCCTGCTGATATTCCGCGCTTTGGTAAACTTGGGGTGATAGCGGCTGTGCAAGCCATTCATTTATCATCCGACAGACCCTGGGCAATAGAGCGCTTAGGTGAGAAGCGAATTGTTGAAGGCGCGTATATGTGGCAATCATTGTTGAAGTCAGGAGCAGTGGTTGTTAATGGTACCGATGTTCCGGTTGAACCGATTAATCCGATTGCTTCATTCTTTGCATCGGTTACAAGACAAACATTGAAAGGTGAACCGGAGGGTGGCTATGAGCCTGCTGAGAAAATGACGCGTGCGCAGGCATTGCGTTCGTATACGTTGGATGCTGCCTTTGGAGCGTTTGAAGAAAAGATCAAGGGTTCAATAACTGCTGGTAAGTTGGCTGACTTTACAGTTTTTTCTAAAGATATTATGACTGTTCCTGATTCTGAAATACTTTCTACAGAAGTAGCCATGACCATTTTTGGTGGTAAGGTGTTATATGAGAAGAAATAAAAAAGGCCTGCTATTTAGCAGGCCTTAATAATATCAAATCTTAGTTTCTATTTTCGGAATTTATGGGCGCGATCCATTAACATTTTGCGGTCGGCTGTAATAGTTGGATCAGCATATATTCTAGATGAAAGCTCACCAACAACAGCTTTTTTGTATCCAAGCTTCTCGGCTATTTGTTCACAGAAATGAATTTCACTTTTAAACACCTGCCCATCACTTTTCATTAATTGAATCAGGTGATAAAGATTTTCAAATTGCTGATCTTCGGTTAGAATGCTCAGGTCACCAATTGGCTTGGGAGTTTTCATCATCGTCTCAACTTCATCTTTTGTAAGGCCATTCGCCTTGCCGATCATGTGAATTATTTTGGCTTCTTTTTCGCCTACATTGCGATCGCTGGCTGCCAGGTTGATTAACACATTTAGTTGTTCTTTAAACATAACGGTATAAGTTTATTGCGAAATTAGCTAGACTATCTTCGAAATTTATAGTAAAAATTCAATATTTCTTACACCATGATAAAAAAAGTCAGGATTATCCAAATGAAGCAACCTATTTTTATGGCGGCTGTCATTGATTTAAATTAGGATGCATATGAAAAAGTTTTGGAGTGTTATAACTCTTTGTTTGGTTCTCATTGCCGCCTGGGGTCAGGAAAGTGAAGTTAGGTCGGTTGGTTCTTTTACCGGCATAAAGGCAGCAGAGGCAATAGATGTTTACCTAAAGAAAGGCGATAAAGAGAGTGTAAAAGTAGAGGCATCGGGTACTAATCTCTCGAATGTGCTTACCGAGGTAAGCGGTAGTTATCTTAAAATTCACATGCGCGATGGAAGGTATCGCAACAGGAATGTGAAGGTATATGTTACCTATGTTTCAGTGAACAAGATTCATGTAAGTTCTGCTGCCAATATTTTTTCGGATGAAACTATAAAAGCCAGAAGCATGGACATCAGTGCAGCAAGTGCAGGTTCTGCTGAATTGTCTATCGATGCGGAGTCTGTTTCAGTCGATGCATCAAGTGCTGGGGATGTTGTTTTAGAAGGTAAAACAAAGAGTATTGAAATTGAGGTAGCCACTGCCGGTGAAATTGATGCGTATGGATTGGAAAGTGAAAGCGGACATGCCAGTGCAAGTAGTGGTGGTAGTGCTAAGATCTCAGTTTCAAAAGAACTTACAGCCCATGCAAGCAGTGGGGGAAGTATTAAATATCGGGGCTCACCAGCTAAAACTAATACAAGTTCGAGCAGCGGTGGCTCAGTCAAAAAATCGAATTAAAGACAGCAGTTAAAAAAATAAAAGAACTCGCGGCTGAGCCATCAGGTGCGAGTTCTTATTGTTTATTATCTAAAGACTTTTCTTTCTTTTTTAATAGGAGATCCTTTTCGATCTTCCTGACGATTCAATTCCCAATTAATTAGGGCGAGATTGAAATTCTTTAGGTAGGGAGCCTCCATTTTGATAATTGCCAAATTGGAGCGCAGGTTTGTTAAATTGATCATACCTATTCAAAAAAAATTAATATTCTGTCCCTAATACGAAAAAAATGGGTTTTAGTTTACCGGTACTGAAAATTTTACCAGACTTACAGTATGAATTCGTTTGCGGAGAGGGGATTTGTTGTAATTTTTCTGGTTATCCTTCTTAGATACCTGATCATTGCAGCTTTAGCCTTCTTTGTTTTTTATAAGATTAAACGAAAATCGTGGAGTTATAAGAAGATTCAGCTTCGATTTCCAATATCTGGAGATTACCTCAGGGAGATTCTGTTTTCGGTGGTCACAGCGCTCATTTTTGCTTTGGTGGGCTATGTCTTATTCATGACGCCCCTCCGCGGTTACTCCCAGTTATATAGCAACTTTGGTGAGTTTGGAAGCGCCTATTTTTTCATCAGCATCGGCATTATATTGCTAATTCATGATACGTATTTTTATTGGACACATCGCTTGATGCATCATCCTTCGGTGTTTAAATACTTTCATAAGGTGCATCACCTGTCAACCAATCCCTCTCCGTGGGCAGCTTTTGCCTTTCATCCGCTTGAAGCGATCGTTGAAGCCGGGATAATTGTTGTCATCGCTTTCATCATGCCAGTGCATCCATTAGCAATAGCCTTGTTCCTTCTAATTATGATGGTTTACAATGTATATGGCCATCTCGGGTATGAGCTTTATCCAAAAGGGTTCACGAAAACTCGCATTGGTAAATGGATAAACACATCGATAAATCACAATCAACATCATCAATACTTTAAAGGTAATTATGGGTTGTACTTTTTGTGGTGGGATCGTTGGATGGGAACCCTAAGGATGGATTATGATCAGGAATTCGAAGCGGTAAAAACCAGAGGCCAAGACTAATTATCGTTAGGGGTTATTTTTAACCTTCTCAAACGTATGCAAACTATTTTTTACAAAATATGGGTATCAGACAAACCATATTGCGCAAAAAAACTCATACTTTTGAGGTAATCTGTTTTAAAAAATAACCACCCTATCTATGGCTCAACTACGTTTTGAAGCTTTAAAAAAGCTTAATGAACGCCCCAAAGTTCTTGTAGACCCAATCACTCCAAACATTTCACAATTTTTTGGAGAATATGTGTTTGGCATGGAGCAAATGCGGGCTACTTTGGCACCGGCTGTCTTTAAAAAAGTTAGTGCTGCCATAAAAAATCATGAAAAGATTGATGAGACCACTGCCGATGCAGTTGCTTCAGCAGCCAAATCATGGGCAATCACTAAAGGGGTAACCCACTTTACGCATTGGTTTCAGCCAATGACAGGTGGCACGGCCGAAAAGCATGATTCATTTTTTGATGCCCTTTCGGGGATAGAAAAATTTAAAGGAAGTGAATTGGTTCAGCAAGAACCCGATGCCTCATCATTTCCAAGTGGAGGTATTCGCAGCACATTTGAAGCTCGCGGTTATACAGCATGGGATCCAACCTCGCCCATGTTTTTATATGGTAAAACACTCAGTATACCAACTATTTTTGTTTCCTATACGGGTGAAACATTAGATACAAAGTCTCCGCTTCTAAAAGCATTGAAAGCTATTGATCTTGCCGCAACACAGGTAGCTCAATTGTTTGATAAAGATATTCAGCATGTGGTTGCTTCATTAGGAGCTGAGCAAGAGTACTTTGCTGTTGATAAGGCGTTGTTTGATGCCCGGCCAGATTTGGTAATGGCAGGACGCACGGTGTTTGGTCATTCACCAGCACGTGGACAACAATTAGAAGATCATTACTTCGGCACTATTCCAGGTCGTGTGTATGATTTTATGCGCGATTTTGAAATTGAAAGCTGGAAGTTGGGAATTCCAGTGCGCACCCGCCACAATGAGGTAGCACCAAGTCAGTTTGAAGTAGCGCCTTTATTTGAAGAGGTAAACGTGGCTAACGATCACAACCAATTGATGATGGATGTGATGAGCCGGGTTGGAGAAAAACACAATTTGAAAATCCTTTTCCACGAAAAACCATTTGCAGGATTAAACGGAAGTGGAAAGCATAACAACTGGTCGTTGATTACTGACACTGGTGTTAACTTGTTTGCTCCATCTAGCTCTGCCCGCGACAACTTACTCTTTTTAACTTTCTTTATTACTACTATAAAGGCGGTGCATGAACACTCAGATTTATTGCGTGCTAGCATTGCTACTGCCGGAAATGATTTTCGTCTTGGCGCAAATGAAGCTCCACCTGCAATCATGTCAGCGTTCATTGGTTCTCAAATGACAGCCGTGCTTGACGAGTTAGAGAAGAATGGAAATGTTAAGATTGAGAAGGGTGATAATATGTATATGAAGTTGGGTATCGATCAGATTCCTGAAATCATTTTGGATGCCACAGATCGCAACAGAACGTCACCGTTTGCTTTTACCGGAAATAAATTTGAATTCCGAGCAGTAGGTGGTTCTGATAATTGTGGTACACCAATGGCCGCGCTCAATCTTATTGTAGCTGATCAGCTTACTAAGTTTCACGAAACGGTGAGCAAAGAAATTGAGAAAGGTGAGGAGAAGCGGCTGGCAATTGTTAATGTACTTCGAAAATACATCAAAGAATCTAAGGCAATTCGATTTGAAGGTGATGGCTATTCAGATGATTGGGTTAAGGAAGCTGAAAAACGTGGACTTAGCAATATCAAAAATATGCCAAGAGCTATAGAAGCGTATGTTTCCAAAAAGTCTTTAGACTTGTTTGAAAAGCATGAGGTAATGTCGCATAAAGAGGTGGAAGCGCGCAACGAGATTAAGTTGGAGAGCTACATCAAAAAAGTGCAAATTGAAGCTCGTGTAATTGGTGATTTGGCAATGAATCATATTATTCCTACAGCAATTGCCTACCAGAATAAATTGATTACGAATGCTAACGGTTTAAAAGGCCTTGGTGTGGATAACAAGGCGGTTGTTCAAACGATATCTGAAATCAGCACACACATTGATACAATTAAAAATAACGTGCGCGAAATGGTTGAAGAGCGAAAGCGATTGAACAAATTGACGGATACACACAAACGCGCTTTCGGTTATTGCGATGATGTAAAAGAAAAATACTTTGATAAAATCCGCGATGCTGTTGACCGGTTGGAACTTTTGGTCGATAACGAAGATTGGCCTTTAGTTAAATACAGAGAACTTTTGTTCTTGCGATAAGCCAACACAATTAACATGAAAGGCTGCTCAACAGGGCAGCCTTTTCTATTTTTATTGTAGTCGTTAAACCTCAATCTATCTGAAAGACATCTTCGAGATCAATTTTCAATCCCGGCAAGGTGACAGGCGCAACCTTATCACCTTTTACATAAGGCTTTAAGACTTGTGCGTATTTTTTTGTTTCATCAAGAATATAAACAAGAACAGTTTGTTCGAATGGGTGAATTACCCAATACTCCTTTACACCCGATTTTTCGTAGACATCAAATTTTTCGCGCAAATCTTTTTGAGATGTATGTGGAGATAGAATTTCAATAATCCAATCCGGAGCACCCAGGCAACCTAATGCATCAATCTTTAACGGATCGCATACTACGCAAATGTCTGGCTGCACTACGGTTTTTATTTCTTTATTCGTTTTCTTCGAGGAAGAAATAGGTAGACGTACATCAAAGGGAGCTATGAATACCTGACACTTTTTACCCTTAAGGTAATTGGCACACTGACGATAAATTTCTCCGACTACCCGCTGATGACTTGTATTTGGCGCAGGCGACATTTTATAAATTTTGCCTTGAATAAGCTCCGCCAGCTGATCCCATTGCCAGGTCAGGTAATCAGCATAGGTGTAGCGGCCACTCAAATCAGGTTCCTCAATTTTCATAACTGGTTTTCAAATACTTCTGCCAAATCAATTTTCAATCCCGGCAAGGTGAAGGACGCAACCTTATCACCTTTTACATAAGGCTTTAATATACGTGCATATTTTTTTGTTTCATCAATTATATAAACAAGAACAGTCTGTTCGGATGGGTGAATTACCCAATACTCCTTTACACCCGATTTTTCGTAGACATCAAATTTTTCGCGTAAATCTTTTTGAGACGTATGTGGAGATAGAATTTCGATAATCCAATCCGGTGCACCCAGGCAACCTAATGCATCAATCTTTGAAGGATCGCATACTACACAAATGTCTGGCTGCACTACGGTTTTTATTTCTTTGTTTGCTTTTTTCAATGAAGAAATAGGCAGGCGTACATCAAAGGGTGCGGCAAATACTTGGCACTTTTTGCCTTTCAAATAGCTTCCAATTTGAAGCGAAAGATTCATTGAGACCCGCTGATGACTTGTATTTGGCACAGGCGACATTTTATAAATTTTGCCTTGGATTAGCTCCGCCATCTGATCCCATTGCCAGGTCAGGTAATCGGCATAGGTGTATGTACCGGCTAAATCGGGCTCTTCAATTTTCATAACTGGTTTTCAAATACTTGTTCCAAATCAATTGTCAATCCAGGCAAGGAGTAAGGGGCAACCTTATCACCTTTTACATAGGGCTTTAAGATCAGTGCATATTTTTTTGTTTCATCAAGTATATAAACAAGAACAGTTTGTTCGGATGGGTGAATCACCCAATATTCTTTTACCCCTGATTTTTCATAGACATCAAATTTTTCGCGCAAATCTTTTTGAGATGTATGTGGAGATAGAATTTCGATAATCCAATCCGGTGCACCCAGGCAACCTAATGCATCAATCTTTGAAGGATCGCATACTACGCAAATGTCTGGCTGCACCACGGTTTTTATTTCTTCATTTCGTTTCTTCGATGACGAAATGGGTAATCTAACATCAAATGGAGCAACGAAAACTTGACACTTTTTGCCTCTTAGGTAATTTGCGATTTGACGCGAAAGTTCCATTGAGACCCGCTGATGACCAGTACTAGGGGCAGGCGACATTTTATAAATTTTGCCTTGGATTAGCTCCGCCATCTGATCGCATTGCCAGGTCAGGTAATCGGCATAGGTGTATGTACCGGCTAAATCGGGCTCTTCAATTTTCATTAATCAAATATAAAATATTTTGCCGTCTTCAATTCGAGGACTTCTTGATCTTAATTTCCACTATTGTTTCGAATTTGATTTATAGCCGCTTAATAATTCAATGGCTGCGTTACGGATTAGTTCCGGATTACTCCACGGCACAAAATGATCCATACCTTCTACAAGTTGAATTTTGAGTGGTGAATTCACAATCATTTTCTTCGCAAATTCAGCATTACCAGGATCGACAAGGAAATCTTTTGTGCCTTGAATAACTATAGTTGATGCGTGGATATTTTTCCATAAAGGAATCATTTCCTCTAATTCTGGTTTCAGTTTATAAATTTCATCATTGGATGCACGCATTGATCTTGGTAACAACCATTTTAAAAATGGAGTAGCTAAGGGAGCCCGAAACCACTCATAGGGTTCCAACTCAGGATCAATAGAAGGAGCAACTAAAATCAACCCATCAATTAACTCGGGATAGTCCATCGCCATGCGCGCTATCAGCGGTCCACCTAACGAATGACCGACCAGAATAATGGGTCGGTTGTCCTTGCGCGACTCAATGATTGGTTTGAGCAACATGGCTTGTTTATGAAGAGAGGGTTCTGCATATCCAAAATCAGAAGCACCAAAGCCTGGGCGATCTAATGTGATCAAGCGCGCGCGAGCCAGCAGCGCTGTGTCGGCCATAAAATCTATAAAAGCACTTAATGAACCTGGGGATCCGTGGACAAAGACAATCAAAGGCTTGGTTGAATCTCCTGCAACCACATAATTAAGTTTTCGCTTTCCTATAAAATAATCTTTTTGAACTCCGTTTATTTCCTTGTCTTTAAAAAACGAATCAATTTCGGTTTTACTCATTCTAAACTGCAGGCATGAGTCCAGGAGCAGAGTTAATAAAAAAATGGCCATTGGTGTCAACAGCCATTTCAGGTTTTTGCGGGTAAACAACTGCATGTGTTTACTAAAGCTTTAAGATTTTTTTGTATTCAGGTTGGTTATGAAGCACATCAATAGCCGCTTTAACTTCCTGGTCGTATTTGAAACCAGTTTCCACAGATCCTTTTTCAAAATAGTAACGAGTAACAATCTCGCGCTCCAATAATTTTTTGATTTGATCTTTGTGGCGGGTTAATTCTGTATTTTTAGATTCTGTTAAGCGGGCTTGGATCTCATCAAGCTGTGGCTTTAAATCATCATAATATTTTTCACGTTTTGCTTCTGAAGTCAACTCAGCAAGATCTATTTCCAACGGAGATTTAAAGGTATAAGATTTATTCTTCATCCAGTTTACAAAATCCAAATACTCCTGATCAGTCAAGTTAAAACTTTTACTATCGGTAATAGTAGGATGCTTAAATGCAAACAGCGTAGCGTAATCAAAAATAAATCCGTTGCCATAAACTACTTGTGAAATTATTGCTGGTTCTTCGGCCTCAACAGCAATGTCAGGATCTATTCCACCACCATCATAAACCTTTCGTCCGCGGGTTGTAAGAAATTCTTGCTTTAATGAATCGGGAATTGAACTTACGCTTCCATCTTCTCTGCGATGCGCATAATCTAACACCTGAATACAACGACCCGTAGGTGTATAGTATTTGGCGGTAGTTATTTTAACCTGGGCGTTGTAGGAGAGAGGTCTCGGAATTTGAACAAGTCCTTTGCCAAAAGAACGCTCGCCTAATATAACCGCACGATCATAGTCTTGTAAGGTACCCGCTACAATTTCAGAAGCAGAAGCGCTACCACGACTAATTATCACCACAACAGGAATGTCAAGATCAACAGGGCTATTAAGCGTTTCATACGTGATGTTACTATTTTCCACTTTCCCTTTTGTGTCAACAACTTTTTTCCCTTTGGGGATAAAGAGGTTGCAAATATTTACAGCTTCAATAAGCAATCCACCTGGATTTCCTCTTAAATCTACAATAATGTTTTTCGCGCCTTTTTCTTTTAAATTCATTATGGCAGTTTTTACTTCTTTACCCGCATCAGGAGTAAATTCTGTGAGCTGCACATACCCAACATCATTCGCTACCATCCCAAAATAAGGTACGTTGCTGATTTTAATTTTCTCACGCTTAAACTCAAGATCAATAGGTTTTTCGCTGCCCATTCGTTTTACGGTAAGTCTAACGGATGTACCAACCTGGCCTTTCATTAAACGGTTTGCTTCTTCCATGGATAAGGTTGCGAGATCAATGCCGTCCATTTTTAAAACTTCATCGCCAATTTTCAAACCATTTTTAAAAGCCGGGTAATTTTCATTAACCATAATGACTACAGTGCGGTTATTTATGTGGCGTGTAACCGCACCAATGCCACCATATTGTCCGGTGTTAAGGGTACGGAAATCTTCTACTTCATCTTCAGAGATAAAGTTTGTATAGGGATCAAGTGATTCAAGCATCGCATCAATGCCGGTGCGGATTATTTTGTTAGGATTTATCTCGTCCACATAGAGAGCATTTACTTCTTTGAAGAGCGAAGCAAACACATCTAAGTTTTTGGCAATTTCGAAATAACGCTCGGCTGGCGGAGTGAAAGATAAAAGGCTAAGACCAACTACTACAAATAGGATCAGTGCTGCACGGTTTCTGCGTCTCATTCCGTTAAATTTAATCGTTTAAAGTTACATAAACGGAGATTATCTTTGACAAGTTCGTGATATAGGTTTTTTTTTAATAAATTCGATTTCAAGAAATAATCCAATCCTTTATGCTTAAGATAAAAAATGCTATCACAATAATGGTCTTGCTGTTGTTGGCGAATGCTTGCAAACAGGAAAAATTTGAAACCAAGACCACCACGTCCAATGGTTTTACCTACGAGTATGTAACCAATGATCCGCTTAAGGTAAGGGTTTATACACTTAAAAATGGGCTGAAAGTCTACCTAAGCCAATACGAAACTGAGCCGCGCGTGCAAACGCAAATTGCCGTAAAAGCAGGCGGAAAAAATGACCCGGCTGAGACTACTGGACTTGCGCACTATTTAGAGCATATCATGTTTAAAGGAACATCAGATTTTGGCACGCTTGATTGGGATAAGGAAAAAGTACTTCTTGATAGCGTAGAATATCTTTTTGAGGAATATCGGAAACTTACCGATTCAGTAGAGAGAAAAAACTATTATACGTTGATCGATCGGGTTTCTAACGAGGCTTCAAAACTTGCTATCGCAAACGAATATGACAAAATGGTTTCTGAGATTGGAGCCCGGGGAACCAATGCCTATACCACCGATGATAGAACTGTGTATATAAATGATATTGCGGCCAATCAAATTGAAAATTGGATTCGGCTGGAGGCCAATCGATTCAAAATGATTGTGCCTCGGCTTTTTCATACTGAGTTAGAAACTGTTTATGAAGAAAAAAATCGCAGTCTCGATAATGATTACTGGAAGACCTTTGAAGCGATGAATACATCAATTTTTAAAAAGCACCCCTACGGAACACAAACGGTAATTGGAACAATTGATCATCTAAAAAATCCTTCAATTACAAACATCAAAAATTATTTCAATACTTATTACCGACCTAACAATGTAGCTATTTGTTTGAGCGGAGATATTGATTATGAAAAAACGATTGCTTTGATTGACAAGTATTTTGGTGATTGGCAACAGAATGACCAACTGCCAGTGTGGAACAAAGTTGAGGAAGATCCTATTACTGAACCCCGCATAGCTGAAGTATTTGGACCAGATGCAGAGTGGGTAAATATCGGATTTCGATTTGGAGGCACAGGAAGTGTAGATGCTGACCTTCTTAAATTAACAGATATGATACTCACAAATTCGCAGGCTGGGCTAATCGACATTAATTTAAAGCAGCAGCAAAAGGTTCTTGACCCTACTACCTATGTAAATGATATGAATGATTATTCTATTCATACGTTTTCGGCTAAGCCGCGCGAAGGTCAAACGCTTGAGCAGGTAAAAGACTTGCTTCTAAGCCAGGTTGAATTGGTAAAGAAGGGTGAATTTGAAGATTGGTTGTTGGATGCTGTGGTCAATGATTTAAAGAAGAATAAGATCCAACAATCAGAGCAAAACTGGTCGCGGTCGAATGAAATGGTGATGGCATTTACCAATAATTTACCTTGGCGGGATGTAACAGCCGGGATAGATGAGTTAAGGAACTATACTAAAGCAGATATAGTAAAATTTGCTAACGAACATTATAAAGACAATTATGCAGTTGTTTACAAACGCAACGGTAAGGATACTAATGAAAAGAAGGTAACGAAACCCGAAATTACGAGAGTAACCCTCAACAAGGAATCTAAGTCTCCGTTTCACGATGAGCTTTTAAAAAATAAGCCTGCAAAGTTACAACCTGTGTTTGTTGACTATGATAAGGATGTTCAAAAAATGAAGATGAATGTAAACGTGGAAGTTTTATATTCGCCAAATAATGAAAATGAATTATTTAGTTTGTATTACTTGTCGGATGTGGGAACCAACCACGATCCTACACTTAAAATTGCGATAGAATATTTACAGTACTTAGGTACCTCAACCATATCGGCAGAGGAATTTAAAAAAGAACTGTATAAGATTGGATGCAGCTTTGGTGTGTTTGCTGCCGAAGACCAAACATACATTTACTTAAATGGCCTGAGTGAAAATATGGATAAAGCAATCCAATTATTTGAAAGTTTATTGGCCGACCCTAAGCCAGATGAGGAAGCGCTCAAAAACATGATTGATGGGGTATTCAAAACCCGTGATGATACTAAGAAAGATAAGTTTGCGATTCTTTATGAAGGTCTTATTAACTATGGATTATATGGCGCTGAATCTCCATTTACAAATGTACTTTCTAACAAGCAATTGCGCGAGTTGAAACCTGAAGTACTTACTGATCTGATAAAAGGATTTACTAAGACTGAACATAAGGTATTATACTACGGACCTAAAACTACCGATCAAATCGTAAAGTCTTTAAACTCATACCACACCCTGCCTGAAAAATTGATGCCTGCACCCGCGCCTAAAGATTTTGTGATGAAAGACGTTACTGATCAAAATGCTTTTTGGGCCGATTATGATATGGTGCAAGCTGAAATTATTTTCCTTACTAAAGGACCTGCTTTTGATAAGGAACGCATCCCCATTACGCGCATGTTCAATGAGTATTTTGATGGTAATATGAGCTCCCCTATTTTTCAAGAGCTTCGCGAAGCTCAAGGACTTGCTTACTCGGCCTTTGCGTTTTATGGTACAGCCGATAAGCCAACTGGAAATGATTTTTTCTACGGCTATGTTGGTACACAGGCCGACAAGCAAGTGGAAGCGATGAAAGGATTAAACGGCTTGATTCGAGATTTTCCGCGCACCGAAAATGGATTTGAAGTTGCAAAAAGCGGAATCATGAATAGAATAGAGAGCGCACGAATCACTAAAACAGGTATCCTCTTTAATTATCTTGACGCACAGCGAAAAGGGCTTGATCACGACATTCGCAAAGATGTGTATGAGCAAGCACAGCAACTTACACTGGACGATATTCAGAAATTTCATGAGCAATATTTAAGCAAATCCAATTATAACGTGGTGGTACTTGGTAAGGAAGGTAAATTGAATCTTAAAGATTTACAGAAGTATGGTAAGGTGAAGCAACTTACGTTGGATGAATTGTTCGGTTACGAAAAGCCGGTAAAGGTTAACATGGAAACACCAAATCAATAAATTTTAAGGGCGGGGATAGTGCGAGACGAAAAGGCACTATCCCTTTATCCCCAAACTCTTCTCAAAAACCGCAACCAATTTCCGCTCATAACATTCTCGATATCGGTTTTATTATAGCCGCGTTGCGAAAGCAGGGTTTCAATTTTCTGTAAATCAGCAATCGTTTCAATATCAGAGGGGCATTGTTCTTTCCCAAAAGCACCATCCAAATCAGAACCGATACCAATGTGGAGGCTATTACCTGCCAATTGACAGATATGATCGTAATTATCGATTAATTGTTCAAGCGTACAATTCGTGCTTGCCGGAGTTGATTTTCCGCGCACCCAATTTGGCACTAACATCCAGGCATCCATAACTCCGCCAATAACTGCCCCACGTTTAATAAGTTCCTTAATCTGTTCATCACTAAATTGCCGGTTGTGATTAACTAATGAGCGACAATTATTATGACTAGCCCAAACTGCACCGTTAAAATTGTCGAGCGCTTCCCAAAAACTGTCGTCACATAAATGAGTTGCATCCAAAATAATGTTGAGTCGCTCCATTTCTTTCAACAACTCTTTTCCATTAGTCCCAAGACCTCCGCTAGCACCGGTGCCTTGCGCGTAACGACCCAGGCCATAGTGTGCAAGACCAACCGCGCGCAATCCATATTGATAGGCCGTTTCGAGATGACCAATGGTTACCAGAGAATCGGCACCTTCTAAGCTTAAGATATAACCAATTGTTTTTTTGTTGGATTGCCAATCAGAGAGATGATTTTCTAAAGAGTCTCGATCAGTAATTGATTTTAATTCACCCACACGTTCCATTTCAGCATACCAAGCGCGCTGTGCCTGCGTATGCGCCCATGCTTGTTCTGGTGAATGCCATCCGGGTAATGAATTGCCGGGGGCAACATACCGGGCAATTTGTGTAGCAACGACTAACCCAATATTCCCCTTTCGCAGCTCTTCAAAGTTAACAACACCTTTACCGCGATCGGGTTTATCTGTTAAAGATTTTTCTCTTGCTCTGATTTCTGAAATCGGTTTGCGAAGATCGCGATTCCATTCCATCGCGTTCATACTTAGATCAAGGTGAGCATCAATAATGAGAGAAGCCATGAGATTTTGTTGTAGTTGCCGAGCTTTGTGTTTCTTGGTGGCTTAGAGTCTTTGTGGTTTAAAAAATTAATTAAACCACCAAGTCACTAAGAACACGAAGTTGCAAAAAGTATCAATACATAAAAGTACTATCGCTGTTAAACTGAAATTTTTCTTTTTCTAGCTACTACCTGCCAACTTCCTACAACTTTATGGTTTTCAATTACAGCAAGGGTTTCGTGTAATGCTACTGTGGGGCAGATGTGAAAGGGAACGCCATATAACACATCACCAACCTTGTATGTGTTACCTTTTTCAGCTTTTAAAATTAAATGTTCTTCGCTATGACTTGTGAGCACTAATTCAGGTGCATTTAAAAAATGAACTCTATTGATTAATGGATTTTCTGAGGCAACGGCTTTGTGGCCGAGATCAACACAAATAGTTTCGTCATCGGGTTTGGAAATTATGCGCGTTACCAGTATCGCTGCAAATACAAAAGGCTGTTCGGCAAATTGTTTGTGATAGCCGTAATCCCAAAATATAAAGGTACCCGGGCTGCACTCTACATTTTTTCTTTTTGCATGAATGGAAATGGTTGTGTTTCCACTAGTAACAATGGTCAGATTTTTCCCGCTTTCTGTTTCAATGCTTCGTTGTAATTTTTCAACGCGTTCATAACCCGCATCACAGCCAGCAGTTCGCACTGCTAAATCAGCTTCGCGATTGTGACCATCGTAGGCATGCAAACCAATAACAGAAATATTTTTTAGTGATTCACAAAACTTATAAAGTGTGAGCGCATCTTCGGGTAGAACTCCTGTACGGTTCATGCCCACATTTAGATCAAGAAAAACATTTAGTGACAGATTTTCTTTTTCCACTAATTCCGAAAGTTGAGTGGCTATCTGTTCATTATCAACAAGGCAGCTAAATTTTGTAGCTGGAAATTTCTTTATAAGATTTAAAAAGCGTTGCTGGCGTGGACCAATTGGTTGATAGGCCATTAAAATATCAGGCGCACCAATGCTAGCCAGCATTTCACCTTCAGCGATGGTAGCAAACTTGAATTTTTTAATTCCCTCGGCCATCATCATCGCACATACTTCGGCACACTTGTTTGTTTTTACATGTGGACGAAGCCGATTTACATCAGGGATAAAAGTTTTTAGCACCTTAATGTTTTGCAGCACTCTATCTGGATAGACCGCCAAGGTAGGTGAGTCTAGTTCATTAACATTAGTGAGGGTGTACCAATTCTCTCGAGAGTCCATAATATTTATTTAATAGTCTTGAGTAGATAGTCTTGGGTTCTTTTTAAATAGAATTTTGTCGATAGTTTACAGTTCAGAAATAACTCAATAACTCTTGAAAATCTTCTATAGACTACCGACTCAAGAATCTGTACTTACTACTATGGATTATATACGATCGACTCAGTGCTCTCCAATTCAAACATTGCCTCTATTTCAACCGGAATGTTATCCGGCAGGGAACCCATTCCCACTGCACTGCGAACCCCGACACCATTGTCGGATCCCCAAACTTTGGCGAATAATTCACTACACCCATTAATTACAAAAGGATGTCTTTCGAACTCAGGCACAGCATTCACCATTCCCAACACTTTTATTACCCGTTTTATTTTATTGAGACTGCCAAGGTTGGCTTTAAGTGTTGCTAAGATCGCAAGACCCACCTGTTGCGCTGCCAGTTTTGCTTCTTCAGCATCCAGATCAATACCTACTTTGCCGATGATCAAACTGCGATCAGCTTTGACCGTGCCATGGCCAGATACATAAACAAATTTATCCACTACCAAAAAAGGTTTGTAGACTCCAAGTGGAGTGGGCGGTGGGGGTAGAGTAAGGTTGAGTTGAGCGAAATGTTGGTCGGGAGTCATTGAGATTTACGATTTACGATTTGAAATTTTTGTATGTTGAAATGTTATTTATTAAGATTTACGATTGTCGATTTTGAAATACTGAATTGTTAAAGAAAGAGGTTAACTACCATCACGCCAATGAATCCACATACCGAAACAATACTTTCCATAACGCTCCAAGATCGGATGGTATCTTTAATACTTAAATTATAATATTCTTTAAACAACCAAAATCCAGCATCATTAACATGCGAGAACATAAGGCTGCCAGCTCCTACTGAAAGTACCATTAAGTTTGGATTAATTTCAGGATGACTTATTAGCAGAGGAGCAACAATTCCGGCTGCTGTAAGTCCGGCTACCGTAGCCGAACCCACGCATAGGCGAATCAGACAAGCGATTGCCCATCCTAAAAAAAGGGGATGCGCATTCATGCCTTCAAGGAAGCTTGCTATTTCATTGCTTACCCCACTATCAAATAAAATTTGTTTTAACCCACCTGCACCGGCCATAATCAACAACACCATGCTTACATCTTTTACCGAATCGCCATAGATGCCCATAATGTATTTCATGGTCAGCCCTTTTTTTAATCCAATAGTATAAGTAGCTACCGCCAATGAGATCAGCATTACAACAGCAGGGTCACTTAAAAAGATGACTATTTTTTTAAGAATTCCATCGCCAGCTATCATCGGATTAATAAGCGTGGTAAGAGCCAGTAGTAAAACTGGCAGCAAGGCAGAAAGAAATGAATTTGCCATGCCTGGTAACTTATCTTCGGGCAGCTCTTCCGATTGGAAGGATTGTAATACGTTTGTTTTTAAATTTTTTACTGTTTTTGAAAATAAAAGCCCCGCTATGATTACTGTTGGAAACCCGATGATCATTCCATATAGCAATGTTTTCCCAATATCGGCATTGAATTGTGCAACCAGCGCAGTGGGTGATGGGTGCGGAGGAAGAAAGCCGTGGGTTACTGAAAGCGCGGCTAACATAGGCAGGCCTACATAGACAGCCGAAAGTTTAAACCGATAAGCCACTGAACAAATTAATGGAAAGACTAAAACAAATCCGACATTATAAAATAGGGGAATGCCAATAACAAAGCCCGTTATCATTAAGGCTAACTGAATACGACTTTCGCCAAAGAGTTTCATTAACCCCCCGGTTATTTGTTGCGCTGCACCACTATCAGCAACCAGCTTACCAAGCATAGCTCCGCAGATTACTACAACTGCGAGCGAACCAAGCATGTCACCAATTCCATAAAGTATGCCTCTTTGATCTTTAACCGAGCCCATAATTTTTGAAGCATCTAATCCTAATAACAGCCCCGCAAGAATTGACACAATCAGAAAAGAAAGGAACGCATTGATTTTAAAGTACGAGATAAGTACAACCAGCAGGGCAATACATATTAATACAACAATTAGTGACATGCTTTTATGTAGGTTGGTTAATAAGCCACTAAAACTTATCCGGTATCTGTACAATCCGAACCACAATCTCGTGGGGATCGCCATCCTTATCCACCAGATTAAATTTTATCATGGGATTATCGCGCGTCAGGTTGGGTTCAATATTTACAATTTTATTATCCTGTAAATGTTTTTCAATTTCCTTCTGAAGAATTACCAATGAATTGGCAAAGTCAACTTCAAGAGGGCTGGGGTTATAAGCTGTGGTTTTCATTTTCTTAATTTAAAATTCAAAAGTCAATATTCAACAAGGCATGTTCTAAACGCAATTCCAAATCTTGAGTTTGGATTATTGAATATTGAATTACCAGCGAATAAGAGCCGAAGCCCAGGTGAATCCACTACCAAAAGCAGCTAAACAAATTAAGTCATTTTCTTTGATTTTACCTTCTGCCCATGCTTCGCTCATCGCGATTGGAATAGAAGCAGCTGTAGTGTTTCCGTAGCGCATAATATTGTTATACACTTTTGAATCGGGCAATTCCATTTTTTGTTGAATGAATTGACTAATGCGAAGATTAGCCTGATGTGGCACCAGTAAATCAATTTCTTCTTTCTTCATGCCATTGGCAGTCAAGGCTTCATTGATTACTTCCATAAATCGAACCACGGCATGCTTAAATACCTGGCTGCCGTTCATTACTACTTTAAAGTGTTTAGTATCCAGAATTTGTTCGGGTTGTCGTTCTTCTCTGGGTCTGCTGCTTCCAGGATCGCGTATATAAAGTTCTTCGGCAAAGCGGCCATCGGAGTGCAAGTGAGTTGATAGAATTCCGGGCTTGTCGGAAGGTTTTAGAATTGCTGCTCCGGCACCATCTGCAAAAATAACAGCGGTATTGCGGCCAGCCGTGGTAGCGTCAATAGCAGTTGATTGAATTTCGGCACCTACCACAAGAATTGTTTTATACATGCCCGACTTAATAAACTGATCGGCTACAGAAAGTGCATAAATAAATCCTGAACATGCATTGCGAATATCTAGCGCACCAATGCTTTCAAGGCCAAGTTCTCGCTGAAGTAGAACTCCAGAACCTGGAAAAAAATAATCGGGTGTAATGGTAGCAAATACAATAAACTCAATGTCTTTTTCTGTCAGACCTGCTCGGGCTAATGCCATGCGCGAGGCTTTAGCAGCCATGTTTGCTACGGTATCCTTTGCAGGATCAATCCATCTTCTTTCTTTAATGCCGGTGCGCTCGGTAATCCATTCATCCGTTGTGTCCATCATGGCGGACAATTGCTCGTTGGTAACTATTGTTTCGGGAACGTGATGGCCAAGACCCACAATTTTAGAATAGCGCATGGTAGATTATTTACGGAGCGCTAAGTTAACAAAATGTTATAGAAAGCGAATGGATGTTAGGAGAAAGGGCATCGAGGGAAAAGCTCATCCTCAATGCCCTTTAGCCTATTTTTTGACTAATCCTTTGGTATTATCATCCGAATGTCGATCGATTAATTTGTGCAGGGGATCGATGCCAGCCTTTCGAGGTTTTGATGAAACCATGATCTTAAAATCGTTTTCCTTTTTCGTGATCTTATGTTTCTTTAAATAGATCAGGCTATCCTTACCAGCAATATTTTTTCCGTAAACCCCAATATCAATCCAATCATTAATCGGAATTTCGGTTTCAATTCCCGTGCTATCGGCACGTACTTTTTCAGCCGATACGTTTAATGAAACCTCAAATTGATTTTCATTTATCTCATGATAGGTAGCGGAATCAGTTTTGTTTTCGAAGAGTGTGATAGTTTCAAACATATCATGGATGATGAATTGCATACTATCCGGAGTTACTTTTCTAATTTCTTCAAGTAAGTCGGCAGACGTAGGGTATGGCGCATCTTTAAATCGCCACTCCTTATTAAATCGTCTGAAGGCTGCGTTCACGCTATCTTCACTAATATAATCCTGTAATGCAAAGAAAACAAGGGATGCTTTTTGATAGTGAATATAACCTTGACCTTCCACAAACTCTAGCGGTTGTTCTTTCTTACGCTCGGAGGCTCGGCCAGACAAGTAGCGATCTAATTCATATTTCAGATACCGTTCGACAATCTCGGGAGTAAATTTATGTTTGATTACCATTAATGCTGAGTATTGCGACATACTTTCGCTGAGCATCGCATTACCTTTTACACCTGCTTCCATTACCTGATGGCCCCACCATTGGTGTGCTACTTCATGAGCGGTAACATAATAGGTAAAGTCTATGTCTTTATCAGGATCATCTATTTTTGAAATGAAACCAATGCCTTCAGAAAAAGGAATGGTGTTTGCAAATGATTGGGCGAATGTTGCGTACCGCGGAAACTCCATAATGCGCAGCTGCTTGTATTGATATGGACTAAAATTTTTCTCATAGTAGCTGATCGCATCGCGCATTCCTTCCATCATGTGATCCAGGTTGTATTCGTGACCTGGATGATAGTAGATTTCTAAATTGATATCGTTATACTTTTCTTTTTTTACTGCATAATTAGCGGAGATCATAGAATAGAAGTTGCACATGGGAGCATCCATTTCGTAGTTGAAATAAACCCGATCGCCCTCCTCCCATTGTTTGACTAAATATCCGGGAGCAATTGCAATCTGACCCTTATCAGTACTTAGTTGTATTTTAAATGCGATGTGATCGGCATCATCCCCAAACAAACTTTGAGATAGACCGCGAGGATCATCACGTTCCATCATGCGTTCACGTTCAGGTAATTTTTTTTCTTTGCGATCATTATCGTCCGACATTTCACCACCCTTATCGTAGCCAAGTGATGGAAAATATTGATTGTTAAAGAATGTTCCATTAAAGATCACTTGTGTATTGGATCGGCTTGTTTCAACAAAACCACTCGTTGTAAAATTGGTTTTGAAATCCATACGCAAACTATCACCAGGCTGCAATGGTTCTGCCAAGCTGTAGATAGTATATTTAAATTTATCAAACTTTTCTTTTACACCATTTTTACGATCGAACTTTACGTATTCTGTTGTGTTGCCTGGCGTAACATCTTCTTGAATATGAATTTCTGAAATGGGCTTTTCAGTTTTGTTCTTAAGAATGAAATACCCTTCTGCAACAAAATCTCGCTTTGACGGATAGATGTCTACTTTTAAATCAACGGCCGTAATTCTTGGCTGCGGAAGGAATTCATATTTCTTAAGTGTCTTTTCAAAATCAACGCGAAGATCTTTTCCTTGCTCAGAATTTGAGTAGTCATTAAGAATATTTGTATTATAAAAAATGTAAAACCCAGTTGATCCAAAGAGGAGCAGAGAGCCCGCAATTAGAAAAATCAATTGTCGTGATAGTCTAAGTTTGCCGGCTTTCCAGCGCATGTTCATAACAGATTCTGAACCGCGTACAGAAAAAATTACTGCAACTGCAAAGAGGAAGATGACAAAAGCGGCCCAATAAATTTGGAGCCACGTGAATGGAGTAACAAAATGTCCATACACATTCATATCAGAATAGGTGCCCAGACTTCCGCTTCCAAATTGAAACAAGGGATGCTCTAAACCCATTTGACCGAGGAACCCCACTAAAATGAAAAATGCAATGGCTACAGCAAAACCTAAAAACTTGTTGTTTACCATTACCTGAATAAACATGGATAGCAATGTATAAAGAATCAGGAAGGCAAGCGTCTCCGAATACAGGGAGCTGAAATATATGCCCAACTCAAACTTATAGTAGCCGTAAGCAGTTTGTATTATAACCCCGCATACAATAAGGCCGAAGAGTAACACAAGGTAAACGAGCAGCAAGCCCAGGAACTTTGAGATCAGATTAATGAAATCAGGCATGGGCATCGCATCGATAATCAGATTCAGATTAACGGCTCGCTCTTTCCAAACCAATTCACCTGAGTAGAGAACGGCAATGATCACAAAAAATAAATTGAAGCCCGAGAGCAACCCCAACACCGAGTACGTAGTGGGATAAGAACTAGTGCCATATATTTCATTCATATTGATAGCATTCAAAAACATCAGCAGCATGCCAGCAATAACAATGGCAATAAAAGGCACTTCCTTGAAAACCATTTTAAAATAAAAGACTGTGAGTTTTACCAATTGCCCAATAGACGTAGAGAAACCCGTGCTTTGTTGTGCGATCGGAATCTTGGTTTCTTCAGGCTTAATCAATAACCGTTCATCTTTTATGGCTTTCGATTTGAAAAGCGAATTACGAACAACGTTAAAGCTGAATGCAAAATGTGTAACGACTAGCACAACAATGCCTAGCGCCATCCAGATTAATCGGTTGTAAACAATGTATCCATCTAACGGAATTTGCAGCGTATTTCTTTCGCCTGGTGTCCAATACTGAGTGTAAAAACTAAATGCTCGCACACCAAATGGATCGAGCATGGCAGCAATCTCTTTTTGTTCAAGATCACGAAGCATTGACTGACTTGCTAGATAGAGAACCAGCAAGAGTATTCCTTGGGTGTAGATAACAATTGATTTTCTGCTTAAGGCGCCACTGGCGAAGAAGATAGCGCCTGTGAAGAACATATTAGGAACAATGAAAATAAAGAACGGCCTCCAATAGGTTAGTAAATTGAATGGAAGTAAACGATCTGCTTCGCGCGTTGGCCATACATCGCCAATCATAAAAGCGATGGGAATACTGCTCGCGACAAGAATAAGAACTATAAATGAGCCCCAGAAGCGACCCATTAAGTAATGGAATTTTTTTATTGGAGTGCTGAATAAAATTGCTTCCGTGTTATGCTCAAAATCTCTAAGCACGGCAACGCCCATAATGGCAGAAGAAATCAATGACATAAACACACCCATGATCACAACCATCTGACCAATAACAACTGGCGCATTTTCTTTCACTTGGCCAACTGCGCCTCCAATTTGAACAACATCGGTAGTTACTGCCAATAAGCAAAGCAGAAACATGATGCCGAAATAGATGTAATTAGCAGCACGTGCTTTGCGGTATTTTAATTCGAATAGAAAAATATCTTTAAACATAGAGTTAAGTCTTGGGGTTGATTAAGCTGCGGCAGTTTCCTTTGTTCCAAAAATATGTGTGAAGTAAACATCTTCCAGGTCGGCTTGTGTTTGCTCGAATGTGCTATCTGGTTGCCCCTCACTTAACACGGTAATCTCAGGACGGCCAGCAATTAATCGTTCAGAAATTATACTGAATGACTTTCTGTAATCTTCCAGTTCAGTTTTAGCAATTCGTTTCTTCCATACTTTTCCTTCCACTTCTGCGATGGCATCAATCGGACTTCCTTTGTAAAGGACCTGCCCTTTGTTAATAATAGCCATATCTGTACAAAGTTCTTTTACGTCTTCTACGATATGTGTGGAGAGAATTACAATGGTATTTTCTCCAATCTCTGAAAGTAAATTTAAGAAACGGTTTCGCTCTGCGGGGTCAAGACCAGCTGTAGGCTCATCCACAATAATTAATTTAGGATTGGCAATAAGTGCTTGTGCTATTCCAAAGCGTTGTTTCATTCCACCCGAGTATCCGCCCAGATTTTTATTTCGTGCCTGCCACAAATTCGTTTTATGCAACAAAGCTTCTACTAAACCTTTGCGTTCGCTTTTATTCCGAATGCCTTTCAAAACAGCTAAGTGATCCAACAACGTAACAGCATCAATTTTTGGATAAACCCCAAACTCTTGTGGCAAATAGCCTAGTATCTTACGCACTTCTTCTTTTTGAGTGAGCACATTAATATCACCCAATTGAATTGAACCACTATCAGCTTCTTGCAATGTTGCAATGGTGCGCATGAGGGATGATTTGCCAGCGCCATTTGGTCCGAGTAAGCCGAACATGCCCTGATTGATGGTTAGGCTTACATCTTTGAGCGCCTGCACTCCATTGGAGTAGGTCTTGTTAAGATTTTGAATGATCAATTGCATAGTAAAAGTTTTGATAAGATATTAGTAGTGAAAACAGTCAATTAATTACAATGCTCAAATAACAAAAAATCCAACGGTTTTCCAGTTGGATTTTGATTTTTATAGAATTGATTCGGACTAGAGCACCACATTCACAATTTTTCCGATAACCACAATTACTTTCTTAGGGGGTTTTCCTTCCGTCCATTTCTGCACGACCTCAGATGCGAGCACATTTTTTTCAATTTCTTCTTTCGGAACATCCAACGCAAACTCCATTTGAGCGCGCACTTTTCCATTGATAGAGATTGGATAGCTAAAAGAACTTTCAATCAGGTATTGTTCATCAAATTTTGGGAAGGATGCATTTAATACTGTATCATTATTTCCAAGTAACGACCACAACTCTTCACACATGTGGGGTGCGAAAGGCGAGAGGGCAATCACCAACGGTTCAATGATTGCGCGTTTGTTGCATTTCAAAGAAGATAGTTCATTGGCACAAATCATAAACTCACTCACCGAAGTGTTGAATGAAAAGTTTTCAATGTCTTGTTCAACTTTCTTCAGTGTTTTATGAAGCACTTTTAATTCGTCACGCGTTGGTTCGGCATCGCTGACTTTGAATTTGCCTGTTTGGTCATGCATCAAATTCCAGAAACGTCTTAGAAATTTATATACGCCATCAATGCCATTCGTGTTCCACGGTTTGGATTGCTCCAACGGACCCAAAAACATTTCGTACATGCGCAGGGTATCAGCACCATAGCTTTCAATAATCTGATCTGGATTAACAACATTGAAATAGGATTTACTCATTTTTTCAATAGCTGAACCGCATATGTATTTGCCTATAGATGGATCAGTTGTTGGATTACCATTTTCATCTTCTAATATAAACTCTGAATTTTCAAAATCCGGTTTCCATTTTTTGAAAGCTTCTGTATCTAATTCTATGCCATTTACTATGTTGACGTCAACATGTAATTCTTGATAATTTGCCATTTCGAATTTTACTCGAGCTTCAGGATTTGAAGGCTTAGATTTTTCAGAGAGTTGGATTTCAAACAGACGAACTAACTCTTTATCACTATCAGGCCATGTGCCTTTTAAAAATTTGTCTCTTATTCCTTTGGATACAAAGAGAGATGGAAAGACATCTGGGGAAACAAAGTCTTCCTTGCTATAGTTTTTAATATTTTCTGATGGGTAATTAACGGCTTTAAATACTCGATAAACAAATCTCGAATCCCCCGTAATCTTCCCTTGGTTAATCAACTTCTTAAATGGCTCATCAAAATTCAAGTAGCCTAAGTCGTGCAGCACTTTTGTCCACAATCTCGCGTAAAGCAAATGTGCCACTGCATGCTCCGATCCACCTACATACACATCTACTTGGTTCCAATAGTCAAGCGCCTTCTTATCTGCGAAAGCGTTGGTGTTATGAGGATCCATGTAACGCAAGAAATACCACGCTGCTCCGGCATGCGTAGGCATGGTGTTGCTATCACGCTTTAAGCCTTGCGCCCCGCCTGCTTGTCGGGCTGGAAAATTTATCCAGTCTTGTAAGTTAGCAAGTGGCCCTTCACCATTGCCGTTAGGTTTGAAGTTATCGGAAGGTGGAAGTTCCAAAGGCAATTCACTTTCCTTCATGGCATAAGGAATACCATCCTTAAACACAATTGGGAAAGGTTCACCCCAATAACGCTGACGGCTCCAACCGGCATCGCGCATTTTATAATTAATCTGGCGCTTGCCAATACCGAGTTCTTCTAATTTGTTAGCCGCTACATCAATAGCTTTGTGCATTACTAGACCATTTAAGAAATCAGAATTTTCTAAAATGGCTTCTTTGGTTGGATTCGCTTCTTCACCATTATAATATGAGCCGATGATGTTTGTAATCGAAATCTTAAAATGTTTAGCAAACTTATAATCTCGCTCATCGCCACACGGCACCGCCATGATAGCACCTGTTCCATAACCCGCCAACACATATTCACTAATCCAGATAGGAATCTCTCTTCCATTAAATGGATTGATTGCATAGGCTCCGGTAAACGCACCGGTAATTTTTTTCACCTCAGCCATGCGATCAACTTCCGAGCGACTTTCTACATATTTTAAATATTCATCAACTTCAGGCTGTTGCGCAGCCGTAGTTATTTCTTTAACCAAATCAAGTTCAGGGGCAAGCACCATAAAGTCGACTCCGAAGATGGTGTCGGGGCGGGTGGTGAATACTTTGATGGTTTTGACCTCACCCCCCGGCCCCCTCTCCAGAGGAGAGGGGGAGGTGAGCTCCGATTTAATTTTTTCAAGAACAACTGAAAGAGAGTTTATTACTTGATCATTGCCGAAGCGGATCACTTTAAATCCTTCACTTTCTATGAAAGCTGTTCGGTCTGCATCTTCACGTTGTTGATGTTCATGAATTTCGCCATCAACTTCAACAACAAGTTTCTTTTCTATACAAACAAAGTCAGCAATGAATCTTCCAATGGCATGTTGCCTTCTGAATTTAGAACCGAGTAAGTTGTTGCGCACAGCTTGCCACAGAATTTCTTCAGCCTCAGTTGAATTTTTTCTATTCTCCCGAGCATTCTCTTTTAATGAATTCCAAGTCTTTGCATCCGCGGTAAAAATATAATCTTGGGCATGAACCTCATCCGAGTCAGTTCCCCTCTCCTCTGGAGAGGGGTTAGGGGTGAGGTTTGTATTAGCATTGAGACTGATACCGGAATTGGGGTTTGGGGTGAGGTTTTTATTAGCATTGAGAGTAATACCGGAATTGGGGTTAGGGCTGAGGTCTTTACTCGCAATTTGAAACTCCAACTCCGATCCTACACTCTTACCAATCCAATTCCTTTGGATTTCTTTCATCGAATCGCTGAAGTCGATTTCGTTTAATCCTTTTAGTAACCGCTCGGCATATTCTGTAATGCGCAAACTCCATTGCCGCATTTGTTTTTTTACAACTGGAAATCCACCGCGATAGCTTACACCGTTGATCACTTCATCGTTTGCCAATACTGTACCCAAGGCTTCGCACCAGTTCACATCGGTGTAAGCCAGATAAGCCAAACGGTATTCCATCAAAATCTCCTGCTGTTCTTTTTCAGAATAGGACTTCCAATCAGTCGATTTAAAATTTAAAATTTTAAATTTCGAATTCGGAATCGGGTGATTCAGATTACCATCAGTTTCAAAAATTTTTATCAGTTCGCTGATCCGCTCCGCCTTTTGATTTTTACGATTAAACCAGCTATCGAAAATCTGCAAGAAGATCCATTGCGTCCATTTATAGTAAGAAGGATCACAGGTTTGCACTTCACGACTCCAGTCATAAGAGAAACCAATGGTTCCTAGTTGTCTTTTGAAATTGTTTATGTTGTCTGCCGTAGATACAGCGGGGTGAATTCCATGCTCTAAGGCGTATTGTTCGGCCGGCAAACCAAAGGCATCGAAGCCCATCGGGTGAAGCACATTAAATCCTTTAATGCGTTTGTAACGGGCAACAATATCAGAAGCAATATACCCGAGCGGATGGCCTACATGCAACCCAGCACCAGACGGGTAGGGGAACATGTCGAGCACATAATATTTAGGTTTAGTAGAGTCGTTTGAAACTTTATAAACCTCTTTCTCGACCCAGATTTTGCGCCATTTTTCTTCAATTTGCTTGATCTCGTCTTTCGTGTACTCACCCATAGAATCGTTCTCTTAAATTACAAGGACTGCAAAAATAAGCCAATCCTTGGGTTTTTGAAGTGACTTGTGTTGAGTTTTGCAGTAAAGTGTCTTGGTGATATTGAGTATATATGGCACATTAGTGGTTTATAGTCAGATGTTACGCACAATGCCGCTGGACAAATTCTGTACTTCCAACATTAGCACATTTGCTTGCCACATATTCCCTCGTGACACCAAAGCAAGCAAAAGTGCCAATCGAGAGCAAACGTGGGAAATAAATTGAATTATGATAAGACTACTTGCAATTTTGACTATTGGAGCAATTACATTGGCTTGTTCAAGTGAAAAAACAAAAGAGGATGAACTAAATAATACAGAACAAATAAGGGACACGGAGAAAATATTTGAAACGTATGAACCAGTTAGAGAATCAATTCTTGAAACAGAGTTGACTCAAGAGCAAAGAAAATTGGTGACTTTATATAAGTCTTTGTATGGCGAACTCATTGAATTTAAAGATACTGATAACTTTAAACAATTTGGATTTTCTCAACAGGGATATAGTGTTTGGCTGAAAAAAGTATTAGAACAATTGGACAACCAAAGAGATAATGAAACTCTTAGAATATTTTCTTTAGAAAAAGAAATCTTCTTTGGCGACCTTCATATGTTAGGATTGGATTACGTTATTTCTGAGGGCAAGGAGACTAATCATTCAAAAGAAGGGCGAAAAAAAATTTATCGTGCTTTAAACCCATTGAAGATTAGTAATGAAATTGCTTCTTCGGGAAAAGAAAACTATGATAGAATAAGGCAAGAATATGAGTTGTTCGGTAAATGGATTATGAATATTAGAATTATTGCACTCAATGAGACACATAGATATAAATATGAAATCTATAGAAAGGAAAACAATTATGTTGGATTTGCTGCTCAGGAAGATTGGGAATATGAAGCAGAAATTTTAGAACGAAAAGGAATCTTTTTTATCATTAAAGGTGATAATAAGTCAAGTCGTAGTGGTGAATATTACAGAATTGATGAGGATATGAATATGATTCTTTTTGACCAAGATGGGGAATTAGCCGAACACGGCTTCACAGCAACAAAATATTTTTAGGGTGAAGCGAGTATGTTAAGAGGATTATAAGTAAAATAGTTAATGAATAGAGAGGCTTATAATGCGGACTTTATATCTAGACAGTTAGATGAGATAATGAAGGATATAGACAAATTAATTAGAGCATTCCCGAGAAATGTGAACAGATTTGATGTTCTATCAATTAGTATGTTTTTTACTTTGATTGATATCACTACTGACATTAATCATTTGGTAAAAATGAAACGTTATCTATCAATCCCTTCTCTTGTAAGAAATTTTATGGACTCATATGTTGATCTAATATTAGTTACATCCGATTCAAAGAATGTTTATCCGCTATTATATAAAGTATATTCGGACGGGCTAAAGGTTCTTAAGGCAAAGAGACACTCCTCAATGTTCAATAAAGACAATGATGATCTTGAGATGATAAACAGACAAATAACTGAAAAGGAAAATAAGTTAAAGGAACTCAGTAAATTAATTGGACCGAACAAACTAAAAACCATAAGGGACAAATACGAAAGGGTTAATTTGTTGTGGTTCTACGAAACCGTATACAGCGACCTATGCTCACAAACTCACAATAGATTAGATTCAATTGAACACAGACACATCGAGCAGAAAACTAAAGACAAAATTTCAATCAAATATTTACAATTGTATAATATTGAAGACTTTTATAAATATATATTAACACTCCTGATTTATTTTAACGAGGCAATTGGAGTAGTTAATCGGACTTTAGACCTAAAATGCGATATCCTAGTTGAGGAGATTCAAGAAAAGATTCGTGGAATTGTCTAATTAATCACACCAATGCCGAGTGACGCACTTCGAATTCCCCCCATTTATGCACAGACACGTTGCAATCAACTCTACCTCACAGTAGCCTTATCTATCCTCTTAGGCGTATCCTTACCAGCCACTATTGACTTAGCACTAAGTGCGATAGCCCGGATAGTCGCTGTAAGATTCTCCATGTTAAGCGTCTCGAATTCATCGTCAACGGTATGATAAAATTTATCGATGTCAATTTCATCGGTTGAGATCGTGTGAGCAGGAACACCCAGTCGAGCCAACGTTGCATTATCAGATCTATAAAACAAGTTTTGTTCTGGATACGGATCGGCTCGGAATTCAAATTTTGTTCCGGTTAAGTTTTTCTGAAGTATTTCTCCGAAGTCAGAGCGATCGTACCCGGTTATGAACGCAAAATTTTGTCCCCACTTCGATGGCTTTCCAATCATTTCAATGTTAAACATGGCCGCCACCTTATCGGGATTAAGTTGCTCCGAGAAATATTTAGATCCGAACCCGCCAATTTCTTCGGCTGTAAAGGCAACAAAGATTAGTGTGCGTTCATTGTTCTTAATCTTTTTAAAGTAGCGAGCCAGTTCAATCACGGCAGTTGTACCCGAAGCATCATCATCAGCACCATTGGCAATAGAGTCGCCATTGATGGGTTTTTCAATACCAATGTGATCGTAATGACCAGAGAATACAACCATCTCATCAGGTTTGCTTTTGCCCGGCAATATGCCCACTACATTGGCCATCTTTATGGATTCGATTTTTTGAGTAGCCTTGATACTGTACTGATTCGCTTCTGTTGCTCCGGTAACAAACACCTTTGTGTATTTTCGATTGTTGGTAAAGCGTCCCTGAAAGTACCCTTTCAATTCCTGAAAATTATTTTGAAAGCGGTCGTCTATTAAAACTAACATAGAACTGGTATCGCGTATCAACGCAAACGCTTTGTCGAAGAAGTATTGATCTTTGTTTGATGCGGTGGAGTCAAATGCTATTTGCCTGATTGATAAACCTGTGCTTTGACTTAGCTCAGACTTCTCCGCTATAATCAATACATTTTCGGATGCAATTGGTTTACCATCTATTGTCACATGCTGACTGACTGGCAAAATGCGCGACTTAGTAAATTCCTGTCGGAAACTCTTTAAACCTTGAAGTTGGCCAAGCCCAATGCTTTTGAACTCGCTTTCGATAAAGGCTGCAGCTTTGTCGATGTGCTCAGGACGAATAGCCGAACGCCCCATCATGTTGTCCGCTGCAAGTGTTTTAATAATGCGGGTTACGTTTTCTTCTGTAATGTATTTGTTAACGGGTTGTGAATAGCTGAGCACGCTAACACATACCAAAAATAGAATGATAGTATTTTTCATCTGCTTGATAATTTCTGATTTCATTTTGAACACTATCCTCCAAACATAATAAACAATGGCTGCTCCTGAAACTATTTCTACTTGAAGTAATCTCAGGCGGTTTGCTTTTTGGAGATGTTAACCAGAAACCCGAAAGCAGCCGCAGTAAAGAACATGAGCAAACTGTAGATGGCAGGAGGTATACTCATAGTTGAATTGTTCAGCACGTTTAGTGCGATGTAGATAGCCAGCGTACCATTATGAATACCTATTTCCATACCGATGGCAATAGCTTGTTTCTTTTCGATTTTGAATAATAAGGGCAGGTAAAATCCAATTGCTAGACTAAGCACATTAAAGAGCAACACCGGTATTCCCAATTGCGAAAAGTGATCGGCCAGTACTTGTTTTTCGCGAAGTGTTACCGAAACAATAATGATTACAAGCAATAGCGCAGAAATAATTTTAACGGGCTTATTCATTTTGTCGGCAAACACGGGGGCTTTGCTTTTTATAAGCATACCCAATGCTACCGGAACCAATACTACTAAAAATACTTCTACCACTTTTGCAAAAGGCAAGGGTATGTATTGCCCGGCTCCCATAAAATACTTCATGGCCAGGTTAACGATAAAGGGTAATGTAAAAAGTGTAAGCACGCTGTTAACAGCAGTGAGTGTGATGTTTAAAGCTACATCTCCTTTCGAAAGGTGACTATATAGATTGGCGGTTGGTCCTCCAGGCGAGGCAGCCAGCAAAACCAATCCTACACATAGTACCGGGCTAAGTCCGCTAAAGGAGGCAATTCCAAAACAAAGTGCCGGCAGCAATACCATCTGGCACACCAGCGCGATAGTCATGGCTTTTGGGTATTTGGTTACACGTTTAAAATCGTCTAGCGTAAGCGAAAGTCCTAGCCCCAGCATAATAATGCCAAGTGCGATTGGAAGAAAGAGGGAGGTAGCGACTGATTGCTGCATTTTTTAAAGATACTAATAAAAGTAAAAAACCCTTATTTATTCATTGTTTCGGATCGCCCGCCCCGCGACCAGACAATTCATCCTGTTCCTTCTACACTTCAGCAACCTATTTTAGTAAAGCCTCCTCTGGCACGCCACTTTCGTCTTGTAATCGCACAGAATTTTATGATTGTCAGACTTATTTACTTGATCCTGTTTTCAACATCCTTGGTTATGGTAGCGCAGTCGCAAACCAGAATTTCAGGGTTTGTTCAAGACGAAAAAGGAGAGCCCATTCCGGGGGCTAACGTCATGATAAAAGATTCTTATGATGGAACAAGCTCCAGTGTGGACGGAAAATTATCTTTTATTTCTGAGGAGCTTGGTGCTAAAATTTTAGAAGTTACGTTTGTGGGGTTTAAAACTTTTTCGCAGGCAATTCAATTAGCTGGTAAGGAGATTGAAATTCAGGTCACCTTAAAAGAAGAGATCAATCAACTTGATGGCGTAGTTATTTCTGCGGGTTCTTTTACAGCTGGTGAAGAAAACAGAAGGACAATTTTAAAAGCCATTGACATTGCAACAACAGCCGGAGCCACAGCTGATATTGCAGGGGCATTGAATACTTTGCCAGGTACAACAAAGGTAGGTGAGAGTGGAAGGTTATTTGTTCGCGGTGGCGATGGTTCTGAAACCCGCACCTTTATTGATGGCATGGCAGTGCTTGATGCCTATGGTCCAGCGGCACCCAACACCCCTTCACGTGGACGATTTCTTCCCTTCATGTTTAAGGGAACCAGTTTTAGCACCGGTGGCTACTCGGCTGAGTACGGCCAAGCTCTTTCATCGGCCTTAGTGCTTAACTCGAAAGACATTGCAGAGATGAATCAAACAGACATTGGTATTCTCTCCGTTGGTGCCGATGTTGCGCATACCCAAGTTTGGGACAGAGCTTCTGTTTCGGGTAAGGTTCAATATACCGACATTCGGCCTTACTTTAGGTTGATCAATCAGGAAATAGATTGGAAAAAACCACCCGTATCATTAGAAAGCAGTGCAGCGTACCGCCAAAAGATTGGTAAGGATGGCATGTTTAAGTTCTTTGGAAATTTTAATCAGACTTCTTTCTCGCTATTCAATCATGATATCCTTGATCCAACCATCAAGCAACAATTTGATCAAGACAATTATTATCGTTATGGCAATGGCACGTATCAGCAATCGCTTGGCGCGAACTGGTCTGTACGTGGTGGGGTGTCGTATTCCTACAACCAAAACAAATTAGAGTTTGATGGAAGTCCGGTAAGCGAAACTGAGCAAGGACTTCATGCTAAGTTAGTTGCTGAACATTCTGTTTCTGATCAATTGGAAGTTCGGGTAGGTTCTGAATTTTATAATCGCAACTATGAGGTTACAAGATATAATTCAAACAGCGATACAAATGAGGCGCTTACTTTTACTGAACCGATTTCAGCAACGTTTGTAGAAACTGAATACTATGCGAGTAATCATTTTGTAGTAAAGGCTGGTGGACGGCTTGAAACAAATGTGTTAAATAATTACACAAGTCTTGACCCACGCCTATCGCTAGCTTATAAGCCAGGTAAGCAAGGCCAATTCTCTTTTGCTTACGGAACGTTCAGACAATCACCTCAAAATCAATATGTGCGTATTGATAATCAATTGAATCCTGAAAAAGCGGAACACTTTATATTGAACTACCAGATTATTACCAACCGCAAAACTTTTCGGGTTGAGACGTATTATAAAAAGTATGATCAGCTGATCAAGTTTGAAAATGGTAATCCGAATGCACTTGCCAATACTGGTTCCGGGTTTGCAAAAGGCGTTGAACTTTTCTGGCGCGATAGTGAGACAATTAAAAATGCTGACTATTGGATATCATATTCTTTCTTGGATACGGAACGCAACTATTTAAATTTTCCAACTTCGGCTGTCCCTTCTTTTGCATCGGCACATAATTTCTCTTTCGTTTACAAACATTTTCTAACAGCATTAAAAACACAAGTAGGATTTACCTATAGTTATAGCAGCAGTCGCACGTATTACAATCCCAACAAATCTTCTGATCAATTTAATTCGGATAAAACACCGGCCTATCAGGACTTAAGTGCCAACCTAGCTTATCTACCAAAAAATAATTTGATCATCTATTTGTCGTGCACAAATCTGCTGCGGCATGATAATATTTTCGGGTATCAATATAGCACTACCCCCAACGATCAGGGTGTGTACGTAAGTCGTGCTACACGGCAGGCAGCACCGCAGTTTTTGTTTGTGGGTGTGTTTATCACAATCAGTAAAAATAAATCAGTCAATCAACTTCCAAATCTTTAATCATTAACTTTTAAACTAATACAAGTATGAAAACAATTATTTTATTTTTCGCATTCATCATTTCAATTTCGGCCTTTGCTAATGATGAAAAGTATTTCGCTCAAATGGGTAAGCAGGTGCAAGCTGTTTATGTAGCTAAAACAATTGACGAGTATCAAGTGGCAGTCAATGCACTCGATAGGATTGCAAATGCTGAGAAAACAAAATGGGAGCCGTATTACTATGCTGCTTACGGAAACATTATGATGGCGATTGCTGAAAAGGAGGGGTCAAAAAAGGATTCGTACTTAGACCTGGCTCATACTGCAGTTGAGAAGGGGAAAGAACTTGCGCCTGCAGAATCGGAGCTAGTTACGCTCGAAGGATTTGCTCATATGATTCGTGTAACCGTTGATCCTGCAAGTCGGGGCCAAAAATATTCCAGCTTGTCTATGCAAACCTTTGGTAAAGCGTTAAGTATGAATCCAAAGAATCCGAGGGCTTTGTCATTGTTGGCTCAAATGCAATTAGGTACTGCTCGGTTTTTTAATCAACCGCCCACGGAGGCTTGCGAAACCGCTCGCAAGGCAGCAACAATTTTTGAATCACCTACTGAATCTGAAAATCCTTTGGCGCCAAGATGGGGAAAGGAAATGAATTTGGGAGTGTTACAAAATTGTAAATAATGATTTAAACACATAGAGTGTTAGCCACAGATTCACAGATTGTAGGAAAGAAAAATAGATACTTACCTTTTAATTACTTTAACAGCCGCAGAGTTTAAAGGTGGTAAGAATATAATCTCTGAATCTGAGGCAATACATTTTTAAACACATAGCCATACAGAAAGCATAGAGTTAAAAGCCGTAGTTTGTAATAAAAAATAATCTGTGAATCTGTGGCTAAAGAGAATCATAATAAATAATATTATAATTTGCAGCATGCCTTCGTTGATCACATTCCTTAAAGAGAATCTTAAAACCAGTTTTTGGGTAAGTATTGCTGGCTTTATTATGAGCTACTTTATCTGGCGTGGGTGTTGCGAAAGTATCAGTTCTCTTGTTTCGATAGCGTTCTTTACCGCATCCTTGTGGTTGGCTCTTTGGCTTGGCAATGCTTATGTTAGCAACTTACTCGATTATTTTTTTTCATGGGAGAGACAAACCATTGTCCGTTTGGTTGCCGGCTTAGTTGGTATGGTGGTTTATACCTTGAGTGCCGTATATAGTTTGGTATTTCTTTTCCAAACTGTGTTAGGTTTTCATCTTGGCGATAGCATGGAGGAAACCTACTACATAACGATTGTAATTACCTTGATTATTACGTTATTTATGACAGGCCGTCTGTTTTTCGCAAACTGGCTAAAGGCAGCGGTCGATGCAGAGCGATTGAAGAAGGAAAACGTGGAGGCGCAATACAATAATTTAAAGAATCAGGTTAACCCGCATTTTCTTTTTAATAGTTTAAATGCCCTCACCAATCTTGTTTATCAAGATCAGGACAAGGCCGTAAAATTTATTAAGCAACTTTCTGAAGTATATCGCTTCGTGTTGGCTAGCCGCGATAAAGAGGTAGTTGCCCTTGAAGAAGAGATACATTTTTTGGATTCGTACGTATTTCTGCAACAAATCCGATTTGGCGACAAACTTAAAATTAGTATTGAGTTGCCAGAATTAAAATGTTTGGTGGCACCCCTTGCTCTGCAAATGTTGGTTGAGAATGCCATCAAACACAATGAAGTTTCTGAAGATTATCCGTTAACGATTCGTATTTATAATCGCGACAAGAAAATTATCATTGAAAATTCTTTGAGACGTAAACCAGTGTTGGCCGAAGATTCACAGGGCCTTGGGCTTGAGAACATAAAGAAGAGATATGAGTTTTTAAGCGAACATAAAGTGGAGGTGAAAGAAGCAGATGGAAAATTTGTAGTTGCAATTCCCCAGATTGAGATTGTATGAAGGTATTGATTATTGAAGATGAACCGCTGGCCGCAGAACGATTAGGAAATCTGATTCGCGAGCTCCATGCTGAAATTCAACTGGTTTCTACATTAGACTCAGTAAAACGATCTGTCGATTGGCTTTCACAAAACACGGTTGACTTAATCTTCATGGACATCCAATTGGCCGATGGATTGAGTTTCGAGATTTTTGAGAAAACAGAAGTGAAAACTCCGGTAATTTTTACAACCGCTTACAATGAATATGCGCTCAAAGCTTTTAAGGTTAATAGCATCGATTACATTCTTAAACCAATTGATAAAGAAGAGCTAACCGCAGCATTCAAAAAATATCAAACACTTACCCAACAACCTGTTGTTCCGGCAAAAATGCTGGAGAGCATTGGTTACGCTATGCAAATGCTTACCAAAAAATATAAAGAGCGTTTTGTAATAAAAGTGGGCGAGCATCTTAAATCACTCGAGGTAAAAGAAATTTTATTTTTCTTCAGTTTAGAGAAAACAACTTTTGCACAAACAAAAGACGGGCGTAAACATATTCTCGATTTCACATTAGATCAACTTGAAGCCTTACTAGATCCAACTCACTATTTTAAAATCAATCGAAAATATATTGTAGGCATGGCTTGTATTCAGGATATGATAAGCCACACGAATAGTCGGATAAGACTTGTGTTAAAAACCAGTGACGATGCCGATGTAATTGTAGCGCGGGAGCGGGTGCAGGAATTTAAGGAGTGGCTGGATAAATAACGAGGTACGAAGTTAGAATTACGATTTACGAATTGTTACCAGAAATTGATATTTTAGTATTAAATCCTTGACATAACCTGTATTAATTGTTCAACATAAGTTTCGTTCACTTATTGCCCTACTTGTGGGCAGCGGCAAACTGTTAAAAGACTTTCTGTAAAAGAGGGCTGGAATGATTTTTGGGCGCGTATCTACGGCTTTGATGGAATGTTTCCTCGCACTCTTCGTGATATTACTATACGCCCGGGTGTAGCATCAAGAAAATATATTGAAGGTAATCGAGTTGCCTACTATGGGCCGGTTGGGTATTTTTTTCTCATGGTTACTCTTATCTATATAGTTGCCAGTCTTTTCAATATTGACTTGGTGGAGTTTATGAAATCCGCGAGCGACACAGGACTTCAGCCAAAAGCAAAAGTGGGCATTGGGCAAGAACGAATGATACAAGCAACCATGAAGTTAGCTTCTGATAACTTGAAAAGTTTATCATTTATCATGATTCCCATTTTTGCATTTTGTGGCCGCTACATTTTTTTCAGAAAGCAAGGATTGAATTTTATAGAGCACACAGTGCTGCCATTCTATTTGCAGGGGCATGTATATTGGTTAAGTATTTTTAGCCTTTGTGTGTATGCTTTAATTGGAAAAGTTTTACCCGCCTGGATACTGAAGATAGCTACAATTGCATTTTTTAGTTACGCTTATTCCAATATGTTTTCTGATCAAGGCCGAATAACATTCTTTTTCAAAGGACTTGGTATCTTTTTAGTTACCCAAATTATTTTTAGTCTGCTGCTGGTACTTGGCTTAATTATTTTGCTCAATACAAATCCGGATATATATGAGGCACTGAAGCCATCTAACAATCGCTAATCGTTGTTCATAAACTTGGCAATTAATCTGTGGAAGTGATGAGTCCCCATTTCTCGCGTGACTGAATACCTGCCGTGTGAATAAAAGCGCGATCTAATTCCTTTCTGCACATTTTCAACAATATCCTCGTCTTCAAGTTAAACTTTGTGTAAATCACCACCAGCTCCTTGGCGAAGCTTACTCTCGTCCCACACATAAGAAAGAAACGACACTTTTGTTTTTTTGAGTGTGATGGGGCGAACGATGTTTACCGATAAACCCCATGGATAAAAATTAAACATCATGTTGGGAAATATCCAGAAGTAATATCCGCCAATACGTTTTCCAAAGTCTTTCGATGTTGTTGGTAAGTCGAAAACTAATTCACCTTCTTTTGCGATGCCTAATTGTAGAATGGAATACTTGAATAGTTCAACATGGTAATTGCCATAGTCGATAACGGAGTTTAATCCGGCATGAACAAACGGAATGTGAAATCCTTCCAGAAAGTTTTCGCAGTATAATGCCCAATGTGCATCCATATAGTAATCTTTCGATAAATCAGGTCGGAATACAAATTCATTCATTGGCATCCAACTTACGCGTTCCATCATTTCTTTAAAGAAAGGCTGTGGATCGTTATGCGGATTTAAGGAGGTAAATAATAATTTCCCCCACTGATGCAGCGGCAGGTTGGTGAGATCGTCTGCTTCTGTGGGAAAATTTTTTACCTCTTTAAACTCGGGCATGGAAAGAAACTTTCCGGTTAGGTTAAACCTACGCCCATGGTATTTGCATCGAATATCATTACCCCGGCAGGGTTTTTCTACAATCAAATTTCCGCGATGCGTGCACACATTTGAAAGGCAATGAAGTTTTCCTTGTTTGTCGCGCGATAGAATCAGCCATTCGTCCAGATAATTTTCAAGCAGGTTCACTGGAGTAATCCAGCCGTCTTCTTTCACCAGATCCGTGTCACCAATTAAATGCCAACATTTTGCAAAAATGTTGTCTTTGGCTTTTTTAAAACTTTCTGGAAGCAAATAGAAATCCGTAGAAATTGTTTTGGCTTGAGAGATATCAGGATGAACCTCGAAATGGATCATATTTTATTTTTAATTTAAAGTTAATTATTGAAAGGTATAGTTCTGTCTTCTACTTGACAATCTTTAGTTGTGCTTCACCCGTATATAGAACAACTTTTAACAAATACAATTTTGAAAACCCTCAAACCTATTCTCTATTGGGGCGCTCGAATACTAGCAGCAGCCATTATGGCTCAAACGCTTTACTTTAAGTTTACAGCATCGGATGAGTCTGTTTATATTTTTACCACAGTGGGTATAGAACCGTGGAGCCGCATTGGCATTGGAGTTTTTGAGTTAATAGCATCCATTTTAATATTGATTCCGGCAACGGTTTGGCTTGGCTCCTTATTAGCCGTTGATTTAATGGCCGGGGCTTTCGGGATGCACCTGACCTTATTGGCTATAGAAATAAAAGGAGGTGGTGGTCAGTTATTTATATACGCATTAATAGTAACCTTTTGCGGACTCTATGCATTTTGGCAGAGCAGAAAAGAAATTCCTGGTGCAATCAAAAAATATTTACCCTCAGTTCTTCAGTAAGCTTAAGAGTTTTTCAAGGTCATCCGAAAGAGCGGGTACATTGCTTAGATAGGATTTGAGACCCTCTGTAAGGTAATTTGGAGTAGTTTCCTTTTTCTCAACTTTTGATTGTATGTCTCGCAACAGATCAAGCGCATCTTTTTTGGATGGGAAATCTTCGGCCTCCGTTTTATTTATTAGTGACCCAATTGCGGCCGTCACTTCATTCGCAATTATAATCGGTTCAGCAGGGACTGAGTAATTGACTGTATTTCTGCTAGTAATGCAGAGGTTGTAAGAGTCAATGATTTGGTCGAGATCTTTTCTGCCCAGATCACCGGCCTTCACTTTTTCAGAAACGGATTCGCAATCATCTAGGTAATTACCGAGAATTTTTTTGAATCCCAGATTTGGGACTTCTATAGGCAAATCACCCATTTTTTTGAAGAGTCGGCCATCATAACTATTTTGATTAGGAATTCGAAATGCGAATAGACTTAGGTATCCCTCTTTAAGTACTTTCATAAGCATGATTTTTTTTTCGTACTGCATTGGCTTATAAACCTGGCTGTCCATATTTAAGCTGAGAATCTGAAGCGCTGTAAAGAGTTGCTTTTTCTTTTCTACGGTAATTTGAACGCGATCAATCTGATCATAAGATTGGATCCTGATCTCACCATAAAGGGTATCAACTTTTGATGTTACCAAATAATCTGTTTGAGCTTCAACAGAAAGTGAAAAGAATATCAATATCGCAAGTATTCGTAGCATAAGTAAATTTTAAAAGCCGAAATTCGGTAATAACAAGATGCTTGCCAAGTTCAACACCTATTTTTGTTTTAGCCTGCCCACATCTTTAAGTGCTTTACTTACAATCCACTCCAATTGCCCGTTGGTACTTCGAAACTCATCAGCCGCCCACTTTTCAACAGCCTTTAGAATCTCTGGATCAAGCCGAAGAACGAAAGGTTTTTTTTGCGCCATGTTATTGATTTAATGTACCAGTGTTTACAACAGGACTCACGTCTTTATCGCCACAAAGCACAACCATTAAGTTACTTACCATAGCTGCTTTTCGTTCGTCATCTAATTCAATCACGCCTTCTTTAGCAAGATGATCAATAGCCATTTTTACCATACTTACGGCACCCTCAACGATTTTAAAGCGTGCTGCTACAACAGCTGTTGCTTGTTGCCTTCGTAGCATTGCACTGGCAATTTCCGAAGCGTATGCCAGGTATCCAATCCGCGCTTCAATCACATGAATGCCAGCCATGTCCAATCTACCTTTTAGATTTTCTTCCAACGCATGATTTACTTCATCCTGGCCCGATCGCAACGTAATTTCATGATCCGTATCAAAATTATCGTACGGATAAGTACCTGCTAATTTGCGAACGGCCGAATCGCTTTGTATGCGTACAAAGTTTTCGTAATTGTCAACTTCAAAAGCAGCTTTAAAGGTGTCGCGCACCTGCCATACAAGTATTACTCCAATCTGAATCGGGTTACCCACTTTATCATTTACTTTTATTTTTTCGCTATCAAAATTTCTGGCTCTCAGTGAAATATTCTTTTTGCTGAAAAACGGATTGACCCAATAAAATCCGTTCTCTTTCACGGTTCCTTTATACTCACCAAACAAAACCAGCACCATGGAGTCATTTGGATTGATAAAGAAAAATCCGAACATCAGGAAAATGCCTATCCCCAAAAGGAAGAACAGAAAAAACATGCGAGCTATCAATGGCCCGGCAATACCAGCTGCTAATAAAATAAGAACTATCCCAATCATAAGATAGCCTGACATCGGTGAATACAATTTTTCAGTTTTCATAAGAGTGATATTAAAATGATATTATTTTGATAAATGTAACGGGAATTCTTTTGCCGGGTTACTGTTTTAAGATATTTTTTTATTAGGCTTATATTTGGGGTTATTTTCAAAGCCCCATGGTCAATTATAATCCCAAAGTCTGGTTTTCATTAATATTCCAGGGGTATAGCCGCGGAGTGATGCGTACGCTAACTCCGGCTCTTATTATTGTAACATTCTTTACTGCAGGAGTTTGCTATTTATTATTAGATGTGCTTCGTTTCCATGAAAATGACTTTCATACCACTATAACTATGCACTCGTTGCTAGGTATTGTGCTGGGTTTGTTTCTTGTGTTTCGCACCAATTCGGCTTACGATCGGTGGTGGGAAGGCCGCAAACTATGGGGTAGCATGGTTAATAACACACGAACGTTGGCTATTAAAATAGATGCCTTTCTAGATAAAGAGGATGTTGAAACTAGAAAATGGTTTTCGATTATGATTCCGAATTTTGTGTTTGCTGTAAAAGAGCATTTGAGAAGGGGTGTGAAATTTGCCGAGCTGGAAGCGGTGCACAGTCAATTCATAAACGAATTAAAAACCTTCAAGCATATTCCCAACAAGTTGTCTTCCATGATGTATCACCGGATAAATTCTTTATATAAACAAAATAAAGTTTCAGGTGATCAACTTTTTATTTTGGATAAAGAGTTGAAAGAGTTTATGGATATTTTAGGTGCTTGCGAACGGATTAAGAATACACCTATTCCTTATAACTATAGTATGTACATAAAACAGTTTATTTTTATTTACGTGGTCACGTTGCCAGCCGGTTTTGTAAGCACCTCAGGTTATCTTACAATACCAATAGTAACGTTAATAACCTTTGTACTGCTAAGCGTTGAACTTATAGCTGAAGAAATTGAAGATCCTTTTGGCACCGACATTAACGATTTGCCTATGGATGAACTGGCTGAGAAAATTAAAGACGATGTAAAAGAGATTCTAGTATAGGCAGCGCTGCTTAGTTGGTTGTCACCGTATAAATGAAATATAAAATAATTAATAAAATCATAACACCATACATAATCAAGTCTACCCGCACGTAGGCCTTATATTCGCGATACAATTCTTTTATTCTTCTAAACATTTTTGCCAATTAAACCTTTTATAGTGGCTGGGAAGAAATATGTTTCGTAAAGGTAACTATTTACTCATTTTTCCGTATTTCCTGTTTTACAATCTATGCGTACTAAAATTCTTTATCTCCTTTTCTTTCTCGCTTATGTTTCAGCTTTCGCTCAACCAAAGCATACTATTAGCGGGTATATTAAAGATGCGGCCAATGGCGAGGTCTTGATCGGGGCTACAATTTATATTAAATCATTAACAACTGGAGCAACCACCAATGTGTATGGATTTTATTCGGTAACTGTTGACGAGGGAACTTATGATGTGAGCTATAGCTATATCGGATTTGCTTCACAGGTAAAGACGTTAACTTTATCAGAGAATACGCGCATTGATATTGAGTTGCAAGGAGAGGGAATGCAATTAGAGGAGGTAGTAGTCAGTTCAACTAAAGACGAGCAAGGGGTTAAAGCTCAGGAGATGAGTACCAATCGCTTAGATGTTAAAACCATTATTCGGATTCCTGCTTTTCTTGGCGAAGCCGATGTAATTAAAAGTTTGATTCAACTGCCTGGTGTATCCACTGTTGGCGAAGGCGCTTCGGGGTTTAATGTGCGTGGCGGTAGTGTGGGGCAAAATCTGATTTTGTTAGATGAGGCAACAGTTTATAATTCATCGCACTTGCTCGGTTTCTTTTCGGTATTTAATCCTGATGCGGTAAAAGACATTAAACTTTACAAAGGTGCTATTCCAGCTCGCTTTGGGGGTCGCCTTTCATCGCTATTAGATGTGCGCATGAAGGAAGGAAACAATAAAACGTATGAAGTAAATGGCGGTGTTGGAACCATCTTTAGCCGCGGTGCGGTGGAAGGTCCTTTATTTAAAGGTGATGGCTCTTTCATAGTAGCTGGCAGGCGGTCGTATGCCGATATTTTGGCACGGCCCTTTGTCGATTTGCTGAAAGATGGTGGGGCATTGAATTTCTATGACCTTACGGGAAAGGTTAACTATAACATTAATAAACGCAATCGAATTTTTGTTTCTGGGTATACCGGCCGCGATAAGTTTTTCTTCGATGGCAATCAGGGATTTTCGTGGGGAAACAACACGGGCACCATACGTTGGAATAAAATTTTTAACGATCGCCTGTTTGCTAACTTTTCGGGCATCTTCAGTCAATACGATTATTCACTTCAGTTTGGAGACAATGAACGCGATAACTTTCGTTGGAAATCTTCAATTAGAAACCTCACGTTCAAACCTTCCTTTAGCTATTTTTTAAATACGAAGAATGAAATCTCTTTTGGTGTAGAAGCAAATTATTACTCATTTCAACCAGCCAATGCGTTTGGAACTTCCAACGGAAACAGGATTGACATCAGCTTACCTGAGAAATACAATTTAGAATCGTCTGCCTATGTTGGAAACACGCAACAGTTATCGTCTAAAATATCGGTAGAGTATGGCTTGCGCTATTCTCGTTTTAATGGGTTTGGCCCCGGCAAGCAATACACCTATAACGACACCATACCAGGCCGAAGGAGATCAGTTGTAGATGAAAAGACATTTGCCAACGGAGAAACAACGTCTACTTATCAAAACTTTGAGCCTCGTTTTTCCTTCAAAGCTGAATTAAATGATCTGAGTTCGATAAAAGCAAGCTACACGCGCATGGCGCAATACCTACACTTGATTTCTAATACAACAGCATCCAATCCTTTGGATGTCTGGACGCCCACAAGTAACAACATTAAACCTGAATTAGGAGATCAATGGGTTTTAGGCTACTTCCGTGATTTTGGTAAGGAAAAAATGTTTGAGTTTTCGGTTGAAGCCTACTATCGGAATACTCAAAACCAAATCGACTACATAGATGGTGCCGACTTATTAATTAATGAATTTTTGGAAGGTGATCTGCTGGTCGGAAACGGCAGAGCCTATGGCGTTGAGTTTTATTTGCAAAAGAAGGTTGGCCGGTTTACAGGTTGGGCGGCCTATACAATTGCCCGCACTGAACTTAAAGTAGATGGCATTAATCGTGGTGAGTGGTATGCTGCACGATTCGATCAAACTCATAATTTAAAACTTAGTGGTTTTTATGATCTCAATAAGCGCTGGTCAGCTTCAGCAAATTTTACTTTTGTTAGTGGCACCCCGTCAACATTTCCTACATCAAGGTATGTAGTTCAGGATATTCTTATTCCATACAACGCGCTTGAAAGCCGTAACAATGTGCGTTTACCTGCTTATCATCGGTTAGATGTCTCCTTTCGCTTAGAAGGTAGAACAGTAAAGCGAAATGGCAATGCACGAAAGAACAGTGACTATTGGGTATTTGGTGTTTATAATCTTTATGGGCGTAGAAACCCATTCTCAATTTATTTTACCCAAGGGAAGGATCGCGTAACGCAGGGTAGCCCAATCAATAGCGAGGCACGTCAGCTTTCGATTATTGGTACCGTGGTACCTTCGGTCTCTTATAATTTTAAATTTTGATTTTTATGAAACGCCTCTCACTATATATAGTAACTATTCTAACGGGTTCATGTATCTTTTATTCATGTGATGAGGTCATTAACCCGGCATTAGAGAAGGCCGAGCCGGTACTCGTTATTGATGCATGGCTCAATGATGCAGTCGGAGATCAGAAAATAAAAATTACCCGATCGCAACCTTATTTTGAAAATGTGTTGCCAACAGGAGTTAGTGGTGCGGTGATTAGTGTTACTGATACAAATGGAAAAGTCTATTCATTTTCTGAAACGGAAGCCGGTGTTTATGTGTGGACTCCTCTAGTTAATGAGAGATTTGGTGAGGTTGGTTTAAGCTATAATTTATCGGTGCAGGTGGGCTCTGAAATTTTTGTTTCCGAAGCCCGCATGGGGCGTGCCCC
>Ga0163148_10000180_pt1 | contig 80775 bp, 57 predicted proteins | sample OliLakLV19MP7P2_FD_148606 | JGI IMG/M metagenome (GOLD analysis project Ga0163148, IMG submission 148606) | Freshwater microbial mat bacterial communities from Lake Vanda, McMurdo Dry Valleys, Antarctica- Oligotrophic Lake LV.19.MP7.P2 | ecosystem: Environmental > Aquatic > Freshwater > Lake >...
CCTCGCGCGGCTTGTTGATGATTCGCTCAGGTGAGTGTCGTGTCCGTTTCATCGAGAGTCTCCGAAGCCCGGCCGGGGCTCATCGGGACTCTCATAGGAACTGGCTCAGATTTTGGGGAGCAGGTCAGCATCTCGGCGTGTACATCGTGACGCGGAGTTTTAGCAAGTCGGACGTTTATAAGTGCTCGCGTGCGTTGCGCGATCGATGTCCACTTGGCTATCCACGCTAGCGACACAATGACCCAGGAGTCCATATGAACAGGATCATGAAGGTTCTTCTTTCCCTCGCCTTGGTGACGACGCTTCTCGCCGTCACAGCAGCGACGGCGCAGCCGAATTCCGACGAGAAGTCGGCCGCCATCGTCGCTGCCGTCAAGGCCGGTCGGGTAGCGTACGACGTGCTAAAGTCGTGGAATAGCGAGCACGACCGCATTCAGCCGATCATCGAAGAGGTCGACGGACAGAAGTTCTACGTCTACTACGTGCCGATGATCAACGAAGACAGCCGATGCTCGCTCAACTGGGCCAAGGACGTCTTCCAACCCGACGGCGGAAAGATTCGCGTCGAGCTGATCAATGTCCCCGACGAAAACGTTCGCGCTCTGGTGAACGTGCAGGGCAAAGGCGACAAGCAGGGAAAGGTCGACCGCAATCGCGGCCCGGTCTTCAACCTGAAGTCGGCAGTCGAGCTCGATTGGGGCGCGGGGCACTCCGATGACCGCGCCTTCTACTGGGCGGAACGCAACGGCTTCGATGCGGGGCGCATCCTTCCGCAATATCCGGCGGCGGCGTTCAAGGTCTCGGTGCTCAAGCCGCGGTCGTAGGAAGACGGGATTCTGTGAATGACGGGCCCGGGCACTGCACGGTGCTCGGGCCTTTTTGGTTTATCTGACCTCGATCGGCTTGCACCGGTGAGCGCGCCGCTTCCTCATCGCGTAGTCTCGCGGGGACCGTCGGCTCCCGTTTGGCTGTATCCTCCCTCGCTCCATGTTCGGTCTCACGACTCAAGAAACCGCCCAGCTCGTGACGTCCGTGCTTGTCATCCTCGTGATGCTGCTCGTGATTCTCATCGGGTGCGCGTACGCGATTCTTCTGGAGCGGAAGCTTTCGGCCTGGATGCAGGATCGCGTCGGTCCGAATCGCGTTGGCCCGGGCGGTCTGCTGCAGCCGATCGCCGACGGACTGAAGTTCCTTTTTAAAGAGGACTACAACCCGGCCGGTGTTGAGAAGTGGCTGTTCATTCTCGCTCCGGCATTCATCATGATTCCCGCGATGGTGGGATTCGTGATCGTCCCGTGGGCTGGTCTGCTCGATCTGTCGACGCTGCCGTTCGGACTCGCGTCGACGCTCGGCGTCGAGGGCGTTCACGTGCATATCGCCGGAGCGCAGCTGAATGTCGGCATCATCTATCTGCTCGGGACATCGGCGCTCGGTGTCTATGGCGTGAGCCTCGGCGGCTGGGCCAGCAACAACAAGTGGTCGTTTCTCGGCGGTCTCCGAGCGAGCGCTCAGATGATCTCGTACGAGATCCCGATGGGGCTCGCGCTGCTCGCCGTCGTCCTCACGGTCGGCTCGGTCGAGCCGTTTGAAATTATCACCGGGCAGCAGACGGGCGGCTGGAATCTGCTGACGCAGCCGATCGCCGCCATCATTTTCTACGCGTGCCTTCTGGCCGAGGCCAATCGGGCGCCGTTCGATCTCGCCGAAGCTGAGTCGGAGCTGGTCGGCGGCTATCACACCGAATATTCCTCGATGAAGTTCGCGATGTTCTTCCTCGGCGAGTACTTCCACATGCTCACCGGCGCGGCGTTCTTCACGCTGCTCTTCCTAGGCGGCTGGTCGCTGAATCCGTTCGGCTACGGGCCGGATCTGCCCGCCGCAGGGGGTCTGCTCGTGATTCTCGCGCAGTGGGCCGTGGTGCTCGGCAAGGTGGGATTGCTCGTCGCCTTCGGCATGGCCATCCGCTGGACACTGCCGCGTTTCCGATTCGACCAGCTGATGCGGCTCGCGTGGGAGGGCATGATCCCGACAGCGACGCTCGTCGTCCTCGTGACCAGCGTGTTCGTCTATCTCGGTTGGAACGACTTCATCTGGCTGGGCTCGCTCGGCTGCATCGCGATCGTGTATGCGGCACAGGGACTGATGCCGAAGCGGCACAATCCCAATCACAAGGTGCCGATGATCGGAAGCCGGTTCTCGCCGATGCGCGACGAGGACATCTTCACGAGTCCGACGCATCCGATCGCCCTCTCGGACGCAGCGATCTCCGATCCGAAGCAGGGGCCGATTTCCATTCACTGAACCGATGCGATCACTCGTCGCCCTCATTGAGCTTGCACGGCTCGCCTGGAAGACGGGGTTTCGTCTGCGTGGCTCGTACTGGCAGTGGCGCAACGAAACGGCGTTCGGTCATGATACAGCGCGCATGCCGACAGCCCGCGCGCGGCGCGAGGCCATCATCGAGTACGCGAACTGGGTGCGGTCGATGCGGGCCCTCCGGCGCCGCTGAGACGCTCCGCCGAAATTCACGCAAATGGTCCGGCAATTCCCGGCCGTCGCGCAGCGAGCCGTAGCATGCGTTGATGGCCAAGACGCGCGTGACTTTCCTGTGCCGGTCGTGCGGATCGTCGCATCCTCGATGGATGGGCAAGTGTCCCGACTGCGGCACCTGGGACAGTCTGGAAAAATTCACGCCGCCCACTGACGAGCCGGCGCCGCCGCAGGCCATGGGCGCCGCCGCGCAATGGCTGGCGCGCGGCGATGACCCGTCCGCCGATGGTGCCGCTGCCGCCGCAGCGGGTGCTGTACCGCTCGATGAAGTCTCCACGCGCGAAACACCGCGCATCGCCACTGGCGTGGCTGAACTGGATCGTGTGCTTGGCGGCGGCATCGTGCCCGGCAGCGCCGTGTTGTTCGGCGGTGATCCCGGCATCGGCAAGAGCACGCTGCTTCTGCAGGCCGCAGCGCGCCTCGCGGACGTCGGCCGGCGCGTGCTGTATGTCTCAAGTGAAGAGAGCGCTCAGCAAGTCAAGCTGCGCGCGGAACGAGTCATCGATGTCGATGACGGGGCCGACCGTGAACGAAGCGCACGGTCCAAGAATCTGTACGTGCTGTCCGAGACCAACATCACGCGCATCGCCGAGCAGGCGCGGCGCGTGCAGCCTGAACTGCTCGTCATCGACAGCATTCAGATGCTCTGGAGTTCCGGTGTCGAAGCGGCGCCTGGTTCAGTCACACAGCTGCGGCGCGCATGCCTCGAACTGGTGTGGCTCGCTAAGGCATCGAACATGTGCGTGGCGCTCGTAGGCCATGTCACGAAAGAAGGCGAGCTTGCGGGTCCCAAGCTGCTCGAGCATCTGGTCGACGTGGTGCTGCAGTTCGAAGGCGATCGCCATCACGCGTATCGCGTCGTCCGACCGATCAAGAACCGCTTCGGATCCACGCAGGAAATAGGCCTTTTTGAGATGACTGGCGCGGGGCTGATCGAAGTACGTGAAGGATCTCTCACACTGACGCACGGCGATCACGGGGGCGACGAGGGTGAGGGCGGCGGCGCGCCGACCCAGCGACCAGGTACGGTGTTCGTTCCCTCACTCGCCGGATCGCGCTGTCTCATCGCGGAGATACAGGCGTTAACCGCAACAAGCTTCCTCGGTGCCGCGAAGCGCCGCGCATCAGGACTCGACTCGAATCGTCTTGCAATGCTGATCGCAGTGCTGGAAAAGCACGGCGGATTGCGGCTTGCTGATCAAGATGTGTTCGCGCAGGCTGCAGGCGGAATGAAGATCGTCGAACCTGCTGCGGATGTCGCGCTGGCGCTTGCGATTGCAGGCGCGCACTATGCGCGGGCGACACCTGTCGGGTTTGCAGCGATTGGCGAGGTCGGTTTGACGGGTGAGGTCCGTGCAGTACGTCAGATCGAGCAGCGCGTCGCGGAGATCGTGCGGCGAGGTGGGCGGATGATCGCCGTCCCCGCGAGTCAGGCGGCCGCGGCGCGGTCTGCGGTACGCGAAGCCGGCGACGGAACGGGCGAGAACCAGGGCGCGAAAGCGAGGGCAAACACCCGGGCTCGGCTCGATCCGCTCACTTCTGATGTAGAAATTTTTCCGGTCCGATCCATTGGACAAGCCATAGATGCGCTGGGGACAAGTGCACCGGTGACTCGGAAAACTGTCGTGAAGAGCGCCATTAGTCCATGAATATAAAGGACTTGCAAGTTCGATCGGTTTTCGCCCGCATCGTGGATAGGGGTTCAGCCGGCGCTTGACTGGCGGATCGTTGACAACCCGTTATGATTCGCCCCTCATTCGAGCGGCCTTCGGTGGTCGATATCGATATTTCGCGTCCGGCTCGCGTTTCCCTGTGATGCGAGCAATGACGGACGGGTGGATGAACTGGGCCCCTAGCTATCGAAATTGGCGATGGGCCCGTCCAGTTCAGGAGAGTCATACATGAGTCTGACCAAGACTGTTAGTCTCGTAGCTGGCACGACGCTCGCCCTCAGCGGTGCGGTGTTCGGGTCGACGACCGAGGCAAACAACGACGCCCAATCGCAGATCAATCTGCTGAGGGCCGAAATCGCCGAGCTTAAGAATCAGGATTCCGCGAACTGGCTGACCGAGCAGCGCGCGTCCGAGATCAAGGGCCTCGTGCAAGACGTACTCGCCGACGCAGATACCCGAGCTTCGCTCCAGGGTGCTGCATCAACGGCGGGTTGGGATAACGGGTTCTTCCTGGCCAGCGCCGACGGTAACTTCCGTCTGAACGTCTCGGGCAACGCCCAGATCCGCTGGACTTGGAGTCATCGCGACATCGACAGCAACGTCGATCCCGATACCGAAGAGAACAGCTGGGGTTTTGCGACGCGTCACACCACCCTCACCTTCGCCGGTCACATCGTTGATCCGAGCTGGCGCTACAACGTTAGCTTCGGCTTCTTCGACGACAGCGGCGACTACGACGGTGAGTCGACCATCGGCACTGCCTACCTCAACGACATGTACGTGTTGAAGGACTTCGGCAACGGCTTCTACCTGAAGGCTGGCCAGTTCGTCGCCGCGTATTCGCGCGAGCGAATGATGAGCGACAGCGGGCTCCAGTTCCTCGATCGCTCCAACTCCAACTACGTCTTCGGCCTCGGCCGCACGCAGGGTGTTGAGATCGGCTACATCGCGGACATGTTCCGCATTGCCGGTGCCTACAGCGATGGTGTCGGTCCCAACAGCCCGACCCAGAACCGTGGCTTCAATCCGAACACCGGAACATCGCCGCCAACCGACTTCGCGGCCAACGGTCGCGCTGAGATTAAGTTCGCCGGCAACTGGAAGCAGTTCGAGTACGACCAGTCCTTCCGTGGCGAAGAGTTCGGCCTGCTCGCTGGTGTTGGTGGCTACTACCAGACCGGTAACCAAGGTGGCGCGGGCTTCCCGACCGGCACCGCAACTGACGGCGACGATTACGGCTTCACCGCCGACGTAACCGTCAACTTCGGTGGCTGGAACATCCTTGCTGCCGCCTACTGGCAGACCTCGGATGAGGAATGGGTTGGCGCTACGCCTGGCGCCGGCGATTTCGATCGCTCGGGCTTGATGGCGCAGGTCGGCTTCTTCCTGACTGACGATTTCGAACTCGTCGGCCGCTACGAGTACGGCGACTTCGACAACCAGGGCCTGTCTGACGGTAACACTCAGTCGATCGCCACGATCGGTGCCAACTGGTACTTCGCAAAGAACCGCGCGAAGTGGCAGACCGACCTGTCGTACGCATTCCACTCGATGGGTGACTTCGCAGTCGCCGGCAACGGCTGGTATGTTGACGGTGTTGACTCGAACGGCGACGCCGAAGATGGCCAGTACGTCTTCCGCACCGGCATCAACATCAACTTCTGATCGTCTCCCGACGGCCTGACGCGAAATCGTTGTGCATGACTCCAGCCGGCCGGTCCACGAGGACCGGCCGGTTTTTCGTTGCGCGCGATTTCCGAACGACTCTGTGCACATTTCGCCGCGCAAAATCTCACCGTACGGCGCGGGGGTGCCCGATAACGAGCGCGTTCTGGTACGCGCGATGAGCGGAGCTCGTCCGATGCCAGGCATCAACCCGCATCGGATTGGGAGCCGCAAGGATGCGCATCGCAGGTTCGTCTCGTAGCCGTTTCATCGCTCGCGTCGCGGCGCTGCCACCGCTCGCCGCGGCTGCGGCCATGTTGCCCGCCAGTTCCCTGGCCCTCGCCGCGGATGACGCGCCGCCTCCCGCCGCCGCGCTGCAGGACATGGCGCGGCGACTCGACCAGCTTGAAAAGAAGAACGCCGAGCTGGAGGGCGAAGTCAAAACGCTGCACGCCGCAGACGGCGAAGCGTGGCTGAGCGAAGAACGCGCGGCGCAGATACGTGCGATCGTCAGCGACACGCTCGCTGATGCCGACGGGCGAGCGAGCCTCCAAGGCAGCGGCATGACCGCCGGCTGGGACAACGGGTTCTTCCTCGGTAGTCCCGACGGACGATTCAAGCTGCAGGTCGGCGGCATGATTCAGGCACGATATATCTATGGATCGGTGCGGGAGCCACCGTCGACGGGCGGTCTCACCGCACCCCGGTGGGCTGACGGTCAGGAGCAGCGCTCTGGTTTCGACACGGGCAATTCACAGTTGTGGTTCGCCGGTCACGTCTTTGGGCCGGGCCTCACCTTCAAGTTGCGGGGCCGGTTCGCCAATGACGTCGGCACGAACGTGACGCTCACCAATCCAGCACTCGCGGACGAGGCGGGCGGCGGAGCGTTCCAACTCGAGGATGCGTGGGCGCGGATCGAACTCGACGCCAACTGGTTCGTGCGGGTTGGCCAGTTCCGACTCCCGTTCTCGCGCGAGGAGCTGGTCGATCCCGAGTACGTGTTCGGCGTCGACCGCTCACTCGTGTCGTATTCCTTGGGCCTGAGTTACTCGCAGGGCATCGAGCTCGCCTACATCAGCGACCTGTGGAGGGCGCAGATGGCCTATTCAGACGGCGGCAAGGATGAGGTTGGCGGGCAGATGAAACTCGTGGGTACGCTGCCCCAGAACCGGCGTTGGGATTACACGCCGACCGACTGGTCACTCACCGGGCGCATTGAATTCAAGCCCTACGGCGAGTGGAAGGACTTCGACACGTTCACCAGCACGCCAGGCTCGGATTTCGGCCTTATGTTCGGACTCGGTGCGCACTGGCAGTCCACTCGTCCCGATTATGGCCGGACCCCGCTGGTGCCGCCCGTGACGCGCAACGAGAACGACTGGCTCATGGTGACGGCCGATGCCAGCATGAACTTTGGGGGAGCGAGTCTCTTCAGCTCGTTCACCTGGAGCTACACCGACAGCAGGTCGGCGTACTACTACGGCAACTTCGCGAACTTGCCGAACGTGGACGAGGACGTCGGCGTCGCGAACAAATGGGGCTTCGTGCTGCAAGGCGGCTTCTACGTCACCCCGAAGGTGGAACTCTTCGCGCGGTATGAACTCGGACAGCTCTCGTTCTCCGACCCCGATCGCGTCGACATCGGGGGCACTGGTGGGAACCCGGCTTTGGTGAACCAAATCCTCGCCCGCGAGAATCATCTGAACCTCGCCACCGTCGGCGTCAACTGGTACCTCGACGGCCACGACGCCAAGTTCACAGGCGACTTCGGCTACGCATTCGATTCGGTGAGTCCTTCGTGGTACACGCCACAGACCGGTTGGCGTGTGAGCGATGCCACCGACCAGTGGGTAGCGCGGTTGCGGTTTCAGATTGTGTTCTAGCCTTGTTTGATCCCTCCGGAGCGAGCTCGTTTGAGCGCTCCGCAGCGCCCTCCGGGCGCACAGTCGATCTTGCGCTGCGCGCCGCCGAGTGAATCGGCGGCTGCGGGTTTGCCTTTGACGCGCGCGAGCTCTGTCGCGGACCCGAGCGATCGCCCCGCGACGGCTGCAAGCGTTTTCATTGCGGCGGCGCTGTCGGAGCGAACGACCGTGAGCTGGTGGCGGCAGGCCGCTCGAGAATGAACCGGTGGAGATGACGTGACAGAGCGGGGGCGCGCCGCGTGCAGCAAGGGGCGCCGCGATCTCCGGCGGGTGCTGTTCCACCGGAGGGATCGGAACCACGAATCGCTGGTCGAGATCAGCGAAGTGGTATAGCTCTGCAAGGAACTTCGGCCCTCGTTTCGCGCTTCGTAGAAACTCGATGAACCGAGCCCGCTTCGCGGACACGACGAATGCGTTGATGAGCAGTTCCTCGCGATTCATCGAATTGCGCCAGCAGACGCCCGACAAGTTGAACTACGCCCCGCCCATGTGCGGCCTGATTCCGAAGCACTTCGGATGGCCTGTGGACGCACGTGAATCATGCCACGTACGTCGGCCTGTGCGACACCGGCGGGTCATCCGGACGACCGACAGTTGTGCGCAAGCGAGTGACTTGTCGCCAGACCCGGTACGTGTCGGTGTCCAGCATGAACGTGCGCTCGCTCATGCGAACGGATCCCGGGGCCTCGCGCTCGGCGACTGCCGAGGCCGCTCAATGGGTTGCGTCCACGGTCCGATGCAGGCCAGGAATTCACTGGGCCAGTTGTCGAGCGGCTCGATAACAACCCGTCCTCCCTCACGCCGGACGACAACCTCGGTCCGTTCATCGGGAAACCGGCAGTCTCCGGAAAGGCGAACTGCCTAGCTTCCGCCGTTGCGAAAGAGCTTGGTGCGATAGGCCATCGCTCAAGTCTAGATTGCCGTGTAGATGTCGCAAACGTAAGGTCGGCCCATTTCTTTAAGCGAGCGGATGCGGGATTTCCGCGCCCGCGGTTCCAGTGAATCAGCCGCCACTGCAGGGCCCTCCCCATCGTCAATGCTAAACTCGGCACCTTGAGCCCTCCGACGATGCCCGCCACTGCCCCCGCACCTGCCACCGGTTCCAATCTGAAAGTCCATCGCATCGAGGTCCGGCCCCGTCGTGGGCAGGCGGACCCTCGTGGCGCTGCTGTCCTGCGGCAGATCGAGTCGCTCGGCCTCGAGCGCCGCCCTCGGCGCGTCGACCACGCGTCCATCTACCTGCTCGAAGGCGACCTCACCAATGACGACATCGCCCGCATCGCGGACGAGCTGCTCGCGGACTGCGTGACCCAGGTCGCCGAACTGCAGACCGGCCAGCCGCCCGCCAGGTCCGGCGTCTCACTCATCGAAGTCCATCCCCTGCCCGGAGTCACTGATCCGGCCGCCGAGAGCGTGCAACTTGCAATTGAAGCGATGCTTGGCAAGCGCATCGCGGTCCGCACCGGTCAGCGCTACGACCTGCACGGTGTCGATGCGAAGCTCGCCCGCACCATCGCCGAGCGCCTGCTGGCGAATACGGTGATTCACGCGATTCACGACGCGCCTTACATCCCGGCGTCGTTTCCGCACGGCCATCCCTACACGCTCGCGATCCGCGAGATCGCCGTCCGGCAGCTCGGCGACGCCGAGCTCGAGAAAATGAGCCGCGACGCGCATCTCTTTCTCTCGCTCGAGGAGATGAAGGCGATCCAGACGGAGTACCGCCGCCTCGGCCGCGAACCGCGCGAGATCGAGCTGGAGACGCTCGCCCAGACCTGGTCCGAGCACTGCGTGCACAAGACGCTCAAGTCGACGATCCGGTATCGCGAGATGCCGAGCGGCACGGACGCGCCGGGCGGATGGTCGCTTCTCAGCAGTGCGGCGCAGCGGCCGCACCACGACGTGCAGCCTGACGGCACGGTCGTCATCCGCAACCTCTTGAAAGCGACTGTCGCGGCAGCGACGCATGAACTCATCGCCGACGGCATCGACTGGTGCCTCAGCATTTTCGTCGACAACGCCGGCGTGATCGCGTTCGACGACGAGTGGGCCGTGTGCTTCAAGTGCGAGACGCACAATCATCCGAGCGCGATCGAACCGTACGGCGGTGCCGCGACCGGCATCGGAGGCTGCATCCGCGACGTGATGGGCACCGGGCTCTCCGCGAAGCCCATCGCGGCGACCGACGTCTTCTGCGTCGCATATCCCGATGTCGAAGAGCTGCCCGCCGGCTGTCTCCATCCGCGGCGCGTGCTGACGCAGGTCGTCGCCGGCGTTCGCGATTATGGAAACCGGATGGGCATTCCGACAGTCAACGGAGCAGTCTGGTTTAATAATCATTACATAGGAAATCCTATGGTCTATTGCGGGTGTATCGGTCTGATGCCGCGCAGCGCGATCAAGGGGGATGTGCACGCAGGCGATCGCATCGTGGCGATCGGCGGCCGCACCGGACGCGACGGCATTCACGGCGCGACGTTTTCGAGCGCGGAACTCACCGACACGCACGCCGACGAGTTCAGCCACGCGGTGCAGATCGGCAACGCGATCACGGAGAAGAAGGCGCTCGACTGCCTGCTCGCCGCGCGCGACCAGCCGGACGGTCCGCTTTTTCGCGGTCTGACCGATTGCGGTGCCGGCGGATTTTCCAGCGCGGTCGGCGAGATGGGCAAGTCGATCGGCGCCGACGTGCATCTCGACCGCGCCCCGCTCAAGTACGACGGCCTCTCGCCTGTCGAGGTGTGGATCAGTGAAGCGCAGGAGCGCATGGTGCTCGCCGTGCCGCCGGAGAAGTTCGCGCGGCTCCAGCAGCTGTGCGACGATCACGCGGTCGAATGGTGCGACCTCGGCGAGTTCGGGACGCCGACGAAGGAGCTCGTCCTCCGCTGGCACGGCGTCGAAGTCGGCCGCATGGACACGCACTTCCTGCACGAGGGGCTTCCCACGCCGACGCGCGAGGCTGTGTGGGATCCGGCGTGGTCGGCGATTCAGCGCGGCGAATCGCGACGGTCCACGCTCACGACGGGCGGACGGTTCGGCCTCTCGGAACGGGCCGCCGATCTCGCCAAGGCGCTCGAAGCATTGCTGGCCCATCCGAACATCGCCAGCAAGGCGTGGATCATCCGGCAGTACGACCACGAAGTGCAGGGCATGTCCGTCGTCAAGCCGCTCGTCGGACCGATGGCGGGACCCGGTGATGCCGCAGTCCTGCAGCCGGTCGCGGGGAGCACGCGCGGTCTGTCCATTGCCAACGGCCTCGCGACGGGCCTTTCCGCTGATCCGTATCTGATGGTGCTCGCAGCGATCGACGAGTGTGTGCGCAATCTCGTCTGCGTCGGCACCGATCCGGCGCGCATCGCGATTCTCGACAACTTCTGCTGGCCTTCGTGCAAGGATCCGCGCAATCTCGGTTCACTCGTGCGGGCCGCCGAAGCGTGCTACGACGGCGCGAAGGCGTTCCGGACACCGTTCATTTCCGGCAAGGACTCGCTCAACAATCAGTTCGTGACGGAGAATGGCACGACGATCCAGATTCCGCCGACGCTGCTGATCTCCGGCTTCGGCATCGTTCCCGACACGCAGCAGTGCGTGACGATGGACGCGAAGAGCGCCGGCAGTGCGCTCGTCCTGATCGGCGCCACGCACGGCCGGTTGGGCGGCTCGCATTTCGCGCTCCTCACCGGCTCGCAGGGCGGCGAGCTGCCGATCACCGATCTCACGGTTGCGCCGAAGACCGCGCACGCGATCCACGCGGCGATGCGCGCGGGTCTTGTCAGGAGCGCGCACGATCTTAGTGAAGGCGGACTGCTCGTGGCGGCAGCGGAGATGGCGTTTGCCGGCGGTGTCGGCCTCGAGATCGAACCGGCAAACGCGCCTGGCCCCGCGACATCACTCGTCGCGAAGTGCTTCGCTGAGGAGCCGTCCCGCTATCTCGTCGAGATTGCATCGAACGATCTTGCCGCGCTGCAGAAGTTGCTGTCCGGCATTCCGCACAGCGTCGTCGGTCACTTCGTCACGAAGCCGGTCTTCGTCATCAAGGGAGCGGATGAGCAGATCGAGATTCCGCTCGATCGTCTGCGTGAGCGCTGGTCGACCGACACGGTGCAGGGATAAAGCGAAAGGAAGCGAATGCACAGCCCCGCGAACTCATCTCACGGCCGTCTTCCGCAGCTGGACGCGCTCGTCATCACGGCGCCGGGCATCAACTGCGATCTGGAATTGTGCCGCGCATTCGAACTCGCAGGCGCGCACGTCGAGACGCTTCATGTGCAGCGGCTTGTGCGCGAACCGGCGCTCATCGATCGATTCCGGCTGATCGGTCTGCCCGGCGGCTTTTCGTTCGGCGATGACATTGCGGCGGGACGTGTGCTGGCGCAGCTCATCCGCCAATCGCTGTATCCCGCACTCGTCGCTGCCATGCAGCGCGGCGTGCCGATGATCACGCCGTGCAACGGTTTTCAGATCGCCGTGCAGTCTGGTCTGCTTCCCGGCCCCGCAGCCGGCGGCCGTTGGCCCGACGAACCGGCCTCGGCGTCGGTGGCGCTCACACAGAATTCGGCCGCGTGTTTCAGTGATGTCTGGACGCGCTTCGTGATTCCGGCGAACACGCGCTGCGTGTGGACGCGCGGTCTCACCTGCGCGACGGGCACCGATGTGATTCCGTGCGCCCACGGCGAAGGCCGGTTTGTGACGGACGACGACACGCTCGCGGCGCTCGAGGCCAACGGGCAGATCGCCATTCGATATGCACCCAGCGATAATTTTAACGGCTCACAGGCGTGCGTTGCCGGCGTGTGCGACGCCAGCGGTCTTGTGTTCGGACTGATGCCGCACCCCGAGCGTTACACGCGCTGGACGCAGCATCCGACCTGGACGCGCCTCGATGCGTCACAGCGCCAGGGTGACACACCTGGTCTCCGCATGTTCAAGGCAGCAGTCGCGCACGCGGTCGGCGTGCCTGCCTGAATCAAACGGGGGATCGCATCGCAGACGACGAACTCATACCGCTTGCACCGGAGTCCTTCGTGTGCACGTCCTGCGGCGCACCGTTCGTGCCGAAGGGCGGTGATTCGCGATGCGGCAAGTGCGCGCACGTGCGCGGCGGGGCCTCGGTGCCGGCACCAGCCAAGCCTGCGCATGCCCCTCCACCGCGACTGTGCAAAGTGTGTGGATACGATCTTCGCGGCGTCTCACCTGCGGCCGCCTGTACCGAATGTGGCACGCCGCAGCCGGCCGCACCGACAGCGCGATCACGACAGTCGCCGCGTGATGAACTCGTGGACTACGGCGCGGGCCGCGCCGCGCGAGTCGCTGCAGCGATCGTCGTCGCGATGCTGTTGCACGGCGCGGCCATTTTTCTCGTCGCCCGCCACTGGTGGGCGTTTGTGCTGGGCGACTGGGCCGCGGTCGTGGCGTGGGGCGCACTCGCACTCGCCGCGGGTGTCATCGCGATGCCGACGGTGCTGCCGCGGTCCGTCGGTGCACGCAGGTGGCCGATTGGAGCAGCCGTCGGCGGCGCGACACTCGCCGCGCTCTCGCTCGCCGGTTATCCGCTGCTCGGCGGCGCCGGCAGTATTCCCGCACACGCAGCGCTCGATCTCCTCACGGTCATCGGCGCCGTCGCGTTCCTCATCGGTATGAGTCAGCGCATCCGGGACATCGCATCATGGGAAGGCCACGGCGCGGAGGACCTGAGTTTGCTGTCCTCGGCTGGCCCCCCGATTCTCGCGATCTTCGTGGGCTCGACGATGTTTATGCTCACGCCGTTCTTTCTGCGGCGCATTGACTTCGCCGATGTCTTTGTCATGGCCTTCGCGCTCTGGATGCTCCTGCGGCTTGCAGCAGTCGCGTGGCACGCTTACGAAGCAGGCACGACGAGTGTCAATCAGCAACAGCGGCGGGAGCGATTCAGGTCCTGACGATCGACAGCCACGCACGTCGGCGGCTCGGCACCGCTGCCCGTATCCTGTGCGTCCCTATGGAAACCGTGAGCGGTCAACCCGTGCAAGTGCCTGCGGCATCGATTCCCGGCACACTGCGCTGCGGCGTCGTCGGCGTCGGCCGAATGGGCCGACATCACGCCCGCCTCTATACGCAGCTCGCGGGCGCCGATCTCGTCGGCGTCGTTGATCGCGACCCGGCGCGCCGGCAGGCGATCACTGATCAGTATGGGGGTAAGGGTTTCGCGACGGTCGAAGAGCTGATCGCGCACGGCGTCGACGCGGTGACGATCGCCACGCCGACGATTCATCATCGAGCCGCCGCTGAACTGCTGCTCCGCGCGAATGTAGCGTGTCTCATTGAGAAGCCGCTGGCGCCCGACGTGCGCGAAGCGCAGGCGATTGCCGACACCGCTGCCGCGACAGGCGCGGTGCTGCAGGTCGGACACGTCGTTCGTTACGACCCGGTCATGATCGCGATTCGCAAACTCTCAGGGCTCCGTCCGCTCTTCATTGAAATTGATCGTGTCTCACCGATGACATTTCGTTCGGTCGATGTCGGCGTCGTGCTCGACATGATGATTCACGATCTGGATGTCCTGCTCATGCTCATGGGTGCGGAGCCGGAGGAGATCCACGCCAATGCCGTGTCGGTGCTCGGCGAAGCGGAAGACGTGTGCAACGCCAGGCTCGTGTTCCCGCCCGGTCCCGACGGCGTGCGGTGCGTCGCCAACGTCACGGCAAGCCGGCTGGCGTTGAAGACGGAACGCAAGATCCGCATTATCAGCAGTGACTGTTATGTGTCCGCGGACTTCGTCGAGCGCAAAGGTACGGTGGTCCGCAAGGCTGCGAACGACGCGCAGATCAAGGAACTTCGGGATCTTCTCAAGGAGGGGAAAGATCTGTCGAACATGAACTATCTCGATCTCGTCTCCATCGATCCGCTTGTCGTGCCAGCGCTCGATCATGGCGGCGAACCGCTTCGGCTGCAGGCGGAGGACTTTCTCGACGCGGTTCGCAACCGCCGCAGGCCGTTTGTCGACGCGACCGCAGGTTTCGCCGCTGTCCGCACTGCCGAGCGCATCGTGGCCAATGCCAAGGCTGCCGGATCGCGGATGGTCTAAACCCCCTAAGAAGCACGCATGACTCCTCCTCGCGGCACGGAAACCAAATCTTCTCGCACGCCTGCCGCTCCGTCGCGCGCTGGTGTGGCAGCGGCGCGGACAATCGCGGGCATGATCGGGTCGCACTGTTCGACGGCGGGCGGGCTGTACTTGGCAATCGAGGAGGCAGTCGCACTGGAGCTCGACTGCGTGCAGATCTTCACGCGCAGTCAACGTCAATGGGTCGCTCCGCCGCTGACAGAAGAGACTGTCCGCGCATGGAAGGCGGCGCGGACGTCGGCGGGCTGGGACGATCTCCCACAGCGCGTCGTGAGTCACAATTCGTACCTTGTCAATCTTGCTGCGCCCGATGAAACGAACCGCCGTAAGTCCATCGCGCTGCAGCGCGACGAGCTTGAGCGATGCGAGGCGCTCGGCATCTCGTTCAGTGTGGCGCATCCCGGCGCGCACCTCTGTGGAAGCGGCGGCACACCACGCGCGCCGCGCAGCCCGAATCTGCTCCGCACGCCGTGCAGCGCCGATGAAGAAGAAGGTCTCAAGACCATTGCCCGCAGCCTCGACACGCTGCATCGCGAACTGAAGGGATATCGCGTCATCACGTGTCTCGAGACGACGACCGGCAGCGGCACGAATCTGGGGTACGACTTCGCCCAGCTGGCGCGCATCCGCGCGCTGGTGCAAGAGCCCGAGCGCGTGGGCTTCTGTCTCGACACGTGCCATATCACCAGCGCCGGATACGATATGAGCACCGAGCGAGCCGCCCGGGCCACGCTCGACGAGTTCGATTCCATCTGCGGTAAAAGATCACTCTTCGTTATTCATATCAACGATTCAAAGAGCCCCGGCGGTTCGCGGATTGATCGTCACGAGCACATCGGGTTGGGAACCTGTGGCGAGGCCTGCTTTGCAGCGGTGCTCCGTGACCCGGATCTCACACTCGTCCCCAAGATCCTCGAAACTGCGAAGGAGGCCCATGAAAACGGACGTCCGTGGGATGCGGTGAATTCGGAACGCCTCCGCTCGATTCTCTCGGGACCGGCAAAAGGTGCCGATAGAGACGGGCCGCTCGCGCGGCGGGCGCGAGGGACCGCCGCGCACGGGAGTGCGGGTAGGACCACGAGTAGGACCAAGCGTGGAAATGGGAAGGACGATTGACGATGCCTCCGTTCCGGAGAACGAAACTCATCTGCATGACTGTGGTGCTCGCGGGCGCGAGCGGACTGCTGCCGTCCGTCGGCTGCGGCTCCTCCTTCCGACGCGGTTCGAACGCGCCGGCGCCCGTTGAACCGGCGCGACGCCTCGAGATCGTGATCGAGCCGACGGCGGCGCAGGAGCAGGTGCTCGTTGATGCAACCACGAAGGTCGACGCTGGCGAGTATGAGACGGCGCTTGGGCTCTTCAATGATCTCCTCGAAGAGAATCCGACGCTCGTCGACGCGCACATCGGCATCGGACGCACCTACGAGAAGATCGGCGATCTCGCGAAGGCGGCGCCGCCCTACGCGCGAGCCGCGGCGCTCGACGCAGACAACTACGACGCGCAGGTCGGCCTCGCCCGCGTGCTGTCAGGGCTCGGTCGCTGGAGCGAAGCCGTTCGCGCGTTTCACCGTGCGCTCGTCGTGCGCCCCGACTCCCTGGAAGCGAACGCCGGCATGGCGAGTGCCTATCTTCAGCTCAACGAAGCGCACGATGCGTTGACGTTTGCGGAGAAGGCAGTGGAGATCGCTCCGAACGACGGCGAAGCGCGGGTGCGCCTCGCGGTCTCGCTGGAGCACGTGGGTCGCTTCGCCGATGCCATCAAGGCCTACGAGACGGCGCTCGAACTCGTCGAACCACGCGACGACGTGTTGACGAGTCTCGTCAATCTGTACTGCCGCGAGAAGCGCTACATCGAAGCGATCAACACGGCGCTCGAACTCGTTCATCTGCAGCCGACGGCGAACGCGTATGAACGCCTGGGCTGGGCGTATTTCCGCACCGCGGACTACGCACGTTCGGCGGAGGCGTACACGAAGGGTGCCGAGATTGATCCCACACATTGGCCGTCGCTCAATGGTGTCGCCACCAACGCGCTCAACCGCTGGCTCCAAAGCGGTCGCGCCGACGGTGCGGCGCGCCTCGAAGCGCGAGCCGCATTTCAGAACTCGCTCAAGATGAACCCCGACCAGCCGAAGGTCGTCGCGATCATGACCAAGTACAGGCCCTGAGGTTGATCGCTCCTTCGTTCCGCACACGCCATTCCTGCATGGATCCAATGCCTGACTCCGCACTGCTCGAGTTCTTCGATTCGCCCACTGAATCAGCGTTCCTTATCGAACACGTGAACGAAGAGTTCACGAGCGTCTGCCCGAAGACCGGTCATCCGGATTTCGGCCGCATCACACTGCGCTACGTTCCCGGCGCCGTGTGCGTCGAGCTCAAGAGCTTCAAGCTCTACTGCCAGTCCTTCCGCAATGAGGGCATCTTTTACGAAGCCGTCACCAACCGAATTCGCGACGACCTGATCGACGCCATGAGTCCCGCGTGGCTGCAGGTGATCACCGAGTGGAAGGGGCGCGGCGGAATTCACAGCCGCATTCTGGCGACGTACGGCGACGTGCCATCCGAGTGGCTGCGCGGCTGATGGCGCGCGGGGGCATTTCCGCGTCTTTCAGCACGACCGACTTCTTCCAGGGGGCGTCCGCCGTATCCTGAGCGATCGTGGCTTCTCGTCCAGGACACCCTGCGCCAATCCCGGCACGCGAGTTCCCACGAAGTACGCGTGATCGCGAGCGGTCGTCGGGAGCGCTCCGTCGCGGACTGCTGCTTTTACTTGCAGGACTGGGAGCGGTGCTCAGCGCGTGGCTGCTGTCCACGGCGCTTCGCGGCCATGGTTTACCTGCCGGTTGCGGGCCGGGCGGCGGATGCGCCGCTGTGCTTGGAAGTCGATGGGCCGGCAGCTGGGGCATTCCGGTCAGCGCGCCAGCCACGTGCATCTGGATCGTCGCGCTCATCGCCATCGTCCGTCGCCACGAGCGGCTGCTTGCAGCGTCGGCGTGCATGATTGTGTTCGCCGCCGCCTGGTTCGTAGCGCTTCAATTCATCATGCTGCGCGCAGTCTGTCCGTGGTGCATGGCCGACCACGCGATCGGCGGCGCCTTCGCAGCCACGGTGTTCGCGGCGCCGGCAGCGCGACGCCGTCTCGGCGCGGCGCTCGGGCTTGCGACACTCGGCCTCGCCGTACTCGTGACCGGACAATTTGCCGTCCGCTACGCCCCGTCGCACGCGCACCTGCTGGTGGCCGGCCCCGGTGGCGTCATGTTCTCGACCGACGAGATGCCGAGCATCGGTGACGCCAGCTCGACGCGATCCGGCGTTCTGCTGGCCGATTATGCGTGTCCACATTGCCGTGCCATGCACGCGATGCTCATCGAAATGCAACGTGATCCCGCGACACGCATACGTATCCTCGTGGCACCGACGCCGATGAACCATCGCTGCAACCGGCTGCTCACGATGACCGAGTCGCGGTTCGAACCCAGTTGTGATCTCGCACGATTCGCCTTGGCGGTCTGGCACGCGAACCCGACGCAGTTCGCAGCGTTTGACGCGTGGCTCTTCGAACCCCAGACGCCGCGCTCGAGTGACGACGCACGTCGCCGCGCGATCGAACTCGTCGGCGGCGCAGCGTTGGCACAGGCCTTGGCGCTCCCGGCGATTGACGCGGCGCTTGCACGCAATGTGGACGCGTTCGACCGCTCCGGCGCCCGACGCCTGCCAATCCTGATCCGCGTCGACGGCTCTGCGATCGAAGGGGAGCCGCACGACGCTGCAGAACTCCATCGCCTGCTGAACGACGCATCCACTCCGCTCGAATCGAAGGAACCCAACGAGTGACCACGAACGAATCCTCGCCCGTCGCTGCCGCTTCGCATATGACTACTGGCGACATGGACCTGCTCGGCGAAGCATCCGCCGCCGCGAAGGCGCTCGAGATCGAGATTGGGCGCGTGATCGTCGGGCAGCGCCCTATCGTGCGTGCGATGCTCACGGCGGTTTTCGCGCAAGGCCATGCGTTGCTCATCGGCGTGCCAGGACTCGCCAAGACGCTGCTCGTGCGTACGCTCGCGCAGTCGCTCGGCTGGACGTTCCGCCGCATTCAGTTCACTCCCGACATGATGCCTTCCGACATCGTCGGCATGGAACTGCTGCAGGAGAACGCCGTGACCGGCCGGCGCGAGATGCACTTCATGCATGGGCCGGTGTTTGCGAATCTCGTGCTCGCCGACGAGATCAATCGCACACCGCCGAAGACGCAGTCGGCGCTGCTCGAAGCCATGCAGGAACTCACTGTGACAAGCCTCGGGAAGACGTACCCGATCGAGCGGCCGTTTCTCGTGTTTGCGACGCAGAATCCGATCGAGCAGGAGGGCACGTATCCGTTGCCGGAAGCGCAGCTCGATCGCTTCATGTTCAGTCTGTGGCTGGACTATCCATCGCGCGGCGAAGAAGAAGCGATCGTTGCCGCAACGACGGACGAGCGCGCGACCGAGGGGCGCGCCGTCATTGACCGGGAGCGCGTCATTGCCTTTCAGCGACTCGTACGGCGCGTGCCCGTCGCCCATCATGCAGTCGCTTATGCCGTCGCGATCGCGCGTGCCACACGACCGCGGGACGAAGCCGCATCGGAGTGGGCAAAGAAGTACGTGGAGTGGGGCGCCGGACCACGCGCGAGTCAGCACATGATTCTCGCGGCCAAGGCGCTTGCGGTGCTCGACGGGCGTACGTCCGTCTCGGCCGGTCACGTGCGCGAAGCTGCAGCGAACGTGCTGCGCCACCGCGTGCTGCCGAACTACACGGCGGCTGGAGACGGCATCACGACGGCGGCGCTCGTTGACCGAATTCTCGCCGATGTGCAGGAACCGACGTACGCGGCCACGGCCTAAGCCGCGCGGGAGTCGCTATGAACCCAACCGCATTCCTGCATCGACTCCGCGACCGCGGCGAGACCGAACGTGACGACGGTCCGCCGGGACAGCGTCTGCTCAATGTCGGCGACATGCAGCGGCTTCGGCATCTCGAGTTTTCGACACGCCGCCGGGTGCGCGGTACCTACCTCGGGCGCCACAGTTCGCGGCAGCGCGGGCAGAGCGTGGAGTTCAACGAGTACCGTCAGTATCTGCCCGGTGATGATCCCGCGGACCTCGACTGGAAGGTGTTCGCGCGCACCGACCGGCTCTACGTGCGGCTGTACGAGCATGAATCGGAGATGACGACGACGCTGCTGATCGACGGATCGGCATCGATGGCGTTCCGTGGATGTGAGGCGCCTGCCCCCGGTGTGACGCAGAGTAGTAGTTCACTGTCGTATTCCAAGTATGAACTCGCTGCATCGCTGGCCGCGGCCCTCGCGTTCCTGTTGATCGAACGGAACGACCGCGTGTCCCTTGGCATCGCGCGCAACGGCCTGGCGACGTTCGAGGCGCCGGGCATGTCGATGACGCATCTTTCCCGCCTGCTCGCCAAGCTGGACGCGCATCAGCCTGCGTTGACCGCGCAGCTCCCCGAAGCCATTGAGACGCTGCTGCTGCGCTCGAGGCGCCGCGGACTGCTCGTGATTCTGAGCGACCTGCTCGATGACACCGAGGGCATCTTCGCGGCAATCGCCCGCGCCACCGCGCGCGGCAACGAAGTGATTCTCGTCCAGACGTTGCATGCCGAAGAGCTCGAGCTTCCAGCGGGCGGCCACGGCATCTTCGTCGACAGCGAGTCGGGCGAACGCGTGCGCGTGCACTGCGACGACGTGAGGAGTTCGTACGCGAGGGCCATGCAGGCATTTCTCGAGCGCGTGGCGCGCATGTGCGCGTCGCTCGGGATCGACCGCGTTCCGGTGTCGACGGCCGACGACCGCTTCGCCGTGCTCGAGCGGTACCTGCTGCGCCGTGGCGCGGAGCGAAGGTGATCACGCGATGGTAATGCTCGCGTCCATCTCACTGCTCGCGCCGCTCATGCTCGGCGGCATGGTGCTTGTCGGGCTTCCGATTGCCGCTCATCTTCTGAATCGCAAGGCGCGGCGTGCAGTGGTCTTTCCATCCATCCGCCTGCTGCGCGAAGCGAGCGCCAGCCAGTCAAGGTTCTTTCGCCTGCGCCGCTGGTGGCTCTTGGCGCTGCGGGCGCTCGCCGTCGCATTGCTCGTCCTGGCGTTTGCCGAACCGGCATGGCGCAGCGCCTCGGCGGACACGATCGGCAGCGCGGGCGGCACCACGGTCTTTGTGCTGGATGCCAGCGCGTCGACGCGGCGCGCGGACGCGGCAACGACGACGTTTGAGCGGATGCGCGGCGAGGTGGGCCGGATGATCGAGCGGCTCGACGCCGGCGCCAGCCAGGCCGACGTCATCGTCGCGGGCGCACATCCGCGCGCGCTCGCGGGCCGTGCAACATCGAATCTCGATGCGCTGCGTGTCTTGCTGCAGGAAACGACAGCAACGGAGGAACGCGCCGACATGGCCGCGGCGCTCGCGCTTGCCGGGCAGATCCTGGCTGATCAGCCGCGACCCACTCACATTGTGGTGGTGACGGACGGCCAGACGTCCAACTGGCTGGACGAGCACGGAAGCGGGCTGAACGGTTTTTCGCTCGCGGATGATTGTGCCGTCGACGCCGTGGTGATCGCGTCGCCGGATGCGAATGTCGGCCTTGAAGCAGCTGGAATCGCGCCGCAGATGGTCCTGCCTGGACAGCCGTGTGCGGTTCGCGTGCGGGCACGGGCATTCGCGGGCGCGAGCACCGCAGCAGTGCTTCGCATTGAGCTCAACGGTCGCGAACAGTCTGTGCGATCGATCGAGATACCGGGCGAAGAAGGCGCTGAAACAGCGATCATGCTGACGATCCCCAATGAAGGGTTCACGCATTCGATATCGATCACGCACGCGCGCGACGCGCTGTCGCTTGACGACCGAGTGTTCTTCTCGGTCAACGTCGGGGAAAGCATCCCCGTCGTGCTCATCGCGGACGATGATCCGGACGACCCTGCGAGCGGCACGTTCTATCTCGCGCGGGCGCTGGCGCCGTTCGGCGATGCGCGCGATCGATTCGTGCCGCGGGTTGTTGCGAGCAGCGCGCTGAACTTGGCCACACTCGGCGCGGCGCGCGTGGTGTTTGTCGGCGACGTCACTCGGATCAGTGAATCGGCCGTCGCGGCGCTGAAAGGACATCTTGCGAGCGGCGGTGGCATCGTGTGGTTCTGCGGCGGCGGGGCGCTGAGCGAGAACCTCGCAGCGCTTGAGCGCTCGATGCCTGATCTTCTGCCGTTTGTACCAGGCGCCGCTCGACAGCCGGTCGCGGGGAGACCGGGGACACGGATCGTCCCTGGCGCGAGCGGGACGGCGATGCTCACGTCGTTCGATGCTTCCACATTCGTCGCACTCGGTCAGGCGTGGATGGGTCGCGTTCGCGACTGTTCACGAATCCGGTCGGACGCGCTGCAGGTGCTGGCGTATGACGACGGAACGCCCGGACTGAGTGTGCGCCGTTACGGTGACGGAACGTTTGCCCTCGCGAATTTCAGTCCAGCGCCGCGCAACGGAGATCTCGGACGACACGCCGCATTCGTCGCTCTTGCGCAGAACCTCGCGGCAGGCGTGGTTCCGGAAGGTGAAGGCGTTGCTGCTCTGCATCCCGGTGCAACCGTGGCGATCGCGGTGCGTGGTGACATGGGCGCAGCAGGTGACTTCACGGTGATTGGTGCTGACGGCAGGAAGCGGCTGGATGCTTCGATCATCCGCGACCGGAACTCTGCCGTCGTCACGGTGCCGAATGTCGAACATGTGGGCATCTACCGCGTTGAACGCACATCGCGTCCCGGCGTGACTGTCGCGAGCGCTGCCGTCAACATGGACCCGCGCGAGTCGGACACCCGTTCGCTCTCATCGGAGACGCTGGGCGCGCTGCTTCGCGCATCGAGCGCCGGTGGCGCCGCAAAGCAGTCTTCGACTGCGATGCGCCCGAACGACGGCGATGGAGCTCCGCTGTGGTGGGTCGCAATTCTCGTTGCCATGGTGGCGATGGTGGGTGAGTTCGCATTGCTGCTGCGGTGGAATGCTGACCGATGAGCCTGTTCGCGACCATCTTCTTTCGCCCAGCACTGCCACCACTGTTCATTGCGCTGGCTGCGCTCGCACTGGGCGCGCTCGCGTGGTTCACGTATCGGCGGGCGATGGCGATCTCGCCGCCGTTGCGCTGGACGCTCTTTGGGGTGCGCATCCTCACGATCATCACGCTCGCCGTGCTGCTGCTCGGACCGAGCCACATGCCGCCGCAGCGCGAGAGCGACGCACCGATGCGGGTCACCGTGCTCGTGGATGTGTCGGAGTCAATGGCGACAACGGACTGCGACGGGCGAAGCCGATTCGATGCGCTGCGGCAATCGTGGCTGCGCGCCGCCCGGCTCGACGAGTTCGCCGCAGCAGCTTCGATCGATCTCCGCAGCTTTGGAGCTCGCACGCTGCCGGCAACACGTGCTGCCGTCGCGCTGCTGGATACAGCGTCGTTGACCGATGACAGGACGACGCTGGTCAGCGCCGTCGAAGCGATGCTTGGCCCTTTGAGCGCCAGCGCCTCCGATCAGCGCGCCAACGGGCACCGGATGCTCGTGCTCAGCGACGGGCGCGACACGTCGGGCGCGGCGGCCGGGCCGATCGCGGAGGCGGCGCGAGCGCGCGGCATTCCCGTCGACACGGTGTGCGTCGGCGCGTCGGTCGTGCGTCGCGACATCGCGGTGGAAGCGATGCTGGCTCAGGACTACCTGTTCACCGCTGAAGACGGCGAACTCATTGTGCGCGTCCGTCAGACCGGACTCTCGCTCGATACTGTCGACGTCGAGATCTCCGCCGACGATGGCGAGCCGCTGCACCTGCCGATGGATCTGCGGGGCCGCACACACGCGGAGCTCCGCGTGCCGATACGGCACGAGGAACCCGGGCAGTATCGATACCTTGTGCGCGTGGAAGCGCGAGCCGAAGAGATCGATGTCGCCAACAACGCGCAGCTGCTGTTCGCCGACGTTTCCAAGGCGCAGACCAAGGTACTGATGTTGGAGGGTCGGCCGTCCTGGGACATGAAATTCATCGCGCAATCGCTGCGGAAGGATCCGCGCATTCGCATCGTGCAGGTCTCCCGCCTGTCGGAGACGCGCATCGAGACCATCGTCAGCGGCGGTGATGCGCTGGAGGAAGCTGCGCCGCCTGATCTGGATGATGCCGCCGCGATTGCCGACTTCGACCTGTTCGTGCTTGGTGCCGGCGTCGAGCATCTGCTGAAGCCTCACACAGCAGCGGCGTTGCGTGACCGAGTGGAGCGCGGAGGCGGAGTGATCTTCGCGCGCGGCTGCGCGTATCGAACTGGCGCCCAGGGCGCGAGTGATCGCGGATGCGGTGTGGCGACGGCGCTGCATCCCATCGAGCCTGTCATCTTTCGCGCGGACAGTGCCGCCGACCGTGTGCGCTCGCCGCACGTCGCGATCACACCGAGCGGAGCGGCGATGCCATGGTTTGCGCCGGGTCGACTCGGCGTCGATCTGGTCGGAGGCGGCGACGCGCTGCCGGCTTGGAGCTTCATTCAGCGCATCGATGCGGTAAAGCCGGGAGCGATTGTGCTCGCGAGCGTGCGGATCGATGGTGACACGAACCCGGAGGATGCGGCGCCGGCCATCGTCTCCATGCGCGCGGGCCACGGCATCGCGCTGACCATTCTTGGAGAAGGGATGTGGCGCTGGTCACTCGTCGATCACGATCGCGATCGCTTCGCCGGCGCGTACGAGCGCTGCTGGCAGGGCATGGCGCGATGGGCGACGAGCGCTGGTGACACGCGGCCCGGCGAGGATGTCACACTGCGTGTATCCCAGCAGTCGGTGCAGCGGGGAAAGCAGGTCACCGCGGATGTGTTCATGGATCATCGACTGGAGGACGTGACTGCGGCCTTGCACGTCGAGCGGCCAGACGGCGCTGTCCAGCCGCTCGCGCTGAGCACCTCAGCGGCCGGCGCGAACCGCTTGAGCGCGACGTTCACCGCCGACAGCGTCGGGCTGCACACGCTGGTTCTCGAAACACCGGACGCGACACCGTCAACCCAGCGGCGTCTGGTCAACGTGACTGACTCTGCGCCGGAGCGCGCGGACACGTCGGCTGACGCCGGGACCATGAGGGCCCTCGCGGAACGGTCCGGCGGGCGGGCGTTCGCCGTGAGCGAGAGCGGGGAGTACCCAAACTTCCTGCGGGAGAGGCGGCGAATGATGATTCCGTCCGCAGAAGCCACGTGGATCTGGAACCGATTCCTGTTTCTCGTCATGCTGTGCGGAGTCCTCGGACTCGAATGGGTCGTGCGTCGGAAGGCAGGGCTTGCATGACGTGGCAGCTGAACTATCCAGAGCAGACGGTCGCCGTGCAGGCGCCCAGCACACAGACGCTGGGGCACCTGGTCGAGCGCGCAGGACGCCTCGCGCGGCGCACGACGGCGATGCGATGGTGCACGTTGATGATCGCCGTGCTGATGTTCGCGGCAATGCTCACGATCCTGCTTGATGCCACGTTCGCGCTGTCAGCGTCAGCACTCTTGGCCATTGATGTCGCGTTCGTCTTGGCCCTCCTCACGATGCCGTTCGTCATCCGACGTATCGCGCGGCGCATCGCGCCCGATCCGCGACACATGGCGCGCCTGCTCGAGCAGCGCGGCGGCGTGTGCGAGAACGAACTCATCAACGCGCTCGAACTCGGCGCCGCCGACCGCTCGGCGCCGGGGATCAGCGGACAGCTTGTCGACGTGACCGTCGATACCGGCGAGCGGATGGCAACCGGCATCAATGCGGCGATCGTCGTCGATCGCGCGCAGGCGCGAGCAGCGCGTCGCTGGCTTCTCGCGGTGCCGATCATCGCGCTCCTTCTGCATCTCGCGCTGCCAACACTTTTCTCATCGGTGCTGCGCCGCTTCGCGGATCCGTTCGGTTTTCATCCCCCGTTCAGCATGCTGCGATTCGAGCTCGCCATCAATCCTGCACCGGTGCGGTACGGGCAGCCGGCGGTCGTCGATGTCTTCCTCGACGGAGCGACGCGCGCTGCAGAGGCGGAGCTGGTGTTTGTTGATCCGGCGCATCCCGATCGCCCGCTCGACGCGCTGCCGATGTTGCCGGTCGCCACATCGTCTGATGATGCCGATCTGCGTGAACACTTCGCGCTGCGTCTCGAACGCGTCACCGAAGCGGCCACCGTCTATGTGCGCACGCCCCAGGGTCGCAGTGAGCTGCGGCACATCGAGGTGTTGCCCGTTCCTTCGTTCGAGCGCGTCGGACTGACGCTGCATCCTCCGGCATACACACGCTGGCCGCCGCAGGACGGTGTCTTTCACGGCGATATCGAAGCGCTCCACGGTTCGGAGCTGATGGTGTCAGCCGTCAGTTCGCTGCCGCTGCGTGAGGCGACGCTGCGACTCGTCGCCGAGGATGGCAGTGTGCAGATGACCGTATTGCGGCCGAGCGCCGCCGATCCGCATGTGGCCGTCGGAACGCTGCGCGCAGTGTCGAGCGGTGCGCTCGAGCTCGAGCTCCTCGGTGCCGACGGAACCGTGGGCGACGAGAAGCGTACCGCCACGCTGCTCGTGCAATCAGACGGACGACCGCGCATCACCATCCTTGAGCCCGAGGATCACGCGATCGTTGTCGAGGGCTGGGCAATCGACGTCATGTTCGAAGCGGAGGACGATGTCGGCATCGAGCGGATGGAAGTGCTGCGCGGCATCAACGGGTTTCCGCCGTTCGTAGCGCCGTTACTCCCGAGCGGTGGCGACGCGACGCGCACGCTCGCGCGCGTGCACTTCGACACGAAAGTGCTCGGCGCCCGGCCCGGTGACGTCCTGACGTGCAGTGCGATCGCGTGGGACGGTCATCCCGATCCGCCGCAGTCGGTGACATCAAGGACGGTAATGATCGAAGTGATTTCGGAGAGCGAGTACGCGGAACTCACGCGTGTCGATCAACGCGTCGCAGCCATTGCGAAAGAAGCGGAAGAGATCGAGGCCGCCCTTGAGGCGCTGGCGCGCGAGCGCGAAGAGCTTCTCAAGGACATCGACGCAATGGAAGCGGCCAGCGCTCAAGGCGAGCCGCAGGACGCCGCGCTCCAGAAGCGACTCGACGACTACGCGCAGAAGTCGAAAGAGCTTGCCGCCACTATGCGTGAGCGCGCGGAGCAGCCGGCCGTTTACGACGCAGAAATGCCGTGGCAGGAAGCGCTCAATCGACAAGCTGAAGGACTCGACAAGCAGCAGGAAGTCGCCGAGCAGCTGAGCGAGGCGATGGAAGCGTGTGCCGTGAGCGGAGATTCCGATGCCGGTCCAAAGGCGGCGCGCAGTGACGCGGCCATGGCGATGAAGGCCGAAACAGACCCGTTCGATGCGCTTGCAGCAGACGACCCGGTCAACGGCGGCGACGGCTCGATGGCCGATGATCTTCAGGCAATGGCCATGGCGGAAGAGCTGCTCGCGCGCACTGAGCAGATTCGACAGGCGATTCTCGAGCAGCGGGCGATCGCCGATCAGATGGCTGCGTTGCGGCAGAAGTCGAACCAGCGTGCGGAACTGACGCCGCCGGACCAATTACGGCTCAGCGAACTGGCGGAGGATCAGGAATCGCTGCGGCAGGAACTCGATGGTGCGAAAGATGCGCTGCAGGCTGCCGCCGATGCTGCCGCCGAGCGGCTTCCCAACATGAGCGCGGCGGCGGAGGGCATCTGCGCAGCGCTCGAAGCATCAGAGGCATCGACCGATCAGCGCGATGCCAGCAAGGCGGGCGAGAATGGCGACGCGCGCGCCGCGCACGATGCGGCGCAGCGCGCTGCGGAGAAGCTCGAAGGGCTGCTCAGCGAGTGCAACAGCGAGTCGATGAGCGAGCCGATGAATGGCGATCTCGACGGCTGTCTGAGCATGCCGAAGCCGTCGCTCAAGAACGCACTGCAGCAGATGGCCAATGCGCGCCTCGGCGCCATGTCACGCATGGCGATGGGCAAGCGAGGCAAGAGCGGCAGCGGCTTCAGCGGGATGTCGCCAAGCGCATCCATTCACGGTCCGCACCAGCCGCAAGGCGATGCCACGAAAGAGTCTCGTCATGTCGGTGATGACCGGGAATCCAAAGCCGCTGCCGATGGCCGGCTCGGCGATCGGCGTGCTGCGGCGGCTGAGCGGTTGACATCCGGGCGATCGAAGGCGAAAACGTCCGGCGGTGGCGGCCTCGACGGTGTGCCGGCGGCGTACCGTGATGTCGCTGCCGCGTACTTCCAGCGGCTGAGTAAGGACGCGAGGCTCATGGCGCCCGTGAAGCCGCCGGTGCCGACCGGCGCGGAAGAGAAGGAGTCGCGATGAATATGAGAACGGAGCTGGCGATGTCGAAGCTATGGATGGGCGGCGCGTCACTCCTGATGGTGGTGCTCTTGTCCGTGAACGGGACGTCAAAGAAATCAGCGGAGTCAGCGGACAGCATCGAAAGCGCCATTACCTGCGCCAATCTCACTTACGGCGGTGGCAAGACCTCGCGCTGCTTCGCGCCGGCGTTTCTCAAGGATTTCTCGAAGAGCACGGACATTCCGACCGCAACGAGCTTTGCATCCATTCTGCTGATGGACTCGCGCGTGTTCGAGCATCCGTTCTGCGTGATGTCGGGCGAGGGCGCGTTTCAGCTGACCGACGAGGAACGCACACAGCTTCGCGATTACCTCACGCGCGGCGGCTTTCTGCTTGCGTCCGCCGGTTGCAGCAGTGCGGAGTGGTCGGTGTGCTTCCGTAAGGAGATGACCAAGCTGTTTGCCGATCTCGAACTGACAGCGGTCGCAAGTGATCATGCCGTGTTCAAGACCGTGCACGACGTCACGCGGCTCCAGACGAAGCGGCGCAATCATCAGCCGACGCTCGAAGGGCTGACGCTCGACGGCCGACTGATCGTGCTCTTCTCGTCCGATGGTCTGAATGACACGGCGGATGCCGGCGGCAGCTGCTGCTGCTGTGGCGGCGATGAGATCGTCAACGCACGCCAGGTCAACGTCAACATCCTCGCGTATGCACTCACGCACTGAACATCACGGTCCGATCGTCAGTGGCGCGCTCATGATTGCCCTCGCAGTCAACGTGGCGCTCGCGACGCCACCCGTTTCGGCGCCCGTTTCGGGGCTTGTTTCGGCGCTTGGGCCGATCGAGTTCCTCGCCACCTTTGAGTCGGCGAAGACGATCGTCGGGGACGCCCCGAAGCCGATCGTCCTCCAGTTCGGTGCGTCCTGGTGCGGCTGGTGCAAGAAGCTCGAGGAGGAGACGCTCAACGACGCGGACATTCTGCGTGCCTCGCCGCGCTTGGCGTGGGTGCACGTCGATATCGACGAGTTTCCGCAGGTCGCTGCCCGATACGGTGTGCGCGGAGTGCCACACGCCGTCATCGTTGATGGCGACGGCGTGCAGCTGGCGCAGCTCCGCGGTTTCGCGGACGCTGCCGCATACCTGGCATTTCTGACGCGCGGCGAAACGCTCTTTACACCTGAGAATGCCGCTCCAGTCGAGGTGCCGACGAGGACATTGCAGCTCGTCGAGACGATGGCGCCGATCGACCTCGGAGGTCGTGCGCAATGCATCGCGGCGCTCAAGGCGATGGGCTCAGCGGCGCACGCGCCGCTCGTTGAGCTGCTCGCCGACGAGCGACTGGCGATCCGCGCGGCCGCGGCGCATGCGCTCGGCGAGATCACGGATGCGCGGCTGCCCTTCGACCCGTTCGGCGCAAGCGCCGAACGGGATGCGCAGCGCGCTCAATGGGCCGCGTGGTTGACCAGGGAATCGGCCGCCCCGTCAGCCATCCCATCAACCACCGCGGCGACGGATCACCGGTGAGCCTCCGGGGATCGCGATCCTTGAGCCGCGTGGCGACGTGACCAGGTTGCCCAGCTTGGCAGCCTGCTCCGGTGTCAGCACTTCCTTCAGCCGCCGCAGCGTCTTCTCGTTGAGCTCGCTCCGTTCGAACTTGAGCCGCTTGTGGGCGTCCTGTTTCGTGCGAAGTCCGAGCATGTTGATGTGGCTGCCTTCTGCCTGCTGCTCTTCGGCCTGCGCCTTGGCGTACGTCTCGTTCGTGGCGATCATGTCGTCGGCGATGCGCCGGTACTCGGCGCGATGCTCCTGTGCGATCGTCTCCACTTCAGTTCTGCTGACGACGTCCAGATCAGGGAATGCAAGCGCCATCGCAATTTTCGGCTCGACGTTGCGGCTGTCGCGGAACACGTCAGGCCACGCTTTGCGATTCCATGCATCTCGGAGTGCCTTCCGCGACGTTTCGTCGGGCAGCGCGGCGAGTGAGAATGCGAGCGTCTGTTCATTGATCCGGCGCGTCAGTTCGTCACCAGTCTTCGCGCGCTCCGTCGCCTCGACAGCCTTCTTGTAATCGGCGTCGGTGCTGGAGACGCGGATCTCGCCCGGTCGGCCTTCGGCGCGGGCTTTCTCCGCCATCAACGCGTCAAACTCCGCGCGGATCCGCTGCGATGCGAGCCGATGCTGCAGCCGTTCCCGGAAGGCAGCGAGCGACGCCACATCCCAATCGTCGATGATCGAGGCAAGGGCTAATGCGACGCCGGGTTCGAACTGAACCTCTCGCACGGTCTCGCCCCAGTCGAGGGCGGCGGACTTCGAGTCTCCGAACAGCTCGCCCATCGAGAGCATGCCGCCCATGCCAAAGTGATCGGCGCTCATGAGCGCCGCCCGCTCGCGCGTGTTCTTGAGCCGTTCGAGCTCCTTCGTGTTGAGCGAGTCGCCGGTCGCCGTCGCAAGGCCATCGATGAACTCGCGGTCCAGCTCGACCATGCGATCGATGATCAATCGGCGCAGTTCGAACTGTCGTGCGATCGTGTGCTTCGTGGCTGGTGGCGGTGGGGTGCCGCCGGCGTCGAACATCATGCCAGGCGACGCGGAAGGAAGTGACTTCAGTTCAGCGAGTTCGCTCGCCTCCAACTCCCGATACTTCGCGACGTAGTCGTCGAGAAGGAGGTTGGCGATGACCACCATGTCGTCGCTGAAGCCGAACCGCTCGCGCCACGCGTCCAATTGATCCTTCTTGATCGGCGCGGGCGTGCCAGTCCTGCCCGCGTCGCTCAAATCAACTCCCGTTGTAATCACCATGGCGCCGTCCATGCCACCCATGCCTTCCATGCCTTGCATGTCGACGGAATCGCCTCCGGCCGTTGCCGTGGCGAAGACGACCACGTTGCCGCCACCCGCCATGTCCATGTCACCCAGATCGATGTCATGCGTGATGCCATGATCGTCGCCGCGCTCAGCCGGCACCTTCGATGCGAGCGCCTCGGATGCCCCCGCAATCGCCCTCGTTGTCGATTCATCGAGCGCCGCGCGCTCGCTGAACAGCGCCTGCCGCTTTACATCTTCAGGATCGAGATCGTCCTCGCTGAGGGCGATGCGGATTCCGACGCTCGATCCGGTCGCCGACTCCTTGTCGATGGCATCCATCAGCCGCTCGTTCAACGCATCGCGGCGCGTCGCGTGCGACGCTGCGAGCGCTTCCACCGTCGCCAGCTCATCCCCTGTGATTGCGCTGTTTGCATGAAGCGTGCGGGCCTCAAGCACGAGCGGAGGCACAGGGTCGCGCGGATGGCTCGCTGAGGGATAGGCGGTGTTCAAGAAGCGCTGTCGGAATCGGGTGCTGATCGCCGGGGGAAGCGAGCCGGCAACGTGTTTCGCTGTTTCGCGGAGGAGTGTGCGTGCCTTAACGCGCAGTTCGTTTTGCGGGCCGCGGGCAATCGCGCGCGCTTCGTTTAATTCCTTGAAGTAGCGCTGCCACGCATCCGAATCCGGAGGCGCGTCACCAGCTCGTGATGGAGCAGTGATGTTTCGCTCGGCACGCACGCTCGCCATGCGCAACAGTTCGTCAGTGGCAACGTCGGACAGCTTGCGGTACAGCGACGTCTGCTGCTGCTCAAAAGTCGAGAGCAGCGTGTCGACCTGGTCCGCGATGTCCTGCGGGAGCGGCTCGCCCGATGAGTTCGCCGTTTCGCGCACCAGATCAGCGAGCTCGACGTGAGTCGTTCGTCCGAGGAACGGGTTCGCCGTCGACCACGCGCGACGCCGTTCGGCGCGCGCCCGCTCGCGCTCGACGTCTGGCAGAAGCGATTCAGGGGCGACACTGCGAATGTTGTCGAAAAGCTGACTCTCGATCGCAGCGAACCGGTTCAGCAGCTTCCGCCGCGCCGCGACGCGCGCCTTGACATCGTCGATCGACTGGGACGCGGGCCGGTTCTTGAGATAGTCGTCGATGCCGCCTTTGCGAAGTTCGAGAATCTGCGCCACGCACGATTCGAAACTCTTGAGCGACTGGACGCGGGCCTCGCCCTCAATCCCGATGCGATCGAGGATCGCCTCGACGTCGGCGCTGGAGAGCGGCTCGGGGAAGAGCTCGGACGTCCCTTGAGCCGTTGCGGGCCGAGCCACCGTCAGCGCGGCAATGGCGACGGCAAGAACCACTCGCGCGAACCAGCTGGGGAGGAATGACCACTGTGACGGGAACCACGTCACGGGCCGGCCTGAGGACACGAAACTGGGCGCAACGCTAGTCATCAGGCTGGTCATCGACTGTCTCCTTGGGTTCTGCGGAGGCAGAACTCGCCGCACTGGATGCCGGGAACGGGCGGTCCCGTCGATCCGGAAGACTGGACCCCGCGAGCCGAGCGTTTCGACGGTTGCGGATTCGTCGGCTTCCCTCGATACTCCACGCTTTCGCATCCGACGCTCCCGCCAGCAACAACGCGCTGTCCCTACGGGAGAAACCGGGTGCGCCTCATTGCCTATTTGGCCTGAACCCTCTCCGCCCCGAGCGACGCGCACAGGGGAACGGCACAGGGGGCCTAGGTCGACGTTCCTCGTTCGAGGGGTTGACGCGAACCACATCCGCGAAAGGATTGCGACCGTATGAGTTTCGAAGCAGCCGTCCATGCCAAGGCCATCCAGCTCGACCAGCTGGTGCTCGACATCACCGCAGAGTCCGGAAGCGGCCATCCGACATCCTCCATGTCGATCGGTCATCTTTCGACCGTCCTGATGTATCACACGATGCGATGGATGCCGGACGACCCTCAATATCCCACGTCCGATCGCTTCGTTTTGAGCGAGGGTCACGCGGTGCCGTTTCTCTATGCAGCGTGCGCGGATCTCGGCGTGATGATCGGGAAAGAAGGCGCGCTGCGCCCGATGACAGTCGCGGATGCCAAGAATCTCCGGAAGGCAGAATCGGAGATCGACGGTCATCCTAATCCCATGGAAGGATTTCCTTTCTTTGATGCTGCGACCGGTTCGCTGGGCCAGGGGCTGTCCGTTGCCGCAGGCCTTGGACTCGCGGCCAAGCGCGACGGCATTGACAAGCACATCTGGTGCATCATCGGTGACGGTGAATCACGCGAAGGACAGATCTGGGAAGCAATCGATTTCCTCGTCGATTTTCGATTGACCAACGTCGTCCCGATCTTCAACTGCAATCAATACGGACAGTCCGACAAGGTCTCGCAGCAGCAGTCGGCCGAGGTGCTGGCGAAGAAGTTGGAGGCCGCGGGACTGCTGGCCCTGGTGATCGACGGGCACGATCCGAAGGCCATTCGCGATGCCTTCGAGCGTGCGATGAACAATCCGTCGGCGGGCGCGAAGGGTGACGCCGGCGACAAGGTGACCGCAATCGTCGCCAGGACTGTGAAAGGCTGGGGCGCGCCGTCGCTGCAAGGTGGCGGATGGCACGGCAAGCCGGCCGCCGGCGACAAGCTCAAGCAGGCGAAGGACGAGCTGAACTCGCAGCGGATGTCGCTGACGAGCACGCTCGTGTCCGGCGATTCGCTGCGGATCTTCCCGCCCGAAGAGACGCAGGCGCCGGCGGCTGTCGTGAAGGACGCGATGACCTTTACGCAGGCGATGAAGGCGTACGACTTTGCCACGGTGTTCGCGTCCGGCAAGTTCGCGACACGCAAGGCATACGGCCTGGCGTTGCGATCACTCGGTCACGCGAACTCCTCCGTCTGGGCGCTCGACGCCGACGTGAAGAACTCGACGTTTGCGGAGTGGTTCGCCAATGATCGCGAACTCGCGCCGCGCTACGTCGAGTGCCGCATTGCCGAGCAGAACATGGTGTCGGTCGCTGCGGGACTTTCCGCGGCGGGCAAGATCCCGTTCGTGTCGACATTCGCGAAGTTCTTCGCCCGCGCGTATGACCAGATTGAACTCGCGATGAACTCCGGTGCAAACTTGAAGCTCGTCGGTTCGCACGCCGGCATCACGCCGGCGCCGGACGGTCCGAGTCAGATGGCGCTGCCTGATGTCGCGTGGTTCCGGAGCCTGGCGTCAGTGCGCGATCATCGCGGCAACCCCGGCTTCTACATTCTGCAACCGTCTGACGCGTATGCCGCCTATGCCCTCACCCAGGTGATGGCCGAGTACCAGGGCTGCTGCTACATGCGGACGTTCCGGCCCGAAGTCGAGTTTCTTTACAGCGAAAAGACCGTCTTCAATCTCGGCAAGTTTGAAGTGCTGAACGACGGACGCGATCTCATGATCGTCAGTGCCGGCTTCATGGTTCATGAGTGCAACAAAGCGATCGCACTTCTTGACAAGCAGGGGATCGACGCGACGCTCGTCGATCTGTATTCGATCCCGTTTGATGCCGATGCGCTGCTTGATCTGGCCAACAAGAATGGCGGCAACATCCTGACCGTCGAGGACAACTACGGCGGCGGACTCGGAAGCGCGGTTGCCGATGCGTGCGCTGAAGCGGGTGACGCGTTCACGATCGAGCAGATGTTCGTGCGCCGCATTCCGAAGTCGGCGCGCACCGAAGACGACATCCTCAAGATGTGCGGTCTGCATCACACGCAGATCGCGCAGCGCGCCGCGAAGATTGTCGGTGTGGGGGTGTGAGCGCGGCGAACACATCTGCCAGCCCGTCGGTGCGTGTTCCCTTTCACTCGTGACAGCCTGCGCGATGGAGATGCTCGATCATCTCGCCATTCCATCGCACTGTCGTCAACGCTGTCAGGTTCTCGTGAGTCGCATTGCGAATCAGTTCGATGTAGCCGGCTCCATGCGCCGGCACCCGTCCCGCGTCGATTTCGCGCTCTCTCAGCGCATGGACTTTCGCGCGAAGTTTCTCCACAGCCAGATTTAAATAATACGAATCGCGCTCGCCGCACAGCAGCCGGACGTTCGTCGCGAGAATCGGGCCGTAGCGAGGCCAGTCCGCTTCGACCATGCGGGAAATGTCGAAGCGCGACCACTCGCGCTCGGCGACGTCGTGATCGATCGCGCCTGTCACCGGATCAAAGAGCTGGCGTGGCAGGCGCGTTGTCGGATCGCGCTGACTGAACATTGCGGCCCACGCGCCCCATTGCTCACCCGACTCTCCGCGGGGACTGAGCACGTGTTCGACGCCGACCTCTTCGCGCACCGTCATCATCACGCGGTCGTCCGTCGGGCCGAGTGCCTGGCGAAAACTCGGCCGCTCGCGCCCTTCCGTATCGGCGAACATGCTCGCGTCGGCATAGATGTCGATGGTCTGGAACGCGGAAAAATCCACCGGATCGGGAGCGCTCGCAAAGCATGCGCCGAAGGTCTCGGGATGGCGCAGTCCCAGCCAGAGGCTTGCCCAGCCGCCTGATGAGTGACCCGTGATAATGCGGGCTTCAGGCTTGGCGATCAGCCGGAAGCGCTCCTCCAGCGCCGGAATGAGTTCGCGCACGAGCGCGTCGCCGCGCAGTCCATGATTCAGGGAATTGACAAACCCGTGATGACCGAGGGGCGAGTTTGGATCGAGGACCACATAGACAGCCTGCGGTGCGAGCAGCTCCGTGCCCGGCGTTGCCATCATCGATGCGTAGTTCTCCGCCTCGCGATGATCGGCGCCAAATCCTGGCACCACGTAGATGGTCGGCCAGAAGCGGCGCTTCGCATTGAGATTGTCGTACTCCTTCGGGAACACCACGCCCGCACGCATCATGACGTCACGTCCGGCCGAAGCGCTCAGCAGCGTGCTCTTGATCTCAACCTGTTTCATGTTCGGGGCGGTTGGCACCGGCTTGTCCTGCATCACGCGCGTCAGTTCGATGGCGATTGAATCCACGGAGTCCGCGGCGAGCTCAATGGACCTCACGCTGCTGTACAGATTTCCTTCCGCGAGGTGGCCGCGTGCCTCGCGATTGCGGCGGTAAACCGCCTGCACACGGAACTCACCATCGAGATCGTTGAACGAAACGGGCCACGCGAGTGCCGATCCATCGACCACGACCTCCGAGTCTTCCTTCATGCCCGTCACATCCACCGCCGCGAGCGGCTGGGGAACAAAATAGAACGGCGCGTGCATTGGATCGGCGTTCTGCAGCCGGCGGGTCGCCAGCGTGTGATCACGAATGAAGAAGAGAATCAGCCGGCCGGGACCCGCGTCGCCAGTCGTGAGTGTCGCGGCGGCTCCGGCACCGAGCCGCGCCGTGAACTTGTCCGAGGCGGGCTGCTCGCGCGCGCCGGTCGCGACGTCGCTCACTGGAGGCGAAGGGGTTTCTTGTGCAGGAATCGGCGGGACGGCAACGAGAGAGAGGACGGCGAGGAGGAAGCGGGCGGGCATAGCTTGATCCTATGAAGAACATCGCGGTCCGCGCGGAACTTGCGGGGTGGCTGTAGGATCGACCGATACAGCCCAGTCCGAACAGCGTTGCCCACCCTAGCCCGGCTCGAACCCCATGCGCACATCGACCGCACACGCCACCGCCATCCTCAGCCTCGTTGCCGTTCTCACCCTCAGCCCGCTCGGCTGCACGGGGAAGGCGGCTCCGACGCCGGTGCTGATGGCCGCCGCGGGGCAGGTCCATCAGGGGCTGCTCGGCTGGCGCAGCACACAGGACGAGGTCGTGCAGCTGGCGAGTGAGGGCGTGGTTGATGTGGACGTCGAAGTCTTTGCGGGCAGTGTTTCGATTGTCAGCGCCCCAAGTGCCAAGCAGACGAGCGTTTCGGTGTGCCGGATCGGAAGTCACGGCTGGGGGCGCAGCGCCGAGTCCATGGAGTCGCTCGGCGATATCCGCTACACAGTGTCGCTCGAGCGCCGGGACGGTCGCGACACGGCGGTTCTTCGCGCCGGTTCTGACACAAATGAACCGCACTTTCAACACGTCAACGTCGAAATTGAAGTGCCTGATCTCGGTACTGTGCGCGTGCGCACCGCGCGCGGCAACATCTGGATCAGCGGCAACCGTTCAGGCGCAGACGTCGCAACAACGCGAGGCTCGATTCGCCTGATGACCGGCTGGAAGATGGATCAGCCGATGACGCTCGTCACCAGCGACGGCCTGATCGACCTGCGGATCCGCGGTGAATCCGTCGGCGCATTCGATGCTGAAACGGTCGGCGGCGCGGTCAGAAGTCGAATCAAGTTCGGTCATTGGCTGGCGGTCGATCCACGCAACGACATCGACACGCTTCGCGCAACCTTGAACGGCGGCACGAATCCGATCGTGCTCCGCACATCCAACGATGATGTCATGATCTCCATCATCCCCGACCCGATCTCGCAGAATCCGTTTCCGGCCATTCACTGAGAGCGTGGGAGCAACGCAGATTCACCGGTGTTGAATTCGATGAAGGAAGTACAAGACCACTGGTTCAAGCTGGCGAAGGACGAGGGCTATCGCTCGCGCGCTGCTTACAAGCTGCTCGAAATTGATGAGCGCAAGCACGTGCTCCGGCGCGGCGATCGCGTGCTCGACGCGGGCGCCGCACCGGGATCCTGGGCGCAGGTCGCTGCGGACCGAATCGGTCTCAAGGGAGTGGTCTACGCGGTTGATCTCAAGCCGATCGACCCGAATGGCTTTCCGCCGAATGTAAAGAGGCTGCACGCTGATCTGCGCGACATCTCGCTGGACGACGTCGGAGGCAAGCCCTTTGACGTGATTCTTTCGGACATGGCGCCGAACACGACAGGCGATCCCGGTGGTGACCACTTTCAGAGTGTGCGCCTCTGCAACGAACTGATCGACCGCTGCGGAACATGGTTGCGCAGAGGCGGACACTTGGTCATGAAAGTGTTCGAAGGACAGGAATATCCAGTTCTGCTCAAGCGGTGCGTCCGTTTGTTCGATGAGGCAAAAGGATTTAAACCGAAAGCCTCTCGAGCCGAATCAGTCGAGATGTTCATCGTCTGCCACCGATACGGTGGACCGCGGCCAGAACGAACCCCGGCCGAGCAAAGCTTCCTTCCAAAGCGCAAGCCGTCGACGGGATGGAAGACGCCCGACACGGGGTTGCCGACGGACGACGACAACGACAACTGAGCGGCATGGCATTTGCCAAGGCATCGGCACAATCCTTCTTTGAAAGGGGTTCCGCATGCAGCAATTGCCCACAGTCTCTCAGGGCGTACCCACGACACGGACGTTCTTTCCCGCGAAATCAGTCGCAAAGGCGCCGTCCGTCAATGCCATCGCACCGGAGTCAACCTCATCCGGCGGCGGTGTTCCACTCACAGGACAAACAGGTGGCGGGGCGCAGTCCTTGCCTGGCCAGGTCGACCTTCAGGCATTCTTTGCCGCCTGGGGTACGAACAGTGATCAGTTCGATGTCACGAAAGACGGCACGGTCGATGCGTTCGATCTCGGCGTCTTTCTGGGTGGGACGCCCGGCGCGCCGTCGGCGACCAACCAGGCTGATTCTCCGGCGCAGCCTCCGGCAGTCCCGACGCAGCAGGATGTCCTCAACTCCTGGGGTCAGCCCAACGGTGCCGGCGATGCCAACGGCGATGGCGTTGTCGACGGCATCGATCTCGCGATGGCGCTCGGCAATGCGCAGCCGAACGCGGCCCAAAGCGTCGCTGAAGGCGTGCAGAAAACGTGGGGCACTGACAATTTCCAGTACGACATCAACAGCGACGGCACTGTCGATGGTGCTGACCTGGCGCTCGTACTCGGCGGCGCACCCGCCAACGTCGCGAAGGCAGCCGGCGAGGACGAAACCATCTCGATCGCGGCAAAGGAAGCTGCACAGAAGGTCACCGACGCGGTCTTCGCGCTGCGCGATGATGATCAGGATGGCGCTGTCGCTGTGAAGGACGTGCCGCAGGCATCGAAGCTTCTGAGTTCAGTCGACGCCGACAAGGACGCCCGCATCACGCGCGACGAGATGCAGCAGAAGCTCGCTGTCGAGCTCGACAAGGTCGCGAAGAACCCCGCCGGCGACATGGGCGACGCCATTACGAAGTGGATGGCGGCGCTAGCTGACAGGAGCGATGCTCGTTCCGTCCAGGCTCGGCACGCGTATGTCGACACCACGAAGAGCAAGGGCGTCGCCGATCGCCTGTACAGCCAGCTGTCCGCGAGCGGATTCTCAGCGGCACCGCCGTCAAACGTCAGCCAGCTCGTGAGCGGCATGACCGGATCCCGCGCGGAGCGCATGGACCTGCTGCGCGGTCTGTCCAACCGTTACCCGAGCGGACTCGGTGTCAGCGCTCAGGCCTGATCAACCAAGACTCTCCTAATAAACTCCTCCCGAGTGAAATCCGTCCGCAGCATTGCGGGCGGATTTCTTTTTTGAAGTATGAAGTATGAAGGTCGGAGGGAATCCACCTTCCTACTTCCTACTTCCTACTTCTTCTTTCTTACTTTCACACATCGTCGTCATGCGCCGCACGACTTCTTTCACGTTCGCGCGGCTGTTGAACGACGAGATGCGGAAGTAGCCTTCGCCGCATGCGCCAAAGCCTGCGCCCGGCGTGATCACCACATTGGCTTCGCTCAGCATGCGGTCGAAGAAGTCCCAGCTCTTGAGCTTGTCCGGGCATTCGACCCACACGTACGGCGCGTGCTCGCCGCCGAACACGCGCAGTCCGAGTTTGCTGCATCCTTCGCGCAGAATCGCTGCATTCCCTATATAGAAATCAACGAGCTGCTTGACCTGCGCTTTGCCTTGCGGTGAATACAGCGCCGCGGCTGCCGCCTGCACCGGATAGCTGACGCCGTTGCTGCGTGTGTTCCATCGGCGCGTCCACAGTGCATTGAGTCCGACCTTCTGACCGGACTTCGTGAACGCGTGCAGCGCCTTGGGGAGGACCGTGTATCCGCACCGCACACCGGTGAATCCGCCGGACTTGGAGAACGAGTGGAACTCCATCGCGCACTCGTGGGCACCGGGGATCTCATAGATCGAGCGCGGCAGCGTCGGGTCGCGGATGTACGCGTCGTAGGCGACGTCATACAGAATGATGGCTTTGTTCTTGAGCGCGTACGCGACCCATGCTTCGAGCCGCGACCGATCGATCATCGCACCGGTCGGATTGTTGGGGAAGCAGAGATAGACGATGTCGACGGGTTCTGCGGGAATGTCCGCGACGAAGTTGTTCGCCGCAGTGCACGGCATGTAGACGAGTCCGTCGTATCTGCCGTCAGCGCGTGCGCCGCCGGTGTTGCCGAACATCACGTTCGAGTCGACATACACGGGATACACGGGATCGGTGATGGCGATGCGATTTGCTCCGCCCCCCGACGCGAGGATCTCAAGGACCGCACCGCAGTCGCCCTTGCTCCCGTCCGAGAGAAAGATCTCGTCCTCGGCGATCGCGATACCGCGCGACCGAAAGTCGCCATCGGCGATGGCGGTGCGGACGAAGTCGTAGCCGGTGCCCGGACCGTATCCCTTGAATGTCTCACGATGGGCGAGCTCGTCGACGGCAGCATGCATCGCGGCGATCGCGGCCTGCGGCAGCGGCTCCGTAACGTCACCGATGCCGCAGCGGATGATGCGGGCAGCGAGTGATGGATTCGCGGACGCAAATGCGGCGACGCGGCGGGCGATCTCCGGGAACAGGTATCCCGCGGAGAGCTTGAGGTAGTGCTCATTGACGAAGGCCATGTTGGTAGCGACAAAGCAGCGGAGGCGCGGTAAGCAGCGCCTATTTGGAGGTGAGGCGCACGGCGAATGCTGGAGGCAGGTTGCCGAGAACAAATTCGCGACGGCCGCCGTGCTTGCGGCGGAGGCTCTTCCCGACGGCGCCGATCCGGCGCAGGCGCTCACGACCGCTGGGTTTCAGGAACGGCGATTTGATGGCGCGGACGCCTGCGTACTCGAAGTACACGAGCTCTCCACCAGGTTTCAGCAGATCCATGAGCTGATTCAGAATCGTGCGGACGAGACCGGGGGGGAAGTTGTTGAACGGCAGGCCGCACACGATGTGATCGAACCGGCCCTTCAACGGCGCCTCTTCGATCGGTGCGCAGTGCAGGCGGACCGTCGCGCCAGTCCGCCGGGCGCGATACGGGACGAGCAGGTCGCGCTCCAGATGCTTGCAGAATGCTTCGTTGATCTCCACGATGTGAAACTCATCGTGGCGGCGCAGCGCCTGCAGAATGTGCCGTGTGAAGGGTCCAGTGCCGGGTCCGACTTCGAGGACCCGTTGCGGGCCCGCCGCAGTGCGGAGGCTCTTCGTCATCACGCGCGCGAGCTGGCTGGAGGACGGCCACACCGATCCGGTGTGGTGAATGTCTTTGAAAGCTTGGCGAACGAAAGAGAGCATCAGATCGTCGGCAGGTCCGGACAGCGACCATCCTTGGGAAATGTGGTCGCACTCTATCAGAGGTCCGCCACAAACGTGGTCGCAGCGGGAAGTCCTATGCAGAACTCCGCGAACACGTCGGCGATGTGTTCCAGATCCTTCAGGCTGCTCATCTCGACGGTGGTGTGCATGTACCGGATCGGGAGGCTCAGCAGTCCGCACGGTGTCCCCCCGCGCCGCAGAAAAATCTCGTCGGTGTCGGTGCCGCTCGACCCGGGTGTCGCCGAACGCTGCAGCGTCACCTGCCGGGCGAGCGCGGCCGCCTCCAGCCGCGCCACCACCGCCGGATGCATCTGTGCGCCGACGGCGAGCTTCGGACCGCCACCGAGCTTGAACTGTCCATGCTGCGCGTGCGAGATTCCGGGACTGTCTGTCGCATGACCGACGTCTGATACGAGGCAAACGTCGGGGCGCAGCGACTCGACGATCATCGCGGCGCCGTGCAGTCCGATCTCTTCCTGCACGGTGGAGACCGCGACGACGCGCACGTTCAGTTCATCGACCCGTTCGCGACAAAGGCGCAGGGCTTCTGCAGCGGCGAACGTACCGATGCGGTTGTCGAGCGCCCGTGCGATCACGATGTCATCGGTGAGTGTCTCAAAGCCGTCCGTGAACACTCCGACATCACCGATGCGCAATCGCTTCTTCGCGGCCTCGGCGTCCGGCGCGCCGATATCGATAAACAGCTCGTGCAGTTTCCGCACCTTGAGATCGCCGCTGCGATCTTGGAGATGAATGGCGGTTGCGCCGATGACGCCGAGCACGTCGCCGACGCCGGGGATCGTTGATGCAAAGCGAACGCGCTTTCCGACGATCGACGTGTTATCGATTCCGCCGATCGCGCGGCAGAAGACGAAGCCCTTCTCGTCGAAGTGATTCACCATCAGCCCGATCTCGTCAGCGTGACCGCAGACCGCGACGGTGATGACGCGATCGGCTGCGTAGCCGCCGCGCTCGGATGTCGGCTCGAGACTCGCGAAGCAGTTGCCGTACGCGTCGTTCCACGTGTGCGTCGCGAATGGCCGAACGTAGGAAAGCCAGAGCCTTTGTCCAGCGTGTTCGTGGCCCGAGGGGCTCGGCATGTTCAGCAAGGACGTGAGAAACGAAAGGCTTTCGGGGCGCATGGGGATCGCGATGATAATGATCAACGCGAGCGAGGATGCAGCCCGGAGATCATCAACACTCAGCTGGCCTGGCGCTGCTGGAAGTCCTGGAGCGGATCACTGCCGGAAGCGCGCTTCGGCTTCGCCTTCAGCCGTTCCGGCCGAGGACTCGGAGCCGCGCTGCCATTGCCGTGCGGCGACACAGTCGTTGTCGCTTGCTGACCGATGGAGGTGACCGGCTTCATCGGCTGGGCGGATGGCGTCGAGGCCTGCTGCGGTGCGGGCGCCGAGCCGTTGTTCGGAACCGTTTCGGAAGTTCGAGGCGCTTGCATCCCGGGGTGCTGTGCGCCGGGCTGTCGGGCAGCCGTGTTCCACTGGCCGGCGACACCCGGACCGCCAGGCGACCCTGCACCGTTCATGAGCGGGGTGGCTGTGGACGACGGAACGCGCGTCCCTTCCCGACGGTGACGAGCGTCATCCACCGAGCGGTCCATCTGTTTCAGAAGCATTCGGATCTGCTCGACGTTCTTGACCTGACGACTCATGCGCGCTCTCCCACTTGACCAGAACCTCGAGCACCCTCGCGAAGAGCGGTGTCGATGACACGATCAGTTGTCTGCGTTATCGGCAGGGGTTTGGCACAACTTCGCTCCGAGTTCGGAAGCGGCCCACCAAAAGCGATGAAGGAGGAGCGGAGGACCCGCACAACCGGAACGATTGGCGCGATCTCCAAGGTCGCGATCCGGCGATCTCGATGAATCATCCGCGTGAGGACGCGTCACGGTTGCGGCCCATACGTCAGAACCTGCGCTGAATCGAAGGGTCAGAACCTCGGTATACACTCCGCTCCCCCTGAACCCGCATCCGGGTGGATTCGGTGGGGCGAGAGCAGCGCGGGCATTCTCTCCACCGACGGGTTGTTCCTTGCAAGGCGGTATCTACGACATGCGCCACTACTCTCACGTTCGGAACCTTCTCGCACGCAGCGGTCTCATGCCGATCGGTGCGCTCGTCGCGTCGTCGTTGCTCTCGACGGCGGCGCACTCCGCGACGGTCGGCCTGCCCCGGTTCCCGGCGTTGAGTCCCGACGGCAAGGACGTCGTGTTCGCCTGGCGGGGAGACCTGTGGAAAGCTCCGGCGACGGGAGGTGCGGCGCTGCGGCTGACTACGCACCCTGCAGACGAACTGCGGCCTGCGTGGTCGCCCGATGGCACATTGATCGCGTTCGAAAGTGATCGCGACGGATACCGCAACATCTACGTGATGCGATCAGATGGCACATCCATCGATCAGCTGACGCAGATGGACGTGGCGCAGACGTTGACGAGCTTTGGCATCGGGCCCGAGGGAACCCCGGTGATGACTTTTGATGCGGCGATCGAGGGTGATCTTTATCGCTCGACGCGACCGTATCGCATCGGCGTCGCGGGCGGTCAGCCCGCGCGTGTGCACGACGCGTTCGGCACGTTCGCGCAGTACTCAGCGGACGGATCGCAAGTGCTCTTTGAACGCGGCGGATCGGCGTGGCTGCGCCGCGCATACCGCGGCCCCGATGCCCGCGATGTCTGGCTCTTTGATGTGAAGGCTTCCACGTTCCGTCGGTTGACCGACTGGGCTGGCAACGATGGCATGGCGCAGTGGACCGGCGACGACAGCTTTGTCTTTTTGTCCGACCGCGAGAACGAGACGGTCAACCTCTACCGCCAGTCGACGCGCGAGGGCGCAGCCGCTGTTCGCCTGACTGATTTCAAGGACAACGACATTCACGGCGTTTCCGTGAGCGGCGACGGCAAGCGCGCGGTCGTGGCGGCATGGGATGCCCTCTACGCGGTGGATCTCACAGCGAACAAGCCCAACGCGACAAAGCTGACGTTCACGGCGAGCGACGACGGACTCGACGACATGACGCGCAAGAACCTTGGGAAGGAAGCGCGAGAGGCCGTCGTGTCCCCGGACGGGCTGAGCGTCGCGGTCGTCGCCTATGGAGACGTGTGGGTGCGCGCGACGGCGGAGAAGAGCGTCGCGCGGCGCGTGACCGACGGCGTCGAGCGCGAGCGTGACATCGCATGGAGCGCGGACGGCCTGACGCTTTTCTTCGTGAGCGATGTGGACGATGACGAATCGATCTACAGCGCGAAGGTCGATCGCACTCGTGACGAAGTGCGGAAGCGCACGGCAGAGCGCATGGGCGTCGAGCCGCCGAAGGACGAAAAGCCGAAGGAAGAGCCAAAGGACGAGTCAAAAGACAAGCCGGCGAAGGACGACGACCAGAAGGCCGACGAAGCGGCTGAAGGCGCCGACGAAGCGGCTGCGAAAGACGACGACAAGAAGCCCGCGAAGAAGCCGAAGGCGAAGAAGGATCCTGCATTTGATCCCGCGCGATGGGCGGATGCCATCACCTTCACGTTGACAGCAGTCGTTGACGGCCCGACGAACGATTCGCGCCCAACGCCGTCGCCTGACAACAACAAGCTCGCGTTCCGGCGTGGCAATGGCGTCATTGCCGTTCTCGACTTTGAAACCAAGAACATCAGCACGCTCGTCAGCGGCTTCGATACGGGCGTCGAGTTCCGCTGGAGTCCAGATTCCAAGCTGATCGCCTACACGATGGACGATCGCAACTTCAACAGCGATGTGTGGATCGTTCCCGCGGACGGGAGCGAACCGGCACGCAACGTCACGCGCCATCCTGACTCTGAGTCGTCGCCACGCTGGTCAGCGGACGGCAAGGTGCTCGCATTCCTTTCGGAGCGACTGAACGAAGAAGTCGACGTCTGGGCGGTCTTCCTCGAGCGCGACCTCGAAGGGCTGAACGGCAAGGACCTCGATCAGTACTACAAAGATGCCGCAGCCGCCGCGAAGAAGCGCAAGCCTCCGGAACCAAAGGGAGCGCCGAAAGATTCGGAGAAGTCGGACGGCGACTCGAAGGACGACGACTCGAAGACCGAAGAGCCCACGCCCGCCGTGGACGCCAAGCCGGTGTCGCCGTTCGGTGATCTCGATCTCGATGATGCCTATCGCCGTGTGCGCCGCGTGACCTCGCTCTTGGGGAACGAAGGCAATCTCGAGGTGCTTCCTGCGGGCGACAAGGTGATTTTCACTGGCAGTGAAGGCGCGACGACCAGTCTGTACAGCATCAAGACGGACGGCACCGGGATGCAGAAGCTCGGTCCGACGGGCTCGGTGCAGGGACTGACTTTCGCAGGTGATCGCATCGTGCTCGTCACGGGCGGTACGGCGCAGAGCATGGCGGTCGCGGGCGGCGATGTGAAGACGTATGAGGTGAGTGAAACAATCGACGTCGACCTCGCCATCCAGTCGCGGCAGAAGTTTAAGGAGATGGCCCGCGTGCTCGGGTCGCAGTTTTATTCCAACGACATGAAGGGGCTTGACTGGGCGGCGCTCACTGAGCGCTATCTCGAGCTCGCCGAGCGATGCCGCACCAACGACGAGTTTGATTGGATAGCGAACCGCATGCTCGGTGAATTGAACGCGTCGCATCTCGGCGTGCGCTCACCGGAGACGCCATCGCCGCTTCGGCAGGCACAAGGACGGCTCGGTGTCATCACCAAGCCCGTCGACGGCGGCTTTGAAGTGACGGACGTGGTCGACCGGACCCCCGCCGCAGTGGCGAAGCAGCCGATCATGGTCGGTGATGTGATTACCGCGATCGACTTCACGCCATTTGGTGCACGCGACACGCTCGGCAGCATGCTGCGCGACAAGGTTGGAAAGGAAGTCGTTGTGACCGTCCGACGTGAGGCCGGCGGCGGTCCGGCTGGTGACGACGCGAGCGGCGTGCTGGAACTCGATCTGCTGATCGTGCCGATCAGCGCACAGCAGTACGCAGTGCTTCGATATCAGTGGGGCACGCTCAGGAGCCGGGAGCTCGTCGACGAATTGTCGAACGGCAGGCTCGGCTACATCCATATCCGTGGCATGGATGGTCCATCGCTCGATGATTTCGAGCGGGATCTGTACGCCTCAGCGGAAGGCAAGGAAGGGCTGCTGATCGATGTCCGCAACAACGGCGGCGGTTCGACGGCGGACCTTCTGCTCGCGTCCATCATGGTGAAGCCGCACGCGTACACCATCCCCCGCGGCGGTGATCCAGAGTGGCGCGACGGTTATCCGCAAGACCGGCTCTTCATTCAGCGCTACACCATGCCCATCAACATGCTCTGCAACGAGAAGAGCTTTTCAAACGCCGAGATTATTTCGCACGCATTCAAGACGCTCAAGCGCGGCACGCTGGTCGGGCAGCGCACGTACGGAGGCGTGATCTCGACGGGCGGCATGTCACTTCTGGACGGAACGACCGTGCGGCTTCCGTTCCGCGGCTGGTACCTGCCGGATGGCACGGATATGGAAAACAATGGGGCGGTCCCCGATCTCATCGTTCCCCAGACGCCTGAAGATGAAGCGACGGGGAACGACGCGCAGTTGAAAGCGGCGGTCGACGATCTGCTCAAGCGATTGAACTGATTCCACAATGGCTGAGCATTCATTTCATCTGTGGCGTCCACATCCATGGCATGGTCTTCCCGTCGGCGACAACCCGCCTGCCCTGGTGACTGCATTCATCGAGATTACGCCGTTCGATCTCGTGAAGTATGAAGTCCACAAACCGACCGGGTATCTCAAAGTCGATCGTCCGCAGCGCACGAGTTCCACGCCGCCGGCGCTGTACGGCTTCATACCCCGCACGTTCTGCGGCGAGCGCGTCGCTGCGCTATGTCCGGGCGCCGAACATGCCGATGGTGATCCGCTCGACATCTGCGTGCTGAGCGAGCGCCCGATCACGCGCGGCGAGATCATGCTCGACGCGCGCGTCGTCGGCGGTCTGCAGATGGTCGATGGTGGTGAGGCCGACGACAAGATCATCGGCGTGCTCAAGAACGATCCCGTGTGGGGAAGCGCAATGGACATCGCGGACGTGCCGGGCGCGTTTGTCGAGCGGCTTCATCACTACTTCTCGACCTATAAGCTCAAGCCCGGCGAGCCGCCGCACGCGGTGATCCGTCAGACGTACGGACGCGAGCACGCCTTCAACGTGGTTCGCGCGGCCGTGGCCGATTACGACGAGCTCTATGGGGACGCGTTCAGCGAGACGCAGCCGATCCTGTGAGTGTCGGCCTGCGACGGAGGGTACGATCGCCGGCGTGGCTGAGTCTCCTCGTGACCCGCTGACGCCGCGACCGGCGAGCGATCCGGCGCTCGAAGCTCTGTATGCGCAGATGCGCGCGATCGCGGCGAACCATCTCAAGGGCGAGCGCGCCGGGCACACCCTGCAGGCAACGGCGCTCGTGCACGAAGCATGGATGCGGCTGCTCGATCAGCGGCAGCTTGACTGGGAGATTCCGTCACGCGTGCTTCCCATTGCAGCACAGATGATGCGGCGCATTCTCGTTGATCATGCACGGGCGCGCACGACTGCGAAGCGTGGCGGTGAGATCGGTCGCGCCGATGTTTCTGATGTCGCCGACTCGACGCCGGACGAGCGCGTGGCGCTCGCGGGCATCGATCTTCTCGCGCTCGAGGAGGCGCTGGAGCGGCTCGGTGAAATTGACAGCACGCTGGTGCGACTCGTCGAGCTCCGTTTCTTCGCGGGCCTGCCGCTCGAGCAGGTCGCTGACATTCTCGGGATGCCCCGGCGCAGCGTGGATCGATCGTGGGCGGCCGCGCGGGCCTGGCTCTATCGTGAACTGGGTGACGACGTGGACCCTCGCCCCAACGGGAGCGCGTAATGGATGCCGCACGTCTGCGCCGGGCGCTGACGATTGTCGGCGAGGTGATTGACTCGCCGCCCGGTGAACGCGCCGCATTGCTTGCCGCTGCGTGCGGCGATGACACGATGCTGCTCGACGAGGTGTGTGCACTGCTCGGGGCGCACGATGCATCGACGAGGTTTCTTGAGCCGCCGGCTTCGGACGGCGCCCCAGTCGGCGACGATGTATGCGAAGTCATCGCGAACTATCGAATTCTCGGGACGCTGGGTACCGGTGGCATGGGCAGGGTGTATCTCGCGGAACAGGCCTCGCCCCGGCGACGCGTCGCGCTCAAGGTCCTGGCCGGGCCTTGGACACCGGAGGCGCTGGCACGGTTTGCGCTGGAAGCAGAAGTGCTCGGGCGGCTGCGCCACCCGGGGATTGCCGCGGTGTACGAGAGCGGCATCGATGGTGATGGGGCGCGGCGACTGCCGTATCTCGCCATCGAGCTTGTCGAAGGCGCTCTGCCGATCAACGAGTTCGCCGACGCACATCGGCTCGATCGTCTGCACCGGCTGCAGCTCTTTCAGCGTGTCTGCGACGCGGTGCATCACGGCCACATGAAAGGCGTGGTCCATCGCGATCTCAAACCTTCCAACATTCTCGTGGACCAGCACGGTCGCGCGAAAGTCATTGACTTCGGCATTGCCCGACTCGCGGACGACGAGGCGCATCGCACGCGGCTCACGCACACGGGATTCTTGCTCGGGACGCCTGCGTTCATGGCGCCCGAGCAATGTTCCGGCGACGTGGGGGCAATCGATCTGCGCAGCGATGTCTACGCGCTCGGCGTCGTTCTGTACGAGACGCTGTGCGGAGCGCCTCCGATCGACGTCGATCGGCTGCCGCTCCCGCAGGCCATCGAGGCGGTGCGCACGCGCCCGCCGCGTCGACCGCGATCCATCGTCGCCGATCTGCCGCGCGATATCGAGACGATCCTGCTGACAGCGCTCGACAAGGATCCCGCGAAGCGCTACCGCTCGGTTGAAGCAATGTCGGCGGATATCGGGCGCTACATTCAGAACCGGCCGATTGAAGCGAGGCCGACGACGGCCGTGCATCAGCTGCGCCTGTTCGCGAAGCGCCATCGCACGATGGTCGCCGCAAGTGTGGTCATGATCGCCGCGCTGCTGATCGCTACAGCGGTCAGCACATGGTTTGTCTTCGCGCTCAAGCGGGAAGCCGGACAACGCGAGAAAGCGGAAGCGGCGGCGCTCACGCAGCGCGATGAGGCGCGGCGGAAGGAGTACGTGGCGACACTGGCCGCAGCCGCGGCGGCGCTTGAAGCCGGTGAGTATCCGCGCCTGCGTGACCGGCTGGCAGCTGCGCCAGCGATGCATCGGGGCTGGGAGTGGGAATACCTCCAGCGTCGTGCCGAGGTTGCGAGTCTGATCATTCATGCCGACCGGCTGCGCACCTTCGCGATTGTTCCGACTGCAGACGGTTCCGGCATCTGGTCTGCGGGCACTGACGGAAGCGCGCGTCGCTGGAACACGACGAGCCGCGAACTGGAACGAAGCACGGCGCCGATGTCGGGCGGAGTTCAGGCGATGACGGTCAGCGCGGACGGTCGGCGCGTCATCGTTGGAGGCGAGAGCGGTCTGCTCGAGATACGCGATGCCGATACGGACCGTGTGATTGCGAGCTGTCGAGGCCACTCAGATCGCGTGATGGGTGTTGCGCTCTCGCCCGATGGTGAGCGGATTGCATCGGTGGCTCGCGACGGAACAGTGCGGGTCTGGCGTAGCCGGGACGGGTCTGAGCTGCGGACCGTCGCGATGCCCGGCGCGGTGCGCGGCGTTGCATGGTGCGACGATGAGTCGGTCGCGGTCATCGGCGAGGGACTCGGGCTGCGGATCGTGGATGCGTCAACTGGAGATGTGCGTATTCGCGCCGAGCTTCCCGGCATTCAGAACAGCGTCTTAGTGTCGCCGGCACTGCGTCGCATATTCGTTGCGGACAACGATCCGCGTCTTCTCGTGTACGACATGGATGACCGGGACGGGGCGCCGCCGACGATGGTTCTTGCCCACCCTCGTGCAGTCTGGACGGCGGCCGTTTCGCCTGATGGCGAGCGACTTGTGACCGGTGGGAGCGACGCGAAGGTGCGCATATGGCGCGTCGCGGACGGCACGCTGCTGCGCACGCTCGGCGGTCACGCGGAAGTGGTGTATGCATCGGCGTTCTCTGCGGACGGCACGCTGTGGACGAGCGGGTGGGATGGCATGGTCCGGCGATGGGATGTCGGTCCCGACGAGCGACACGATGACGACGCGACGCGCATCACGATGTCAGACGATGTCATTTACTCACTCAATTACAGTTGCGACGGAGCGATCGCCGCGATCGGCGGTCGCAACGGCCGGGTGCGACTGGTGGACGCGGATGACCGCGCGACGATCCGCGAGTGGACCACCGGCCACGGCGCGTGCTGGTGCGTGGCATTCAACGCGGCCGGCAGCATGCTGGCAACGGGTGACGGTAACGGCGGCGTGACGCTCTCGGATACCGACGACGGCCGCGCCATCGCGCGTCTCGTCGGACACACGGAGCGCGTGTTCAGCGTCGCGTTTGCGCCGGACGGAAACATCATCGCCACCGGGAGTGCGGACGGAACGCTGCGACTGTGGGAGCGGGCGCGGTCAGGCGACGACAGCGAGTGGGCGACGGTGTGGACGTCCCCTTCGTGCGGCAAGAGCGTGTGGATCGTTGCGTTCTCACCCGACGGGACCATGTTGGCGAGCGGGTCGTGGGACCACAAAGTGCGGGTCTTTCACGTGGAGAGCAGAGCGATGTCGGCGGAGCTTGAAGGGCATCTGGACACGATCTATGCGCTCGCATGGAGTCCCGACGGGGCGACACTTGCCAGCGGCGGCAGAGATCGGCGCGTGATCCTTTGGGATCCGGTGAGCCGCATGGAACGACGCCGTTTCGCGCAGCCCGGTCAGTTCATCGGCGGCCTGGCGTGGATCCCGGACGGCTCGCGCCTCGTCGGGGCATCGTGGTTCGGACGTGTCCTCGTATGGGAACCCGCGTCGGGCGAACTGCTGCTGTCACTCCGCGTGAACGACACAGCGGTGCGATGCTTGGCGATTCGCCCGGATGGCAAGGACATCATGGGGGGTTGCTCGGACGGCGGAGCATGGGTGTGGTCGACGCGATGACGGCGCGCTCTCGCTGCTTCTCTGCTTTTTGGACACGCACGTTCGCACGTTCGTCCCGGCTGCGCGCAGCTGGTTTTGGACACGCACATTCGCAAGTTCTTGGCGGCTGCGGGCTCGCGCTTCAGAAGGCGTGACTTTCTTTCGAAAAAAGTACCGGCAAAATCCAGAAACACATCGAGCGAGCGGTAGATTCGGCGACCTGCCGCCGCGGACTTCGCGGCGCTACTAGGAGCCGAAAGCCATGGGCTATCCGCGTGGGTTCCTCATCGATGAGGATCGGTCGTCTGTTGTCCACTGCGTCTCGCGCTGCGTGCGTCGCGCGTCGCTCATCAAGTCACCCGCGCGTTGCGAGTGGCTCGTATCGCGCTTCGGACATCTGTCACAGTCCTTTGCCATCGACATCTGCGACTTCGCGGTCATGCACAACCACGTGCACCTGCTCGTTCGCACGCATCCCAAACTCGCGCTTGCGTGGTCGGACGAGGAAGTCGCTCGTCGCTGGCTCCGATTCCTGCCCCCGAAGATGCTGCGGCGGACGCTCCGGCACCAGCTGGAGGGACCGCCCACCGACGAGGAGATCGCATTTGCCACGCAGGATCCGGAGCTGATCGCCGAGTGGCGATGGAGGCTTTCGAACCTCGGATGGCACCAGAAGGGGTGGAAGGCACCTGCGGCTCGGGCGTGGAACCGTGAAGGCGGCGGGACGGGCCACTTCTGGGAAGAGCGTTACAAGTCGATTGTCTGCACCGATGACAATCATGCCCTCAAGGCGGCGGCCTACCTGCTTCTCAATCCGGTGCACTGTGGTTTGGAGCGCGAGCTGATCGAATCGTCCCGGACATCGATGGGTCAGCGGCTGAGACGACTGGCAGATGAGATCAGGGACGGCAAGCACCGTGAAGGGGTGGCCCGATACGAGTCGGCGCTGCTGACACCCGCGATTCCGTGCTGTCCTGGCGATGAGGTCATCGGAATGGACGACATCGAATGGTCGCGGCGCCTTACGGAGCGGACGTGGGAACGCGCGCGCCGGGAGGTTGCGGGCGAAGAGGCGCTGTTGTCAGCTGGCCGCGATCGGCGGGCTCACGACCGCGCGGAGGACGCAGGCCGCGCTCTGACTGCAACCGATGTTGGGCCGCACGCACGCGTTGCGGATCGTCTCGACGCGCCACCGGCTGCATCGGTTCCCTCGCCAGACACGGGCGCGCGCGAAACGGAAATCAAGGACGATGCACGCATGGAAGCCCTTCCGTCCGAGCCCGTTCCGATGGAATCGCAACCGTTCGGCGTGGGAATCACCACGCGGATCTTTCGAACGTTTGCACCGAAGCCGCCGCCGCGACGGCCTCTTCGCTCGCCGGAGGTTGGCATCCCCCGGGTTCCGAATCCGTGGCGCGGTCAGACGACGTTACCGATGGCCGACGGCTGCACATTGCTGGCGTTCGTCGAACTCGTCGACGACCGCGGCCGCGTGAAACGGCGGGACAAACGTGGACGGATCGCGGAGCACACGCGGAGGGCGGTCGATCGGCTGCGCCTGGCGTGCGGGATCGAGCTGGACGCAGAGTGCGACCGTCGGCCACGTGAGCGGACCGGTGTACTCGCCGCGGTCGAAGCGCTTCTTGAGGCGGACCGGGCCGCGATTACGCGGATGATCGGGAAGCGCACCAAGAGGCGGGAACACGACGGCACAGATGTCGCCGCAGTGGTTGAAGTGGATGCTGGCGCGACTGGCGTCGCCCTGCAGTCTGCGGACAAGAAGTCGTCCGTCTCCAACGGAACCGAAGTGCGCATCGCATGGCGCGGCACGCTCGCGGGTGACAAAGCAAGCGCGGTGTGCGAAGCTGCGCGGCGCGGGACGCAGAGGGTCCAGGCGACGCGGCCGCGACTCGTTGCGGCCTAACGGCTCGGTCGCAAGTCGAGCCGTGACAGCGAAAGTGAACTTGAGCGGCGATGTGCTGTTCCGTGCGCGATGTCCCGTCTCGGGCTGTCGTTTGCGCTGCGATCCAGCATCAGGCGCGGAGTGAACTCCAACGCCCGCCGGCCAAGCCCCACGCACCAGCCCCAGAACCGCGCGGAGAGTCGCGGGAGCCACCGAATGCCTTTTTTTAGAGCGAACCCGCGGGCGGGATGGCGCTCGAGTCGTCCGCTACGTGCCCTACGTGCGTGTCCAAATTTGGAAGGCACGTTGCACTGCGGGTTGCCGAGCGCCGCCCCGCGTCCCACGCCCCGCCGACCCTCCCCGGGGTGCGGTCCGGGCCGCCATGCCGGTCGCTGTTCCCGCTCAGCTCCGGCTGAACTTGAACCGTCCCACAATCGACTTGAGCACGCTGGTCTGCGACGCGGTCTCTTCGCTGGACGCGGCAAGCTCTTCCGAGTTGCCGGCGCTCGACTGCGTGACCTTGTCGAGTTCCGTCACACCAGAACTCACCTGATTGATGCCGATCGCCTGCTCTTCGCTGGCCCGCGCGATCGCGCCAAGCTGGCGATTGATCTGCTGCGTTGAATCGAGGATCTCGTTCAGCGAAGTCGCAACTTCATTGCAGATGCCGTACGCGCGACTGGCCCGCGCGGTCGACTCCTCGACCATCGTCGCCGTTTCGCGGGCCGCTCCTGCCGATCGCTGCGCGAGGTTGCGGACTTCTTCGGCAACGACCGCGAAACCCTTCCCGGCTTCGCCTGCCCGCGCCGCTTCCACCGCGGCATTGAGCGCAAGCAGGTTGGTCTGGAAGGCGATCTCGTCGATGACCCGCAGTACCTTGGCGATCTTGTCGCTCGATTCCTTGATCTGACCCATCGCCTCGGACATGCTGGACATCCGCTGCTGGCACGCTTCGGCGCTGATGCGACCTCGATCAGAGAGACCGACGGCATCGTGAGCTGTTTTCGAGTTCTGGGTGGTGCGATCGGCGAGTTCGCTCATGCTGGCGGTGATCTGTTCGAGACTCGCCGCCTGCTGGCTGGCACCCGAGGCGAGCGACTGGCTCGCTGACGAGACCTGGGAGCTCCCTGCTTCGATCTGCGCGGCGCCGCTGGCAATCTCGCTGATGACCCGTTCAAGCCGTTCCAGGAACGTATTGAACCACCTAGACATCGCGGCGATCTCGTCGCGGCCGCTGGCGTCAAGGCGTTTGGTCAGGTCGCCCTCTCCCTCGGCAATGTCACGCAAGGCGGCCGTTACAAGCTTGATCGGACGGAGGACTGACGTTGCCAGCACCAGCAGCGACACGAAGGTGACTACCGCAATGGTGCCGCCGAATGCGATGATCATTGATCGGCTGGACGACGCGACTGCGGCCGCTTGAACGCGAGCCTCGCCCGCGCCCTCACGATTGAACACGACCAGTGCGTCGACGGAGCTGAGCAGCGCAAGGAGTTCATCGCGACTCCTGCCCAGAATGAGCGACTTCGCTTCGTCCTGCTTCGTTGCTTCGACGAGCGCGAGAATCTCCTCGCTGGTCTCGCTGTAGTCCTTCCACGCTTTGCTGGTCGCCTCCGCAAGCGCTTCATGCTTCTCGCTGTTGGTGTCGTCAGCTGAAGCCGCAGCAGTTTTATAGGCTTCGATCAGTCCTGTTTCGGTCTTGCATCTCTCGCGCAGGAAGGTGCGGAACTTCGCCAGCTCCTCGGGCGTTGTTGCAAGCAGGACGAGAAACTCGTATCGCCGCACTTCGTTGACGAACTTCTCGATCTGCGCAGCCTGATCGATGCCCGGAAGCCAGTGATCGACGATCTGCGTCGTGCTGCGGTCAACGGAGTTCAAGGCGCGCACCGCGACAATCGCGACCACGCCCACGAGCGACAGAATGATCGATCCGAGGAGCACGAAACGCACGCGCATCGAGAGGTGCTTTAAGAGTGACATACGTTTTGCGGCCTTCCTGAGGGCGATGTGGTCGAAGCGGATGCGACGTACATCGGACTACGCACGGCGAGTCTTGAAGTCGTGCAAGGAATCTGCCGCAGCCGGCGCGGACCGCGCACATCGGAGCCACCGGGCCGCGTTGCGCGGCGGCAACCAATCAAAGGTCCTGTAAGAACTCAGCGCCGCACCCCGGAAAGCGAGTCACTTGCAATCTCACCATGTATCGGCGAAGCACGTAGAAGTGCATCCAAAGCGCCCTCGACGACACCCGCGTCGTCCTCCTCGCCGGACCGCGCGAAGTCGGCAAGACCATGGCGCCGGTGCCCGCACGCGCTGCGTCGCCGCACTCACTTCCCGCCGCTACTACCAGTCGGCTCGTCCTCGGCTTCTCGGAGCTTCCGCCCTGCGAGCGCGATCGAGTCATAAATGCTGGCCAGCAATCCCACGAGGGGGAACTTGCTGGTCGGCGGCGCATTGCTGTTCGTGACCGGCACGGGCGCTGGCATGCCGCGGGCCGGGGCGGGAGGCGCGTGCATCGCACGGTTCGCGCCAGCCTGGAATGGGGTGGGTCCGAGACGACGCAACAGTGCGTGCGGAACATGCTCTTCGTCCGGAGACTCGTCGACCTCGAGCATGCGGCGGCCAGGCTTCCAGAAATCTTGCAGGCATCGTTCAACCGGTGGCAGTGACGGGGTCGACTCTGCGAGCGGCGGCGTGGAGTGCGCCTTCGAAACGCCGCGCGTCGCGATCGCGCGAGCTTCCTGCAGCCGTTCCAGCAACCGCTGACCATCCAAGCCGCGCAGCGTGAACGAGAGCAGGGGATCAGTCTCGAGACGCTCCATCACCATCGCCCATGCGGTCATGACGTGTTTGCAGGGCCCGCCGGGATTCGGATTGAGCGCGTCGACGACGGCAGTACATGTGCAGCTGAACGAGATTTCGTCATCGCGTTCCGGGACGAGCGTCCGGCCCAGCGAGCGGAAAAGCACCTCCACACCGACAGGCAGTTCACCCGACAAAAGCTTCGCCGACCAGATCGCTTCCGCCGCCATGATCGCGACGACGCGGTCCCACTCCGACGGGGCGAGCGTCTGCACTTCGATGCGCGTGCGATACGGCCGCGCCGCGCGCCCCTGCACGACTGCTTCAACGAGTCCTGGCATCACGACCAGCGATGCGACCTGCCCCGCTTTCGCGTAGTCAATCGCCTCGGCGCGCAAGAGCGCCTCGATGCGGCCGTCGATGCGCTGCAGCCACGCACTCGCCGGCCAGGAGAGATTGTCCAGTCCTTCCTTGCGGCGGAATCGCAGGCCGTTCTTGATGCGCCGCGGACCGTCATTGCGCCGCTGGTGGCGCATCGAACTGTTGGGAACGAACGCCGTCGCCATCTCAAGCACAGCAGGCGCCGCGTCGGGAGCGGCGGGAGCAAGACCCGTCACACCTTCCGGCACTGCGTCGGAAGGCGCTTGCGAATCCAGCTGCCCGGGCATGTCGTTGGGCATGTCCGGGAGCATGTCCGGGCGCGTGTCATTCGGCGACGCACCGTGATCCGCGCCGGGCAAATCACGCGGCGGATCCGACGAGGGACTGGGTGATGCGAACGTCATCGTCAGGAAACATCCTCAAGCGACGTGCGTCGGAGCGAGAGCAGGTCGCGGAGCTGACCCGTCGAGAGTTCGGTCAGCCATGACTCGCCGGCCCCGATGATCTGCGACGCCAGCTCGGTCTTCTGCTCGATCATCTGATCGATGCGCTCTTCGAGCGTGCCGGCGGAAATCATCTTGTGAACATTCACGGTGCGCAACTGTCCGATGCGGAACGCGCGGTCAGTCGCCTGATTCTCAACCGCGGGATTCCACCAGCGATCGTAGTGAAACACATGATTCGCCGACGTGAGATTCAGTCCGACGCCGCCCGCTTTCAGACTCAGCACGAAGATCGGTGTGAGCGGATCGCCCGATTGGAAGCGATCGATCAGCTGTTCACGCCGACCCTGCGGTGTGCCGCCGTGCAAGAACAGGGCTTCCGTGTCCAGTTCGCGCCGCAGCATCGTGACGAGCAGATGGCCCATTTCACGATATTGCGTGAATATGAGTGCACGGTCGCCGGCAGCGAGCACTTCCTCGAGCATCTCCATCAGTCGCGTCGCCTTGCCCGACCGGGTGGACAGCTGCTCGCCCGGAGCGACCAGAATCGGCGGCAGCGGTTCATCACCATTGGCTTCGGCTTCTGCAGCGGCGGCCTTCGCTTTGGCCGTCGCCTTGTCAACTTCAATCTCCGCCTTCGATTCCTTAAGGAAGTGCGCGGGGTGATTGCAAATCTGTTTGAGCTTCACCAGTGCGCTCAGCACAAGTCCGCGACGGCGAATCCCTTCGGCGAGGTCGACGCGCTGCAGCATGTCGTTGACGACCGAGTCATACAGCTGCGCCTGTTCGACCGTCAACGGCACATGCTGCCGCGATTCGACGAGCGGTGGCAGATCGGTGATGACCGTCGGATCGGTCTTCAACCGACGCAGCACGAAGGGGCGCACGAGATTGCGCAACCGTTCGGCCTGCTTCTTGTCGCGATGCCGCTCGATGGGCACGGCAAACCGCCGACGGAATTCCGCCTGCGTGCCGAGGTAGCCAGGCGAGCAGAATTCCATGATGGACCAGAGTTCGCTCAGTCGATTTTCGACCGGCGTACCGGTGAGCGCAATGCGATGCGAGCAGCGCAGCGAACGAATGGCCGCGGTCTGTTTGGTCGGCGGATTCTTGATGTGCTGCGCCTCGTCAAGCACCACGCGGCGCCAGTGGACGCGCGCGAGCGTTTCCTTGTCGCGCGTCACCAGTGCATACGTGGTGATTACGATGTCGCTCGCGAGCGAGATCTGTTCGAACTGCTCCCCGGTCGGTCGCTCAAGCCCATGGTGCACATGGACGATGAGTTCCGGCGCGAACCGGCCGAGTTCGCGATGCCAGTTGCCCACGACCGACATCGGCGCCACGAGCAGTGTGGGACCCACTTTCGAAGCGGGAATGACAGGCTCTTCGGGCTTGGCGTCCAGCGCGGCGCGTTCATGCTGAAGCAGCGCGATGAGCTGAATCGTCTTGCCGAGGCCCATGTCGTCGGCGAGACAGGCGCCGAGCCCGAACTTGTCGAGGAACGCGAGCCACGACAGACCGGCGCGCTGATACGGGCGAAGCGAACCGCGGAAGAGCGCAGGTTGTTCGACCAGCGTCAGCTTCTCGGAGCCGGCGGAGGCGCGCAGCAGTTCCGACACCCATCCCGTCGAGTCGAGACCGAGGATCGGCAATCCGCTCGTCGCTCCGTCGAGACCGTGCGCGAGGCGCAGCGCCTCAAGCAGCGTCATCTGGCCGCCGGGATGTTCCGCGAGGAACTTGCTCGCACCTTGCAGATCTTCGGGACGGATCTCCACCCAGCGGCCGTTCACTTTGAGGAGCGGTGATCCCTGTGATGTGAGTTCACGGAACGTGTCCAGCGTGAGCGGCTGATCACCGAGTGCGATCTGCCATGTGTAGTTCACGAGGCTGTGCAGACCGAGCTCGCTTCGCCGGGCGGTGCTCCCGTGCGGCGATCCGCCATCGAGCGCATCGGCCGGATCGCTGTCGATGAGCAGTCGCGCCCCGAGTCGGCTCGACACCTGGCCCCACCAGCTCGGCACCAGAATCTCAAAGCCGGCCTCAACGAGGATCGGCCGGTATTCCCGCAGAAACTGATACGCCTCGACCGTGGTGAGATCGATGCCGCTCGGCGCACTGTCATCGAGCGCCTTCTCGATGCGCGGCCAGATGCGGCTCGCGCGGCCAAGCTCCGCGAGCAGAATGTCACTCGCTTCTTCGCCGTCTTTGCCGAGTCCTGCGAGAAGGCCCTTCAGCACGCCGGCGCCCTGCTCCCAGATCTGCTCCGCGTCGATGAAGACTGGCGGATCATCGGTCGTGACAAGCTTGAAGCGCAGCCGCCACGACGCCTTGGCGGCCGGCTCGGGCGCGAGCTCGCCGAGCGCGCCGCCGCTTTCGGGTTCGCTCAACTCAAGGCACAGACGGACGAGACGCCCTTCGGCGACATCATCGAGTTGCGCGATCCAGGCCCGCGCGCCGCGCAGCAAGGACGTGTCGCCCGACGACAAGCCCTGCACAACGGTCTCCAGACCGAGGAGCCCGGACAGCCACGCGACATGCGGATCACCGACGGGGTTGCGATCCTCGATTGACTCGCCGTAGTTCTCCTCGATCAGCGTCTGCCGCACGAACGTGTCGGTCATCGTGTTGAGCGCGTTCTCGAGAATCGGCCACGCGGCACCGCGGATCTCGTCGTTCGCGCAGCGGCACGCGGGGGGCATGCTCGCGAGCAGCACGGACAGGCGCGCGGAGGTCTTCGGGTCGGCGAGCCAGGGCACCCATGCGGCACGCAGTCGACCGGTCCGTTCCTGGATGAGCGACGGAATCACGCGTTGATCGCCGACGAGATCAATCACCAGTTCGGCGACCGCGCTCCAGTAGGGAAGATCGTGGCCGAACGTGATGCCGCCCGTACGGCCGTCGAGCCGCGCCGACTCGAGCCGCAGTAAAAAACCGAGGAGGCGATCGCTGCGAATCGTGGCGCACGGCACGACCGAAGTCGCCGCGTACGCCTCGAGCCGCGCTTCATCGTCGATGCCGAGCAGATCGGCGACACGGTCGCTCGGCATGGGAACGCCGGCACCGGCATCCGTCGCGCCGGCGGGAAGAAAGAACGGCACGGTCAGATGCGGTGCACCGTCTTCGGCAAAGTCATCGCTGTCGGCGAGATTCGCACCAATGAGCGCCTGGCGCAGCGTGTCGCCGTTGACTGCGTATGGATGCGGCATCGCGTTCGCCGCGTCACCTTTTGCGGGCGGCATCGCGGCAGCCACCGCGGTGCTCGCTGAAGAAACCGTCGCGAGAGCCGCGTCGGTTTCTTCAGCCCAGCAGTGGAGTCCGCCGTTCGTCCAGAGTGCGTGGAGCACCAACATCAGCCGTTCCGTTCCTTGGTTTGGACATTGGCTGCGCGACGCGCAGCGACGCACTGTGCTCGCCTGCCACTCATGACGACTGGAAGAGAGCGTTGAACAAGCGCCGTGGCATCCTGCGGCGCCAGAGGGCCTATGGCATGCGAAGAAAAGTCCAATGATTGCGCCGGGACTCGAACCCGGGACCCGCGGTTTAAAAGACCGCTGCTCTACCTACTGAGCTACGCAATCTTCTCAATTGCCGAATCCGAGTCACCATCGCGCGGGTCACGCGTGCGACGCGGATCGGGATGCGACCCGAGTGAGATCGACCAGTCTACTTCAAGCCCCGCCCAGCAACACGACACGGAGCACGGACCCCGTGCGACGCGGTACCGCCAGCTCAGCTGGCGTCGAGGGGACGCAGGCCGACACGGCCGCAGTTGATGTGATCCGTCTGTGCGGGATGCGCCAGCACCGATCCGTGGCGAATTCGCGGGTTCGGCTTCAGCGGTTCGCACACCCGTCCGATAAGGCCGACTCGGACGTTCGTTTGCGCTCGTTGCCTTTATCAACGCGTGACTCTCTCGGGGAACTTTCCATATGTCGCAGAGCCGTCTTCCCATAAATGTCGTGGGCATCGTCGTGGGCCTTTCATTCATCACGTCTGCGGGCGGCTGCTCCAGCTTCTGGAGTTTCGCCGACAGCGAGCCCGACGTGATCCAGCCGACAGCCAAAGAGAAGGCGCTGGCTGCGAAGGCCCCGAAGTCGAGGACCCCGCTCTTCACCGAGTCCGGACGCGGCATGCCGACCGGCGAATTGGACACGCACTTTTCCAACGTCGTCGCCGTCGGCCTCTTCGGCGAATCCGCTCCTGGCGACGCTCCGACGACCGGACAGCAGGGCGAAGGCAATCTCACGCAGGTGTCGTTCGCACCTGAGGGGGGCGACTTCACGCCCGACGTCGATCACGCCGGAACGTTCCTGGTGTACGCATCGAAGCAACACAATGAAAGCTTCGATCTCTACCGAAAAGCAGTCGACGGCCGCACCGTCACCCAGATCACAAGCGATCCGTCCGAAGACATGATGCCATCGATCTCCCCGGACGGCCGCAGCCTCGCGTTCGTCAGTAATCGCAACGGCAACTGGGACATCTTCACGATGTCCGTGGACGGCGGTCGGCCAACGCAGATCACCTTCGAGAATGACGACGAAGTGCAGCCGACCTGGTCACCGGACGGCAGAAAACTTGCATTCGCGCGGAAGAACGCACGCAGCGGACGATGGGAAATCTGGACCGCGGACGCCAGTCAGCCCTCCGGTTCGACGTTCCTTTGCGAAGGATTCCTGCCGCGCTGGTCGCCGGAAGTCAGCCAGGACCGGCTGCTGTTCCAGCGCTCGCGCCAGCAGGGAAGCCGCTTCTACAGCATCTGGACGGTCGACCTTGTGAACGGCCAGGCGATGAATCCGACCGAGATCGTCAGCGCCCAGAACGCAGCGGTCATCCAGCCAAACTGGTCTCCCGATGGCCAGTGGATTGTGTTTACCACCGTCGTCGATCCTGCGGCACAGGCCAGCGATTTGCCGGAGCACTCTGACCTGTGGGTCATCAAGGTCGACGGCAGCGGCCGCACGAGCCTCACGAGCGGGGCATTCCGCAACATGCAGCCGGTGTGGGGCGCCGATGATCGGATCTACTTCGTCAGTAACCGCGGCGGCGTCGAAAACCTCTGGTCGATCGCCCCCACCACGGCCCGCGATGCGCGCCCGGCGGGACCTGGAACCAGCGTGGCGACCGTCCCGACAACCGGTGACGGCGAGCCGGCACCGGCGTCCGCGCAGCCGCGTTGATGAGGTCATCAGTGCGGTCCGATTGGATCGGCAACCGATACAGAACGTGACAGATGGAAACGATCGGAGTCCCAGCAGGCTCTTCCTGCTGTGGTCTTCCGTGACTCTTGAAGCCACGTTCTCCGCTCAGGCCTTTTGTTCGCACCGCCCGGTGCCCGCAGGCCGCAATGCAGGTTGCCGCATGTCGACCGTCTCGTTCCGCTCAATTATCGCGCTCGGATTCGCCGCTACGGTCCTAGTCCACTCCGGCTGCGCCTCGGAGGAGAAGCTCGTCGCGCCGACATCCCTGCGCAGCCCGTGGGAGGGTGAGCGGGTCTGGGCTGTTGCGCCGTTAACGAACGAAAGCGGCGTCTCGACCGTCGACACGTTTCGACTGTCCGACCAGTTCGTCATAGAACTCGATGGCGTCGAGGGCATCAGCTGCCTGTCGCTTAACCGGACGCTCGCTGGCATGCAGGCGCTGGGAATGAGGCAGGTCACGAACGATGCCGACGCGCGGAGCCTGATGCGTGTTCTGCAAACTGATGGGCTGCTGGTTGCAGCGGTGACCGCGTACGACCCGTACCGGCCGTTGCAGCTGGGGATCGCGGCACAGGTGTACACGGCGGATGACGCCGCCGCAGCAGCGACCGACGTTTCGGAGCTGACGATGGCCAGGGGCGGCGACGAGGGATCGACGCGGACGGCAGCGCGCTCGGGCCCCTCAAGCCAGACCTCTCGGGTTTACGCCGCGAACAACCATGCAGTATTGGCCAAGGTTGGTGAGTACGCGGCGGGCCGTCACAACCCGCGTTCGGGCCTCCGAAAGAACGTCTACCTCGCGTCGATGGACTCCTATGCCCGTTTCGTGGCCTATGACGTGGTTCGCGAGCTGCTCGCGGCAGAGTTTGCACAGCGGGCCCCGCTGCCAACCGAGGAAGAAGCTGGGGCTGCTAAGAAAAAGTCACAGTGACTCTTTTAACTCACGATCGCGCCGGCCTTCGAGTCACAAAGACTCCAAATATCCTTCAAGATTCAGCAGGTTGGTCGGTGGAACGCCCGATAGCGTGATCTAGACTCCAGATAGAACGCGTCCAATAAAGGGATTCAACTCCGGGGGCCGAGCGACCGATATGGGATGAGGTCCTCGGACCTGTTCTCGCAGAGCGGAGTCGCGTCGCCAACGCCCCGATCGCTGTGTGAAGTCCCTTCGTCTCACGTCCCGTCCACTCTTCGGATCCCCTTCCGGTTCGAGCGCCATGCACGAGAACCTTCCAATCGTTTCGCAGTTCCTCTCGTACTTGATCGACGAGCGGCATTTCAGCCCGTACACCTCGCGCTGCTACGGCCTGGATCTTCGGCAGTACTGCGATTACCTCGTTGAGCGCTTCGGTGTCAAAGCCGACGAGGCGACCGAGAAGAGCGCGGTCGATCACTTCGACACGGTGACGGCCAGATCGGCCAACACCGCGACCGCGAAGATCGTCTCCGCCGATCTCGAGATCATCCGCGGGTTCCTCGCCAAGATGGGTGAGCAGAACTACTCGGCGGCCACGATGGCCCGCAAGATCGCGACGCTGCGGTCCTTCCATAAGTGGATGGAGAAGCGCGGATTCATTCAGAACAACCCGATGCTCATGATCCGGACGCCGAAGCAGGCCAAGCGCCTGCCGAAGGCGATCACCGTTGATCAGGTCGAGCGTCTGCTCTCCGCTCCCGACGACCGCGATCTCCTTGGCGCCCGCGACCGGGCGATCCTTGAGACGCTGTATTCCACCGGTATCCGCGTCAGCGAAGTCGTCGGCATCAATCGCGCCGACGTCAACGACGCCGGCGAGGCGATCATCATCCGCGGCAAGGGCCGCCGCGAGCGCGTGGTGCCACTCGGCAGCCACGCCCTCCAGGCGCTGCGCCACTACGTGCAGATGCTGGACGGCGAACTGTCGAAGGCCGGGCTCGCCGCCGATCCCGACGCGCCGCTCTTCGTCAACAAGCATGGCACGCGGCTCTCGAGCCGGTCTGTGCGCCGCAAGGTGTCCAAGTACCTCACGCAAGTCGGACTCGACCCGGACATCAGTCCGCACACGATCCGCCACAGCTTTGCGACGCACCTGCTGGACAACGGAGCCGATCTCCGCTCCGTGCAGGAGCTGCTCGGCCACCAGTCGCTGTCGAGCACGCAGGTGTACACGCACCTGACCTCGCAGCGGATGCGGGATGCGTATGACAAGGCGCATCCGCGGGCCGAAGCGTCATAAGACTGGGTCGAAAGCGTCATGAGACGGGGGCCGACGCGTCCTGAGGCGACTTGAGGCGACTTGAGGCGACTTGAGGCGCTCCGATCCGGTTATCAAGCCGGAACAACCACTGAACCGATGAGACGGCCGCGTGATACTCGACGCGGCCGTCTCTCTTTCGTCGACACCTCTTCGGCTTGAAGAAGGCGACTGTGTCGATCTGCTGCGCGCCGAGCCGTCCGCGAGCGTCGATCTCGTCTATCTCGATCCGCCGTTCAACACGGGCCGGACGTTCACGGCGAAAGCCGGCAGCTTCGACGACCGATTCGCGTCGACCGGCGACTATCTCGCGTTCCTGGCCCCGCGCCTCGCGGAGTGCCATCGCGTGCTTCGTGCCACCGGCTCGATTCTCGTTCATTGCGACTGGCGAACGAGCCACCGCGTGCGCTGTCTGCTCGATGAGGTGTTCGGCGAAGACCGTTTCGTCAATCACCTGATCTGGAGCTACGGCCTCGGCGGGTCGAGCCCGCGGACGTTTGCCCGCAAGCACGACGACATTCTTTTTTACGGCAAGACCGCGGCGTACTGGTTCGAGGCGCCGCGCGTGCCTGCCAAGAGCGCCCGCATGCGCGGCATGACGAAGAAGGCGACGGACGTCCTCGACATACCGTCGCTGAACAACATGGCGCTCGAACGCGTCGGATATCCGACGCAAAAGCCGCTGGAGCTGCTGTCGCTGCTCGTCCATGCATGCTGCCCGCCCGGCGGCGTCGTCCTCGACCCGTGTTGTGGCAGCGGCACGACGCTCGTTGCGGCGATCGAGTCGGGACGGCAGGCGATCGGTTTTGATCGCAGCCCGGAGGCGATCACCGTGGCGAGCCGACGATGCGCGATGGTCCGGAGCACGCAGGCGACGCAGGTTGCGTGACGAGCGTCGAAGTCCTGCACGGCACGGATTTAGCCGGGCACCGGCGATTGCAACGTGCGTGTCCAAAACGCTGTATCCCGACGTAGAGCGGGTTGCGCAGCAGCCGGTGGACGGTGTTCTTGTCCCAAGGGCGACCGCCGACCTCGCGGCCCGTCTTCGAGACGTGCTTCTTCTGCTTGAAGCCGCGCGCGTTGAGGCGCTTCGCCGTGAGGCCGATGGAGCGGGTGCGCAGGTACAGCTCGAACGCGAGGCGCACGACCTCCGCCTCCTCTGGGATGATCTCGAGGGCGCGGCGCTCGCGATCGACGCGGTAGCCGAGGATGAGCGGGCCGCCCGCCCACTTTCCGCGACGGCGGGCGGCGGCGATCTTGTCGCGGGTGCGCTCGCTGATGATCTCGCGCTCGAACTGGGCAAAGCTGAGCAGGATGTTGAGGGTAAGCCGGCCCATCGACGTCGAGGTGTCGAGGTGCTGCGTGACGGCGACGAGGCCCACGCCGCGCTGCTCGAAGCGCTCGATGAGCCGCGCAAAGTCGAGCAGCGAGCGCGACAGCCGGTCGACCTTGTAGACGACCACGATGTCGACCTCGCCCCGCTCGACGTCGTCGATCAGCCGCGTGAGCGCGGGGCGCTCCATGTTGCCGCCGGTGAAGCCGCCGTCGTCGTAGCGGGCGGGCAGCACCGTCCAGCCCTGCGCCGCCTGGCTCCCGACCGCGGCCGGGCCCGCGCGATCGCCTCGCCCTGCGCCGCAACCGCTCGCTCTACTCGCGCCTCCACCACCGCCTCGAGATCGAACCCCTCGTCCCCGACGACACCACCGAGTACCTCCGCCTCCGCCTCCGCCACGCCGCCTGTGACCGCGAGTTGTTCGCGACCGACGCCGCCGCGCTGCTGCACGAAGCCACCGCCGGCGCCATGCGCGATCTCGACCGCCTCGCCGCCGCCGCCGTGCGCGAAACCGCCAAGAAGAAGCGCAAGCTGGTCGAGCGCGACGTCGTCGCCCGCGTCATCGAGGCCGGCACCCGCGAGCGCGATCGCTGACCGCCGGCCCCGACACCCTCGTCACCGCGCCGGACCTCGGGCTCCGCCGCGGTGGCCATCGGCACTCCGGATCAGGTCGCCCACGGCATCGGTGGCCATCGGCGTTCCGGATCACGCCGCCTGCGGTGGCGGTGGCCATCGGCGTTCCGGAGCATGCCGCCTGCGGTGGCGATCGACCCCCGAGCGCCCGCCGTCGTGCCCGCGCGCGTTCTCAGGATCGCGCTCCGCGATCACGCCCGCGTCATCGTCCTCGCGCAGAACCCCGCGAACGCTGGCGCTTTCAAGGCGAAGCCCCGCGAGGTGCCTCGCGGGGCTCCTGTTAACTGCTCCCCCACCTTCGGTTGGTGGTGGAGGAAGAATGGCTCCCTATCCACCACCCCCGCGAACCGATTCTCTCTGGCGAATACGGCCAATGGGCCTGAAATGGCCGGTTGACACGCAACCACGGGACTTCACAACGCAAGTCGAAGGAGCCGATCGAGATGATCTGGCGGAGAGAAACCCCCGTTCTGTGCTGGCAGCGGGGTTCAAGTACTCGAGCCCTGCTGCAATTCACCGCAGGGGAGGTTCGAAATCGCCAGCGAGGCGGGGTAACCGCCCGCCCCAGTCCATGGTGCAGATGCGGAAGCTGTACCGCCCGCTCGATGCCCGACACGTCTCGGATCCGCTCGTCTGTGATCGTGGCATGCCAACTCGCAGGCGAGCGATAAGTTCAGTCTGTATGTCCGCGTGCGGGAACAATACCTTGGTGAGTAAATCTCAGAATCACACGGGTTGCGTTCTATGAGATTGGCCGCCAGATCCAGCCTAAACGCCGAGGGCCATCCGTCGCCAGTCAATCCGCACTTCGCCACCAGCTTCGAGTTCAACTATGGAGTACGTCAACTCGCCGGGAAGCACTTGGCCCGGCTGGTGGCAGGTCGTCTGACCGAGTTTCGCCATGTGACGTGGCTGGCCATGCAGCGCTAGCCCAACATCCGGGCTCTCGTGGATATGCCCCGAAAGCGTCAGCATTGGCTGCTGGCGGGTGATCCACGCGTGCACAGACTTAGACCCGACGTCTTCGCCGCTCCAGAGCGTGCCCAAATCCAGATTCGCCGGTGGCGCGTGGCTGACGAGCACACCGCGCTCCATTAAGATGCCCGGCTCTACGAGCGAGTTCAAATGCTCCTCCAGAGTTGGGCGTGACGCAAAGAACGCCGCGGGATCACTAATCTCTGCAACGCCATCGGATGAGGTGACGATGGACCGCCCGCTGGTTAACACCGGTGTGGCTTCGGGCCTGTCACGAAGGCACCAGTCCTTCAGACCGAAGCGGTAGTCGGGCACCCATGAGCATCCTCGAATCGTGAACCCACCCGGCAGCGTGTGCCACCGCTGGGCAAGGTCGTACACGCCGCGATTGGAGCGAGTGAGTCCGAGCCAGATGTCGTGCACGCCCCGAAGGTCATCGTTGCCAAAGAGGCCAAAGAACGTGATGCCCTTTGATGCGCATCGGTCGAGACACTCGGGCAACTCACGGCTCAAAAACTCTCGCTGCGCAGCAAACATGTCGCGGCCCTTGGGGAGCATGACACCGCCGCAAACAATGGTCCAAGCGTCGTGCTTGGAGCACAAGGCTGGCAGTTCGGCATACGCGTCGACATCGCCGTGAAGGTCAGTAACATAGAGTAGCCGCAAGTTCGTTACAGATCCTGCTCCGGCTGAAGCGGGTACGTTGCCGGCAAGCTCATTTGGGGCTGTGTGTACCGACTCCGCGAGTTGCTCCAATGCAGCAGTAAGCCGATCGGCCCACTTCGCTAGCCAAGCGGGTTGAAGGGGCACTCGCTCGTCAAGCTCGGCTCGTGAGAGCTGAGTGAAGTAGGCTTCAAGCACATGCATCGGATGATCTTGATCGCAGCATGCGGCATAATACAGGTCGCGATTCGCACCGAGCATCCTCCAGACCGTGGCCACCAGCGATCTCTTGCCATCGAGCCCGTCAGCAGCGGCCCATGCCCAAGCTCGATTTGCAGCGAGCCGGGCACCGGGCGTTGGAGATTTCTCAGCAGAGGCCACAGTCGGTTCCTTTGGTCTGATCTACCCCCAAAACCTATACCAACTTCAATGAGAGTCAATTCATTATATTCGTTGCCGCCGCTTCGGCGGCATGTGGCTCTGACCTGCCAAGACCGGACGGTTCACATGGAACACACCCGCCGGCCAAGAAGCAATCAATTCATCGCAGCAAAGCTTGAGATTGGACGTCGCCGCGCTCGGCAGCGATTACCGCTGGCGTCTGCCCGCTCACGTCACGCGCGGCCTTATCCGCACCGCGGGCGAGTAGCGCTGAAACAATATCACGGTCGCCCCTCACTGCTGCCAGGTGCAAAGCCGTCTGTCTTCTAACATCGGCTGCGTCGACCGGCGTGCGTTCGGATGCCAGCAAGGTGCGAATTACGTTCAGCTGGCCCCCTTCAACCGCGACGTGCAGAGCAGTCCGGTTCGCCGTGTCGAGCCAGAGTGGCGATTGAGGATCCAACTCCAAAATCTTGGCGACTACATTTACGCGACCGGCAAACGCTGCCACATGCAATGGTGTGCTTCCACTGCTGGAGATGCGAGTATCGAGCGGGATTTTGAGCTCCTCGACCAAGTCCGCCAACATCTCGACGCGGCCCTCCAATGCGCAGATGTGGATGCTCTGACGCCCCAGACTATCGGGCTGATCGAATGCAATCTGATTCGCGATGACTTCTTGTAGCATGGTGCGATTGCTTCGTCGCACCGCCACGGACAGGATTGAAGGCCGCGATCTCAGTGAATCCTTCGTCAGAAGCTCACGGTTGAACGGCGTAATCTTCTTTGCATATTCGCGTAGCGCCGTGTAGTCATCGCTGTTGATTGCTCTGATGAGCCCGTCGTACAGCTGTTCCGGAGTCAGCTTCACGTCCGGCGTGGCTGCGGCCTCGATATCCGGCTTGACGGGAAGTACTTCGAGCGATGGTGGAGGCGCCGCGTTGGAGATGGTTTTGGAACGCCACGAGTTAAGCAGAAGAAGTATCCCAATTCCCAAAGCGACGATCACGACTAATGCAATAACGACAATAGTTCGCGTGGAGCCGACGAGATTAGCTCGTCTGTACGCCGCACCGCTTGCCGGTTGAGTCTCTGTTGAATGCTGTCTCATTCTGAGTAGTCCGCTAATACAGGTCGGTCGATGACAGCCGCAGACATGAACGGCTGCTGATTGCGATTGGTCGCCTTGCTGACGTGATTAGAGACATACCCGAACAGCTCATCGAATGTGACCTTTCCATCCCTGTTCCCACCTTCGGTATCGGCAAGACCCGTCAAGCCTTGGGCGACGAAGTAGGTAAAGTACCCGTGTTTGTGTTCCGGGCTTTCCAGTGAGTACTGATTCAATCTTGAGCCTGCGAGCGTGATCATGCTCTGATTGTTGGCTGCTAAAGCAGCGTAAAGGGCGTCCAAGGGAGCGTTGGGCCGATTCGCGGTACCCGCCAACCCCCTGTCAGCACCGCCCGCGTGGCACGCATCGATTGTCAGGATTATTTGGCCTGCCTGATTCTTTCTCAAGGCCTCGCGGATGTCACTGAGCTTCGGGTTCATCGCTACTTGTCTCCCCTCGTGGTTGAATGAGCGAGCCGCAAGCGATGGCTCGTCCAACACTGCATTGCCATTCACGACCGGCGTTGACCCGTGGCCCGAGAAATGAATGAGCACTTGATCCCCGGCTCGAACCCGCCGTCCGAGCTTGTCGATCTCAATCATGATGTTGCGCCCAGTTGGGAAGAGTGCATTATCAGGTTCGAGATCATCAGTCATCATGACGACGCGATCGGCCGGATAGCCAGCCCGCTGCGTCAGCGTGTCGTACATCAAACGTGCGTCGCGCACACAATACTGCAGCGGACTAACTAGAGGGTCACCCTTGTAATTGATGCCGATGAGCAGTACCCAGCTGTTGGGAATGGGCCTGGCCTTGCGCGAGAGAATATCTTTGCCGGCTGCTGCTGCATCGGCATGCTTTTCTGGGGTCTCTTTAGCCTTGGGTATCCCCAAGTTGAGAACAAGTTCAAACTCGGACTGCCCCTCGACATGGATTGGAAAGTTCAGCGCCCCAATCTTCTGAATGAACGCTTGGACTAATTGGCCCGGCCGCCCCGTGTGCGTGACATCAAAAGAGGCAACAGCGCCGGAGACGTTGACTCGATCGATTCCGTCGTTTGATACCTCGGACATGCTGCGGAAGAGATCCATGATTTGCGGAAGGTTGTTCACGTTGTCGATCTGCTTCACGACGACCTGCAACGTTGAATTTTCACCACGACGTTCCGCGAACCGATCCCATCGCTCGACGAGATTGCCGACGAGGTATCGGGAAACTTCCTTCACGTTGGTCGGGTCGATTCGGCACTCGTCAAAGGTGTCGAAGCCTGAGTCGGGCCAGCGTTGCGAACCAACGATGGTCGCGTCCTGCCAACTTACCAACTGTGCCGAGTAGCAGAAGCCAGCGCCGGCCTGGACAGGCGCAATATTGACGTACAGAATGACATCAAAGTCGGGCATGTCGTTGCGAAGTGCGTCAGCAAGCTTGGATCCGTCGGCGAACCGGTCGGCCTGCCGGAGACGATCAGCAATCTTGGCCCGCAAGGGGTCGGAACCGACGACCTTGAAGCCCAGATCCGTCATCCAGTCTTCGATCTGGCGCGCGAGCTCGGAGTGCCGAAATACTGTTGCGCCATGCGATTTCTCGAACTGTGGGTCTGTGAATTCGGCGACGGGATCGGCGAGGTCCGAGCCAACCACGACGGCAACTCGCGGGGCACCAACTTTCCGAAGGGCACGCAATCGGGCATTGCGCTTCTCCGCGAACGCCGGGTCTTCAGTGTCGGTCAATTGGCACCAGGCGGGGCGCTTTGACGAGAGGATCTCCGCGAGCACGAAGTCGTCCTTGGTCTGGATTTGCCGGAGCGACTGGTTCTTGTCTTTGAGCGAGTCGCGTATAAGGCGAACCAAGTTGCGCGTCTCACCGGCGTAGAACACTTCGAACTCCGCAAACGTGGCCTTACCTTGACGATCAGCAGCTGCACTCACTGAAACAATGCCATTCTTGCCATCGAGCAGCATCGATGTAAGAGCATCGACTTCCTCGTTATTACGCAAGCCGAGCAAGCGAAGCTGAACGGGTCGGCCCTGCTCGTTTGCCATGACTGATGTACGAAAAACCTCACCGATCTTCACGACGAGTGCCGTGGAGAATTTCAACACTTCGGCTATATCGGGCGTCGTTTCATTCATCCTTATGTACTGCTCGCCCCCCATGAGTCGCCCGTTGCGCAGGTCGCGGACGTTTAGGCTCACGGTCACCATCCCGGGCCCGTCGGCCTGGAGCAAAACAACAATCGCGATGCGAGCGTTACCACTCTGCCTACGAAGGATCCCGGCGATGGCTTCATTTGCGAGCGGTGCTACATTTCCCTTGATCGCGTCTCCTTGTTGTAGTTTCTGCAACTCAATTATGTCTGGGAGAATGATTGCAGATGTGAGCCCGGGCGCCGACGTCATCATCGATTGGATCTTTGTTCGCAGCTGATTTTCCAGCGAGGTGCCCTTGAACTCAGGACCACCTTTTTCGAAGTAACCAACGAACAAGGAAATCGTCGGACGCTTCTGATCGACCCAGGCTTTCGCTAGGTCAACCTTCTGCACTTCGGTTAATGCAGTAGCGGGCCCATCGTCCCGTTCCGGCTTGCGTCCACCTTGGCCCATGGCGGCGGATGTGAGCAAAAGGCAATTCGCGAGAATGATGAGTACGAGTACATTCTTAAAACTCGAATGCATGGCATCTCCTTTCACCGACTTGAGAGAACTAGTCTCGAATATTCCATTGCCGCTGGGCTGGATTCCAGACAAGGTTGCGCCGAACATCTTTGGTATAGATGATGGCACCCGACTGCGGGTGGATGACGCGGCACTCAAATCGGAAGGCGGTTTCCTTTCCACCTGAGGCATTGACTGACGCGAACGAACTCGTGATCGCAAAGACATCGTTGGGGTGGTAGGTGGACGGCCGCACATCACGGACGTTGCTGCCGTCGGGTGCAGCAAAAGCGGAGTTAGAGCCACCGATTGAGGCGAGCAGATCACTCGCAGTTGCATCACGTGTTTCCACGATCAAGAAAGCATCCTGCAAAGGCTCGTTCCGCATGATCCGCGATCGCAGTGAGGCGACGGCCTCTGCGAACGGGGCACGATCGTCGAAACCAACGACGTTGATCGGACCAACACCGAGCACCTGGCGATGCTTTGATTCGCGGATCATGGGATGCGACGGCAACTCGTGGGCCAGGTCTTGCGCGATGATCTGAACAAACTCATCGAGAGTCGAAAGGGGCGACGCTGGATGAACTGATTCGACTGGAGTAGCGGGTTGTGGTCGGTTTGCGGTGCCCTGGGTCCCACACCCCGCTGCGAGGCTGAGAGAGAGGATGGAGCCCACCCACGCTGCCAGGAGCAGCCCACTCGTCGAACTGTCTATAGCGGTGGATGGCATGCTGGTTTCTCCGTGCTCATTCGCAGGTGAAATGACCCAAGTACGGGCTAGCTAGGCTGGAGTGAGGCCTAGATCACTTCTTCTGCTCGGCTTCCTGCATCTTGGCGCGGAGACCTTCATTCTCTGCGTCCGACATCCAACTACGACGAACAGGGTGGTAGATGTACTTGCGATTGAATTCCTCAGTCGCGATCGTCTCTCCCGTGCGTGGATGCTCGATTCGCACCTTGGTCGAGATGGTCGTCCTCGGCACTCCACCGTCGTAGTCCGGCAATTTGAAAACCGACCCCGTGAGCACATAGATGTCTTGGGGGTGATACTTCTTGATTCGAATATCCTTGAAGTTGCTACCGTCTGGACTCGCAAACGCTTGCTCGTAGTTTGAGCCAGCGACGCGGATAATGATCTCATTCTGTGAACTGGCATCGACACTGATGATGGCGAATTCGTTTGTGACGGCCTGGTTCTTCAGCAGATTATCTGCCACAGTCTCGACGACCATGCTGATCTTGCCACCCTGAACGCCGGTCTCGTTCTTGAACTTGCCGACCACAAGGGCCTTCAGGTTCTTGGACTCCTTGATTGCTGGAAGCGATGGAATCGTAGAAGAGATTTTCTGCGAGAGTTCGACGATCATCTCATCAAACGCGCGGCCAGGTGTATCGTTCACCATCAGGTTGCGATCGGCGGCTGCGGTGACAGTCTCGTTGTACCTTTTGGGGTCCACTCCAAGCATGGTTTCGTATAACAACCCCTTTGCCCAGCTGGGATTCTCAAGCGACTGGTATGCCACATCAGCAGGCTTGTCCTTGAGGGCGTTGATCTCCTTCTCGTAGATCAAGTTCCCGGTAGCCCTCCCGATCGTCTGACATCCCATGAGCTGCGACACCGCCAAGAGTCCTGCAAGAGCGAGCATCCACTTCATTGGAAAATCACCTTTCTGGACACGTGGTCCAAGCATGAACAAAAGTATACCAGAACGCCTGAGGCGGCCTGTCGCCCCAACAAAATGCTTACGCATAGTAGGCTGCGTCAGCGGGCATTTGACGGTGCCATGACGGTCTCGCGAAACTCCGCCGTAGTGCCGAACCGGATCGCGACCAGGTCAACGCTCAGGGTCTCGGCAAGTGAACTGTCCCGCACAAACACCCGGTCACCGACGAAGAGCCTGCGTTCTGTGGCGGTAGTTCCGGAGCGTGGATTGTCGAGCTTGACCGTCACAGAGTTGCCGTGGACGTCCATCACGGACAACCGATCTCCGGACGAGAACTCGTGCGAACCGGTTTTCACGATCCGAAAGACCTTCGTGCTCCTAGTGTGGTCCGGCTCGGTTCGCCCAGAGATGCCCAACCCGCTCGAAGGCGGCGTGATGAACTGCTCGTAGTTCACGTTCATGACCTTGCAGAGCAGAACAAAGACAGCGTGTCCGACAGCTTCGTTGACTGCACCGGCCAATCCATGCGAGACCGTGGCCTTGTCGTAGTAGATGCCGCCGTTGGAGGAAATGATGAGACCAAACCGATCCTCAGCGCTCAGCCGCGTCACGTCTGCGGTCACGATGACATGGTGTGGTTCAATGCTGCCATGCTCTCCGACGTAGCTGAGGCTGACCGTGATGCGGCCCGTATCGCTCTCATCGGAGATATCTGCCTGGGGCTCAATCTGCTCATTTCCGACCTTGGCAAGAGCCCGGAGGATGACGCCACGATTGGTCGTGCGCACGTCGCGGTCGAACGCCAAGGCCATTCGGAGCCGCATATAGCGGGCGGGGCTGCCATCTGCATTTGCTGCTGCCTTCCATGTTTCCTCAACGCCAGGCAAAGGAGTGTATTGATATATAGGCGCATCCACATGATTGCCCAAGTTATCCTTCCCAGTGACAATGAGCTTCGTCAACAGTTCTTTCGAGCCCGAACTCATCGCTGCACCCGCAGTCAGCTGGAGCAGGGTGGGTGAGCGTTCGATGTTGAAGAAGTCCATGGGAAGATAGGTGATACCGCTGCCCGCCACCTGCGAGAACGCGCGATCGAGCGTCGTCCAAGAGGGCAGGAGCTCCTTTGGGGGCGGCTCGTTAAAGGTGAGCGCGATGAGGAGATTGTCTTTACCTTTTTCCTTCGAACGCGCCAGCTTGGCAAGCGCTTCGGTAGATGGAGTCGATCCAAGAACTTTCGGCTCGAGTAAAGGCAACCGCTCCTCTGATGCTCGCTTCGAGGCGGCGGCGCATCCCGTGTTCAACACGATCAAGCCGAGGCACGCGAGTGCGCAGAGGGCGCGGACCGCATAAGAGACGACGTTCGTTGATTTGTCGCAGGAATGGCTCATGGATGTACTGCAAATACAAAGGTGTCCGCTTGGCCGCCGATCCTCACGCAGGGTTGACGACGCAGCTTACTCGTCCTCCTGATTGCCGGGTGTCGGTCGGCAGCGACAACTGCGGATCGTGATCTCCCCCTGTAGATCGTCCAGCACGAGACGTTGCCCCGCGCGCACCGCGTTCAAATCTACCCGAACGGGTGAGACAGAATAACGACAGTCAACCGAAGGGGAGGCTATCCGAAGCACCGAAACCCTTACGCCGCTCGAACAAGCTCCCTGAAGCCAGCCGTGGAGGTCGAAAATGTCGGCTCGGCCTGATTTCCACGGGTCCAGCACCCAGACAGGCCCTTCTCGCAGTGCATCTGGCACCCCGGTCGCATTGACAATCATCGCTTGATCAGGCGAGATTATGCTCTGGTCGAAGACCATGATTGCGTGGTGTTCGGCAAACGAACCAACGTGTTTACTTATGGTCCCGATAGAAAACCCGTTCTTCACGGCGCCTTCCTGCACATGGGAGAACGTCAAAAGCGCCCACTCCCAGCACAGGCCGCGATGTCGGCCAGTCACGTCGAGTTTGACTCGCAGATTGCCAAGCCAGCCAGACTGCCACACAAACTCGACGTCATCGTGCGCTTCCCGGATGGCCAACTCGTACGCAGCCACCACTGGGTTCAGCCGAGGTTCGGTTGGCTTAATCGGGGACGGCCCGGACGAGCATCCAGCGAGAACCAGCGGGATGCCCAAAGCCGCAAGTGTTCGGACCTGGATCAGTTCATGACGATGTCCGGGCATTGCGATATGGTACCGTGCACATTTTATTCGTCAAGTGTATAGGTGACCACCGTGTCGGATACCTCAATCGCAGAGCAAGAGTCGGTCGGGGCAACCGCATCGCAGCCATGAGGCCTCGTCCCCCGCATTTGTTGCCTCCAGGGTTGAGCGTGTTACTGATCGTCCGCGACGCCGCCTGGCCCGAGTCTTTGGCGGCCAACTCCGCAACGCCCCGCACCACATCGCTTACGACATCGGCGTGAGTGATCGGCGTCACGAAGGCGAAGGCGTTAGAGACGAGGGCCATGCTTGCGAACAACCTGAAATTACGCATTTGATACTGCTTTCTGCCCTTGACGGGCTCAGTGCTTTTCACCGTCATTTGCGGGGTTGCTCACAGTGTGGGACCCAGAACTGCGGCAACATTCGCGTTGCATCCTCTACTGCCACGCTCATCCAGACCCCCCATCGAGGCGGCGCGCGCTCGCCGGAACGTCATCGCGAACTGGGCAAGATTTCTCGGTCGGGTCAGTGGCGGGCGCAAACGCTCGGCGTGCATCCGTGGCCGCCACCCCGCGTACTTCGTGCAGCATCGTTTGGACCCGAGACCGATCGTCTTGAGACAACTGCGGACGGCTTCCGCGTATGCGCTGTGTGCGCTCAGCAAAGTTCTCCCAATACCAGGCACGTGTGTAGATGCTCATTCGTCTTCTCCTAATATTGTTGCGATGTCAGTTGGGCGCGATCACTTGTTCTTGGTTCCCGCAACGCTTCGCAGCGCCCCGATCACGCGGCTCCACACCGACGGGGGAACAGCGGCACGCGCGGATGATGCACGAGTCCGAACGAGTGACGACTTGTGCGAAGGCTTGGTCTTGGCACTCGTGTCCACACGATCAGGAACAGTCTTGGTGTACCAGTCACGGTCGTAGATGCTCATAAATGCCTCCGTTTGCTTCGTGTCGCTCTGGCTTCACAACGTGTGATGCACCAGGCGACTATCAGAAGATTGCCGTTCGCGAGCCCGGACGACAAGGTGTCGGCAGATTCCGAGGAGCCAGCGTGGTTCATAAGCGTTCCTCGCTTTGGCTCCCAGATGCCTATTCCCTGCTGGGATGAGTACGGCACGTGGGTTCCTTGACCTGCCAAAACGCACGTACCCGCTGGGCGGGGGCCCAGCGGGTACGTTGACGATAGAGTTCGCCCTGAGCCTTCATCTGATCAGAAGTGAGCCGAACCGATGTTGACCGAACTACCGATTGCGGTAATTGAGCCAGTCTTCACATGGGATTTCATGTCTACAGCCCCGCAGGTGGTGTTGGTGATTGAGAGGCTCGCCACGCTCACCTGGGAGCCGATGGCGGTGACCGTACCGACGTCGGCCCATAAGTCGGCCTTCAGGTCACCCCTGATCTTCGAGTTACCCGTAACTTCGACGGACGAGATCATCACAGAGCTGGCGATGGCGGTAACCGTCTTTGTTTTCGCTTCGAGAATAAGATTGATGTTGCCAGCGACTTCCGACTGACTCATCACGAAGTTTGCAATAGAAACCTTCGATGCGATAGCGATGATTGCGCCAGTATCGACCTTTATGTCGATGGTGACGCTGCCACCGATCTTATTGCCGCCCGGGTTCAGCGTGATGCCGATGTTCTTCGATGCGGCTTTACCCGCATCCTTTGCGGCCGACTCGACGACGCCCTGCACCACATCGCCGACGACATCAGCGTGAGCGACCGGAGCGAAGAAGGCGAAGGTGGAAGAGACGAGGGCCATGCTTGCGAAAAACTTGAGATTACGCATGAGATCCTGCTTTCTGCCCTTGTGGGGCTCAGTGCCTGTCTCCGTCAGGCTCGGGCGTCCGGGCTTCACAACGCGTGATGCACCAGGCGACTATCTGAAGATTGCCGTTGGCGTGCCTCTACGACACGCCGACTACAGATTTCGGTCAGTTACGAGGGCGGATCACCACGTCGGCGACGTTGATTGTTTGTGTGACTGAAATTGGCCGGATGTCACTCATGTTGCGGATGACGACGGCGCCGAGAGGCATAGAGGCTTTCGAATTGCTGAACTGCTTGTCCGTCATGACTGGCGCGATCTCCACATGCCGATGGGCGGCGTCGGTCTCCAGCACGAGCCGAGTGGTCGACTTGACCACAACGTTCACACGCTGCAGTCCCTTTGCCGCGTCGAGGAAGGTGGCCGCCACGGGGGGTGCGACGGCACTCGACGGATCACCAGTTCGAGCGAACTTCGCTGGCTCAACCAGCACATTCGCCGTGCCGTTGACGTAGACATCGCCCGCTCGCGCCCGCGAAGCCGCAAGAGATGATTCGAACGAAGACGCGATGCCTTCCGGCACCGCTCCGAGTGCGATGGGCGCGGCCGTAAGGAGCAAGATGCCCATTGGCACGAGGTTTGCAAAACACGACTTCATGACTGCCATCCTTTCAGAAGCGCTGGACCTCGCGGCCCAGCATGCTATTTCGATCGCTCGTCCCTCACATCGAGGGATCGAGCCGCGTTGGGTTGCCTGTTAGTTCAGGCATCCATTCGTCTATTGCGGATGCTGAGAGTCGCCGACACCGACGGAAGGGAATGCTCGCGCCGACCGGCCCACTCAAGCCTCACTTGCTGACGTTGAAAGTCACCGCATGCAGCCCAAGCCCCTTAGCCAAAGCGCCCTGCCGAAGGTGCTCGAGAAAGCGACGGACCAGAACGTCCGGAGATGTGTCCGGCTCTACCCCTAGGCCTAGGGGTTTGGGTCCAAGGCGGGGGTACTTGATTCCTGTGCTCGATGTTTCCACGACGAGTCCTGGCGAGAGCCAGGCATCGTCTGGAGCACCCTTTAGGAGCGATTCCAGATCAGACTTCTTCACTGGGCCCGTGTTCGAAGTCAAGCAGATCACTGACCAGTTCCCAGCATTGACACTTAGATAAGCGATCTGTCCAATCTGTGGGTAGGTTAACGAGCGATCGACGCTTGAGGCAACGAGTTCACTCACCTCTACGAGATTCCCACGAGGGTCTAAAACATACAAGGCTGCATATGTACTCGCCGCGATTGACGCGTGTAGCCGAACGCCCATCCCCAGAAAGAGAGGAGGAGCATCTTGAACTAGGGGCGTAGCACCGCTTTGCGTCACCCACACAGTTAACTGTGGATCGTTTGCCGGGAGACGGGGTGGCCGCAATGATTGCCAAAGAACCAAGGACACAACGAGCAATCCGAAGCCCGCGAGTCCGATCTTTAATACCTGTCGGCGCAAGACGCCACGGGAGGAAAATCGCTCCAACTGATCCGCTAGGGCTAAAGCATCCGGTTGCCTTTGCTGTGGATCTGCCTTTGTCGCCTGTTCGCAGATCCGACGCAGTTCGCGTGGCACCGCCGTCGTGAGTGGTGGAACGCTTCCTATCCGTGCTTTGCTCAGCGCAGACTGGAAGTCAGCTGCCGCAAACGGAGCGCTTCCCGAGAGGAGGTAGTAGAGCAATCCACCGAGACCAAACACGTCCGACCTGACGCCGATGCGGTCGATGGCCTCGTTAGCTTGTTCCGGAGACATGAATGCAGCAGTGCCGGAAAGGAACCCCCCTGAAACGGTATCGTCCCTCAGCGAATTGGAAACGCGTGCTGCGCCGAAGTCGATGAGATGAGTGTGCCCCAACGGATCTATAATCACGTTGCGAGGCTTGATGTCCAGATGCAGAATGCCCTTGGCATGTGCGACCGAGAGAGTCCGAGCGACACAAGAGACAAGGATCGCGATTCGTTCTGGGGTCAGTTTCGTCTGACGCACATACTGATCAAGAGTCTGCCCTGGAATGTGCTGGACAGCGATGAACATGCGGCCATTGTGTCGCCCAACGTCAAGTATGCCCGCGATTTGTGGATGTCGCAGCTGAGCTAGCACCTGAGCCTCGCTCTGAATGAGCGCCTCGAGGCGCTGGTCGACATCGCGCCGAAGAAACTTCAGAACTACCAAGGTTCCGATTGGATGGACCGCCAGCAGCACATCTCCGTGTCCGTCCTGCTTAAGCTGGGACAGCACAAAGTACCGACCAACTGAGCGGAAATTCCCTTGACTGTCCACTGTGGATGTGCCACCAGCGCTTTCCAACTCCTGAAGCAGCGGAAAGCTGCCCGGAAACTGCTTGGCGTACTCTTCAAGGGAAGGGGATTCACCGCTCTTTCGCCGGTACTCCACGTCCAATCGGATCAGCTCTCCAAGTGCGGTTGAGCGCATAGCCGCAGGAGTCTTATCGAGGTACTTCGCGACCGACGGACGAGATCCGTTGCGCCACTCGGACTCAAACTGGTCCGCGATCCGGTCAATCACCAAGAGGTCAGCAGCGGCCTGAGGCATCGCGTGATGGTACGTCATACTCTTCTATTGCACTCCTTGGCTTGGCGGCGACACCACGTTCAAGATCGAAGGCGGTGACAATAGGCCTTGATCGTGCCGATCGAATGGGTGCCTGCGACAGAAGTCGACCGAGGTGAGCGATCACGCTCTTCAGATTGGCGTCCGACTCCCGGCTTCTCCACGGCAAGCGCCTTGGCCGCAACGCTCCAGAATGTCCGGAACGCGTACGGATTTGGACCGTAGCAGCCCGTGGCGAAAGTCCAAAATCTCCGCACCCTTGGCGCATCCTCTCCGCTCCCTGACTGTACAACCCGCCGCACCGTCATGGAGGACGCGAGATGTCGATGGGAAAGCGGAATCCGGAACGCCA
>Ga0163148_10000188_pt1 | contig 79940 bp, 67 predicted proteins | sample OliLakLV19MP7P2_FD_148606 | JGI IMG/M metagenome (GOLD analysis project Ga0163148, IMG submission 148606) | Freshwater microbial mat bacterial communities from Lake Vanda, McMurdo Dry Valleys, Antarctica- Oligotrophic Lake LV.19.MP7.P2 | ecosystem: Environmental > Aquatic > Freshwater > Lake >...
GAATGTAACGGACGCCGCGGGGCAAGTCACGTTCGGCAACGACGGTTGTGGCCGCCGATCAACGCTGATGAACGCAGATGGGAGAGGATGGCAGATCTTCATCACTGCGACGTCTTTCCTGCATCAATGATCATTTGCCAGAACTCCCCCTCCTGGTACTCCGGGAGGGGGTTGGGGGGAGGGCGCGAGAGGCGTGGAATTTTCGACAGGGCAGCACGTCGTCCGCATTCAATGTTCAACGTCCAGATAGGTTTTGGAAATTGAACGTTGAACGTTGGACTTTCCCCATTGCACCCATTTGGTAGAAGCAGATCACGCATAAACCCGCCCTTCACGCCGATAACGCGCGTGTTTGGCGATGGCGGCATGGTCGGCGGACGTGAACGCCTGCCAAGACCCGACGGCGGCGATCACGGCATCCAACGCATCGCCGCCGGGATTGCGCATGATGGTTCGGCGGTGCTCCGCGCTGACTTCGATCAACCGATCCAGCGCAGCCAGAATAGCCCGGCGGGTTTTCTTCCGCTTCGCCAATAGTGGCCCGCCGGCGGGTTGTTTGTAGTTTTGGTGTGGCAGGCTGAGGCGCTTGAGCGTGGAAGACGGACAGGCTTCGACGACGACGGTGGTTACGTTGCGGAATCGCGCATAGTGGAATGGCAGCACCGCAATGTTCCGCGAAGCCGCAAGCGGCAAAAGCACGTCGCGCATGCCGTGGAATGTCTGATAGATGATGCGGTAGTGATAGCAGTCGAACGGCGTCTTGGTTTCGATGTCGCTACACCGGCGGATGTGCAGTTTCGGGCCGATCTTCTTCGCTTCATCCACGCACCATCGGCCAAAGGCTTTGGCGTCGCCGCGATAGGTTTGGACGAACGTGAGCTGATCGCGCCATGTCGCGCCCATCGCCGCGAGTTCGACCGGCAGGCCGAAAGGGAAATCGATGCCCCAGACGGCGTTGCTCGATTGCTCAATCAGTTTCACCAGGTGAGCAAGCGACGTGACACGATCGGCAGCGCCGGCGAGGTCTTCCAACCGATGCAGGCCGGTCAGCCTTAAGCGCGTGCGCGACGGCGCGGCGATGGCGATCCAGATATTCTCGCCAGCCTTTGCCGCGCCGGAAAAATCAACCCCGAAGATGTGCTTTACCGGCATCGTCATTTCATGATCTGCCGGTGGGGCAGACATTCCTCTCCGTCATCGCGTTAATCCAGCGTACTTAAGGACGCTTAGTTCACAGCTTCCGCCTCCTGCGGCTGCTCAGCCGACTTCATGAAGCGCGAGAACCACTCGCTGCGTTGCCGCAATTCGTTGGGTGATCCGCTGTCGATGACGCGGCCGCCTTCGATGACGTAGACCACATCGGCCTGGTTGATCAGGCTCGGACGATGGCTGGTGAGCACGGTGGTGCGGCCGGTCATCAGGCGATCGAGCGCCGCGATGATGGCGGCTTCGCTGTCCGGTTCCACGCTGCTGGTGGGTTCGTCGAGCAGGAGAATGCTCGGGTTGGCCAGGAAGGCGCGGGCAATGCTGATGCGCTGTTTCTGCCCACCCGAAAGCCGCACGCCGCGTTCGCCCACGAACGTCGCATAGCCGTTTGGCAATGCGCTGATAAACCCGTGCGCGTTAGCAGCATGGGCGGCGGCGACGACCTGATCCATCGTGGCTTGCGGATGGCCGTAGCGAATATTGTCGAGAATCGATTCGTTGAATAGAAAACTCTCCTGCTGAACCAGTGCAAAGTGTGATCGCAAACTGTCGCGCTGAATCTGGCGGACGTCAATGCCATCCAACGTCACGCTGCCGCTCACCGGATCGTAAAACCGCAGCAGCAGATTCAGAATCGTCGATTTCCCCCCGCCGCTCGGGCCACACAGCGCGACGGTTTGGCCGGGGCTGATTTGGATTGAAACGTTATCCAATACGTTTGGAACCACAGAGGGCACAGAGGACACAGAGGCAGATAAACTCGAAGTGGAACGAAGATGAGAATCGGCGGTCGCTACTACGTTATTGCTCGATGGAGCGGTACTATCAGATTCTTCTCTCTGTGTGCTCTGTGCCCTCTGTGGTTCATTCCCGTAATTGAAAGTCACATCGCATAGCTCCAAATCACCGCGTACTTCGTCGACGCGCCGCGCATCGGCGGCATCGGGCATTTCATCATGTGCATCAAGCACTTCAAAAATCCGCCGGGCGGCGGCGATGGCGCGCTGCACCATGTCGTTTACTCTGGCCAGCGTTTGGATCGGCCCGAAGAGCCGCCACCAGTACGCGCGAAACATCAGCAGCTTGCCCACCGTAAACCCGCCGTTGGTCAGAATGAGATACGCGCCCACGCCGAGCATGCTGACATTGGTGAGAAAGCCGGCGGCGCGGCTGAAGGGGAAAAAGAGGCTTCGGGCGTTGATCGCTTTGATCTGCTGATCGTAATACCCGCTGGTGGCGGCGCGGAAGCGGGCGGCCTCCTGCTTTTCGCGGCCGAAGATTTTGATCACCGTTACGCCGGCAAGGTTCTCCTGCAGCCGCGTGCTTACATCGCCGGCGCGATCGCGGGCCGCTTTGTAAATCGGGGCCACGCGGCGGTTAAAGACTTTCAGCAGAAGGTAGACGACGACGAGCGGCGCCAGCGACGCCGTCGCCACGCGCCAATCGAGCGCCATCACCACTGCAACCGTCACAAACCACATGATTCCTTCGCCGATGATCACATCAATGCCGTTGACCGTGAACGATTGCAGTTCATCCACATCCCCCATCGCGCGGCTCATGAGGTCGCCGGTTTTCTGCCGCTGAAGGTAAGCCAGCGACTGGCTTTGAAGTTTTCGGTAGACACGGTTGCGCAGCTCAAGGATGAACCGCTGCGCCACGCGCTCCATCACGTTGCGGCTGAGCGTGCTGAACAATTCATACATAAGGTAAAGCACCAGCATGAACGCCAGCGCCGAGACGAGTAACGCCGGCCAGCCGTTTATTCGACCGCCGAAGCTGAACCATTGGCCGAGGAAGAGGCTGGGCGCGGTGGGTTTGCCGACGATGAGGGCATCGGTCACATACATCCAGACGAATGCCGGAAACAGCTCGGCCGGCATGGAGATGAACAGCAGGATCAGGCCCAGCGCGATTTTGCGGGCCTGCGGGCGAAGCAGCGAGAGAAGTCGCTTGAAAATGCCGGTCGACGAAACCAAGTGAGGCATCGTCGACATGCTATCCATCTTCATGCCATCCATGAAACGAAAACCCCGACGGTTTTACCATCGGGGTTCGCGTTGAAAGTTGCAAATCTAATGTTTAGCCGTGGTTCGCAGAACCACGATTCGCAGAACTAAGATTGCCGTTACCGCAAGTCCTCAGCAAACTGCTGCATGAAATTCGGCACAGGATAGTGCTCCTTCAGAAACGCGCGCAGTTGATCGCGTTCGGCAATCACAAAGAGCACCGGCTCATCGAGCTTACTCGTCGAAAAGTTGACGGCCCGCACGAGGTTTTCGGCGTCGGTGGCGATGTTGAGTTCCCCCGTTTCAACATTCGTCGGCAGCATATGAAACTGCCAGGCCTGGCGCCGGTTGAGCTTTCGCAGGCAGTCGATGTCAATCTCTACATCCTTCAAATCCACCGTGCCGGCGGTGTGAAGATACTGCTGTACCCAGGCGTCTTCGATCGCGGTGGGCGACACGCCGTAGAGCCGTTCGGCCAAATCGCCAATCGGCCGGTGGCATGTCTTCTGCACGCGAAGCAAATGCTCCACCTGCACTCGCGTAAGCACGCCTTGTTCGACCAAAATTTCGCCGAGTGGAAGTCCCTTCAACACCCTCTCCTTGGTTTGAGTCATTACCGTTGTATCGGCGAGAAGGGGGCGAGGGTTTGCTCGATTCGTTGCGTCGGCGTCTGATTTTTTCAGCGCAGACGTTCGACTCCTGGCGGTGGCGGCGGTCCGATAATAGTTCAGCAAACGCAGCGGATCACTGCGGAAGCGGATGAAACTGCTCGCTCTCAATCAACTCATTGGCAAATTAAAGCGCGGCTCGGATATCGTCGATTCCCACGTCGTACTCCCTATGCACGTCAGCGAAGCTCATGCCCGAAGCCAGCCCGCCAACAATGCGCGAAATCGGCACTCGCGTGCCTTTTATCACCGGCTTGCCATGCTGGGCTTTTTGATCGATTATGATTCGTTTGTTGATGGTTCACCTCATCGTAGTCATTCAAACAGCGTCCAGCGCGGCCAGGAAATCGTTGTGCGCAATAAACGCCCCCTGTGGAATATCCACAATCTCAAAGCAATTCATTCCGTTTTGGTTCGGTTACCCATTATTCCTCACAGTCCAAAATACTTTTTGAATGCGAAATAGAATCTAGGATCGCCTCCGGTTCGATTGGATTTGGCGATTGCGCGAATCAGCCTATTGAGTTCGAGAATCTGGCGCTCATTAAAGTCATTCAATGCCGCCGATCGCACTTCGCTGTGAACAGCGTCAAGAACGCGAACCTGCGCCGCATCTTCATTTTCAAAAATGTCCACCAAGACAATCAGGGCATCCCTAAAGCCACGAAACTCGTACGTGCCAGTCTCGCAGTCCCCAGAATACCCTCCGATCGAATGCGACATCACCGCAACTGGTCCGCCAAAGTCTGCGTCTGCAGCGGATTTTGATAGAAACAGATCGGCGATCTCAACGGCATGCTTGGCTCGTTGATGATCCACCGGCGTGTAGTCGTGTTCGTGTGAATTTCGCGGCCCGATCACTAAATCGTAGACAATTTCCGGTGCGCCTATTCCAATTGAGGCGAGGGCTTGGATTTTCGCTGGATACTTCTTGTTCAAAAAGGCGCGCAGGTGGTTGAATCTGATCAACGCGTCAATTTGCCGGCAGACCGCTCTTTTGGCAAACACGAAAGCGCTCAGATCGTGCGATAAATCGCAGATTGTTAGATGCTCCTTCGCCCATCCGAGGTATGACGCGCTCGATGTCCACTTCGTGCTGAGCCAATCGCAATAGTAAGCCGTTGCCCGCGGAAACGTCTTGACGGCGTCGAGGACGTCGTCCGGAGTGCCTTCGCGCTTCAAAAACGGCGAGTTTTCCGTCGCGGTCATAGTCAATCCCCGCTCTCCAATATCGCCATAAACGCCTCCTGTGGAATATCCACGCTGCCCACGCGCTTCATGCGCTTCTTGCCTTCCTTTTGTTTTTCCAGCAGCTTGCGCTTGCGCGTTACGTCGCCGCCGTAGCATTTGGCGGTGACGTTTTTGCCGACGCTCTTGATCGTCTCCCGCGCGATAATTTTCCCCCCGATGGCCGCCTGCAGTGGGATTTCGAACAGATGGCGCGAGATTTCTTCCTTCAACCGCACCAGAAGCTTGCGGCCTCGCGCTTCGGCGTAGTCTCGATGGATGATCACGCTTAGCGCATCCACCCGGTCGCCGTTCACCAGAATATCCACCTTCACCAGTTCGCCGCGGCGGAAACCGATGAAATCGAAATCCATCGTGCCGTAGCCTTTCGTGGCGCTTTTCAGACGGTCGTAGAAGTCGTAAATGACTTCCGCCAGCGGCATCTCGTAGGTGAGCATCACCCGCGTCGCGCCGATGTACTCGGTTTTCTGATAAATCCCCCGGCGGTCTTCGCACAGCTTCATCAAATTACCGACTGTATCGCCGGGAAGGATCAGATTCATTTTGATGAACGGCTCGCGAATCTCTTCCACGTTCGTGGGGTTGGGCAACTGGCTGGGCGAATCGATCTTGAACACCTTGCCGTCGGTCTGCTTGATTTCATACGTCACCGTCGGCGCCGTCTGAATCATTTCGATGTTGAACTCACGCTCCAGCCGTTCCTGAATGATCTCCATGTGCAACAGACCCAGAAACCCGCAGCGGAAGCCGAAGCCCAGCGCGTCATTGCTTTCAGGCTCGAAGCTGAAACTGCTGTCGTTCAGGCTGAGCCGATCCATCGCGTCGCGCAGCTCGTCGTACTGCGTTTTGCCGCTGGGATAAAAATCGCAGAACACCATCTGCTGGCTCGGCTTGTACCCCGGCAGAGGTTCGGCGGCTTTGTTGTCGTCGTCGGTTACGGTATCGCCGATGCGCACGTCGTGCAGGTCTTTTATGGCCGCGACGATGTAGCCGACCTCGCTCGTGCCGATGCGATCCACCGGCGTCGGCCGCGGGGTGAGCTTGCCCAGGTCGGTCACCTGGTATTGCTTATCGGTGCCCATGAAGCGGATTTTCTGGCCCTTGCGAATTTCACCGTCGATCACACGCACGTAAGTGATCACGCCTCGATAGTCGTCGTAAATTGAATCGAATATCAAGGCCCGAGTGGGCGCATTGGGGTTTCCGCGCGGCGGGGGCAATTGGTCGCACAGCTTGCTGATCAGTTCATCAATTCCCTTGCCGGTTTTCGCAGAAACCTCGATCGCATCTTCGGCGCGAAAACCCAGCACCTGCTCAATTTCTTCCGCCACCACAATCGGTTGGGCCGAAGGTAGGTCGATCTTGTTGATGACCGGAATAATCTCCAGCCCCACCTCAATGGCGGCGTAGGCGTTGGCGACGGTTTGTGCCTGCACGCCCTGCGTCGCATCCACCACGAGAATCGCCCCTTCGCACGCCTGCAGCGCCTTTTGCACTTCGTAGTGAAAGTCAACGTGGCCCGGCGTATCAATAAAATTCAGCATGAACTTTTCGATGGTGCCGTCGGGCATCTTGTGATCATGAAAAACCGTCACCGCGCTCGCTTTGATGGTGATGCCTCGTTCGCGTTCCAAATCCATGTCATCGAGCATCTGGTTCTGAAACTCGCGCTCGGTGATCGCGCCGGCGCGCATAAGAAGGCGATCCGACAGCGTGCTCTTGCCGTGATCGATATGGGCGATGATTGAGAAGTTACGAATCTGCATGGGGTTACGTGACGGTCCTTTGGCTCAAACCGTCAATTCTACTCGCAAACGAGCACTTCGTACACGCGACCCTGTGGCCATTGATGGGTGCTCGATCCGAATGTTCGCGTGGGCTTACATTCGGCGTGCAGGATGTGCGCTTGACCAGTCACGCCGCGCTGTGAGCTTCGAGCGAACACGCGGGTTCTGCAATCAGCGTGTATAACGTTTTGAGGAGCGTTTATGCCACAAACCGCCGATTGGTTCGTCTGGGCCGTTCTCTCGGCAATCTTCGCTGCGTTGACCGCCATCTTTGCAAAAGTGGGCCTCGAAGGCGTCGATTCCGACTTCGCGACCCTTCTTCGCACCGCCATCATCATCGTGATTCTGGCGATCTTCGTAGCGGCGGTGGGGAAGTGGCAGAATCCGATGTCGCTTTCGAACAAGACCCTACTGTTTCTCACACTCTCAGCGCTGGCGACGGGCGCATCATGGGTGTGTTACTTTCGCGCGCTCCAGATGGGCAACGCCTCGCAGGTGGCGCCGGTGGACAAGCTCAGCGTCGTGCTCGTGGCCATTTTTGCGGTGGCGTTTTTGAAGGAACGACCCAGCCCACGCGACTGGGCAGCGATCGGGCTGATCACGGTCGGCGTGATCATTCTGGGCTTGCGAAAGTAAACGCCAAATCTTCTGCGCTGGCTTCGATTTCGGATTGTGGGTTGAATGGCCCACGGTTTCGATCGGAAATCGGCCGACGAGCGGCGAGCGGCGGCGACCCGATTCCCTCAACAAAACCACCGGTCGCTGACGCTTGCGCCTCGTCATTCGGGTCACATGCGGTTGCCGTGAGGGACTTCATCTTTGCAAAATTTTTTTCCTTGACATTCTCTCCGTTGTTAGCATAATGTTCGATCTCGGCCGATAGGGCATGGTTTCAAGGCGTTGTGAGTCGCTCTTTGACATCCAAAGGTACCAAACAGGAACGGTTTGGAACCGCTTAGGAACCGGTTAGGAACCGGTTTTTGGTGGGCGATGTTTTCTTAAGTTGATGTTTCATCGTTATTTACGGATTCACGAGGCCGTCGAAATTTTTTTTTGCGCAGCCGGACCAGTGGCCCCAGGGTCTAACGCCCATTTGTGGTAGTTACTTGACCAACAATTCAGATTGAAACTAAGAATCGAAGCAACGAAGAAGGCTAATTGGCCGCAGATGTTCGCAGATGCACTCAAATAGTTCGAGTGGTTCCATCTTTAGCAAGCACTCTTCGGTTCTTCGCGTTCGCATCGTTCGGCGTTACGCTGCGATCAACCAACCGTGCCCGACGAACCCACCGATCCTCCGCTCCAGCCCATCGACTCCATCGACTCCATCGACGCCATCGACGCCATCGAACCAGCCGAATCGCCCGAAGAACGTGAAGGCGACGGCGACGAGATCGTCCACTTCCGGTGGAAGGTCACCAAAGACCTCACCCGGCGGATTGATCAATATCTGGTCGATCGCGTCGGTTACATGTCGCGCAATGCGGTGCAGCATGTGATCAAGGCCGGTCTGGTGAAGGTGAACGGCCGTATCGCCAAGGCATCGTACAAACCCTGCAACGGCGACATTGTCGAGATGGCCGCCCCGCCGGAGCCGGTGAATGAACTCGTCCCGGAACCCATTCCACTGGATATTGTCTACGAAGATGAATATTTCTTGGCGCTCAACAAGCAGACCAACCTGATCGTTCACCCGGCCCGCGGCCGATGGACGGGAACGCTGGTCAACGGCCTGGTGTACTACGGCAGAAAGTGGAGCACGCTCAACGGCGACTGGCGGCCGGGCATTCTGCATCGGCTCGATCGCAACACCACCGGAATCATGCTGGTGGCCAAAGCCGACGAGGCACATTGGCGGCTGGCGCGACAGTTTGAAAATCGGTCCATCCAGAAAACCTATATGGCGATTATTCACGGCGTGCCGCACCTGCAGGCCGATGAAATTAACCTGCCCATCGGCCAAGACCGTCGGATTCGCGAACGACAGGCAATCCGCAAACCCGAGCACGGCGGTCGGGAAGCGGTCACCCGATATCAGGTGCAGCAGGTGTTCGAAGCCCCGCCGGGGCTGGCATTTGACTCGGGTGAGCATGCCAAAGATCAGAACGCCGCGCCGGTGCCGCTGGGCAAATTCTCGCTGGTGAAATTATGGCCTAAAACCGGTCGCACGCATCAGTTACGTGTCCACATGGCGGCGTTAGGCCACCCGATGATCGGCGACACGATGTATGGCGGGCGGATCATCACGACCCCTTCGGGCTTCCGCTTCGACCGCCAAGCCCTGCACGCGTTTGAGATCGCGTTTGTGCATCCGGTGAGCTTGCAAAACATGACGCTGTCCGCCCCGCTTCCGGTCGACTTTGTCACACTGACGGCAATTTTAGCGGGCGAGTCGAAACCTTTGGCCGATCAAGCGTTATAATAATGTAGTCGCTTGAGAGTTCTTGTGATTGAAAGGTGGTCTTGAAATGATGTATCCGCTCGCATTCCTGCAAAACTTCGGCATGTTCGAAATGGTCCTTCTCGGCGGGCTCGGCTTGCTCCTGTTCGGCAAGCGCCTCCCGGAAGTTGGCCGAAGCCTCGGTCGCAGCATTGTCGAATTCAAAAAGGGATTGAAAGGCGTTGAAGACGACGTCGAAGACGCATCATCAAGCGTCCGCAAGCTCGATGCGCCAAACGCCCAACCCAAAATCGGGCCACAGCAATGAGCGCGCTCGCCCACACTGTTTGACAGCGCAGCGGACGCTTGCAGTTTCGCGGAATATTGGCGTCGATTCCGAAACAATTGGCATGAGTCGCTATCCGGGCAATGTGCAGAGGGTCTGATCGATCAAGGAGAACACAGTCATGATTTTCCGCCTCGCCTCATCGATCGTGATTCTAAGCGCCCTTTCCATCGCACACGCCGATCAAGTGGCCAACCCACGGGTGGCGCTGGCAAGAAAACTGCCTGAGCTTAATCTCAGCAATGTGTCGCTGAGCGATGCGATCGACTTCCTGCGCGACACGTCGCGGGCCAATTTGCACGTGAATTGGGCGGCGCTGGAGAATGCCGGCATCAGCAAAGATACCCCCGTCAGCCTGCGCCTGCGCGGAGCCTCGCTGCGTAAGGTGCTCAACCTGATCCTGACCGAAGCCGCCGGCGGCGCCGATACGCTGGCGTTTTATTCCGCCGACGGCGTGCTGGAAATCACCACCCGCGAAATTGCCGACCAAGAAATGGTAACCATTGTATACCCCGTTGAAGACCTGCTCGTGGAAGTCCCCGATTTTAACAACGCCCCCGATTTTAACCTTCAAGCACAACAATCGTCTGGTCGAGGCGGCGGCGGTGGGGGTGGAAACCTCTTCGGCGGCGGAAGTGGTGGTGACGAAAACGACAAAACCACCCGCATCGAGCGCGCCGACGAACTCGTCTCCCTCATCACCGACACCATCCAACCCGACGTATGGCAAGTCAACGGCGGAACCGCAACCATCCGCTTCTTCCAAGGCAGCCTCATCGTTCGAGCACCGCGCAGTGTGCACGAGGCGTTGGGTGGAAACGTCGACTGAACGATTTGTGCCTTACTGAAAACATCGGTCGTAAAGATTGACGATTGACGATTGACGATTAACCGGAGAAGCCCTGAAGGACTCATCTTCTTAATCGTCAATCGTCAATCGTTACCCCTCGATTCGCGCCGTTCACTCGCCCCCCAAGTTTCACTATCATCCGCCCATGCAGCACGACTTGCAGTACCAACTCGCCTTCATCGGCGCCGGCAACATGGCCGAGGCGATTGCCAAAGGCGTGATCGGCAATGGCGTATTCCGCGCCGACCAGATCATCGCCGCCGACCCGTCGCCGGCGCGGCTGTTGGTGTTCGGCGAATTGGGCATCAAAGCCGTACCCGATAACCGCGCTGCCGCCGAGTCGGCGCGCATCGTCCTGCTCTGCACGAAACCCCAGATGATGCCCGGCGCGTTAGGCGATCTGCGCGAGGTGCTCCGCGGCGAACAGCTCGTCGTCACTATCGCCGCCGGCATCAGCACGGGTTACATCGAGCGGCAACTCGGTGACGGACACCAATGGCGCATCGTGCGCGTCATGCCCAACACGCCCATGCTCTACGGCGCCGGCGCGACGGCCATCTGCCCCGGCCCGCACGCCACCGCCGACGACCTGCAATCAGTGCGAAAACTATTTGCAGCCGCGTCGACCGTCGTGGATGTGGACGAGCAGCACATGGACGCCGTCACCGCCGTGAGCGGCAGCGGGCCGGCTTACTTTTTCTACCTTGTTGAACACATGATCGAAGCCGCAGTGCAACTGGGGCTTTCGCCGGCGCAATCGAAGCAGCTGGTGGTTCAGACTGCCGTCGGCGCGGCGAGAATGCTTTCCGAATCGAACGATTCACCGCAGGAATTGCGAACAAAAGTAACCAGCCCCGGCGGCACAACACAGGCGGCGTTCGATGTCATCACCGCCGCGAACGTGGGCGCGACAATCCAGCAAGCCATCGCCGCCGCACAGAAACGTGGGCGCGAACTGGGGAAGTAAGTTTGCCGCCGATGAACGCAGATCAACGCGGATCAGAATGAAGACTTGGCGATATACTCAACGATCGAGTTGCTATGATCTGCGCGCCTCCGCGTTCATCCGCGGCGCAATGATTTGCTTGCTCCTTATGTCCGGCTGCCATCTCGGTGGTGTGATCACCCCGCCGATGTTTGTTGACCAGCCGACGACCATCTATGTGAAGCTCGACGCCCGCCACTCCGGCATCGCCTTCCCCCGCGATGGCGTTCGATACGTTGAATACTCCTTCGGCGCCTGGCGATGGTTCGCCTACGCCGACACCCGTTGGCCCGTGGCGCTGGGGTCGCTCGGCGGACTCATGCAGTCGACGCTGCAAAGCAACGAATACCCGGTTTTCGACGACGAGCCGATGACCAAATATGAATCGGCATTCATCCCCATCACCGTCGACCGGCGGCGTGCCGATGCGCTGCGCATGGAGCTCGACGCCCGCTTCGCGCGTCGGGCAAATACGTTTCATTACAACGAACTGTACGACATGTACTTCGTCCACGACGACGAGCGATATTGGATCTTCAACAACTGCAACCAGGTCACGGCGCGCTGGCTTCGCCGCCTCGGATGCCGTGTGGATGGCCTGACGGCGACGAACAATTTTCGTGTGGCGCGATGATCACGGCAGCAAAATCACCGGCCCCTTGTCCACCGGTTTCCCATCCGGATTCCACCCGCCGCCCAGCGATTTATAGAGGGCGACGAGGTGCGTCGAGACGGTTTGATCGCTCGTTACAAATTGGCTTTCAACATCAAGCAACCGCCGCTGGGCGTCGAGCACGTCCTGGAACGCCGTCAGGCCCTGCCGGTAAAGCTGATCCGCCAGATCGACTGCGCGCTGGCTCGATTGCACCGCCGACGCAAGGCTCTGGCGACGCGCCTGCTCTCGGCTGTAGGAACCCATCGCGTTTTCCACTTCCTCCAGGGAGAGCAACACCGTTTGTTCATACGAGCGCAGCACTTGTTCGCGGCGCGCTTCCTGCGCTTTGATGTTCCCCTGCACCCGTCCGAAATTGAGCAACTGCCAACGCATCGACGGGCCGATGCCCCAGCCAAAACTATCTTCATCAAAAAGGCTCTTGATGTTGCGCGACGTGTACCCGAAATCGCCCGTGATGCTGAACCGCGGGAAGAGATCGGCGATCGCAACGCCCACCCGCGCCGTCTCGGCGGAGAGATTGCGCTCGACGCGGCGAATGTCCGGCCGGCGCCGCAGCAATTCACTCGGCAGGCCGACGGGCAACTGCGGCGCCGCCTGAGGTATGGGTTGCACGGCAATCAGCTCGTCCTTCAATGTTTCAGGGTTCGCCCCGCACAGCACGCTCAGCCGGCGGATCGATTGTCGCACCTGGTCTTCCAGCGGTGGCATTTGCGAACGGGTGGTCATCGCCTGCGCTTCGGCGCGGGCGACGTCCAAGTCGCTGGTCAGGCCGGCTTGGAATCGGCTGCGCGTGAGGTCGAGTGTTTGATCCTGTGTCGCCAGATTTTTCTGCACGATTCCCAACTGCCGCTGCGCGCCGCGCAGGATGATGTAGTTGCGCGCCACATCGCTCACCAGCGTCACCAGCACGTCGCGCTGGTCTTCAATGGTGGCGGAGAAGTCGGCGTCGGAGGCTTCGATCGATCGACGCACGCCGCCGAAGACATCGATCTCCCAGGACGCATCAAATCCCGCCGACCAGTTGTGGCGGTCGGGGTCACTGGAAAAACTGGACGTTCCGCTGCCGCTGTTACGCCCATCTTCGTTATTGCTGCTGCGGTCCTGGCGGTAGCCGGCCACGCCATCGAACGATGGAAACAGTCCCGATTTGCTGCCGCGATACAGTGCCCGCGCCTCGCCAACGCGCGCGGCGGCAATTTTCAGATCGAGGTTGTTCTGGATGGAACGATCCACCAGCGCCGTCAATTTGTCATCTCCGAACACCTGCCACCACGTGACCAGGTTGGAGGGTTGCGATGCCGGCTGAGTCGTCGCGACAACTTCTCCATATTTCGCGGGGGTTTTCGCGTCGGGTGTGGCGTAGTTCGGCCCCACCGCGCACCCGCCGACAACCACCGCGCCCATAATTACCGCCACCGTCTTCTTCACTATCATCTGAAATTTCCTTCTTCGCCAAGCCATCGTGCGGCCATTTGTTGCTTACTTGTTCTGTGCCACCTTCATCGCCGACGAACTTCCCACCGGCGGCGCTTCGATGAACACATCCATCTGCTGGCCAACGTACACCGGCAACGCATTTCGTTCGAACGAGTAGAGCACCTGCAACACGCGGGTATCGACGCGCTCGGTGCTCTCGCCGGTCAGACTTCTCTTGGGCACCACGTACGGTTCCACTCGAACGAAATCGCATTCGGTCGATAGCTCGCTGTTGCCGCGCAGAAACGCTTTGGCTTTGGCGTTCTTCTGCAATCGCCAGGCGTCGTTCTCATCGACATCAATCCGAACGTGGAGCTTGGACGTGTCGCCGAGCAACATCAGCGGCTGCGCCATGGCGCCCGCCGGCGCAAACTCGCCGGCGCGCACTTTAACCTGCAGCACTTCGGCGTCCGATGGCGCGCGCACCAGGGTGCGATCGATCAGCGTCTCGTTCGCCTGCACGCCGGCCAGCGCCGCGTCAACCTGCGCTTTCGCCTGGAGCAGAGTTGCATCGCTGGTCGCCATCGCGAACTTTCGCTTGTCGTATTCATCTTTGCTGACCGCGCGCGGATCCGTCTGCTTGATGGTGTCGTAAATTTCGAACTGGTTGCGAAGATCGGCCAGACCCGCTTCGGCGACGGCCACTTGAGCCTTTGATGTTGCGACCGCAGCACGGGTGGTGAGCAACTGGGCCTGAAGGTCGCGGTCGTCGATTTTGAAAAGCGGTGCGCCGGTCTTCACAGAGTCGCCGACTTTCACAAACACCTGCGTCACCGCCCCGCCGACGGTCGCGCCCACCGCGATGTTCTCGCCGCGCGCCTCGACGATGCCCGCGCCGGCGATGTAAGCCGCAAACGGCGCCGCCGCCGGCTGCGCCACCGGCTGGCTTGCCGGCACTGCCTTGTTGCCGGCGCGCACGAATAAAATCGCAAAGATCAGCCCCGCCACGGCGACGATCGGTAGAACGTATTTTGTAATCATGACAATCTCGCCATTCGCGGGTCAACCGGTGGGGCAGACATTCCTGTCTGCCCCATCGACGCCGTTCGTTTGTTACTTTCCTGCATATTGCTGTCCATCGTTCACACTGACAACCCGCCCGTCGTCCATCTTGGCGATGCGATCGGCGAACTCGAAGATACGCGAGTCGTGCGTGACGATGAGCAAAGCGCGACCGGGGCCGACGGCTACCTCTTTGAGCAGTTCCATCACGCGATGACCGGTATCATGGTCGAGCGCGCTGGTGGGTTCATCGCACACGATGAGTTTGGGCGAATGCACTAAGGCGCGGGCGATGGCAACACGCTGCTGCTGTCCGCCGGAAAGGTGTTTCGGGAGCGACTTCATGCGATCGTGCAGGCTGACCCGACGCAGCGCCTCCTCCGCCCGTTCCATCGCCTCGCGCCGCGGGACGCCGTTGATGAGCAACGGCACCGCCGCGTTCTCGGCGGCGGTCAGTGTCGGGAGAAGATTGAACGCCTGGAAGACAAAGCCGATGTTCTGCCCGCGCCATCGGGTGCGATCGGCGCCGCGCATTTTCATAAAGTCGTTGCCGAAGACGACGCACTCGCCCTCTTCATGATCGAGAATGCCGGCCACCACGCTGATCAACGTCGTCTTCCCGCATCCGCTGGGACCCACCAACATCATGAGTTCGCCGGTCTTCACGGTCAGGTCGACGCCGCGCAGGGCCATCACCTTGTTTCCGTTGGCGTTATACACCTTCACCAGGTTTCGACACTCGACTGCAATCGTGCGGTCGGTCGAAGATTGCCTGGGTTGTTCGAGCATGGTCAACATCTTTTGCGGCCCTTCAAATTCAATCGTCACTTTCGTTCCCGCGTTGCATCCGCAGCTAACCCTTGAACACAATTGCAGGTTCGAGCCGCACCACCTTGATCAAGCTCATCGCCGCTGAAAGGGTGACGATGGCCAATGTGGCCACGCCGGTGATGACCAGTAACTGCCAGGGCAGGAAAAAGGCAAGCTCCGTCGACCCGCCCAGGCGATAGCCTAGGAACGCCGCCAGCCCGACGCCCAGCCCGTAGCCGATCCCGCCGACGATCAGCGCCTGCAGAAGGATCATCCGCAGCAGCATGCCGTTACCCGCGCCCATCGCTTTGAGCGCGCCGAAGTGTTTGATATTTTCGAGCGTGAATTGATAGAACGTTTGCGCCGCGATGGCCAAACCCACAAAGAACCCCAGCGCCACCGCGATGCCAAAGTTGATCGGAATGCCGGTGTACTTCATAAAGTAGGTCACGGTCATCCACTTGAATTCGTCTCGTGGAATCGCCAGCAGCGTGGGGCGAATCGCGCCGCCTTCCTTCACGCCGGTCACATCCATGATGCGCTGCGAAAGCGCCTTCGGATCGATTCCCCCGCCGACTTTGACGAGGATGAAGCTCAGCAGCTTGCGCTCTTTGGGCGCGAACGAGATCGCCCGGGAATACGTTGTGTAAATCACGGGTTGGCTCTGAAACGTCCGACTCACGCGACAGATGCCGACGACGACCGCGCGGTGATCGTTCAGTTCGAGCGTATCGCCGATCTTCAGCGGAACGATTGTTCCGTCGGGCTTGGTGTGCGCCAGTTTTCCGGTCGCTCCGTACTCGTCAACGATCACGGATTCCGCCCGCCGCAAATCGGCCAGCGTTCCTTCCACCATTTCCGGCGGCCCGCCGATCAAGCTTGCGTCGTCAAGACCCAGCACGTTGCAGGTTTGGAAGCTGCCGTTGTCGAGCCGCGCCTTGAGCAAACCCTTGTAGAGCGGCACGGCCCACTCGACGCCTTGAATTCCGCGGACGCGATATAGTTCGGTGTCCTGCAGCGGTTTGATGTCGTCGATGAATTGCACCTTTGGGTCCATCACCCACACGTCCGGCCCGGCCAGATCGGTAATCGCGCCGAACGTGCGGCTCATCAGCCCGCAAAAGATGCTTCCCTGCTGCGTGATGAGAAACGACGCGATCGTAACCCCGAAAATAATCCCCAGATATTTCGCGGCATCACCCATGAGCATTCGAATGGCAACTAAGTTCATTTCCGCCTCCCGCGCTTCTGCAAGCCGGGAGCTTTAGCCCCGGATGGATTCCGTTGCGACTTGCGAGCATGAGATGCGTGCATCGCCTCCAACCCCGCCAGCGAAAACATCCACACGTGGTCCGCCAGCGCGTCGACTTCACTCTTCGAATACTGTGCATGATTCGGCCACATCCGGCTGATGATAGGCCGGCAGTGTTTGTGAAAGACCACCTGCCCGACGATAGAGCTGCATACCTGAAAGACCTGTTGATCAGACAGCCTCGCGCCGGCGATGGCGCGAACGATGTTCACGAGTCGATCGCGCATGTGGACCATCTGCCGGTCGACCAGTTCATCGAGCACGCCGGTGGGCTTGATCATTTCGCGCAGTATCAATTCGGCGAACCATTGCGGTTTCGAGGCATCAAATAAGCGAAGGAAGAACGACCGCACAAACGCCCGCAGCAGTTCGGCAGGCGGGTCGCCATGCGTCACGCCGAAGTCCGGTGGGTAGGCCTTTAGGCCGGCTTCAAAATAATGCAGAAACGTGGCGCGATAAAGCCCCTGCTTGTCGCCAAAGTGATAGTTCACCGCAGCCACGTTGGCGCCGGCCAGCGTGCAAATTTCGCGGACGGTGGCGCTATCAAATCCACTTCGGGCAAAGATTTCTCCGCCGACGGTCAGAAGCCGCTCGCGGGTGTCGGCATCAGTGGGTTTGGAAATTGAACGTTTCATTGGCGTCGAGACGAACGTCTAAACGATCGTTTGAAACGTATGATTCAAACGATTGTTTGATTTGTCAACTGCAAAATTCGCGCGCCGCCCGCAGTGAGCCTTGACCGTGGCGCAGGCGGGCTGGTGTAACTACTTTTCATTTCGTGAGTTGTGGAGCAAGTTGGGTTATCATCGACGCCCTCATCTTTTTGAGGATTCGCATGCGCCAATTCGTTGCGTTGCTTGTGCTTTGTTCGATCGCCTTCGCAGACCCGACCACCACCGCCCCGCCACGGGCGCTGCGGGAGAACACGCCGCAACTGCATGCGTTCACGAACGCGAGAGTTGTGGTCTCCCCGACGCAAACGATTGATAAAGGCACGCTGGTCGTTCGCGACGGCGTGATGATCGCCGTCGGCCCCGCGCTCCCCACGCCCGCCGACGCGCGCGTGCATGACCTTGCCGGCAAAACGATTTACCCCGGCCTTATCGATGCATACTTCGATCCCACGCCAGCCGCGGCCAGCAGCTTAAGCAGCCGACGAAGCGTGGTTGCGCCCACGGCCGATGCATCATCAGCTCAACCCGACGGCGGCGCAGCGCACTGGAACCGCGAAGTGCTGGCCGATTTCCAAATCGATCGCACTTTCAAGCCCGATGTCGAAACGAACAAGAAACTACGCAGCCAGGGCTTCGTCGCTCGACTCGTCGTGCCAACGCGCGGCATCGTCAAGGGATTCAGTACGCTCGTCAGCACGTCGGACGGCGACGCCACGCGCGCGATCATCAAGCCGATGGTTGCGCAGCATTTGGCGCTCACGCCCGCCCGTCGCGCCTTCGGCCCGCCGGCCGACGGCGAAGCACCGCGCTATCCATCGTCGCCGATGGGAGCGTTCACGCTCGTTCGCCAGACGCTGCTCGATGCCAAGTGGTACGCCGAGGCACGGGCCGCCCACGAAGCCAACCACACGCTTCCCCCGCCGCAGCGCAACGCCGCGCTCGATGCGCTGGCGGCGCACCTCAAGGCCGCCACGCCGTTCATCATTGATGCGAACGACGAGTTGTACGCGCTTCGCGCGGGGCGTCTCGCCGAAGAGTTTCATATTCCCGTGATCATCAGAGGAAGCGGCCAGGAATATCGCCGGCTGGACGACATCGCGGCGATGAAGCTGCCGATCATCGTTCCGCTTTCGTTTCCCCGCGCGCCGAATGTCACGTCGCCCGAATATGCAATCAACGTCTCGCTCACCGATTTAATGGATTGGGACATCGCCCCGGAGAATCCCGCGCGGCTTCAAAAGGCCGGCGTGACGATTGCTCTCTCAACTCAGGGCTTGCGCGACAAAGCCGAATTTTTGAAGAGCCTCCGCAAAGCCGTGGCCCGAGGGCTGGAGAAGTCGGCCGCCCTCGCCGCCGTCACGATCACGCCGGCCAAATTGTTGGGTGTCGAGGAGTCGCTCGGCACGATTGAGGTCGGCAAGCGAGGCAGCTTCATCGTCACCGACGGCGAATTGTTCGATGAGAAGACCAAGGTCATTGCGGTGTGGGTGGACGGCAGTGAATTTGAGATTCAGCCCAAAATCGAAACCGATCCGCGCGGCAGTTGGACCATTTCCAACGCCGATGGCACGCTGAGCGTCAAGCTAAACATCAGCGGCGACCCGGGCAAACTCCGCGGCGACCTGCCCCGGCCCGATCGCGCGCGCGGGGCGGCGAGCGGGCCGAGCAGCGAGCCGGCCGGCGAGCCGGCTTCGCGGCCGTCGCGCGATCGGTCAAGCAGCGGCGTGAAGAACTTCGCCGTCGACGATACGCGCGTCAGCTTCAACCTCACCGGCGAAGCCATCAAGCGCACAGGTATCGTCCAGTTCACGGGTCTATTCGATATTTCCGGCGACAGCTTCGAAGGCTCGATGACCGATGCCGAAGGCAAGCAATCGGCCGTCAGTGGTAAGCGCGAATCGAAGACCGTCACCACGCGGCCGGATGACGAAAATGGTCCCGCGACCAAACCCACCTCTCAGCCGGCGCCGGCTACTTATGCAGTGAATTACCCACTTGGCGATTTCGGCCTCGACGAGCAACCCGAGCAGCCGCGCATCGTCATCTTCAAGAACGCAACCGTATGGACGAGCGGCCCCGACGGAACGCTGGACGAAACCGATGTGCGCGTGGAATCCGGCAATATCGCCGCGATCGGCAAAGGGCTTGCCGTGCCCGATGGCGCAGTGGTGATCGATTGCGCGGGCAAGCACCTGTCTCCGGGAATCATTGACTGCCACAGCCACATGGCCACCGACGGCGGTGTGAACGAAGGCGGGCAGAACATTACCGCGGAGGTGCGCATCGGCGACTTCATCGACCCCGACGACATCAACCTATATCGCCAACTGGCCAGCGGCATCACCGCCGCCAATGTGCTGCACGGCTCGGCCAACACCATAGGCGGGCAGAACCAGGTGATCAAGCTGCGCTGGGGCGTTTCGCCCGAGCAGCTAAAATTTGAGAACGCTAGGCCCGGCATCAAGTTCGCGCTGGGTGAAAACCCCCGCGGCGCCAATGGCAACGAACCCGCCGACGGCGGCGAGTATCCGCGCACGCGCATGGGCGTCGAACAACTCGTCCGCAACGCCTTCAACGCCGCCCGCGACTATCGCGCCGCGCAGAAACGCTTCGCCGCCGATCCGAAGAGCATGCTTCCGGTGCATCCTGATCTTGAGCTTGAAGCATTGGCCGAAGTGCTCGAAGGCACGCGGCTGATTCACAGTCACAGCTATCGGCAGGATGAGATCCTGGCGCTGATTCGCATCTGCGACGAGTTCGGCGTGAAGATCGGCACGCTGCAGCACATTCTTGAAGGCTACAAAGTGGCCGACGCCATCGCCAAGCACGGCGCCGGCGCCAGCAGCTTCAGCGACTGGTGGGCTTACAAGCTCGAAGTGTGGGACGCCATTCCTTACAACGGCGCGATCATGCACAACCAGGGCGTCGTCGTGAGCTTTAATTCCGACGATGCCGAGATGGCCCGCCGGTTGAACAGTGAAGCGGCCAAGGCGACCAAGTACGGTGGCGTTCCGCCGGTCGAGGCGCTCAAGTTTGTCACACTTAATCCGGCGAAGCAGCTTCATATTGATAACCGCGTCGGCTCGATCGAAGTGGGCAAAGATGCCGACTTGGCCGTGTGGAACACGGTGCCGATGAGCATGTACGCCATCTGCCAGCAGACGTGGGTCGACGGCCGAAAATACTTTGATCGCGACGACGATGCAAAACTGCGCGACCGCGACGCGGCCATGCGGCAGAAGCTGATCCAGAAAATTCTCGCCAGCGGCGAACCCGTCGGCGGAGAGGGCGATACCCCGCCGAAAGAACGCGACCTGTGGCCGCGCTTTGATGAATTTTGCGGGCACGACCACGGCGAAGACCACTAAACCAGGCGACAGCGAAGTACGGGCAGAGAACGAAGGGCATCGCGATGAAAACAGAGTTCGGCCGATCCGCGCAGCTTGTCATTCCGAAGCGTACTCGCGAGGACCCTACGGGTCGAAGTGCGCTCTTTCGACGCATCGACTGGCGAAGTGAACCACACCGACGGATAGGTCCTTCGAGCGTACCGTTCGGGATGACACTTCTAGTCGTCTGCCTTCTCTGTGTCCTCTGTGACTCTGTGGTTCAAGCCTCCGACCAGATTCCATCGCCGCCGCAAAGCCGGCCGATTGCGATCGTCGGCGGCGATGTGTTTCCCGTCGACGGCCCGCCCATTCCCGGCGGCACTGTGGTGTTCGACAAGGGCAAGATCATCGACGTCGGTCGCACGGTGAAAGTGCCGGAGGGCGCCGAGACGATCGACGCCAAAGGCAAGCGCGTCTATCCGGGCTTGTTCGATCCGGCAAGCGACCTCGGGCTGGTCGAAATCAACCTCGTCCGCCAAAGCGTTGATTCGAGCGAGACCGGCGCGATCAACCCCAACGTTCGCGCTGAAAAAGCGATGAATCCCGACAGCGAGCACATCCCCGTCGCGCGATCCAACGGCGTGCTGCTGAGCGTGGTAGCGCCGGAAGGTGGAGTGATCAGCGGATCGTCCGCCGTCGTGCAGCTTGATGGCTGGACGTGGGAAGACCTCACCCTCAAATCTCCCGCCGCCATTCATATGACGTGGCCGACGATGCGCGTCGTACCGAGGCGTTTCGGTACGCCGGAACCCGACGCCGAGCAAACGAAGCGCCGCGACGAGCAGCTTGAACAGATTCGCAAAACCTTCGACGATGCCCGGGCCTACAAAGCCGCACGGGAGAGCGATGCGTCGAAGGCATCCGCGCCCTTTGATTCGCGCTGGGATGCGATGATCCCGCTGCTTGATGGCACAATTCCGCTCGTCGTCAACGCTAACGACGTGTTACAGATTCAGTCCGCCGTCGCGTTCGCCCAGCGCGAGAAGGTGCGGCTGATCATCGCCGGCGGGTACGACGCGCCGATGTGCGCCGAACTGCTGAAGAAGCACGATGTGCCCGTCATCATCGCCGGTACGCACCGCCTGCCGCAGCGGCGCGGCGATGCGTACGATGCCGCGTTCACCCTGCCCCGCCGGCTGAGCGAGGCGGGCGTGAAATTCGTCATCGGTTCGATCGACCGCTTCAACGGCAACTACCGCAATCTCCCCTACAACGCCGCCACCGCCGCGGCGTATGGGTTGCCACCCAACGAGGCGCTGGCGGCGATCACGCTGCGGGTGGCCGAGCTTTACGGCGTGGCCGATCGCGTGGGGTCGATCACCATCGGCAAAGACGCCACGCTCTTCATTGCCGACGGCGACATCCTCGAAGTGCCCACACACGTCGAGGCCGCGTTCATTCAAGGCCGCAAGATCGATCTGTCGGACAAGCAAAAACAGCTCTACAACAAATACCGCCAGAAATACGAGCAACAGAAAACCGCGCAAGAACCCAAAAAGTAGAAACTTCCCAAACTCCCCCCTCCTGGTGCTCCGGGAGGGGGTTGGGGGAGAGTCGAACAAGATGCGCGCCATCAGCGCCTAACCACCCTCCCCCTGGCCCGCAGTACCAGGAGGGGGAACAAATTGCAGCACTTTGAGCGCAAACTGCCTGCCCGCGGCCAGCGCGTCGGCGAGCTTGGCCGGGTCTTTACCGCCGGCCTGGCCCATTTGCGCCGAACCCCCCCCGCCGCCGCCGGCGAGTTTGGCGGCTTCTTTTACCCAGTCGCCGGCTTTCAATCCTTTGGCAATCAGGTCTTCACTGACGGCGGTGACGAAGCTCAACTTTGTTCCATCATTGGCAACCACCAGCGCCGCCACGCTGGGCTGGCGTTTGCGGATCGAATCGAGCAACGATCGCAGTTGATCAGAATTCGCGCCGGCAATTTCCGCGATGATCAGCTTTCCACCGGCGATCGTTTCGGCGTTGGCGAGTAAGTCGGTCGCTACCGTGGCGACATCGATTGACCCGCCTGTGGCTTTCTGGGACTTTTCCCATTTCTTTAGTTTGTCCTGTAGTTCGGCCACTGTTGCGTGCGCGCGACGCCGCGCGAGCAGCGGAACGTTGTCGGCACCGGATTGTTTCTGTAGCGCGTTGATCGTGCCGGGCAGTTGCGATTCTGGAAGAGATTTGGCGCGCGTGATTTCCTGCGCGAGTTGATCAGCGACTTCCGTCGCTGCGTGAGCGCGTTGACCAGTCAGCGCGATGATTCGGCGCACGCCTTTGCTGACCGATTCTTCGCCGGTCACCACGAAGCGTTCGACTTCGCTGGTGTTTGCCACGTGCGTGCCGCCGCAGAACTCGATGGAGTATTTGCGCCACTCGTCGGAATCGGGCTTGGCCAGCAGATCGCCGGGGCGCGCGCCGATCGAGACCACGCGCACCATGGGCGGATATTTCTCGCCGAACACCGCGCGAAGCCCGTTGATCTTGATCGCGTCTTCCTGCGGCGCTTCTTCGGCGTAGACCGGGTAACTCTCTTTGATGCTCTCACCCACCAGCGCCTCAACCCGGGCTACTTCGTCTTCCTTCAGCGCGGCGTTATGCGAAAAATCGAAGCGGAGTTTTTCAGGGTCAACCAGCGAACCCTTCTGCTGCACGCCGGCGCCGAGCACTTCGCGCAAGGCCCAGTTGGCCAAGTGCGTGGCGGTGTGGTTCTGTTGGGTCTTGTTCCGCGAAACCGCAAGCGTGGCCATGACCGGGTCGGCGAAATGAAGGGTTCCGATGGCTACTTTGCCGATGTGCAACACGTAGCCACCTACCGCGCGCGTGGTTTCGACCGCGACGTTCGAACTGGTTGATGCCAGTTGCGCGCGGTCGCCTACCTGGCCGCCCATCTCGGCATAGAAGTTGGTGCGATCGAGAATGACGGCGACCTCAGCGCCGGCATCAGCCGACTGCACCAATTCGCTGCCGTTCCAGATGCCGACGACTTTGGCGGTCACGGGTTCGAGCTTGAACTTGTGCGAATCGTTGGTCGGCTTGGCGCCGTTCTTCTGAAGTTCCGCGATCGCCGCGGGCGGCAGCGTGAAGAGCGGCGAATCGCCCCCCTTGCCGCCGGCGCGTGCTTTCTCGCGGGCTTCGTCCATCAGCTTTTCGTAGCCGGCGATATCGACGGTCATGCCGCGTTCGATCGCCATTTGCTGGGTAAGGTCGATGGGGAAGCCGTAGGTGTCGTGGAGTTTGAACGCAAGAGCTCCCGGTATGTTCACCCGCCCGAGTGGACTAAGCACCGCCTTTCCGCCTTCAACTACTACAAGATGTGCTATACCATTAAAGACATGTACGTTCGCAGACTCCGCTCCGTCAAATGTTTCAAGTCCATACTGCTGAGAATAACCTGGAAACAATGGCGACGTATCTGACATTACGGAGTCGCGCCACCGTTTTGAAGTAGCATTTTGCAACAACCTCTCAATCTGATCAACTAGTCCATATCGAAAGTAAACTAGTCCCTGCTCAAGCGTCCGTCCAAAGCTGATTTCTTCATCCTTAACCAACTCAATCACATGCTTCGGATTCTTCTTCAGCTCCGGAAACGCATCGGCCATCGAATCGACGACCACATTCACCATCTCATGCAAAAATGGCTGCTTGAGTTCCAACTGCTGCCGGCCGAACCGCACGGCGCGGCGCAGGATTCGCCGTAGCACATACCCGCGCCCTTCGTTACTAGGAACAGCGCCATCCGTAATCGCAAACGTCAAACAACGAATGTGATCCGCAATAACCCGAAAGGCGATGTCGGTGCGCAACTGCGGATCGGCCGCTTCAGCGGCTGCATCGGGAGTGTTGGTTTTCGACAACTTTCCGGTGAATTTTTTCCCACTCAGCTCCGTCAACTTGGCGAAAAATGGAACCCACAAGTCGATCGAATAATTATCTTCGACGTTCTGCAACACCTGGCAGATGCGCTCGAACCCCATGCCCGTATCAACGTGCTGCGACGGAAGCACCGTCAGCGACCGGTCGGCGTTGCGGTTGTATTGGATGAAAACCAGGTTCCAGATTTCCATTACGCGCGGGTCTTCGCCGTTGACGAGCGGGCCGCCGGATTTGTCGGGGGTGCGATCGATGTAGATTTCGGTACACGGGCCGCAGGGGCCGGTGTCGCCCATTTCCCAGAAGTTATCCTTGCCGAAATAGTGGATGTGATCGTCGGGCAAGCCGGCGATTTTCTTCCACAAGTCGGCGGCCTCGGTGTCGCGCGGGACGCCGTTCTTTTCATCGCCTTCAAAGCAGCTTACGTGCAGGCGCGCGGGGTCGAGCTTCCAGACTTTGGTGAGCAGTTCCCACGCCCATTCGATGGCCTCGGCTTTGAAGTAATCGCCGAAGGACCAGTTGCCGAGCATCTCAAAAAACGTCTGATGCCGGCGGGATCGACCCACGTCATCCAAGTCATTGTGCTTCCCGCCGGCGCGGATGCATTTTTGTGTGTTGGCGGCGCGGGTGTAGGCGCGCTTTTCCTGGCCGAGAAACAGCGGCTTGAACTGGTTCATGCCGGCGTTGGTAAACAGCAGCGTCGGATCATCGTGCGGGACGACCGGGCTGCTGGGCACGAACGTGTGGCCGTGCTTCTGGCAAAAGAAGTCAATGAACTGCTGGCGGATTTGAGAGGACGTAAGCATGAGTAAACCCCGCTCCTTGCGGGACGGGGATTATTGGCAAAGTGCGCCCTCTTTGAAAGCGGGCGGATTTTCAATTTCGGATTTCGATGGTCGATTGGGAAGTCGTGTTCCTCCCCAATCGAAAATCGACATTCAAAAATCGAAAATCAACTGTCATTCCGCCTCTTCCGGGGCCAGCGGGGCATCGAGCTCCTTTTTCTTATCGACCACGCCTTTGTTGCGAAGAATTTCGGCGCGAATTTCCGCGGCGAGGTCTTTGTTGTCAAACAGGAACTGCTTGGAATTTTCACGGCCCTGGCCCAGGCGCGTGGTTTTGTAGTTGAACCACGCGCCCGATTTTTCGACCACGTTGCCGAGCACCGCCAGATCGAGCAGGTCGCCTTCATAGCTGATCCCGCGGTCGAACATGATATCGAACTCGGCATCTCTGAACGGCGGCGCGATCTTGTTCTTGACCACCCTGGCGCGGGTGCGGCTGCCGATGGAAACTTCGCCGTCCTTAATCGTTGACGTTCGGCGGACGTCGATGCGGATGGACGAGTAAAACTTCAGCGCCCGCCCGCCGGTGGTGGTTTCGGGGTTGCCGAACATCACGCCGATTTTTTCCCGGATCTGGTTGATGAAGATCACGGTGGTCTTGCTCTTGCTGATGGCGCCGGTGAGTTTTCGCAGCGCCTGGCTCATCAGGCGGGCCTGAAGGCCCATGTGGCTGTCGCCCATCTCCCCTTCAATTTCGGCGCGTGGGATCAGTGCCGCGACGGAGTCGATCACGATGACGTCGACGGCGTTGGAGCGGACGAGCAGTTCGCAGATTTCCAGCGCCTGTTCGCCCGTGTCGGGTTGGCTGACTAAGAGTTCATCAAGCTTTACGCCGATTCGCTTGGCCCAGGCGGGATCCAGCGCGTGCTCGGCATCGATGAATGCCGCCACGCCGCCCAGCTTCTGGGCGCTGGCGATCACGTGCAGCGTCAGCGTGGTTTTGCCGGAACTTTCCGGACCGAACACTTCGATGACCCGACCCCTGGGAATGCCGGCGCCGCCCAGGGCGATATCGAGGGAGAGGGAGCCGGTGGGGATGCCATCGATGGGCTTGATGTTATTCCCGTCGAGCTTCATGACGGCACCTTTGCCGAACTGCTTTTCAATCTGCTGGACGGCGCGCTGCAGTGCGCTTTCTTTTGCTGTTTCGATTTTCGGCGCGGTTGCGCGAGAAGCATCCGGGGCTGAAGCACCCGGCCTGGGTGCGGGTTTGTTGTTCGTGATTTCTTTGGATGTTGGGGGCACGGGCAATCCTCCGGGTTTAATCTCTCTTGAAACAACCGGAGAAGGAGAAGGTTTGAACGCGGGCGCGTCAAGAACGGCGCTGCTAAGAATGGGCGCTTTGCCAGCCATGATAGAGTCCTTTCCGCCGGGTATGTGGGTCAGCCGGCGATCGGCGACTCGAGAGGCAGCAGGTCGGTGGCGAGCGTGATCAAAATTGAGTTAGTGCGACATTCTGGGACATTCTGCGACATTTTTGGACATCCTGAAAGCATTTTGCCCTCGAGGACAACCGCAAACGCCCCGCAGCACAAAGCAACGGCGCGCCCAAAATCCACATTCAACCGCCAACTTCAATCAACCGCGATCCACCTCGACCGCTGCGACCAACGGGTCGCTATGTCGTGACTTGAGTTTGCGGGGCGAACGCACGATGCGTTCTTTGGAACGACTGACGACTCCCCAATTTTGAGTGTTGCGTTTGGAGCGGGTTGTTGAACAACGCGCTCTAATGGTTTGCAACACTCGCATCCGAATCATCGCTAGGCTCAGATTCGGCTTGGGGAGCAGGGTCAACCACTCCATTTTCCCGCCTGCCGAACTCGACGCCAAGTCACCTGCGCCCTTGTTCGGTTTCTGTTATTTTGTTATAGTACTGTTCGGTCGAACGATGTCAAGAACTTTATCCCGAATTTTCTCCGTACAGATCAAAATCGGCGACCATGCGGTATTTTGAGCCTGCGGCGGTCGGATCGCTCTGCATCAGGTAAACCCTGCGGGCTTCAAAAGTCGGGCCGGGCCAGATTCTAACGGTGGCGCGCTCGATTTTGTCGACCATGGGCCATGGCAGCGGCCGGTCAAGTTGCGCGAGGGTAACGTGCGGGGTGAATCCACTCTCGCCGGCCTTAAAACCCAGGCTGCGCACGGCGCGATCGATAGCGGATTGAAGCAGCGTTAACTGCTCTGAACTCGGTCCGCCCATGTAGGCGCCGATGACACGCGCTGGAGCGCGCGGGGGAAAGGAAACGATCTGCGAAGCGGCAATCCTCAGGGGGCCGCCGTCGCAAGTCTTCCGCAAAGAATCTTTTAGCTTTTCCAGCTTATCTTCGGGCGTTTCGCCCAAAAACCGCAGCGTGAGATGGAGATTCACATCCCGAGTGTAATTCGCATCCGGCGCGAAAGACCGGCAATGCGCCTGCACGCGACGCAAGTGCTCGATGGCGGGATCGGGGAGGTTGATGGCGATGAACAGACGCATGGGTTAACGGTGCATAAACAAATCGCGTCATGACGATTGACGATTGACGATTAAGCAGAAACATATCTGCCTGCACCAATTAATCGTCAATCGTCAATCGTTACTATATGGTCCTCATGAATGTTGCAATGAGCAACCTAAAAACTCATAGCGTTCTTGAGTTCCACCAGCCGCTCTTCGATTTTTTCCTTCGTCGCCGTCGCCAACCCGCCGAGGCTGAAATCTTCGATGGTAAAACTGGCCGTCACGGTGCCATAGGCGATGGCTCTTTTGAGCGTCGCCGGGGCGAAGTTGTTCTGCGTGCTGAGGTAGCCCATCATTCCGCCGGCGAAGCTGTCGCCGGCGCCGGTGGGGTCGATCACGTTTTCGGCGGGGAAGGCGGGCATGACGAACACGTCGTCACTCGTACACAGCATCGCGCCGTGCTCACCCTTCTTAATCACGCAGAACTTCGGCCCGAGTTTAAGCACTTCCCGGGCGGCGGCGACGAGGTTGGTTTTGCCCGTCAGTAGCTTTGACTCTTCGTAGTTGAGCACCAGGCCCTGCACGTTCTTCAGCAGTTCAAGCAGCTCGGGCTTGGCGATGTTGATCCACAAATCCATCGTGTCGGCGACGGCCAGTTGCGGCGCACTGAGCGACAACAGCAACTCCTTCTGCAACGCCGGGTGCGTGTTGGCGAGAAAGACGTATTGGCTATCCACAAACTGCGGCGGAATCTTCGGGCCGCGTTCGCCGAGCACGTTCAGATCGACGCTGACGGTGTCGCGCACGTTCACATCGTCGTGATACTTGCCGTGCCAGCGGAAGGTTTTGCTGCCCTTGCGCACCTCAAGCCCGGCGGTGTCGATCGGTCGGCCCTTGAAAACGTTGAGGAGATCCGGCGGGCAATCTTCGCCCACGACGCCCACCAGCCGCACCGGCGTGAAATAGCTTGCGGCGAAGGCGAAATAGACCGCCGACCCGCCGATGACATCATCTCGTTTTCCCGCGGGGGCCTGGATGGTATCGATTCCTATTGAACCGGTGACGAGAAGGGACATTAAAGGGTTTCCTTGTTCTATCGGTCTCGGTTGTTGTGCGTTGTGGGTTGCAGGTTGGTTGTTTGCCGGCTGCGGCCTAAGTATCGACCTCCAACCTCTGACCACCAACCTACATTCCAGGCAACTGCCGCACCTTCACCCGTGTCTCCGTGACCGTATACAGGCGGCGTGGCGACATGCGCGGGTAGCGGGTGAACAGGCGGTCGATGGCGTCGTCTTGCTCCACGTCGCCGCCGGGCAGTTGGAAATAGACGATGCATCGTTCGAACTTGCCGTCGCCTTTCATGGCCGCCTCCACCGCCGAATCGTCATTGGTGATCAGGTCGAGTTGCTTGCGATGCAATTCCTTAAGCAGGTCTTCCATGGCGATGTCGGTGGGCAGGTCGGCCATTTCCAAAGTGGCGGCGACATGCCCGTGACGCTTGATCGCCTCGGTCACCGCGGGAGCGAGATTGCCATAAACTAAGAATCGCACGGGGCGGGATGGTAGCGACCGAAGTGCGCGATGTCGAACGACAGCGCCCGAACATCACACAGAAATGCGCCCACGAATCAACACGAATCGACACGAATGAGAATTCAGCATTCGTGTTCAATTCGTGTTGATTCGTGGACAACCCTGTTTGGATGATTCAATCGAATGTTCGGTTCGTCGCATTGCGGGAGGCCGATCGGTTTTCTAGACTTGCCGCCGTAGCGCTCGGACATTTCGGCGCGCCAAGCAAAGGATTTGAATCATGGCCAAAGTTCGCAAAGCCGTCATCACCGCCGCGGGGCGCGGCACGCGCATGTATCCGGCGTCGACGGCGGTGCAGAAGGAAATGTTTCCGCTGGTCGACCGCGACGGCTTAACTAAACCGGTCATCCAGATCATCGGCGAAGAGGCGATCGATTCGGGGATCGAGCAAATCTGCATCATCACCCAGCCCGGCGAAGAGAGTTATTACCGCGATTACTTCCGCCGACTTGATGACAACATGGTCAAAGCCTTCCGCGGCAAAGACTGGGCCATTCTGGAAAGTGAAAAACTCGCCGCGTTCGGCGAACGGCTGCATTTTGCCGAGCAGCACTCGCCCGAAGGCTTCGGCCACGCGGTTTATCAGGCAAAGAAGTTCGTGGGCGATGAGCCGTTTCTGCTGCTGCTGGGCGATCACATTTATATCAGCGACATTAAAGATCGCTGCGCGCGACAGCTCATCAGGGTTTATGAACAGTACATGCTCGATAGCGTAACCGGCGTACAGCCGACGCTCGAACGACATTTACATCTGTTCGGCACAATCAAAGGCAATCCGATCGATGCGGGCAAGGGCATTTTTAAGGCCGAGTTGATCGTCGAAAAACCTTCCATCGAATTGGCCCGCGAAAAACTCGTCACCCCCGGCCTGCCGGCGGGCAACTACATGGCGCACTTCGGCATGCACGTGTTCGGGCCGGGCATTTTTGCTTCGCTGGAATACCTCATCAAGAACAACCTGCGCGAGAAAAACGAAATCCAGCTCACCGCAGCCCAGGAGCATCGGCGGCAGCAAACCGACAAATATTGGTGCGTGGTCACCCAAGGCCAGCGCTACGACACCGGCATTCCTTACGGCCTGATGGAAACCCAACTGGCTCTGGCCCTCAACGGCGTACACCGCACGGAAATCTGCGAAGCGATCGCGAGAATCCTCACGCAGCAAGTCAAGAGTTAGTTGTGGTAGACACCCTCACCCCAGGGCAATCGCATGTAACGAGCGGCGAGCGTCAGCGACCCGATTCCAGCAGCAATACTATCGATTCCCGCAAAAATACCTCCGGTCGCTGACGCTCGCGACTCGTCAATTCGAGCACATGCGATTGCCTTGACCCCCACCCCCTCCCTTATCTGACTTCCCGCAAAATCGGCGGCACTTTTGTCACTCTGGGTAATCGGATCTGCAAATCGACTGTGGAATTGGACGAACCTCAACACTTGATTGTACGTAACCCCACATATACATTCTGGACTGCCCCGTTTTGAATCGGCAAGCCGGGATGCGGCTTCTGCGGCGCTCATCCTTGGTCAAGGCTGGTATCAAGCCCCTGTTTCGATGACCGATGTTTTGAACGTAAGTGCTTCGCTTTGGAGATTTTATGAATATTCAAGCCGAAAAGTGTTCTTGTCAGGGGATGGATTTGCTGGCTCTTGCAAGCACGTCGCAAGCAGAACCTGAGTTCCGTCGATTGAAGGCCGGCGAGGTGGCGTGGGATTCGTCGACCAGCGACGGCAAGATAATTGTGGTCAAAGAAGGTTCGGTGCGTGTTTATCACGGCTCAAACGAAGCGCGTCCCCGGTTGGCCCATCTGATTGGCGCGGGACACTGGTTTGGCATCGAATCGTTGGCGGGCATACGCGGAACCTCCCATGCCGTCGCCGCCGAGCCGACGATGGTCGCCGTGCTTGATGCCGGGCAGGTCATCGAACAGGCGCTTGTCAATCCCAAGTACGGACGTGAGTTGATTAAGCATCTGGCGGAGCAATCGGTCGCGATGTCTGACGAAATCACACAACTTCGCACCCAGGATTGCACCACCCAAGTCGCCCACGCCCTGCTGCGCCTGGCGCGCTGCGGCGGCGCGACGCGTTCGGGGGAAGGCAACCACGTTACGCTGCAGATTACACAGCAAGACGTCGCCGACGCCGTGGGAATCGCGCGCGAAACGGTGAACGCCATGATCCAAAAACTGGCTGAAGCCGGTGTCATTCAGAAACAGCGAGGCCGAATCAGCTTCGACCCGGCAACGTTGGCCAGGACAATCGACGCGTCGAGCGTAGTGAGCAGCAATTAACGGACGGGGCCGTTTTCGCGATTTAAATTTAATGATTGACGATTGACCATTAACCGGAGAGCGCGTTATGCGCGTCTTCGGTTAATCGTCAATCGTCAATCGTCAGGTGAGGCGACGTGCGCGCGATGAAGTGAAAGAACGATGCTACGCCGGCACGCGCAACGGCTGCTGCGGCGCATGGCCCATCAGCGCCACCCGGTCGCGGCCGGCGGATTTGGCCTGATAGAGGGCGGCGTCGGCGCTGGCCACGAGTTGGTCGGCGCTGATCGGCCGGCTTACCGCCACCGAAGCGATGCCGATCGACATGCTTACACCGCTCAGTCGTTTTAATAGAGAAGCGGTTGCGACCTTGAATTCCGCCCGAATACGCTCGGCGGCGTGGGTGGCTTCATCGGCGCTCGCTTGGGGCAGAAGAATCACAAACTCATCGCCTCCGTAACGAGCCGCAACGTCGGCGCGACGAAGGTTGTTGGTGATCGTCTTGCCGGCGATCTGAAGCAACTGGTCGCCGACCTGGTGGCCGTGTGTATCGTTGAGTTGCTTGAAGCCGTCCATATCGATCATCACACACGTGAGGTCCGACACGTAGCGCTCGGCCTCGGCAAAGAGTTGCTCCAAAACCCGACCGAAGTGGCGGCGATTGTAAAGCGCGGTGAGCGGGTCGGTTGATGCGACCAGTTCAAGCTGCTTGTTTTTCTCGATCAACTGTTCCTGCAGCGTCGCATTCTCTCGCTTGATGCGCGCGACCATCAGGTTCTTCTGCACCACCAGCGGAATGGTGAACAGGTAATCGCCGAACTTCACCACGTAATCAGTCGCCCCGTTACGAATCGCCTCGACGGCGGTTCGGCCTACGTTTTCGCCGGTCACCAGAATTACCGGGGTGGTGCACCGGGCGTTGGTGTCGGCCAGCAGGTCCATGCCGCTTCCGTCGGGCAGGTTATAATCGGAAAGAATGAGATCGAACGACGCCAGATCCGTCGACAGCGCGTCCTGACGCGACCCGACGCCGACGGTGGTGCCTCTGCCGAAATGCTCTTCGAGCGTTTCGCAGATCAAGTCGCGCTGGTCGGCATCGTCTTCAACCACCAGCAATCGAAGTTTTTCCCCGGCCTTGTTCATCATATCTGCCAACCCCGGCCTTTCCGTTATGCCGCTTGGCGAATCTATACTTACGATTCAACGAAGCGGCGGGCAAAACATTTTCTGATCGATCCTAAAACGGCTCATCGCCGGCATTTGTCGGCGGGCCAGTGATGGCGGGGGTACTGGTGAATCTCCAGCCAATAACTCGTACTCGCCAGCACGGTCTGCAGGAACTGCTCGGCGTTGGCCGGCTTGAGCGTGTAACTATTAGCGCCGGCGGCGGCAGCCTGCTCCATTTCGGCGTCGCCGGCCACTCCGGTCATCATGACGACGGGAATATCCGCCAACTTCGGATCGGTCTTAATTTGCCGCAACGCCGAAAGACCGCTGACGACGGGCATCTCGATATCCATGAAGATCAGCCCCGGCCGTGGCATGTCGGTGAACCGGCCGCGCTGGTAGATGAAATCGAGCGCTTCCTGCCCGTTGGCCACTTCATAGATGGCATTGGCAACTTTGCATTCGGCAATGGCGTCGCGCACGAGCAGCCGGCAGTCCGGGTCGTCATCGACCAGCAGAATGGGAATCGGCTTGCCGTCGGCAGGCACCAGCCACGACTCGTACTCAATTTTTTCTTTCACCATGACAAACCTCGCAACAGCTCACGCCGCCTTGGGCAACTGTCGGGCCTCGCCCGACCGAACGTGCCGGCCATTGATCGTAAATTTGAACGTGCTTCCTTCCCCCAGTGTGCTTTCGACCCAAATCCGCCCGCTGTAGATCTCAACGATGCTCTTCACGCTCGCCAGGCCCACACCTTTGCCCGCGATGTTTCCGGTATTAATATTTCTCCCGCGCCGGAAGACAAGAAAGACTTTTCCCAAATCATCTTCATGGATGCCCAGGCCTGTATCGCGCACATAGAACTCGGCCTCGGTCATCCTCACCGCACATCCAATGCTGATTCGACGGGCTCGCCCGGCAACGGGTTCGCCCATGTACTTGATGGCGTTATCGATCAGGTTCTGAAAAAGCTGCCGCAGCCGCAGCCGCTCGCCGTCGATGGTCGGCAGCGGGGTTTCCACGACCAGCTCGATGCCCTGGCTGCGCAGGTCTTCATCGAACATGTCGCGCAGCTGCAGAATGAGACCGTCAAGTTCAACAAGCTCCACCTTGTGACGGCGCGTCTTGATGCGCGATAGCTCCAGCAGTTCGGCGATCAGGCTGCTTTCCATTTCCACGTTTTTCTTGATGCGTTCCAGGCGGTGGACGACATCGGCGTTGAGCGTGTCTCGGTGCTTCAGCAGAAGCACGGTCGCCATGCCATCGATATTGCGCAGCGGCGCGCCCAGGTCGTGCGATACGGCGCGCAGAAATTCTTCCTTCTCGGATATTTCGGCGCTCAACCGGTTGTTGGCGGCTTCGAGCTGGCCGGTGCGATGCGCCACTTTGGCCTCAAGGTCGCGGTTGGCCTCCATGAGGCTCTGATTGGCGGCGTTGAGGTCGCGTTGTTGCTGTTTGACCCATTCCACCATCTCATTGAACGCCCGCGCCAATTGGCCGATGGTATCGCCGCGTTCGATAGCGACGCGCGTATCTAAGTCGCCGCCGATGATCTTGTGCGTGGCGTGCACGAGTTCGCGAATCGGCATGAAGATGCGGTGAACTAGAAGCGTGCCGACCAGCATGGCCAATGTGAGGGCCAGGGCCGAGATGAGCACGACCACGTGAATAATCGAATTCATCCGCGCCGCTTCGCCGTCGCGTGAGACGCCCACCGACACGTAACCTACAAGCTTGGAAGGCCCGGCCGACTGTGAGAGAACCGGTGCGGTGGTTTCAAGATATTCGCCGAAGACCGCCGATCGGTCGTGATGTACCTGCATGAGAAGGGACGTGCTCGACCGCACCGCCCCAACATCTTTCAGGTCAATATCGGCATCGCGGCTGGCCATCGATATCTTGTGGCCGTCATCGTCGAAAAACGCCACGTAGAGCACGTTGCGGCTTTTGATCAACTCTTTTGCGATGCGATTTAGATCGTCCTGGGCACGCAGACGCACCGGCCCCTCGTTGGCCAGCGCGAGCGTCGACGACAACTGCCGCGAATGCTCGCCGATCAGGTCGTTGAGCTGATTGCCGGTCTGATTCACAAACGTAAAAACCGTAGCGCCAAGCGTCAACAACATGACCGCGATAAAACAGATGACGATTCGCCCCTGCAACCCGAGCCTCGACCCGACGGTGAGCATCCGGGGCCGGACGCGGCGTTTCACGAGTGACAGCGAGTTGGGCGTTTCGCGCAGTGGTTTCATACAAAGGGCGCAGGCGTTTGCGCTGCGTCCTTCACACTCATCGACGAGATTGATGTAGCGGTTAATCTGTGCGTGAAAAGCGGGCGGCAACGGAAACAACGACTGTTCTCAGCGGAATTCTCGGACGTGAAGCGGGAAACAGGCAATGCTTGACGGCCCGTCGGCTCGAAGCTCATCTTCAATCTGCGTTTGCCAGCGTTAATCTGCTCTGAGTTTTCTCCTGGTACTCCGAGAGGGGGCTAAATGAACTCTCGCAAGAATGAGCCACTTTGAAGCCGAAGCTCCAAATGACAAGCTCCAATTTCCGAACAATTTCAAAATTCGCAATAGGGAAGGAAACCGCAATCAAATGCAGTAGTGCCGCGCGGCTCATTGATCGCTTTCTTCCTTTGAATTTTCTTGCTTGTTTGGATCTTGGTGATTGAGACTTAAAATTTACTGCGTCGAGTGGGTCCGATGCGCGAAGGGTCATTCAGGGGGAGGGTCGAGTGCGAAGTGCGCCGCTCGCCGTCGACCCTCCCCCCCAACCCCCTCCCTGAGTACATGGAGGAGAGGTGCCGATCTCTCACCGCACGACTGCCTGAGATCTTTAACAAATCGCGCGGGGCTTCAGTCTTGATAATTACCGTTATCACGACCAATCGCACCACATCAATCGTTTACGCCCTAAAATTTTCTTTGTTTGTGGGCGAATTCGGGTTGACCGACCGAAATCACATCAAGATAGTGTGTCGGTCGCGTCAGCCGCCGAACGGATTCAAGCAGCCTGTCGCATCGGATGTTTTTTTAGAAACGGCGTTCGCACTGAACTCGGCTTTTCCATGGAGTCGGTGACGGGTCAATTCTTCGGCCCGGCGTCGGCATAGGCCGCTGCGACGATTGCGTGGAAACGATCGCCCCGCCGGTTAAGTGTTTCAAACTAAGTGTCGGCATACGCAAGCGAAGCTATTTTGCGTCGGCTTGCGGTGTCGGCGGAAGGAGAGAAATATGCAGACTCGCCGCATCGCGAGCCGACGTGGAGATTCTGTCTCTATGACGGCCCCCAATTGTTCCCACGGGAATCGTTCCGTCAACTCAACACCGAGATCGGTTTCACCAAAGTCGGTAACCGTCGAATCCCTGGAACCGCGGGCCCTGATGGCGGCGGTCTCGGGGACAATGGCGCAGTTTCAGGCCGTCACGCTATCGTTCAACGGACCGTACGCGTCGGAGTTGCAGAACACTCCCAATCCATTTCTCGACTACAAACTGCAGGTCAACGTCACGAGCCCCAGCGGCAAGTCGTATAGCCTGCCCGGATTTTTCAACGGCGACGGCAGCGGCGGCGGAGCGGGCACCGTGTGGCAGGCGAAGTTCTCTCCTGATGAATCCGGCGCGTGGCGTTATACGGCCAGCTTTCGAGCGGGAAGCCGAGTCGCCATCGACCTTAGCCCCACCGCCGGCGCCCCCACGAGCTTCAACGGCGACGCCGGCAGCTTTAACGTCGGTGGAAGGCAATCGGCGCCGGGGTTTATCGCCAAGGGCCGGCTCGAATATGCCGGCGGGCATTATTACAAGTTTGAAGACGGCAGCTACTACGTTAAGGCCGGTGCCAACGAGCCGGAAAATTTCCTCGGCTACATTGGGTTCGATAACACCCCCAATGCCTATCACAAATATCCCACTCACGTCGCCGACTGGAAAACCGGCGACCCCGACTGGGGCGGCGGCAAGGGTAAGGCGATCATCGGCGCGGTGAATTACCTGGCGTCGACGGGCATCAACGCGCTTTACTTCCTCACGCAAAACGTCGGCGGGCAGACGAAAGACGTCTGGCCGTGGGCGGGCAACATCAACCGCGCCGGCTCGCCGAGCAACGACAACACGCACTACGACATCAGCAAGCTGGCTCAGTGGGATATCGTTTTCAATCACATGCAGAAAAAAGGAATCGCGCTCCACTTTGTCTTCGCCGAGAGCGAAGAGGCCACGAAGAAGGAGCTTGACAACGCGACACTCGGCACCGAGCGTAAGTTGTACTACCGCGAGCTTATTGCGCGGTTCGGCTATCACAACGCGCTGCAATGGAACATTAACGAAGAGTATTGCTGGCGATACCCCATCGCGCCCGAAACCATCAAGGAATGGGCGGGATACATCCGGTCGGTCGATCCGTTCGATCGTCCGCTTACCGTGCACAGCCAGGGTTACCAGGAAAAAACCTGGGGCTATTTCGTGGGCGATAATCGGTTTGATGCCACGTCGCTGCAATACTATAGAAACCCGCCCGGGCACGAAGTAGCGGCACACGGCGACGCCGTTGAATACTGGCGCGATCGCACCCGCGCCGCGGGTCGGCCGCTGGTGATCGGGCTGGACGAAGCCCGCGAAACCAGCGAAACCAATCAGACCGCGCAGCGCAAAGAACTTCTCTGGCACACGCTGCTTTCCGGCGGAAATGTCGAGTGGTCGACCACTACATTTGCCTGGAATGACAACCTGCGCCGCTATGACAGCATCAATCGTGATTCGGGCAAGGCGTTGAACTTCATGAAGCTCATCCCCTTCGCGCAGATGAATCCCGCCGATCAGCTTGTATCCGGCGAAACCGGCAGCTACGGCGGCGCACAGGTGTTCGCCAGGACGAATGACACCTACGCCATCTACTTCCCCAACGCGTCGGCGACCGGTTCAATCGACCTCAGCGCCGCCACGGGCACGTTCACCGCGCGGTGGTACAACCCGCGCACCGGCGGGTTTGAAGGATCGAGCAAAACGTTCGCCGGAGGGCGCAGCAGCGCCATCGGCGCTCCGCCAGCGAGCTCGGGCGAGGATTGGACGCTGCTGATCGCCCGCACCATTACCGGCAACCCGCAACCGCTCATCGTTCCCCCGTCGCCGATCGATTCGCCGTCGAATACGTTGAGCATCACCAAGCTGCGCGGCATGAACCCCGACACCGGCGCGGCCTACAGCGCCCTTTCGAACATGACCAGTGGTATGACGATCAACCTCGCCAACATGCCCACGCGAAAGTGGACGGTTGACGCCACCGTGGCCGGCAGCGTCCAGAGCGTGAAGTTCGTCATCAACGGCAATACGACGGTGGAAAACGGCGCGCCTTGGTCGATGGTGGGCGACTACGCCGACGGCTCGTACAAATGGACGACCCTGACCACCGGCAACTACACACTGGCGATCACGCCCTTCAGCGGCCGCAACGCCACCGGGACCGCCGGCGCGACCAAGACGATCACGTTCCGGGTGGTCAATGCGCCGTTCCGAACGGCGCCGGCACCGACCGGGCCGGCCAATACGGTTGCCGGTGAACCGGAATCAACCATTGCTTCGCAGGTTCTTATTTAAACAGCACTTACGTGCTATTCGAAGAGTAACGGCGGAAGCATGGTCAGCAAGCTGACCACGCCGGGCGTTGCTTCAGGAAACTTGCAAACCGCAATCGGATCGACTAAGACTTTTATTCGTCTTCTCGCAGCGTGCGAGAATTCCACAGACTCGACCGCCGCTTCGGCTCGCGCTGGGTGGTTGGTGACTTTTGAAGGTTCAATTTCATCATGATTGCTCTCGAAAAGAAGACGAAGATCGTCGGCGAATACAAAGTTCATGACAAAGACACCGGCTCGCCGGAAGTGCAGATCGCGCTGTTAACATCGCGAGTCAATGAACTCACCGAGCATCTTAAGACGCACAAGAAGGATCACTCGTCGCGGCGCGGGCTGCTGAAGATGGTCGGCAAGCGCAACGCCTTGCTGAAATATCTCACCCGCGAAGACCGAACGCGATACCTGTCGATCATCGCCAAGCTCGGACTGCGTAAGTAACAACAACGTCAAGCGTAGGGCACGCTCGGGGCGTGCCCTGCGGTGTTTTTCGCAGCCCCGAAGTCCCGCCTCGATGACGCGACCCCGTATCGATGCCTTGCGGGACAAGTACAGGCCGCGGATGTACAAATCGCGAGACCATCGAGTAACGATTGACGATTAACCAGACCTGTCTTCTTCATCGTCAATCGTCAATCGTTATGCAATCTCGTCTCCCGATCTGTCCATCTGTGGCACAAACGCAATGGTTCATCCGGGTCGCAGAAAGCTCAATTTTCTATGCAAGCTATCCAAGTCTCTCGTGAGATCGGTGGGCGCACGCTTACCATCTCCACCGGCACCTATGCCAAACTAGCCGGGGGCTCGGTTACCGTTCAATACGGCGATACCGTTGTTTTCGGCGCCGTGGCCCGTGCTAACCCGCGCGAAAATATTGATTTCTTCCCGCTTCAAGTCGATTACCGCGAACGCCGCGCCGCTGCCGGCAAGTTTCCCGGCGGCTTTCGCAAGCGTGAAGGCCAGCCCAGCACGCGCGAAGTGCTCATCAGCCGGCTCATCGATCGCCCGCTTCGCCCGCTGTTCCCCAAGGGGTTCATGGATGAAGTGCAGATTCAGCTTAACACGCTGGCTTACGACCAGGAAAACGATACCGACATCCTCGCCGGCATCGCCGCTTCAGCGGCGGTGGCGATCAGCGATATTCCGTTCCTTTCGCCCACCGCCCACGCGAAAGTGGGCCGGGTTGATGGGCAGTTGGTCGTCAACCCCACCGAATCGCAGTTGGCAGAGTCCGACTTCACGCTGGTCGTCGCCGGCACGCGGAAATTCGTCAACATGATCGAACTCGACGGCCGCGAGGTGGCGGAAGATGTCGTCGCCGACGCGATCGAACTCGCGCACAACACTGTCATTCAGATCGTGGAAATGATCGAAGAGCTTCAGAAAAAGGCTGGCAAAGAAAAACGCGGAGAAGCCAAGCTGCATGATCCCGCGTTTGTCGAAACCATTCGCTCGCGCGTCGCCGCCAAGATTCGCGCCGTCAAGGGTCAGGCCGGCAAGACCGATCGTAATGAACAGGTTAAAGCCCTGCGCGATGCACTGCTACTGGAGATGGCACCGCCGGTTACCGACGCCAACGCGCCATACTTGTCGGTCGTCGCTCAGAAGGACGAAGCCAAGAAGATTCGCGCCGTGTTCGCCGAGGTCGAAGAACAGGTGACGCGCGAAGCCATTCTCGACGGCGTGCGCCCCGACGGCCGCGGGTTCCACGATATTCGCCCGATCTCGTGCGCCGTCAACGTTCTGCCGCGCGTGCATGGCTCGGCGGTCTTCACCCGCGGCGAAACGCAGGCGATGTGCAGCATCACCCTGGGCACCAGCAGCGATGAGCAGCTCATCGACGGCCTGGCGGATGAATACAACCAGAAGTTCATGCTTCACTATTACTTCCCCAGCTACAGCGTGGGCGAAGTGCGCCCCATCCGCGGGCCGGGCCGGCGCGAAATTGGTCACGGCGCTTTGGCGGAAAAATCGCTGCTGGGGATTCTGCCCACCGTCGATCAGTTCCCCTATACCGTCCGCGTAATCTCCGACATCCTCGAATCCAACGGCTCGAGTTCCATGGCCAGCGCTTGCGGCGGCTGTCTGGCGCTCATGGACGCCGGCGTGCCCATCAGCGCGATGGTTGCCGGCATCAGCATCGGGCTGGTTCAGGAAAACGGCAAGACCGAACTGCTCACCGATATCCTCGGCGAAGAAGATCACTTCGGCGATATGGATTTCAAAGTCGTCGGCAGCACCAAGGGCATTACGGCCATCCAGCTTGATATCAAAATCGAAGGCATCAGCCACGAGATCGTCCGCGAAACCCTCAAGCGCGCCCGCGAAGCGCGGCTTAAGATTCTCGATAGCATGAAGGCCGCTCTTTCGGAACCGCGCAAGGAAATCAGCCATTGGGCACCCCGCCTGCTCACGATCAAGATCGACCCGCAGAAAATCGGCAAGCTCATCGGCCCCGGCGGCAAGAACATCAAGGCGCTGCAGGAGAGCACCAAGACCAACATCGATATCGAGGACGACGGCACCGTCTACATCAGCTCGACCGATTCCGCCGGCGCCGAGAAGGCCCGCGATATCGTCGAAGCCATGATGCAGGAAGTGAAAGTCGGCAAGATCTACACCGGCCGCGTGGTGAGCCTGAAGGAATTCGGAGCGTTCGTTGAAATCGCCCCGGAAACCGACGGCCTGTGCCACGTGAGCGAACTGAGCGATCAATACGTCGAGCGCCCAGACGACGTGGTGCAAATCGGCGACGAAATTCCTGTGAAGGTCATCCTGGTTGACGACACCGGCCGCATCAAGCTAAGCCGCAAGGCCGCCATGCAGGAACTCGGCCAAACCGACCCCCCGCGTGAACCCCGTGGCGATCGCGGGGGTGACCGCGGTGGCGACAGAGGGGGCGGCGACCGCGGTGGTGATCGAGGCCCACGCCGCGAAGGCGCCCACTCCGGCGGCGACCGCGGTGGCAGAGGCGGCGGCGGACGGCGCTAAACCGCCGCGCGGTTGCCCGCTGAGGTATCTGACGGGCTGGCCGCTGATCAATGTTCGTCAAACCGGCCGAACGCCCCTCAATTTCATTCACCGGACGGCTCGTACAGGCCGTCCGGTGCTCGTTTGCACCCCCGCCGATTGACGCACCACCGCAACCCGTCCATTATGCCGCCGCGATGTATCGTCCCAGCAAGAAAATTCCGTTCGACCTCCCCGCCGGACGCAGCGTGGCGGGGAAGTATGCGATCGAACGGCCGCTCGGAAGCGGTTGGGAGGGCGAGGTTTATGTCATTCGGGAGAACGTCACGGGCATCCGCCGGGCGGCGAAATTTTACTACCCCCACCGCGACCCGATGGGCAAGGCCGCCATCGCCTACGCCCGCAAGCTTGACGCGCTTCGGCATTGCCCGATTCTTCTGCAATATCACCACCAGGAATACGCATCCATAAAACGTAAGAAGGTGAATGTCGTCATCTCAGAGTTGGTTGAAGGCGTGAAGCTCAGCGAGTTTCTTGCCAAGCAGCCGAAGAAGCAATTGAGGACTTTCGAGGCGCTGCATGTGCTGCACACGCTGGCACGGGGCATCGCGCCGATTCATGCGCTGGGCGAATACCACGGCGACATTCACGACGACAACATCATGATCCGCCGAAAGGGGATCGGGTTTGAAGTGAAGCTGCTCGACTTTTTCGATCTCGGCAAACCGAGCAAGTGGAAGATCAACAAAGACGTGCTGAATCTGATCGAAGTATTCCACACGATTGTAGGCGGACGAGAGAGTTACGCGCGCCAGCCGCAGGTGGTGAAGGATATCATTCGCGGGCTGAAAGATTCGCTGATCCTGGCCCGCTTCAAAACCGCAGGGGATATTCAGCGGCACTTGGAGGGGTTGGATTGGGAGTGACGGAGGCGGTGCAACAATCTATTTCCCGTACCGACGGAGCGGCCGCATCGCTCATCGCGAAAAACAATTGACTGCGTGTAACCTATAAGTTACTATTCGGTGGTGTATGAGATTTTTCGCTACATCGATCCTGACGGCGTAGAAGTCGTTACGCATTGGTTGAGGCGGCTGAGAGACAAGCGGGCACATGCGAAGATCACCGCACGATTCGTTCGAGTTGCCATTGGTAATTTTGGTGACCACCGAATGCTGGGCGGCGGGATTGGCGAACTTCGGATCGACCATGGGCCAGGATATCGCGTCTACTTTGGTTTGGTGGACCGCGAAATCGTGTTGCTCCTGTGCGGTGGCGATAAATCAACGCAGTCGCGAGACATTGAGACGGCGAAATTATACTTGCGTCAGTACCAGCAAAGGCGTGCACATGGCGAAACGTAGTACCACCAGACTGAGCATTTCGAACGATGAAGCAGTCATCCGGGAACTTCGGGCAGACGAAGAATTCGCCGTCGAATACCTCAGAGCCGCACTCGAAGAAGACGACGAACCGCGCGTGCTGCTGGCGGCGTTGCGGCACGTTGCCGAAGCGCGCGGCGGTGTGGCCAAGATCGCCAAGCGCGCCGGCATCGAGCGTGAAAGCCTGTACCGAATTCTCTCGGCAAAGGGCAATCCAACCCTCGCAACGCTGTCGGCGGTCACCCGGGCGATGGGGCTTCGTATTACCGTCGAAGCGGCGTAGCCATTGATCGAGCCTTCGTGTGCGTCTTTCAACAGGAGTGTTTCACATGATCGTCGGCGGTACGGAATGAACGAACTTCAGTAATATGTCGATCGCGCCGGTCGCGAGGTTCTTACTGCTTAGCTGTCTCAGCTCAACGACGATCGTGCCGTGGCGCGAATTGCGGCGAGAATTCAAAGAATCGCCCAGGGCAATTTTGGCGATGTCAAAACGTTGCGTGACGGTGTGCGTGAACTTCGCGTGCACTACGGGCCGGGATATCGCGTGTACTTTGCCATGATTGGGCGGCGCTGTGTGCTGCTCCTGTGCGGTGCAGACAAACGGCGGCAGCCTGCCGACATCGCGCGCGCCGTGGAATATTTACAAGACTACACTACGAGGCACAAATGAAGCGACCACCCAGCGCACCGTTTGAACCGTGGCTGATCAAGAAGCTTAGCGAAAACGAGAATTTCGCCGTCGAATACCTCAGAGCTGCCCTTGAAGAAGACGACGAACCGCGCGTGCTGCTGGCGGCGTTGCGGCACGTTGCCGAAGCGCGCGGCGGTGTGGCCAAGATCGCCAAGCGCGCCGGTATCGAACGTGAAAGCCTTTACCGAATTCTCTCGGCAAAGGGCAACCCTACGCTCACCACGCTATCGGCCGTCACGCGCGCCATGGGCCTTCGGCTGACCGTTGAGGCGGCGTAACCCACCGCGGTGAATGGCTTCCGCCGGAAATGAAAAACAGCAAGCCGTTCCAAATTGTCGGCCGTTACAGATGAAACCAATTGAAATGACTTGAGAACACTGGAATTAACTGCACGATTTCGACCATCAGAAGGACCCCGGCAAACGCGATGAGCACGGGCCACCGAAGCGCGCTGCGTGAGCCGGCAAACACTATGTCAAGCCCGCCGACGCACATCGCCACCAATGGCACGATAACGCCCAGAATGAGTCGGCCCGAGGTGAAATACGGCCAAGCCTTTGAAGGGTAAAAGCACTGGCCGAAGTCGAACGCCATCGACAGCCAGGCCATCAAGCTCACGTACATCGCCACCAACGCCAGTCCGGCAATCACCAAGAGACGGTTTGACTTCCAATGACCGATGACGAAGCACAATGGCAGGATCGTCGCCGCCGCAACGCATAAGGCACTGATTCCCCACGCGCCCAGCCGCCGGCCTTGCCAGTGCAACTCACCGGTCCACAAAGTGTTCATCAATTCCGCCCAGAATTTGGCAAACCCGACCGGCGTGAAGATCGGGTGCTGCCAATACGCACTGACTGGCAAAGGCGTCCAACCGAGTGAACGTAACTTTGCCCCGTTGCCGGTTACTTCGCCCAGCAGCAGGTAGTTTCGCAGCATCCAAAGGGCCACCGGCGCCGCTGCACAAATCAGGAGGAGGATCGCGGGGAGGATGGGTCGGTGGCCGCGCGGCGCCCGAGTTACGCGAATGATCGCCGCCGCCACGACGACTGCGCAAATCGGAACATTGGTGAATTTCACCAGCACCGCCCCCGCCGCCGCCAGACCGGCCATCACGGAAAGGAGATAATTTTCGCGCGGCTGGCGCACCCAGCGAATCAACAGCAGAAATGTCAGCGCCGCCGACGGGGCCAGCAGCACATCGTTGTTGAGCGAGTAAAAAACGTCCTGCGGCAAAACCGCTATTACAGCCGGCACGCCGAGGTAGACAAACGCATTGTCTGGAAACACCTCGCGGCACAGCATGAACGCTAACCAGACCAAGCCGGCAAAGATCGGCGCGTTCAGAAAACGCACGAAGTAAAGCTGCGTTCCACCCTGCAAGCCCAGCAGCGCGCCGAGTTTGAACCCGGCACCGGTCAGGGCATAGTACACTGGCGGTTGCATAGATTCGTGGTTGCCCCGGCGCGTCCAAAGGGCGGCGCCGGCATCGATCTCTTGCGGGTCGGTCTTTGCTACGGTTTTCCACAGCGGCTCCAGCGATTGTTCCGGCGGGAAATCGATTGGCGTTCTGGAAAACTCCCACGAACCGTAAAGCACAATCAACCGCGCTGAGCCACGATTGAATGCCTCCAAGCCTTTGGGTACATGCGCGCGGGAATATTTGTAGATCAGGTCGGCGTGCGCTTCCTCGTCCACGTTTCCAAAGAACGGGAATGCCGCGCAGAACACCAATACGCGCAACCCGCCCAGCAGACAAAGCATCGCAACAATCCACCGCGTGCGGCCATTGATGATTGACGGCGTGTCACGCGTGCATAGCGCAGAGAGTTCCGACCCGTGGATTTGACCCGTCATAGACATCAGGTTGGGCGATCAATCAATCGCGATCGATGATACTCAATTGTTGCCCCGAAGCACTTGCAGGCGGTCGCTGCACGCGAATAATCAGCCGGTCTCCCATGAACCAACCGATCATCACGCGTTTTGCTCCTTCTCCCACCGGGTTCCTGCATGTCGGCGGCGCGCGGACCGCGCTGTTCAACTGGCTGCTGGCTCGCCGGACAGGTGGGAAGTATTTCCTTCGGATTGAAGACACCGACCTGGCGCGCAGCACGCAGCAGGCGGTCGATCAATTGCTGGAAGACTTAAAGTGGCTTGGGTTGCAACACGATAACCCGGAACTGGTGTACCAATCGAAGCGGCTGGCGATTTATGACGCGAACATTGATCGGCTGCTGACAGAAGGCAAGGCGTACAGAGCCTACGAGACAAAAGAAGAGCTTGAAGCGTTACAGAAGCAGGCGGAGCGGGACAAGCGCGGCTTCCTGTACCGCCGGCGCGAGCTTGCGGCCGATTTGGTAAAGCAGTTTGAGGCCGAACGTCGTCCAGCGGTCGTGCGGCTGGCGATGCCGGTGAAAGATTATTCGTTTGATGATCAGATTCTGGGCGAAATCAAACTCTCGGCGGCGCAGGTGGATGATTTTGTCATCCGTAAGACCGACGGTATGCCCACCTATCACTTCGCCGTCGTGGTGGATGATGCCGAAATGGGCATCACGCACGTCGTCCGCGGGCAGGAACACACGCTCAACACGTTTAAGCACATCGCGCTACAGGAAGCGCTGGGACTCTCGCGCCCAAGTTACGCGCACCTTCCTGTCATCCTGAATAGAGACGATGGCAAGAAAATGGGAAAACGCGATCGTGACAAGAAGATTCGCGTTGCCGCGCACAACTGGATCAAAAACCAGAAGAAGGCCGCAGTCGATCTGGCCGATGCTTGCGGTTTCGCGGAAGACAAACTCCAGAACTGGCTGAAGAGTGACCAACAGCAACTCGATCTCGGCGACCAGATGGCGGTCATGCGCGTCGTCGGTTTGCGGGAAACCGATCTGCCTGAAATCCTCGTCCATGATTTCCGCAAGAACGGCTACCTGCCCGAAGCGCTGCTCAACTTCCTGGCGCTGCTCGGCTGGAACCCCGGCGACAACCTAGAAAAGATGACGCTGGGAGAGATGACCAAACTGTTCAGCCTCGAAGGCGTGAACAAATCGGGCGCGAAGTTCGACCGCGACAAACTCGCCGCCTTCAACACCGCGGCCGTCGCATCGGCCCCGGCAGATCGACTGCTGGCAGGCTTGAAGGATTTTCTGGCGTGCAATCCAGCCTCGCCCCTTGCGCGCGCGACTGACGAACAGCTTGGGCAAGTGCTGGCGATGAGCAGCGGGTTTCGCAATTTTCGCGACGTGGAAGACAAGTGCCGCGGGTTGTTCCTGCGCGACGACGAAATCGTCTATCAACCGGATGCGGTCGAAAAGGTGCTGAAAAAGAACGACGGCGAAGGGCTGGCGGTGCTCCGCGATGTTGCCATTGTGCTCGAAGCGCTCGATGTCTGGACGCACGAATCGATCGAGGCGGCGATTAAACAGTTCGCGGAATCGAAGCAGCTTGGGCTGGGCAAAGTGGCGCAGCCGATTCGTGTGGCGATCACCGGGACGACCATCTCGCCCTCGATCGGGCAAAGCCTTGCGCTGCTTGGAAAGTCGTCGACGCTCAAGCGCATCAGGACAGCAACAGGTTGAGATCTTCGGCGGTTAACTGGCTGATCAGGCTGTTGTCTTCGCCGATGATCGCATCGGCGAGTTGCCTTTTGCGCTGCTGCAGTTCGAGCACTTTTTCTTCCACGGTATCTTTGGCGATGAGCCGGTAAGCGAAGACGCTGCGCGTCTGGCCGATGCGATGGGTGCGATCGATGGCCTGTGCTTCGACGGCGGGGTTCCACCACGGATCGAGCAGAAACACGTAGTCGGCCGCCGTGAGGTTCAGCCCGACGCCGCCGGCTTTAAGGCTGATTAGAAAAAGCTTGCAAGCCGGATCGGTCTGGAAGCGCTCGACGCGCGCCTGACGGTCTTTCGTTTTGCCGTCAAGATATTCGTAGACGATGCCTTGCTGTTTAACCCGGTCCTGCACGATGGCCAGCATGGACGTGAACTGCGAGAACACCAGCACCTTGTGTCCCTCCTGCAGGACTTCGGTGAGTTGCGCCATCAATGTTTCCAGCTTGGCACTAGACTCGTTGGTGCGATTCTTATCGATCAAACCCGGATGGCACGCCGCCTGGCGAAGACGCAGCAGCGCCTCGAGCACGACGATCTTGGCCTTGTTGATTCCCTCTTTCTCGATGCGATCGTGCAGCGCCTTGCGGTAGTAATCACGCAGGTCGTCATATAGCTTGCGTTGATCGGCCTCTAATTCGCAGTGCAGTGTTTGTTCCAGTTTTTCGGGCAAGTCGGCCGCCACCTGCTTCTTAGTGCGGCGGAGGATGAACGGGCGCAGCGCGCTCGCCAGTAACGAACGGTCGCCCGCGGCACCATCGGCGGGGGTGGCGGTGAGCGACTTAAACACACGCGCCGAACCCAGCATGCCGGGGTTTAGGAATTCGAAGATGCTCCACAACTCGCCAAGATGATTTTCGACGGGCGTGCCGCTCATCGCCAGACGGTGTTTGCCTTGCAATACGCGCGCCGCTTTGGCCGACTCGGTCGTCGCGTTTTTGATGGCTTGCGCTTCGTCCAGGATGAGGTAGTCAAAAACAAAATCTCTGAACTGCGCGGCGTCGCGGCGAAGGGTGCCGTATGTCGTCAGCACGATGTCGTAATTCTGGAACTGCTCGCATTCCTTCGAGCGCTGCATGCCGGTGTGGTCAAGCACACGCAGCTCTGGCGCGAACCGCGCCGCTTCCTGCTGCCAGTTAAACACCAACGACCGCGGCACGACGACCAGCGACGCGCCCGCCGACTCTTTGTGCCGAGCCTGTAAAAGCCCCAGCACCTGAATGGTTTTTCCCAGCCCCATGTCGTCGGCGAGACACCCGCCGAATGAAAAATCTCTAAGGAAATGCAGCCAACCGAGTCCTTCGCGCTGATACGGCCGCAGTTCGCCGACGAACCCCGCCGGTGGATCGGCCGGCGCTACGCCGGCGAATGACTTCAATCGATCGCGCGCCGCAGAAAACACCGCATCGCAATTCGCCTCCGGCATCGAGCACAGCAATGCGTCCAGCACGCCCACCTGCGTCGGCTTGAATCGAATGGCGTCGCCATCCACCTTGCCCAATCCGGCGAGCATGGCGTGCTTCTTCAACCACTGCTCAGGGAGCATGCCAACGGTGCCGTCGCCCAGCACCACGGTGTTCTGCCCACGCTCGAGCGCTTCGAGCAGTTGCGGGAGCGACGCGCGCTGATCACCAAAATCCACCGTTGCATTGAGATCAAACCAATCGATGCCGGAGTTCACCTCCACCTTGATTTCGCCGGCGGTGCGGTAGAGTTTGCCTTCGGCTTCGACGTGCCAGCCGTCTTTCGACAGTCGTGTAACCACCTCGCTCAATCGGCTGCTGGCCACGCGGTAGTCTTGAGAGCCGTATTCCTGGCGGAAACCCAGTTCGAACAATCGCTGTAAATGCTTCCGTTCGGCCGAGCGGTCGCGGTCGAGAAGTTGCCGGGACTTTGCATCAAAAAACGCCCCACGCGTTTCGGTGCTGGGGACGACCTGCGTCCCGTACGCGAATGAAACGTTGCCGGCCAGCTTGTCGGCGTAGCCGCAGCGGTACTGGCTGGACGCACGCAGCTTCAACTGCGGTTTGGGGCTGCCCTGCACTTTGTTAATCGCGGCTTCCGCTGGAAGATCAATCGGCGGGACGCCTGGAAGCATAAACAGCGCCTGGAGAAACGCGTCGATCTCGCCGCGCCGCAGCAGCAATGGCCCGCTGCGCTTGAGATGCTCGAGCAGCTCGTCGCACTCGCACTTTTCCATCGACGAGAGCTTGCCGTTGGCGAGAAACAAGCCTGAACTGATCGTCAGCCAGCATTCGTTCAGGTTGATGCGTTCCTCTCCCCGATGAAACGCGCCCGAGAACGAGAACCGCCCCGTCGCATTCGCGTCTTTAGCGACGCTTACCCGCAACTGCCACGCCGGCCCCTCGTCCCAGGCGAGCGGCGACAGCGGGCCCGTCGGCTCCGTGCGATAGTGGCAGCAGCCGGTGCCGCACATCAGTCGCACGGTGGTGACAAACCCGCTGGGTTCGATTTCGTGTGTTGACGGCCAACCTGATTTGGAACCGTAGTACTGAGTCGCGCTCCAGCCACTTAATTGCTGAGCGATCGTACGGTGTGCCAAATCAGGATGCGCTCGCCACGCATTGTCGTTGACAGTGATCCGCTTGATAGCCCCCCACTCGCCGTTGCGCTTCATCGACTGCGTACCGACGTCGATCGAAAGTCTAGTTGACTTGAACGTTCGATCGGCGTTGACGATGTAAAGAATCCGGGTGTTTTCCGGCCATGTGAAACGGGAGGCATCCTCATATCTGCCGCTATTGGATTGGCGTAGCGACGATTCAATGCCGTTTAGTGCGCGGGCCCAAGCCGGCACCGGCTTCGCACGTTGCTTTGCGGCGACGGGTTTCAAGGGTCTGCTGAACTCGCGCAATTGTGCCTGCGCCCCATCGCCGGTAATCACGCCGTCGCTGATTGCCTGCTGATATACGGCCCAGAGGTGCTTGCACGGATCAATTCCCCCGGAAAACGGGCAACTGCATCCACCGCAAAACACCGAACCGTCGAAATCTAGTTCGACGGCGTAGGTTGCGGTTCCGCGAACAGACGCTTGAATCTGAAAGCCGTCGCAGCTAATCAGCGTCACACGTCCTGCGCGAAAGTAATGGTTGCCGCGCGACCGGAGCGCGGGTGAAAAATAATCTTCGATTACTGCCGACGACATGGCTGCATCCTCCGTGATTCGCAGGCGTCTAGCGCCTCAAGCCGATTTCGTTCCCGCCGCCTTTTGTTCCCTGGCCCAGGAATCTTTGAGGCTCACCGCACGATTGAACACTAGCTTACCCGGAGAACTGTCGCGATCCACCACGAAGTATGCGTGCCGCTCGAACTGATAGTGCTGGCCGGCTTTCGCATCCTTTACGCTCGGCTCGAGTTTCGCTAGTGAAATTGTTTCCAGCGAGTTCGGGTTGAGATTGACGGTCCAATCCTGGCCTTCAGGAAACCTGGCCGGCTCGGCTGTTTTGAACAAGTGGTCGTACAAACGCACTTCACAATCGATTGCATGCATGGCCGAAACCCAATGAATCGTGCCTTTGACTTTTCGGCCATCGGGTGCGTCGCCGCCACGGGTGGCGGGGTCGTAGGTGCAATGCACTTCAGTGACCTGCCCCGCGGCGTCTTTGACAACCGATTGCGCGGTAATAAAAAACGCCCAGCGCAACCGCACTTCTTTACCCGGAGAAAGCCTGAAATATTTCGGCGGGGGAATCTCTTCGAAATCACTTCGTTCAACATACAGCTCGCGCGTAAACGGCACCTTGCGCGTGCCGGCGGCCGCGTCTTCGGGGTTATTCACCGCATCGAGCCATTCCACATGGCCTTCTGGGAAGTTGGTAATGATCACCTTGAGCGACCGAAGGACCCCCATGACGCGCGGTGCCCGTTTGTTCAGGTCTTCGCGAACAAAGTTTTCGAGTACCGAATGCTCGATCACGCTATCAAACTTGTTCACGCCAATGTGTTTGCAGAATGCCCGAACCGCTTCGGGCGTATACCCCTTTCGGCGGTAGGCGCTGATCGTGGGCATACGCGGGTCGTCCCAGCCGGCGACAGTTTTCTCCTCGACCATCTTCCGAAGGTTGCGTTTGCTCAGCAGAATGTAGGACAACTGCAGCTTGGCGAATTCAATCTGCTGTGAATGATGGATTTTCTTCCCCCAAGCGCCCGAACCGTCATCGGTGCGGCCTTCATTAATCGCCTGGATAAACCAATCGTACAGCGGCCGATGATTCTCAAATTCCAGCGTGCAGATGGAATGCGTCACCGATTCGATCGAATCTTCCAGACCATGCGCCCAATCATACATCGGGTAAATGCACCACTTGTTGCCGGTGTTGTGGTGCTCGGCATGCACGATGCGATACATCACCGGATCGCGCAGATTAAAATTGGGCGATGACATGTCGATCTTGGCGCGCAACACTTTGCTGCCGTCGGCAAACTCTCCTTTGCGCATGCGGTCGAACAGATCAAGGTTCTCCGCGGCCGGCCGATCCCTGAAAGGCGAATTCGTCCCGCCCGCGACCCCCCCGCGGCTAAGGCGGGTTTCGTCGGCCGATTGATCATCAACGTACGCCTTACCCTTCTTAACCAGCTCGACCGCAAAGTCGTACATCTGCTGAAAATAATCCGATGCCCAGACGACTTTCGCCGGCGAAAAGCCCAGCCAGCGCACGTCGGCCTCGATGGACTTCACGTACTCGACTTCTTCTTTTTCAGGATTGGTATCGTCGTACCGAAGGTTGCACGCCCCGCCGTGCTCCAGCGCCAGGCCGAAGTTGAGGCAGATGCTTTTCGCGTGCCCGATGTGCAGATACCCGTTGGGCTCCGGCGGGAAGCGCGTGACCACTTTCCCGCCCCACTTTCCCGTCCGATTGTCCTCTTCAATGATCCGGCGGATGAAATCGAGGCCTTCGCGTTCTTCTGGTTTGTTTTCGTCGCTCATGTTCCTTCCCGCGTCGCGCGATCAGCCGCGAGGCGGGAATAGATACTAGCCCAGGCGGTCGGCCCTGGGAATAGACTTGAAGCACCGGAAGAACTACGCCCTCGCAAGGTGCGCAGCCCAGTTCTCATCGTCGGTTGACAAAGGTGGATCACAGGGCTTGGTGTAATCGGTCGTCTTGCGAAACGCGCCGCGCTCGTAGGCCTGTTCGACCAGCGATTGCAGTGAAAGGACGACGTCTTTCTCCCCATCGCGAAGCGGAACTCCCACCGACGGCAACGGCTGCCTTAACGGCATCGCATAATATTCCCAATCGATCCGCCTATACCCGCGCCGCACCGCCGCGTAATACGGTGCCTGCTGCGCGGCAGGAACCTGATGCCGCGGCACGGTGACGACCCAATCGCCCCGGCGAATCAGATTGATCTCCACAAGGCTTACCTGGCCGTCGATGAGTTCCTGCTGCTTTCGCAAATACTTCTCACGATTCGGGCCGGCCACTTTGTTGGCGGGCGAAAGAAACTCGATGACGGTGATGACGCGCCCGCCGGAACGGTGGTCGATGATCTGAATAAATGCTTCCGTCAGAGGCTCATCATCACTGCCAATGAGCGTCGGATGTGTTTCGGTTTCAACGGCCACGGCTGTCTGAAGACCGCCGCCCATATCGGCAACATCGCCCAGCAACTCGACCGCCAACACGTCAGGAATAATGCGGCGAACCGGCTCACCGTCGACTTCGACAATGGCGTTTTCGTCCATCCTTGCCACCAGCCCAGGACCTAGTTGAGCCTGCAGCGCGTCGCGCGAATAGGTGCATAATGCATGATTCACATCTCCCCACGACGCCTCTAGATAAGGGTCCATTCCGGGAAACGGGCTTCGTCGGTCGGATGCCGCCATGGATGGAATTATATCAGAATCGCACGCGAATTCTTGCCAAAATTGCGACAGTTGGTGAGGGGGCGCTGGATTGACCGGCGTCGTTAAGCTACCGCCGAAAGCTCTGAACCCGCCGCAGCTCGCGATCGGCTTCTTTTTTCTTGATCGTCTGCCGCTTATCAAACTGCTGCTTGCCCTTCGCCACGCCAATTTCCACCTTCGCCCGACCGCCTTTGAAGTAAATGGCCAGCGGGATGAGCGTGGTGCCCTTCTGCTCCAATTCGCCCTGTAGTTTGCGAATTTCGCGCTGGTGCGCCAGCAGAAATCGCTCGCGGCGGGGAACGTGGTTGTAGACGATCGCCGCCTGCTTGTAGGGGTCGATGTGACAACCATGCAGGATGAGACGCCCCTTTTCCACACTCACATAAGCTTCCTGCAACTGAGCATGGCCGTGCCGCAGCGATTTTACCTCGCTGCCCACCAGCGCGATGCCACACTCGAGCTTGGCCTCGATAAAATAATCGTGCATCGCCCGGCGGTTGACGATGCGGGGCGGGTTTTTCAGGTTTCCTTGCGACACTTCGACCGATCTTATGCGCCAACGCCGTCGCTTGCGAGCGATCGACCGCACCCATACGATCCCGCGACCGGTGAGAACGCCTCTCCTTGCATCGTTCGTCCTTTCTTCGCTGATTTGTTTCGCAACTTCGGCGAGCGAAGCATTGCCAAAGCTCTTCGACCCCAACCGCCACATGCGCGTCGACGAAGTTAAACCCGGCATGAAGGGCTACGGGCTGACCGTGTTCCTGGGCACCAAAATTGAAAAGTTTGATGTCGAAGTCGTTTCGGTCATGCGCAATTTCAACCCCAAGCGCGATGCGATCTTAATCCGCTGCTTCGGCGAAACGATGGAACACACCGGCTCGGTGGCGGGCATGAGCGGTTCGCCGATTTTTCTCAAAGATGACCAGGGCCGCCCGCGGATGATCGGCGCGTTCGCCTACGGCTGGCCGATGGCTAAAGACCCGATCGCCGGCGTGCAGCCGATTGAATACATGCTGCAATTGGCAGACAACCCGCCCAATCCATCCACACGCAATGCCCCGCGAGCCGGTGTGCGAAACGGCACGCCGTGGAACGTGCTGAATGCACTGCGCTCGACCACACTATTCCCACCCGCGGCGCGGCAGATAACGGCGAACACTGCTTCGCTGCGTCGCATGCTCACGCCCGTGAGTGTGTCGGGTGTTCCCGCGAACGTGCTGGCGCGGTATGCCGATGTATTTACCGCCAACAACCTGGGCATGTACCAATCCGGCGGTGGCGTGGCGCCGGGGGAACCGCTCGACGTGCCGATCGAACCCGGCAGCGTCGTCATCACGCCGCTGGTCACCGGCGATGTTGAGTTTCACGCCAATGGCACCTGCACCGAAGTGCTCGACGGTCATGTGTTCGCCTTCGGCCACCCATTCTTTAATGAAGGCGCGGTTGACATACCATTGGCCGGCGGCGCGGTGCAGGGTATCGTGGCGTCGCTCGATAGCAGTTTCAAAATGGCGGCGATGGGCAAGCTCAAGGGCGCGATCGATACCGATCACACCGTCGGTATCGCCGGAAGACTTGGCCCGTCGCCGGCGAGCATCCCGGTGGACATTAAAATTAACCGCGACGGCAAAGTAACGGCTTATCACTTCGATGCCATTCGCCACCCACGGCTGCTGCCGGTTCTGGTCGCCATCAGCATGGAATCGGCGCTGTCCAGCGAAGGAGAGTTGCCGCAGTACAACACGCTTCACTACGCAATCGATATGCAATTTGAGAACGGGCGCAAGGTGCAGGTGAACAATGTTGATGCGAACGTGGCGCCCGGCGATCTGATCATTCAACTGATCGCCCCGCTGTCGGCCGCGGCGGAGAATCCGTTTGAGCGGGTGCTGCCAAAACGAGTGGAAGGCACGCTTACGCTCACCGGCGAATCGCGCGATTCGCAAATTCTTTCGGTCCAACTTCCAAAGACCAAGTTCCGGCCCGGCGATTCGATCAGTGGTTTTATAACCCATCGCCCATTCCGCGCAGAAGAAGCCAACCTGCCTTTCAAGTTCGACCTGCCGCGTGATTTGCCCGATGGGCCCTATCAACTGGTGGTGGGTGATTGGACGCGCTACTTCGGGGATGAACTCACCGCCAAGCCGTTCCGCTTCGCCGCCGAGACGAGTGACGAGGTGTTTGATGTGATGCAGGACGTCTACGCCGTCCGGCACGACGCGTTATACGTGCGATTGCTGCGTCAACCCGACGGCGTGGCGGTCGGACGGGTAGCGATGAACCAGTTGCCGTCGTCGCGGCGCCAGGTGCTGCTGGGCGCGGGAAGGAGCAACGTGACGCAGTTCGTCAGCTCCAACGTCGTCAAATTGAAAACCGATCAAATCATGACCGGCTCGGCGGAGTTTACGATCACGATTGAAAAGAAGACCAAAGTCGAATCCGGCCGCGTCTCAGCGCCGGCAACGCGACCCGCGGGATGAATGGTATCAACCACAGAGGCACAGAGGACACAGAGAAATGCAAACAGGGAAAATGGACTCAGGGAAAATGCGAAGTGGGAAGACGATGAACGATCAACGATGGAGCTCCTGCCGTCTCCCGCTGCGCCAAGGTTTCCATCCAACTTCCCACAACCTTTTCTCCTCTCTCCTTTCTCTGTGTCCTCTATGCCTCTGTGGTTCAATCTTCTGCGCAGCGATCTTCAGCAGCGACGCGATGGCCGTTTCGACCAGCCACTGGACGCACACCAGCGAAGCCGATTTCGCCGCCGGCACGATGGAACGCGTGGTTGCGACCAACCTCGGCGACGTGAAATTGTCGCGGGCCGTCCGCTCGATCCTGGCCCAAGATGCCCGCGTGAGCGCCATTCACGCGCTGGCTCAAGCCCCCGACGGCACGATTTACGCCGCCACCGGGCCGCAGGGCGTTCTGCTGAAGATTAAGGATGAGCAGGTTTCGGATGCTGCCCAACTCGGCGACAACGTCAACTTGTTCTCGCTGCTTATCGACCAACAAAACCGCGTGCTCATCGGCACCGGCGGCGAGCAGGGCGAAGTGTATCGGATCAATCAAGCTGGCGAGAAGCCCGAGAAAATCTTTTCCGCCGAAGGCGTGCAATACGTCTGGTCGATGCTCCAGTCGGCCGACGGCATGATCTATCTGGCCACCGGCCCGACCGGACAACTGCATTCACTTTCGCCCGAAGGCAAGACCGAGATCGTTCACGACAGCGACGAAAACAACCTGCTCTGCCTCGCCGCCGACGGCACGACCGATCTGCTCTACGCCGGCACCGATCCGCACGGCCTGGTGCTGCGCATCAACCGTCGTACGAAGCAGACATTTGTAGTGTACGACGCCGCGGAAACCGAAATCACGGCGCTGGTTCGAACCAGCAACGGCGAACTTCTGGCGGCGACGGCCCAGGCGACCGATGGCGAAGAAATTCCCGCCGTCGCCGTCGAGCAGACGGGCCGGCCCGAAGGCAACATCGGCGGCCTGCCGATCGAAGCCGTGCCGCCGGAGAACCCCAAGCCGCCGGAACTACCCGAGCCTCCGCCGACCGAGCCGAAGCCAATTCCCAAGTTCATGAGCGTGCTGTCGATGAGCCAAGACCAGGACACGGCACCGGCGACCACCGAGCCGGCAGCCCCGGCCGCGGATGGCATGCTCGCTGTCGTGCCCGCCCGCGGAGCGCTGTCAACCGACCCGGTCGTGGCCGGCAATGCCGTCTATCGCATTGATGCCGACGGGTTTGTCACGGAGCTGATGCGGTCCAACCTCGCCATCTATGCGCTGCTGGAACAGAATGGGGAAATTTTCGCCGGCACGGGCAACGACGGCCTGCTCTATCAACTTCGCCCGGCGGCGGAAGAAACCATCGTGCTGGCGAAGGTGGATTCCAAGCAAATTCTGTGCGCGCTATCCGCCGCCGACGGGCGCGTCTACCTCGGCTGCGCCAACCGAGGCGACATTGTGGCGATGAGCAGCGGGTTCGCCGAAACCGGCACCTACACCAGCCCCGTGCTCGACGCGGCCCAGATCAGCCGATTCGGCCAACTTCGATTGCGCGGCAAACTCCCCGATGGTGCAACGCTTAAGGTGAGCACGCGCAGCGGCAACGTATCCGACCCCGCGGGCAGTAGTGGATGGTCAGAATGGACCGACGGCGCTTCGGCGGCAGAGTTCCTGCCCATCGCGGCACCGCCGGCGCGGTTCTTTCAATATCGATTGTCGTTCGGAAGCGCTGACGGGAAACAAACCGCCGTGGTGGAAGATGTGGATGCGGCGTATCAGTCGCCCAACCTCGCGCCGAAGGTAACCGCCATTCGCGTCGTCAATGGCGATATAGCTAACGCCGACACACGCCCGAAGCACACCATCTCCTGGGACGCCGCCGACGCCAACGCCGATGCGATGGTTTATTCGCTGCAGTTGCGCGCGCTTCCGTCGGGCGAATGGATCACGATCAAGGATAAGCTCACCGATGCCACGTTCGAGTGGGATACCCGCACCGTCGCCGACGGCCGATACGAGCTTCGCGTGCTCGCCACCGACGCCGCCTCCAACACGCCGGGCAGCGGAAAGACCGGCACCCGCACCAGCGAACCGCTCACTGTCGACAACACCCCGCCCGCCATCGGCGACCTCTCGGCCACCGCCGACGGCAAGTCGGCACAAGTCAAACTTTCGGTGGTCGACCGCACGTCGACCGTCGCCAAGGTGGAATACGCATTGGACGGCGCCGCGGACTGGCAGATCGTCCTGCCAGTTGATATGATCGCCGATTCGCCCAAAGAGGCGTACGCCGCGACGCTGGCCGATTTAAAGCCCGGCCCGCATCAGATCGCGTTGCGAGCCACGGATTCGGCGGGCAACGTTGCGTTCGCCACCGTTGGCGTAAGAATTGAGCCGTAACATTGGTCGTAAAGAGTTGAAATTAAAGAGCTTACGAACGAGCAACAGCCATGCATTATCCCCACCGCATCAGCAAAGTAAAACGAGCCCGCAACATCGGCTTCCGCGCCCGCATGCGCACCAAAAAGGGCCGCCAGATGATCAACAACAAACGCCGCGCCGGGCGACGGGTCCAGGTCGTCTAAGGTCGCGCTGTGGTCTGGTCGCGCGACCCAACCCGAACCTCGACGCTGGAAAACGCGCTTCGTTGAAAGAACTTCAAGTTCACTACAGAACGAGCTAAACTGACGACCTTTGCAAATCGCAATACGTCTCCTTGGCCAACAGCAGCCGACTTGGAAGTGTCGCTCACCGCCACGCCAACCGCCTGATCAAATCAGAGCCCTCGATAAGCGAGCAAACGCACCTCTTGAAAGCGGCGTATACTGTTCGGCGCATGGACTTCATCATCATTCCACTGGTCAGCGCCGTAGTTGCGGCCCTTACGCTTGTGTCCGGCTTTGGCCTGGGGACGGTGCTCATGCCCGCGTTCGCGCTGTTCTTCCCAATCGAGATCGCCATCGCAGCGGCCGGCGTCGTTCACTTCGCGAACAACCTCTTCAAGTTGGGTCTGGTGGCCAAGTGGGCCAAGCGTGACGTGGTGCTGCGGTTTGGGATTCCGGCCGTTGTGGCGGCGTTCGCGGGGGCAGCGCTGATGACGGTGATGGCGGAGATTCCCGCGCTCTACGCGTATCGTCTCGGTCCGCTGCACGGCGAAGTCACCTGGCTCAAACTAGTCATCGCGGCACTGCTGGCGTTGTTCGCCGGGCTTGAGTTGTGGCCGAGGTATCAGGAGATATCGTTTCCGCGCCAGGCGTTGCCGGTGGGCGGCGCGCTTTCAGGGTTCTTCGGTGGAATCTCCGGAATGCAAGGGGCCTTGCGGGCGCCATTTCTGCTGCGGGCCGGTCTTTCGCGCGACGGCTTTGTGGGAACGACCAACGTCATTTCCACGATGGTCGATGTGGCCCGCCTTGCGGTCTACTTTGTCGGCTTGTCGTGGATGGCGCAGGAGCGTGATTACGCGGCGCTTAAGGACAGCCGCACGCTCTGGCTGGTTGCGGTGGCGTGTCTCGCCGGGTTTTGCGGGTCGTTCTTCGGCGCCAAGATGGTCAAGAAAGTGACGTTGCGCGGCATCCGCATCCTGATTGCGGGGCTGCTGTTCGCGCTCGCCGCAGCGCTGGGCGCTGGGATCATTTGAAACGCAAACGAGGCCGCAGCTAGTTGATCCGGATTCGTCGATTTGTTATGCTCCTGGCAATGTCTCGCAGCGCGCGAATCGCTCCTGGCGGTGTTGTTTATCACGTGCTCAATCGTGCCGTCGGCCGGATGCACATGTTCCGAGGCGTCGTGGACAGTCACCGTTTTAGGGTGTTACGGCTAGGGCGTCCGGAGACAGTCACCCGTTTTTTGAATCGGTTACTCGGCGAACTATGGCTAGCTGACGCTAACTGGTTGCCTCGCGAATGTTCGTTGCGTCGGTGACGCGTCTAAGCCGCGGGACAGTCACCATTTTTTCGTTGTGAGAATCCCCGGGGCGCACGGGACAACCACCAATTTTGACGCTCTGCCCTCCTGACCGCACCAATGCGCGTTTAGTACGTGGCGGGCGCGAAGTTATCCGCTTTGCGTCGTCGCCGGCGGGTGGGTCGTTGTCTCGATGAGCCATGCGCTCAAATCACCGGTGAAATCCTTGGGTGGAATGTGTCGGAGCAGGTCGGCCTTGCCCGAGCGGGCAATGTGCTTCACCAATTCTGCATGGGCCGCCAAATCACCGGCCTTCCAGGGCCGCACATCGACGTAGGTATCATCAAACCTCCATCGCGCTTTCGGGAGCAGGCCGAAGCGGTTTTGGCCGGTGGCGGCGTCGATGCTGTGAATGACGTGTACGCACCGCGCCGCGACAACCCACCCGCCGATGAGCACGATGGCCAGCAGGATGCGAATGAACCATTTCATGAGTGCGTTCTGATGTACTTTTTGTGTTGCGGCAAGGGCAAGGACAATGATCAATCGAGCCGGTCGCGTTGCACGTCTTCGGCGGCGGCGGGCGTGGGTTCTGCGTCGTCCAGATAATCGAGAATGTCGATGTCGCCGTTGGCTGAATCGTTGGAGGCGGCGGTTTCGGGCTTCAAGTCGTCGGCGGCGAGGTCTACCGGTTCGTCGGCCATCGGCGCCTCTGGGCGAGATATAGGGGCTTGCTCTTCTGTATTCTCAATACCCACGGCCAGCGAATTCTCCGCCTCAGCTTGTGCGGCCGCCGCGGCAGCAGCGCCGGCGGCTGCGGCGGCGATGCCTGTTACGGAAACGGCTTTTCGCATCGCAAGCGGTCGGTCGGTGGCGGGCATGTGGGCGGCGATCACGCTGTTGTAGTATCCCGCCGAGAAAAGCCCCGCCTGCTGCTGGTAAGGCAGGTTGATCAGATCGCAGAATTCCTGAATGAGCTGCGCCGCCTGTGTATCGTTTTTTTCTGCCGCCTGCACCGCGTTCCAATGCTGGCGATCGCGAAAGCGCATGATCTGCACGAACCGCCCGGTTTCGCTGCCGGCCCAGTTGGCACCGACCTGCTCAAACACCTCAAAATGATCGCACCCGAGGCGCGTCATGAGCTGGCGGAACCGCTGCAACAGCCGCGCATGCTCGGTGCGCTTCTCCTTTGGAACGATGTAACTATTGGTTTGCAGCAGCATCAAGCGACAATCCCTCCCGGATCGTAGACCGTTTATCTTGCCACATTCTTCCCCCGAGTTCAAACCCGCAGAGTTCACAGGGCAAACGCTTCTAACGAGCGGCGAGCGTCAGCGACCCGATTCCATTAGCAGGGCGACCGATTCCCGCAAAAATACATCCGGTCGCTGACGCTCGCGGCTCGTAAATCGAGGCAAATGCGATTGCCTTGGGCAATCATGACACAAATCCTTGCCCCACCACCTGATAAACGCCGCCGGCGGTCGTTTGGTTGCACCGAATTGTCGCAAGATGACGAAATCTTACCGGTCGTGACGGCGCCTGATTGAAGTCGACGATGAGCCATCCACGCCGCGCTGTGAGCCTCGGGCGAACACGCGGGTCGCGCGGCCTCCATCCGGGCGTTCGCTTAAGCTCACAACCCGGCGTGATGCGTCGGGTCAAATTCCTCTCGTCCATCTTCGTCGAGGTTGCTTTACTGAACGAACACGAGGCCACAAACCCGTTCGATCCGCGCGCAAAAAAGGCCGCACGGCGGAGGGTAATTTCCGTGCGGCCTGGCGGAGGAGGAAACGAGGCTTGTTGAAGCCGAAGTTTGCGAACTGTTATTTAGTAGCCGCTTGTTAAGCGGCGATTCGCGCTGCTTCGGTTTCGTGTTCGATAACGTTTTCCTCGTTCTGCAATCCTTCAACTTGTTCGGCAGCCAATTCCATCTCGGGGACGATCAGGACACTGTTCCACCCCGTCTGGCTCATCTCAACGCCGAACGCGGCGTAGTCGGCAAACCATTGGCCGTCGGCGTGATAGCGAAACCGGTATTCGCCCGGCGGAAGCTCTGCATCGAGTATCCACCAACCTTTGCCGGCGTTTCGCATTGCATTCTGGCCGGTCCATTTGTCGAAATCTCCGGCAAGACGAACATCCGACGCGCCCGGCCGGTAGAATTTGAATTCGACTCGGCCGTCTTCCCGAATGTTGATCATTGCTGCGTCCTTGAGATGATGTATTACAAACGTCGTGCCAGAGTTTGCTTCCTCCGCCTTTGAAAGGAAGCGTTCGATGGCCGGCGACGAGCGTTGTCGCCCGTGCACTTGTAAAATCGGGCTTTTTTGTTCGAGAGTTAATTTTGGCACGCTAAGAATTTCGTTGAATCGGTTCACCTGATCCGATACCACACTGTTTACGAATTCGGCAAAAGGCCATTGCGTGCGCGCCGAATCAGCAGATGCCCGGAGACCCTGTAGGATGACGACCCGGCAGCCTGCGGCTAAATGCCGCATTTACATCATGTTAGGGCTGGGAACGTGGCTTCTCGCCGGCGGGTGTACGCCGGACATTACCCGTCCCCTTGAGCCGGCCTCGACTCCGAACAGTGCGGCGCCGGGACCGACCGGAGCGCAGCGGCCGAGCGACCGTTCCCCCGACGGCCCGCGCGTTCGCCCGCTGAACCTCAATGTGCCGGCCATACCCACCACGTCGGATACGCAGGTCGAACTCGCCGTCGCCAAGAATGAGACCGCCAGCTTCGCCATCCAGCTCAGCCAGCTCCCCAAATCCTCCGGCCGCCGGGCCTACACGCTTCGACTGACCGCCCCTGCCCGCGCGGGCGGCGGCGCGGTGATCGATGCTTTGAACATCGTCGCGTACCAGATTCTTTCGATGCCGATCGACGTGAACCGCGCCGGCTTCGTCCGCCACACCGGTTTGCCCGGCGACCGCAAGAGTATGCCCCGCGCGCTGCTGCCGCTGGTGGTCGACGCCGGGCGGATCAACGTCAGTACGTTGCGCGATCCGACCAGGCCGTTCGACGCCGGCGGCCGGGCCGAAGGAACAGGTCAAGCGACGCTGATCTGGTTCGACGTGAGAGTGCCCCCAGAACCCCCGCCCGGCGAATATCGCGCCACGGTTGATCTGGTGGAAACGGGTTTGAACGCGCCGCTGTCGAGCGCGCCGGTGAAGATTGTCGTCCACGATTTCGTGCTGCCCGATGAACGGCACCTGCTCATGGCCGGCCAGGTGGAATGGGATGACCTGCTTCGGCTGTTCTCCGACCGCTTCGAGGCCGTTCGCCCGACCCGGCTCGATCGCACCAACGCCGGCTTTGCAAGACCGATCGCCACGCTCGATCGCCTGGTGGCGCTGGCCCAGCAGCATCGGCTGGTCGTCAACTTCAATCGGCTGCAACCCGTCGTGAAATGGCCCGCGGGCAAGCCGCCGGAAATTAGCTGGACGGCTTATGACAGTCTCGTCACCCCGTGGCTCAAAGGCGACAGCTTTCCCGACAAAGTGCCGCTGGGACACTGGCCGCTTCCCACGCTTGATTACTTCTCCACCTACGACCCCCAATCACGCGGCGAATATCTCACGCAGGCCGCGGCGCATTTTGATCAGCTCGATTGGATGACGCGCAGCGCCGCGCAGATCGGCGATGAAGTCACCGGCCGCGCCACCGCGGAACAGAGCGTGCGGTTTTCGGTCTACGCGCAACAGATGATCGCGCTGCACCCGCGCATGCGCGTGATGCTGCCGCTGCAGGAAGACCAGCTTCAACGCGCGACACCCGGCCGCGAGACGATGCTTGCCGACGAGAACCTGCAGCGCCTGATCGCCGCCGCCGCGCCGCTGGTGTTTTCGTCACCGTTGCAGCGATTGCCGCAAGACGTGAAGCGGCCGAGTTTGTGGCTGAAGGCCGATTTGTCGGATGCCGCATCGAGCGGGCTCACGCCGTACGTCGGCGCCGGCGGGGATGAGTATGATGTGCGGTTGTGGTCGTGGCTGGCGTTCTTACGCAACGCCACGCTCATCAAATGGCCCGGCGTGCTGCCACGCGCCAATCAACCCGGCGAACCGGCCGATCCGAATGAACTGGTCTGGTTCTACCCCGGAAGCTGGTTCGGCGTGGAAGACCCGCTGCCCACGGTTCAGCTCAAGTGGCTTCGCAACGCGCAGCAGGATTACGAATACCTGTGGCTGGCACGGCAGCGTGGGCAGACGATCAACACATTTCTCATGGCGCGGTTGATTACCAAGCCTGTTGAAATCCAGCCCAATCAGCAGCAAGACCCGACCTATGCGCTCATGTGCGGAACGGCAAATCCTGGCGCGTGGCGCGAGGCCAAGCAACTGCTGGTCGACAACATTCTGCTCCGCGAGCCCGGCGTGGCGCTCGATGCGCGGCGCGAAACCGAAATCAACCTTCGTATGCTCCGCTGGAGCACCCCGCAGGAACGCCCGGTGCTCACCGGACGCATCACCCAGTGGACGAAAGACAATAGCGGCGGGCTCGGCCAGAACTGGATTAACCTGCGGCTGGGCATCGATATTTACAACGCATCCGACTCACGCCCCGACCAGAACGCGTTGCAATGGATCGGCGGATACCTGGGTTGCGAACTCAGCCCCAAACCCATCAGCATTCCTTCGCTGGCCACTTACAACGTGCGCCGTTTCACCTTGGAAGGCCGCATCGACCCGACGGCGGCGCTGGTGCGGATGCAAACGCCGCTTGAACTATCGTTCACCAACGGCTTCACCAAAGAGCAAACGCCGATCAAACTGCAGATTCCCGTCGCGCTGAGCGACCGCCGCGAACGGCCGATCAATATCAATGGCGACCTCGACGACTGGACCGGCGAAGACGCCATTATTGAAGACAAACCGCTCGTTCAGATGTTCAACCGCCCCGCGCTTCAGGCCGGCGTGCTCGAACAAGCGGCCACCAACAGCGGCGTCTACACCAGTTGGAGCGATGAGCGGTTGTACGTCGCATTCAAAGTCGACGGCCTGCCCGGCGCCGCCCAGCGGCAGGTGCGGAACTTTGTCAACTACCAATTTCGCCGCGCATGGGGCGAAGATTTGTGCCAACTTCTGATCCAGCCGGTGTACGTCGACAACACTCCCGGCCCGATTTTGCACGTGGTGTGCAAAGCCAACGGCTCGCTGTGGATCGAGCGAAAGATGGATCCGAAGCTGGCGGTCAACCCTTGGCAGGCGTTCGAGGGCGCCGGGATTCGCTATCAGGCGCGCATCGATGGTTCGCAATGGCGCGGCGAAGTGGCGATCCCGTGGAACGCCATCATGGACGCGGCAAAATCGTTCGACGCCCAAGGCCGACCGCGGCTGCCAACGCTGCTGCGCTTTAACTTCGCGCAGCACAAATCAACCACCGGCGAAAGCAGCAGTTGGGCCGGCCCGGTGGATTTCGCGCGCGACGACGCGTTCACGGGCGTGATTCTATTGCGCGACGATGTGGGACCGGGGATGCCCGGAGAGAAGCGATGAACCCCCTTCGATCCGTGGCTTACGCCGCGGCGTAAGCCACGGATCGAGTTGCCATACGGTTGATGATCCCCTTCATTTGCCCTTCGTATTCCCGACGCGCCGATCGCCAAACTCGCTCTGCGCACCATCGCTCGGCCCCCAGATCGCAGGCAGCAGCGTCGCCCACGTGATCGCCACGATCACCGCGAGCATTGCCAGGTTCGCCAGCAGCCAGAATAGTCGTTTTTTATTCACTCGAATCCGTCACAGAATGAACTGACTCAAATCCTCATCCTTCACAATCTCCGCAAGCCGTTCTTTCACGAACGCCGCGTCGATCTTGAGCGACTTCTGCGCGGCATCGGGTGCGTCAAAGCTGATCGATTCGGTCACCCGCTCCAGGATCGTGTAGAGCCGGCGAGCCCCAATGTTCTGGGTGCGCCGATTCACTTCGAATGCAGACTCGGCCATCAGGTCGATCGCATCTTTCGTAAATTCAATGTTCATCGCTTCGGTGCCCAGCAGATCAATCGTCTGCCGCACGAGGCTGTTTTTCGGCTCGGTCAGAATCCGCACGAAGTCGGCTTTGGTGAGGTCGCTCAGTTCGACGCGAATCGGAAATCGGCCCTGCAACTCGGGCATGAGATCGCTCGGCTTACTGGTATGAAACGCGCCGGCGGCGACAAAGAGGATGTGATCGGTCTTCACCGGGCCGTACTTGGTCATCACCGTCGACCCTTCGACGATCGGCAGCAAATCACGCTGCACGCCCTGACGGCTCACATCCGGCCCCCCTTCCTTGCCGCTGCCGGCTACTTTGTCGATCTCATCCAGAAAAACAATGCCGCTCTGCTCCACCCGATCGATGGCGACGGCGTGGATTTTCTCTTTGTCGAGCAGCTTCTCTGATTCCTGCCCTTGCAGCACCTTGCGCGCCTCGGCCACCGTCAACTTGCGCGTCTGCCGCTGGGTCGGAAGGATTTTTTCGAACATCGATTCCATGTCGACATCCATCTGCATCCCCGCCGGCCCGAGCATGCCGATGACGCTGGCTTTGGTTTCAACCGTCAGTTCGACCGTGCGCTCTTCGAGCTTGCCGGCCTGCAGCTGGGCGCGCAGTTTGTCGCGTGTGGCCGTGGCGGGCGCTTCGGGTTCGCCGTCCGGGTCGTCGGTTTCGCGCCGGCGCGAGCGGCGGGCCGCGGGCAGCAACATATCGAGCAGGCGATCGTCCACCGAAACGGCGGCCTTTTCCTTCACTTCGCCGTGCATTTCGGCCCGGACGAGTTGGATGGCAGAATCGAGCAGGTCGCGAATGATCGAATCGACGTCCCGGCCGTGATAGCCCACCTCGGTGAACTTCGTCGCCTCAACCTTGATGAACGGCGCATTCACCAGCGTGGCCAGCCGGCGGGCGATTTCGGTCTTGCCGACGCCCGTCGGGCCGATCATCAGAATGTTCTTCGGCGAAACATCCTTGCGAACGTCGTCCGGAAGCTGCTGCCGACGCCAGCGGTTGCGCACCGCAATCGCGACGGCGCGTTTGGCGTCGGCTTGGCCCACGATGAACTTGTCGAGTTCTGCAACGATCTGCCGCGGAGTTAGTTCGGTCATATAGTCCTGTGATTGCACTAAAGCGTCTCCACCTTGATCTGTTGATTGGTGTAGATGCAGACTTCGCCGGCGATATTAAGCGACGCTTTGACGATTTCCGCCGCGCCGAGCTTCGAGTGCGCCATCAGCGCCTTGGCCGCCGAAGCCGCGAACGCCCCGCCGGAGCCGATGGCGGCGATGCCGTCGGTCGGTTCGATCACATCGCCACTCCCGCCAACGATCAGCGAACAGGTTTTGTCGGCGACGACCAGCATCGCCTCCAGCCGGCGCAGCATGCGATCCGTGCGCCAATCTTTGGCCAATTCGATCGCCGCCCGGCGGAGATTTTCCGGGTGCTCACCCAGCTTTTTCTCAAACCGCTCGATAAGCGCAAACGCATCCGCCGCCGATCCGGCGAAACCCGCCAGCACCTTTCCCCCGGCGAGTTTGCGTATCTTCACCGCGTCCTGCTTGGCAACTGTGTTGCCAATGGTCACCTGCCCATCCCCGCCCAGGGCTACCTGGCCATCGCGGCGGACGCTTAGAATCGTGGTCGATCGGATCGTGGGTGCTTTCATGCTTCGTTTCTCTTGAACGCGATGTTATCAACACCGCGTGCGATCACCAGTCGGCCGAACAGTTGGTGGAATTGACGTTGCCGATTGTGCAGCCGATTCGAAGCGGCTTGACGATCAGCCGGGACAACCCACATGACGTTTGCACTATCGACATCGCCTGCATCGTGGATTGCGGTTGTGCTTGCGATCGCCGCGTTGGCCGCTCTAGCGCGCTCGCCGCTGCGGAAGCGGGCAAAAGTTGCAATCGGGTTGGCGATCATGCTGATGGCGGTTGCGTCCACGGGGCCGACCGTGCAGCTCACCCGGCCGCCGCGTGTCGTTGTGATGGTCGATTATTCCGCCAGCACGCGCTCGGCAGACTATCGCACGGGGCTTCATCAACGACTTCTACAACTGCTGCCGCAGACGCCGGACCAAGTCCTCTACTTTGCCGAACAACACGCACCGGCCCTGCCCGCAGAACCCGCCGGCGATCTTCCCGGCAACCGCACGACGTTCGCGCCTCCCCCCGCCGACGCGATTGTGCTGTTCAGCGACGGCCAGTTCGACCTTCCCCCCGCCGCGCCGCCAACCTTTGTTGTGCTGGATGACGGCCTTCGCGCCGCGCGCGATGCGCGAATCTCCGGCATCGTGCAGCGCAGCGATGAGTTTGATATCAGCCTGAACAACAGCGGTGAGGCTCGAACAATCTCGGTGCCACCGATGCCGATCGTTAGCGTGCCACACGGCCCGCGTACCATTTCGGTTCCCGTTCAATCGGCCTCGACATTGACTGCGCAACTTAACCCCGGTGATCGCTGGCCCGAGAATGACGCCGCGACGATCGCGCCGGCGCCGGCCGAGCAATCGCGTTTGTGGATCGGCGACCGCGCGCCCGCCGGCTTTACACGCATCGATCCCGCCGCGGTGATTAGTGCAGGCTCGATGATCGGCGTTTGGGCGATCGTGCTCGACGACGTCCCCGCCGCCACAATGGCCGAGGCGACGATGCGCTCGCTCGACGCTTACGTGCGCGATCTGGGCGGCACGCTGATTATTAACGGCGGCGCGAACAGCTTCGGGGCCGGCGGGTGGACGGGGACGCGGGTGGATGCCGTTTCGCCGCTCGCTTCGTCGCCGCCTTCGCCACAGCGGTTGTGGGTGTTTCTGGTTGATTCCAGCGGATCGATGGCGGGTGAGACGCCGGGCGGCAACCGGCTGAAGTCGGCGGTCGCCGCGGCGCGGGCGGCGCTCAATCGGCTGCCGCCGGACGACCTGGCGATGATCGGCACGTTCGCCGAGCAGCTATCGTGGCTCACGCCCGAGCCTGCGGCGGTGAGCGAACTACGCGAGCGTGAATTGTCGCCGCCCGAGCCGCGCGGGCCGACGAACCTCGCGGCCGCGTTGGACGCGATCGTTAGCACGCCGGGCGTGCTGCCGCGTGAATTGCTCATCATCACCGACGGCGAAACCGCCGGCGCCCTGACCGTCACACCGGCGGAGATGACTGCGGCCAAGGTTCGACCCGGCATGTTGCTCATCGGCCCACGCGATCGGGCGACGGCGTTGATCCAATTCATTGAGCAATGCGCCGGGACCGTGATCGAACAAACCGATCCCACTCAATGGATTGCCGCGGCGCAGCAACTGGCCAGAGTGCGGCAGGACGCGCGCCTGCTGGAAGGCCATTTTTCGGTCGAGTTAAACCAGCCGATCGGGGCGGCGTTGGGTGGTGTTGAAACAGCAAACGAAACGTGGGTGCGTCGCGGCGCGACGGCGCTGGGCACGTTTTCCTCCACAAACTCCCCCGCCGCCGCCACGTGGCAGGCTGGCGCGGGCAAAGTCGTCGCGTTCGCGTTCGCAGCCGCGCCGCCGCTGCTTGCCGACGTCGCCGACCGCTTTCGCGCCGTCGGGCGCGATCCTCGGTTTCAAACCCGGCTGATTCAAGGTGAGAACGACATTGTTCAAGTAACGGCCATTGAAAACGGGGCGGCGATGAACGAACTGCAACTCACCGCTCGCAATCTCGGCGGCGCTGCGATGCCAATGGAGCAGGTCGGTCCCGGTCGATATGAAATTCGCTTCGATCGGCAAGTGAAGGCGCGCGTCGTCGAAATCATCGCCAACGACACGGTCGTCGATCGCGTCGCGGTCGCGGGCCGGTACGCCGCTGAGTTCGATGCGATTGGATTGAACCTGGAAAACCTGCGCGAGCTTGCTGCGCTCACCGGCGGCGCGGTGATCGAGCCGACGCAGACGACGCCAATCCAGCTTCCACGAAAGACCATTCGCCGTTCAATCTCCGCCTGGCTGGCGGCGACGGCCGCGGCGTTGATGCTGGTCGGGTTGATTCTGCAACATCGTTCCCCCGCCCGCGTTTGATCGGGATGACAACCGAGGACGAGGGTTTGTGCGCACTGATGCGCGACCTGAATCACGCCCGCCGGAGCGTGATGTGTACGATCTCCGCCGGCGCGTTGATGCGCAGCGGGAACCAGTTGCCCACGCCGTTGCTGACGACCAGCGACGACGCATTCTGCTGATAGAGGCCCGACCAGTATCGATACATCAAAGGCCCGAAGCCGACGTTGGCCGAGAGGTGCAGTTGCCCGCCGTGCGTGTGGCCGGCGAGGGTAAGCGGAATGCCGGCTCGCGCGGCCGCATCGAACGCGTGAGGGTGATGCGCCAGCAGAATGGGGAACGCATCGTCGCGGCGCAGTTGCAGAAGCTGGCCGAAGCTGGCATTCACCGCGTCATCGCCGCCTTGCCGCGCTTCGCCGCGCGGCACTCCGGCCGGCCAACCCCAACGCAGGCCAAGAATCTGCACGGGTGTGCCGCGCACTTTCACTTCTTCGGATCGATTGATCAGCAGCGGCAGCCCGGCGGCCAGGGCGCGGCGCTCGAATTCGGCGCGGTCTTCGATCAGGTCGTGATTTCCCTCGCAAAGGAAATGGCCGAACTGCCCTTGCATACGCCGCGTGATGTCGATGCCGGCGGGCAGGTCGCTCAACGCGTGATTGATCAAGTCGCCTGTCTGCAGCACCAGATCGGCTCGAAGTGAATTGGTCGCTTCAACGATCCGATCGAGCGTTCGCCCGCGGGTGAAGACGCCGACGTGAATATCGGCAACGTGGGCAATCGTCAGGCGGTCGAGATCAGCCGGCAACCCGGGAACTGGAATGATCAGTTTGCGGATGCGGAATTCGTCAAGCTGATCGAGCGCGCGGACGGTGCCCCCAATCGTGAACAACGGCGGCGCGGCGGCCAGGGCGGCGCCGAGGAGATCCCGTCGAGAAAGGCTTCTTGATTTGGATGGGTTGTGTGCGATGAAGTCCGGGGCTGAAGCACCCGGCTTGTAGAAATCCGGGGCTGAAGCACCCGGCTTGTCATCGCTTTGTGCCTTTGCGGGTTGGTCGGGCGTCGGTGGGAATGCGAGGGATACAAGCTTGTTCGCAGCAACAATTAACAAAGATGGAATCGCCACAGCCGGCAGAACGATAAAGTGCCAGGTAAACAGGCCGGCGATGGCGGCCGGGCCGATGGCGTCGCGCAACTCCAGCGAGAACCGCGACGCGATGACCACGCCCAACCCGCCGATGCACGCGATCATGAACACCGCCAGAACACCGCGCAGCCAGCGGCCGTGCGGCAGCGGGCGGAGCAGCCGATCGGCGCGCCACCACCACCAGGCGTCGGCCAGCAGCATCATGGTGATGATCGCGAGGATGAAAATCGGCATGGCGGTTACGCGGCGTCGGCTTTACATGGCTGCATTGATGATATACATCTCGCAGTCGCAACATGCGGACGAAGCGCCTTCTAATTTTAGCTGTTGTTTTAACCGCCGCCGGGTGCGTCCGGCGATCGATGTCGATCCAAACCGAGCCGCCGGGGGCTTTGGTCTACCTCAACGGCGAAGAAGTCGGCCGAACCCCCCTGCAGCGAGATTTCCTGTGGTACGGCACTTATGAAGTTGTGATCCGCAAAGAAGGCAATGAAACCCTGCGCACGCGGCAGAAGGTGATCGCCCCGTGGTGGCAATGGCCTCCGTTCGATCTATTTGCGGAGCTGTTCCCACTGGACGACAAACGCAGCTACCAATACACCCTTACCCCCGCCGCCGATTCGGCGATTGACCTCGATGCGATTTTAGTGCGGTCGAGCGAGATGCAGGCGAAATTGCAATCCAGCCAGGCTCCGGCGACGCAACCTTCTTCCCGATGAAGGGCGTCGTGCGCACCGCACATTACGAGCGGCGAGCGTCAGCGACCCGATTCCCGCAGCAATGTGACCGGTCGCTGACGCTTGCGGCTCGTCATTCGGGTCATATGCGGTGGCCCGGCGGCGGTGCACTCTTGGGGGATTCTGGGATGCGGTCCGCATAGCCCAGGATAATCAACACACGATCGTGATGGGGTTACGTCTCACCTTTGGGCGGAGATGCACCATTTCGCCGGCGGTCGAAGTTATAAAAATATCGACTTTACCGCGGATTTTGCTTGACTTCCCCTGTGCATTTGTTAGTAATATGTTATGTATCGCGCGGGTAACTTTCAACGGTCGTCGACGCCCGGTCGCCAAGGCGCTAGCAACTCCGCGCGCCGACGTACAAAAGAGGTTCAAAGCGTGAACGTTTTGGCTCGGTTTGGGGTCAGATTGGGCAACGGTTGGGGACCGAAAGCGGCACGGTTTGGGACCCAATTGGGATCCGAGTGGGACCCGAGTGGGACCCGAGTGGACCCGAGTGGACCCGAGTGGACCCGACTTGGACCCTGTTTGGACTCGGTTTTTCCAAGCTCGGAAGTCGAACAGCGACTCGTAAGGTACACCGAAATAAGGACTTGAATCAGAAAGGCTGGTGCAATGGAAAGTCGAAACATCTTTTTTTTGCCTCGGCGGACAAGCCTGCGATGAAGTTGCTTTGCCGATCGAACGCACGATGGGCGGTCAACTATTCGTGCTCATTCGTGTGAATTCGTGGACGGAAATGACCGGAGTGGCCGGCATTACGCTGCGGCGAGCGATGACTTGTTGTTAGTCATGACGACTGTTTCCCACAGGTCGATGGCATCGTGCTTGTAGCGGTAATCGATCTGCATTTTGGTTTTGCGGATGAGTTCCGGCAACGCCAGATCGGTGCGCCAGCCGAGGCGGGTGCACAAGGGACAAAGCCACTTTTCGATCATGGCGACGAAGCGGTTGCTGCTCTGGAAATGGTTGAGCACGACGATGCGGGCATCGGGCTTGGCGACGCGCTGGGCTTCCTGCACCAGCACCACCGGATCACTCACCACACTGATCACGTGGCTGATAAATACATGGTCGAAATAGTTATCAGGAAACGGCAGCGACAGCGCGTTGGCCTGAACGAGCGAGACGTTGGTGATGTTCTGATCGCGGATTTTTTTGCGGGCTTCGCGGAGCATGCCGTCGGAAAGGTCAATGCCGATGATGCGCCCCCGCGCGGGGTAGAAACTCAGGGAAGCGCCGGTGCCGATACCCAGGTCCAGCACGGTATCATGCTCCACGATGTTCATGTGCTGGATGGCGGCCTGCACGCGTTTCTTTACCAGCTTGGCAAAGGTAACGTCGTAGACCATCGATTGAATATCGTAGATTTTTTTGGTTGTCGTTTCCTGCATGGCGTTTGTGGGCGAAAGGATATCAAGACCACGATCGGTGTAAACTCGGGGCTTCCCCGGTATTCGCAGGAAACATCAAATTATTCTTCGTGTTTCATGTCGTGTTTCATTCGGCTCGATCCATGGAGGAGGCTGCGGCGTCGAGCAGCCATGTGACGGTTCCGCCGGTCGCCGAGGTGTCAAGGCGCTGGATGGGCAGGCGATCGGGGTCTTTGGGCCCTTCCAGCACTTCGGCCACGCGGGCGGCCTTATCCTTGCCGCCGCACAGGACGAGGACTTCCTTGGAACGGTTGATGAAAGGAAAAGTGACGGTAATGCGCGAGTGCGTGCCTTTGGGAATCGGCATCAGGCTGTAATCATCCGGAATGCGATTGGCGACCACGCGGTGTTCCTGCTCTTTCAGCGCCGTGGTTCCGGGGAAGAGGCTGGCGGTATGGCCGTCGGCGCCCATCCCCAGGAGCATGACGTCTCCGCCTTCGTCGCCGAAGTGCTCTTTGAGAAGTTGGCCGTAGGACTTGGCCGCCTGCTCGGGGTCTCCTTCGCCTTTCATGCGAAAGACCTGCCCCGGCGGAATGGGCACTTTGCTGATGAGCGACTCGTTGGCCATGCGGTAATTGCTGTCGGGCGAATCGGGCGCGACGCAGCGTTCATCGCCGAAGTAGAGTTCGACATTGCGCCAATCGATCTGCGACTTCCAGGCGTCGGTGGCGAGCAGTTCGTAAAGCGCCTTGGGCGTACTGCCGCCGGAAAGGAAGAGCGAGAAGAGATTTCCCTCTTTCTCGCACCGCGTGGCGGCGGCGACGATCCGCCGGGCGGCTTCTTCAACCATCTCGTTTTGATCTTTGACAACTTTAATAACAGGAGCGCTCATGTGCGAATACTACTGGCATACGCCTCGAACCACAATCGCGCCGCCGCAAAGAAGCGCGAGACTATCGATTGTTGCGAGCGAGCGGCACGACTTTGGAGGCCAGAATCCTTCGATCGCGGGTGAGCAGCGGGACATTGTGGGCGAGGCTGGTGGCGGCGATCAATTGGTCGGCGGGGTCGCTGGCAAAATCGAGCCTTCGAACGGCCCGACAGACCTCGGCCGTAAGCGGCCATATTCGCAGTCGCCGCAACGCCTCGGCCATCAGCGGGTGATCCAGATCGACATCAATGCGTGCACGTTCGGCAAGCATTTCGATCTCCCACATGACGATCGGGCAGATGCCGCATTCCTCGCCGGCAATAAGTGTAGCCTCATGCGGCGTGAGCTCGCCGACGAGCGACTTTACGACGATGTGCGTGTCCAGATTCAGCATTCCACTTGATTCCGGTTGAGAGAATGTTGCCCTTGATCTTCATCTTCCCTTTGAGCACGCCAATCATGGCGCCAAACGATCCGCGAATGGGCGTGAGTTTGGCCACCGGTTTGCCGTGCTTGGTAATGATGATCCCCTCATCCTCGACATTGTCGAGGATTTGCAGCACCTGCTGTTTGAACTGCGTGGCGGCGATGGTCTTCATCGGGAGGATTGTATGAGTGGACAGAAAAAGTGTCCAGTCTATAACGCGCCCAATTCCTCCGGCGGAGTTGCGATCAGCCGGCCTTCGAGATTCATTACGCCATCGCATGCGCCGGCTTGGGCAATTCATCGTGAATCGTCTGCTGCTTCGGCTGGTCGCCGTTGAAGCTGAACAGCATCATGTCGTCGTCGATCTTCGCCTGAAGGTGAACCGGCCGTTGCCATACCTTCCAAACGTTCTTCAGTGTCTCGACGGCGAACTTGATTTCGATGTCCATTCCGCTGTGCTTCTGCGCCAGATAAAGTTCCCCTCGGTTGCAGTAGTTGCCGTCGACGACGTAGATGAAGGGACGGCCCATGTTGGTGAGCTGATACAGCAGCGTGTGCTTGATGCGGTGCGCGTCGCGGCTGATGATGCGGAGCTGGCCGGTGTGCGGGTCGCGGCCATATTGGTAGAACTTGTGCTTTTCGATGAATTCGGGCGTCATGAATTCATCGATGAACTGCACATCGTTGTACACCCGGCGGACTTCGAAAATCTTGTCGCGGCCGAGGCCCATACCTTTGTCCCATTTCTTCTTCGCGCCCAAATCCTGACATTCTTCGTAATCTTTGCCGAACTTGCCTTTGTTCCAGCGGTCTTCAATATCGCGGAAGAGCTCGATGCCGATCTTGTACGGATTGAACCCGCCCGGCGGCATGTGAACGGTGCCGCTGTGATGATCGGCATAATCGATCACCTCGGCCGCGGTGACGAAATGCTTGCTCATCAACGTGCTGTGCCAGTAGCTGGCCCAGCCTTCGTTCATCACTTTCGTCATGCCTTGCGGCGCGAAGTAATACGCCTCCTCACGCACGATGCTGAGGCAATCGGCCTGCCAGTCTTCGAGCCGCGCGTGTTCGAGCAGATACATCAGCACATCGCGCGTGGGCCGCGCCGGGGTGGCGTGATGCTTTTTGGCGGCGTCTTCGCGGAGCTTTTTCGACTCTGCCGCCAGCTTCTCCGGCGGGTTCATCCAGCGATCGAGATAGTCCTTCGACTTGAACTTGGTGACCTCGGGCCCCTGTCGCGATTGCACAACGCCCGAACCCGTCGGCCGCTGCGCCGTTTCCATCGGCCCGCGATTGAGGAACATGCTGTGCGGGTCAATCAGATCTTCGATGCTCAGGCACACATCCATCCATCGCTCGACCGCATCATGCCCGTGCTGCTCGATATACCGCCGCACGCGCGTGGCGTGGTTGGCCATCTCGTCCATCATCTTGCGATTGGTCTTGCTGAACCACGCGTTGTTCTTGAAAAAGTCGCAGTGGCCGTACACGTGCGCGATGACCAGCTTCTGATCGACCAGCCCGTTGCTTTCCTGCAGATAGGCGTAACACGGATCGTTGTTAATCACCATCTCGTAGATGCGACCGAGGCCATAGTGATGCTGCTTACGCAGGCGCTCGTATTCCATTCCGAACCGCCAGTGCGGATACCGCTGCGGAAACCCGCCGTACGCGGCGATCTGGTTCATCTGCTCGTAGTCGCACATTTCAAAAACGGTCGGAAAGAAATCCAACCCGTACGACTTCGCCTGCTCACGAATAAGCTTCTTGGCGGCGAGCAGCTCGGGAGGAAAGGGGATGAGTATGTGTTTTGGCATGAACCGCTCTCTCCATCGTTACGACGCCGCCGACGACGGGTTCAGCCCCGTCGGAAGGCCGTCGATGCTCGTGAGGTTCTTCTTGGCGCGATACTCGGCCATTTCCGACGCGCCCTTCTTGTTAGCCCAGTTGGAAATCTCATCGCGATGTTCAACAAACTGCATCTTCGGCACGCCAAACCCACACGACGTCTGCACCGATTCAACGTGCAGCACAAGGATCTGCCGCTGCCCCGCCGCCGAGGTGAAGTTGGCGATGAGATCGTTCCATTTCGCGTCGGTCGGCTGCACAACCTCGCCGCGGCCGTACAAGCGAAGAATCAGCGGCTTGGCGCCGAAACTGCAGAGCATCATCGTCAGTCGACCGTCGTTGAGAATGTGTGCCGAGGTCTCATTCCCACTGCCGGTGAAATCAAGATACGCGACCGTCTTGTCGTTCAAGACGCGGAGTGAATCAGTGCCCTTCGGCGAAAGATTAACTCGCCCCGTGCTGGCCGCCGACGCGACGAAGAATATGGGGGATTGAACGATGAACTCGGCAAGGACAGGTGTCAGAGTTTGAAAAAATGATGCCATGAGCGTTGCAAAAATGTATTACCTTGAAGAATTATGCGATCCCGGCCTTCTCGTTTGTCCATTCCATGGTACATGAATTCCAGAGTGACTTCCGCTTTCTCGATGGTCGGTTTTACCGACAATCTTTCCCGCCCAGCGCTTGCAGAGCCACTCAAAGAACTCGTCGTAAACATGGAAATAATTCCCGTCAGACTTTCGTCCGTTGCTACAAGCGATGTCCTTTACCAAACGCTCGATCCAAAACCAGCATCCCTGACCTTCGCCTAGGAACCCATCGAGAGAGCGAACGAAATCTGATGGCGGGTAATAGTTACTAGGGACCATAATGTCTGCATCATCCAGCTCCCGCTTGATTGATTCCCAGAGCGCATCTGCGATCTTTTCCTTCTGGCCCATGGTGTAAGAATCAGCATCGCGCGCCTGCGTGGGGGCCGACATCTAATGCCCCTTCCCGAAAAACGTCTTGATCGAATCGTAAATATCATCCTTCGAATTCACCCGACTCGTCAGCACCCTTTCATGGCCTTTGAGGTGCTCGTGCAGGACGTTGATGAAATTCCCGCTGCCGTACGCGCTGGCCACCTGGCAGTAGCCGAACATGTTGCACAGCGGGAGGAGTTGCTCCTTGAGCAGCTTGATGCAGTCGCGGCTGTCGGCTTCGCTGGAGTTGTCGCCGTCGCTGAAGTGGAACAGGTAGATGTTCCATTCGTGCGGCGAATAGTGGCTTTCGAGCAGTTGCTTGCAGGTGCGAAAGGCGCTGCTGATTTTCGTGCCACCGTCTTCGCGCAGGTGGTAGAAGGTGTGCTTGTCCACTTCCTTCGCGTTCACATCATGCACAATGTAGCGGCTCTCGATCCCTTCGTAATTCTTGCGCAACCACGTGTCGATCCAGAAACTCTCCAGGCGAACCAATTCCTTTTGCTCTTCGCCCATCGAGCCTGACACGTCCATCATGAACACAATCAGCGCGTTGCTCTGCGGGCTTTTGACTTCCTTCCAGCTTCGATAGCGAATATCCCTTTTCTCGGGGATGATGATCGGGCTCTCCGGATCATAGTTCCCCACCATGATCTGCCGCTTGAGCGCTTCCTTGAAACTGCGCTTAAAGTGCCGCAGGCTTTCTGGCCCCACGCGACGGAGGGATGAGTATTTTTCGCGGATTGTGGTGATGCGGTGCTTGCCCTTGGGCTCAATCCGCGGGAGTTTCAGTTCTTCGGCAAGTAGGTCGGCCAGCTCATCCAGCGTGAGATCGACCTCCATCATGTGCTGCCCCTGCTGCTCTCCGCCGGCGCCTTTGCCCTGGCCCTTGCCGACGGATTCACCCTCCTTCCCATTGCCGGCTCCGATGCCCTGGCTGTTGTCGCCGTAACGAAAGTGCGGCAGATCGATATTGCGCACGGGAATGCTGATCAGGTGCTTGCCTTCCTTGCCGATCAGCTCGCCCTTGGAAAGAAATTTGCGCAGGTCCTCCCTGATTCGTCCTTTGACGATCTGGCGGAAGCGTTGGTGATCTTTTTCGATTTTCAGGACCATTTCTTAACCACAGATGGACACAGATGAACGCGGATGAAGGGAAATTGTCCCTTTCATGGTCCGATCATCGTTTTTTCATTCCAAACTCATAGATCTAACTGCAACTACTATCATCAACTCAATCTCGTTAGAGCCCAAAACCAGAGTAGTGCGGGACTTGGCACGACCGCCCACCGCATTTCGGACATCGAGTTCGCCGCGATAGCGACCACTGGGACCAGCACGGCAACATCAGTAAAATTATCAAAAACCCGATCTAAACAACTGGCAATATCAACCAAGCAGTCCAATGCCATTTCGCAAGAGGCGCCATCACAATGCCTCTACACAGCGCTCCAACTCCCAACACCAGCAATCCTGCCATCGTCCGCGGCGTTCCGACTTCGGTTCTACACCGTTTGCACACCATGACCATGCAGCGCCCTACGTCTCGGAAGCCGTTGCAATCGCACGTCGCGCCTTTGCCGGCAGCTCAACCTTCACGAACATCGACGACGGGAAATAGTAATCCTCCTCAGTGTCGTCGATGATGCGCAACCATCCTCGTGGCGATCCGCGACCTGGTTTGAGGACTTGGTACGCTTTGCCGAGTGTTAACGACATTTTGTAGTTGGCCGGATCGATGCACATCGCGTAAGCGATCGCCCGTTCACCACGACTTGACTTTGAATTCGCGTTTGCCGATGCCATGCGCTTCATACCAGTGTAGTTCAGCTTCGACGATCTCTTCCGAAACGACCAATTTGATTCTCGCGTGCCCCTTTAGTTTTCGCCAATGCCCGACTCCGTACATACGACTCAGCCGATCACGATCGCGGACACCTCGGCCGGAGGCAATAACGCTCACATCACGGAGCTCCGAGAGGATTTCAAACCGATGCACAAGCAGCCTCCAAGATCACGCGGTCCGTTTCGCCAGTAGCCACAACCCAATCAGCACCACCACGCCACTACCGATCAGCCCGACATACGTCCCGACGGCGGCATCGCGAATGGCGTCTACCGGGCTTGCGGTGGTCTCGGCGCGGAGTATCCCAAACCGCGGGTCGGTCGCCCAGAAGAAGAACACGCCCAGCATGCCGACAACCAGCAGGCTCAGGCCAGAACGTTTGGTGTCGCGAGTCATTGGCGTCTGCTCGAACGAAGCTTTGACGATTTGGACCTGGCCAACGTCGCCACGGGATGATCGTAAAACGTGTCTGCCAGCGCGCGCGTCACGCGACGCATGTCCGGCAGCGGTAGCGGGGCAAGGACGAACATCCGGCGTGGGTAGAGGTAATCCTCGCCTTCGGCATCAATGACGCGGAGCATTTCCGGCGGATCGTTCCGTAGTGGCCGCTCGACTTTGTAGGCACGGCCGACTTGCAGAAATGGCGCATAGCCTTCAACACAGATGGCGAACGCCGGCCGCTGTTCAGGTTTGCTTGATCTTGAAGCGGCGCCGCCCGATGCCGTGGCACTCGAACCAGTGGACTTCAGCATCGTAGACCGCGCCCGTCGTGTCGCGGACGAGCGCGCGCCCTTTGAGTTTCCTCCAGTTTGAACCGCCATATGTCCTTTTGAGCCAAGCTCCAACCTTCACACCTCGTCCCGACGCGATCACTTCGATATCACGAAAAGACCCGAGAATCTCAAACAGTTCTGGCATCCGTGCCTATCCAATTCTCACTCACGGATCGCCGTCAACTCACGGGCTGGAAGCCCCTTGTCACGGCTGTTACTCATCTTGTTTACTATCGCCGCGGGCAAAAATGCTTGCCACATAGTTCAACACATCCGTTGCGCTGGTTTCGTTGTAGCCAAAGTACTTGATC